>Ga0209345_10001010_pt1 | contig 35945 bp, 34 predicted proteins | sample Cruoilmetagenom7_FD_187294 | JGI IMG/M metagenome (GOLD analysis project Ga0209345, IMG submission 187294) | Oil polluted marine microbial communities from Coal Oil Point, Santa Barbara, California, USA - Sample 7 (SPAdes) (version 2) | ecosystem: Environmental > Aquatic > Marine > Oil seeps ...
TCCGAGCTTAAGAACAGTGTTGAACAAGCCTTCCAAGGCGCCTTCAAGTACGGCGATGAGGTTGTGGAAAACACCTCTCAAACACAGGAACAAGTATCCAATGATACACAATATATGAACCCCAAGGGGGTCACTAATGACCCTCATATACTAGATACAAAACAACTTAATCCTGTATCTAGTAATGCCTTAGATAAAAGAAAAGTGGCGGGCGGGGCGGATAAATTGCCATTACCTGATCCAGTGGAGAGCAAAGACATAAATTGGAACACCTTTGGCAAAAAAGGGCAGGGGTCAGAGATTGATATTGCAACCATCATGCAATCTTGCCCCGGTTTTGCTGAAATAGCCCGAGATTTGGGCGGATACGTCAATGATTGGGACCAATTGCACCGCCTTGCGGGTCAAATCAGGCCAATGGTGGGAATTTCTGAAGATGCTTGGGCCGTTGCGCAGCAGCGATTGGGCCCACAAATGGCCGCTGCCGCTCTGGCGCTGATCTTTGACAAGTTCAACACAGGCGAAATTGCATCCCCGGGTGGATATCTACGCGGTATGGTTGAAAAAGCAGGGGCAGGGGAGTTGCATCTGGAGCGTAGTTTTTATGGACGGCTGAATGAAGTGAGGGCAGCGTGATGGATGCTCGTCTTGGATTTCAACAATTTTCATCGGTACGGCAAGACACATTTTACTTGGGGCACCATGAAAAATGGGGCGATTACGCTGGTATCGAAGTAGCCCACATGATCCGAAAGAAACAATTCCAGACAAACCACACATCGCCGTTCAAACAGTTTGCACGCTTGGCTGCCTAACTCTAGCGAAATTCGACTAAATCAACTTCCGGAAAACTTTGCGACAGAACCGCAGACATTCATTGCAACGACTTACTGGCCAAATTGCTGATCGCCACTTTGCTATCTGTGAATAGACATCCGCCTAAACAACAATAGGGCAGGGGGGGGCGAACAATACGCTGGGACCCTAGCTACAGCCCCTTCAATGACGCCAAATTAGCAATCAATAATAGAACAACAAACGCAAGGATTACAGTGGTCGCTTGCCAGAAGGCTACAGGGTTTCGGTGGGCGATGGGCACATGCGCGTTGGGCATTGTGTTCTTGTTCGGGGTGCGCAATTCGGCGGTGAATTCTGACAAGGATTCATAGCGTTTGAGCGGCTCTGGATGCATCGCTTTTTTCAACACGACATCAATCCAGTCTGGAACCTGCGGGTTGTAGTTCTGCGCACTGATATATTTTAGCTTCTTTTGCTGTGCCCGAGTGCGGGTTTTGGAAACCTGTGTTCCATAGGGCAGTTTTCCTGTCAGCATCTGATAGGCAATCACGCCTAATGAAAAATAGTCGGACTGGCGACACCCCGCCTCGCCGATGAAATATTCAGGGGCCGCGTATTGCAAGGTGCCAAGAATACCCTCGTCTTCGAGTGCCGGCCCTACCTCTAAAACTCCTGCAACTCTGGTCGAGCCAAAATCAATGATTTTCACTGTGCCGGCACCATCGATCATAATATTCTCGGGGCGCAGATCTTGATGCAGCATTTCCTTTCGATGAAAGGCACGCAGTCCTTTGGTGATCTGCTCGATGATGCCACGCATGGTTTCCAGACCGCTTTTCGGGTTGTCGATCATCCACTGGGCCAGGGTTTGACCCTCAATAAATTCGGTAACGGTATAGAGGTAATTGCGCGCACGGCTCTGGGGTGCCGCCTTCATCACATGGGCGCTGTTGATTCGCCGCGCCACCCAGTCCTCCATCATAAAACGACGCAGATAGTCGGCATCTTCTCGCAGATCAACAGACGGGATTTTCAATGCTGCTTTCTCGCCGCTTTCCATATCTTCGACCAGATAGATATGACTACGATGGTTGGAATGCAGCGGGCGCAAAACACGATAGCCCTCAAATTCCTTTCCGGCCTCGAGCAGGGGCGGGGCAGGGAGGGTTTCGGATTGCTCGATCGCGAGATGTGCATCGCCCTCGGGCAAAGTATCAATCCGCACGATCTGAAGAGTTAAATTGTCAGGGCTGCCGTTGTCAAAGGCAGTCGCGACAATCGCCTTGGCAGCCCCGTCCAGATCATTTCTATAGGCGCGGATGGTTTTGATGATATCCTTGGCGTTGGTATGCTCATAGACACCATCGGTGGCCAGAACGAACACATCACCCAATTTCAGTGGCACTGCGCGGTAATCTACATCAACCGATTGCGCCATGCCTATGGCGCGCGCCAGATAGCTTTGCACCGATGAAACCACAGTGCGGTGATCCTCGGTCAACTGCTCCAGACTGTCGCCCTCCAGTCGATAAATCCGGCTGTCCCCGACGTGAAACAAATGCGCCATATGCGATTTCAGCACCATCGCTGACAGGGTGCAGACGTAGCCGCGATCCATATCATAGGCGTCAATATTGCGTTTGGTTTCGGCGAACAGCCATGAATTGGTGGCGCGGATTACCCGTAGGGCCGAGGTTTTGACCGACCATGTATCGGAGGTGCAATAGTAATCGGTCATAAAACTTTTAACGGTTGATTCCGCCGCGATCTGGCTGACTTTGCTAGAGCTGATCCCGTCGGCCAGCACCACAGAAATCCCCTTTAGGGATAGTGCTGGCTGAACGGGCGTCAGGGCGCCAAAGAAATCTTGATTGATCTCTTTGCACCCTGTCTCGGAACATTGCCCGATGGATATTGTCAGTTCTTGGCCCATCAAGTGCGCCCCGCCATTTTAAGGCGGGGCATTTCTTTTATTCAGCAGGAACTGCGGCGGTGTTACGTTTCGCGCCGGTTTTGATGTGGGTAGAATATAATGTCAGACCTACGAATGTCAGACCGCCCACCAGATTGCCCAGAACCGTCGGAATTTCGTTCCAGATAAGATAATCGGTGATGGTAAAGCTGCCGCCTAACAGCAGACCCGAGGGGAACAGGAACATGTTCACGATGGAATGCTCAAACCCCATGTAAAAGAACAGCATGATTGGCATCCACATGGCGATTACCTTGCCCGACACTTGTGTGGACATGAACGCGGCGACAACCCCGGTAGACACCATCCAGTTACACAGCACCCCGCGGATGAACAGGGTCAACATGCCAGCGGCACCATGTTCTGCATAACCTACGGTGCGGCCTTCGCCGATCACACCGATTTTCTGACCGATCGCATTTGGTTCCACTGACCAGCCATATGTAAAAGTGATGACCATAAACACAGCCACTGTAAAGGCCCCGCCAAAGTTGCCAACAAACACTAGCCCCCAGTTGCGCAAAACCCCACCAAGGGTGACGCCGGGGCGTTTGTCGATTAGGGCCAGCGGAGTTAGCATAAACACCCCCGTCAGCAGGTCAAACCCCAGCAGATACAGTAGGCAAAACCCGACTGGAAATAAAACCGCCCCCGCCAGAGGTTGCCCGGTATTGACGTTGATGCTGATCGCAAATGCTGCGGCCAGTGCTAGAATGGCACCCGCCATAAAGGACCGGATCAGGGTGTCTTTGGTCGACATAAAGACTTTGGATTCCCCCGCGTCGATCATTTTGGTAACGAATTCGGTTGGTGTTAGATATGCCATTGATGAGCCCCTTTGCTTCTAGGCGACTGAACGGGCAAGCAAACGCGCCCCGTCCAGTAAAATACGGCCTTCTTTGACCCTGATTTCATAAGTATTCACGCGGCCGTTGTCAGCGCCCTGCGCCATGCCGGTTTCCAGATCAATGACCCAGTTGTGCAGTGGGCAGGTCACAGCGTTGCCATGCACGATGCCCTCGGACAGCGGCCCCTTTTTGTGTGGGCAGGCGTCGTCAATGGCGAAAACCTGATCCTCGCCGTTGCGGAAAATCGCAACACAGCCCAGATGGGTTTTAACCACCCGCGCGCCGCGTGGCTGGATGTCGTCCAGCGCGGCTATGTCAATCCAGTTGCTCATTGGGCAGCCTCCAGTGTTAGATCGGCGAGTGCGTTCCATTTTTGAGTTTGGTAATCGGGCGTGGCTTGTTCGGCCCAGGGGTCTTTGCGATAGACCGATTGCGAAATCTCGAAACGCTCACACAAAGCAGCGCGGTTGTCGGCATCCTCGACCACCTGCTCAATCACCCAGTCGATGCCGACCTTGGCAACCCACTTGTAAGGGCGATCCAGATAGGCAGCACTTTCACGGTAGAGCTGGATGAAAGCCACGGTCAGGTCGATCACCTCTTGCTCGGTAGCGGCCTTGGCCAAGGCAACGGTCTGCTTTAGCTCCATGCCCGCCGCCCCCGCGACCGACACTTCGTATCCGCTATCCACACAGATTACACCGACATCCTTGCAGGTGGCCTCGGCGCAATTGCGCGGGCATCCTGACACGCCCAGTTTAACCTTATGCGGTGTCCAGCTGCCCCAGAGAATTTTCTCCAGCTTGATGCCCAAACCAGTGCTATCTTGGGTGCCAAAGCGGCAAAAATCACTGCCAACGCATGTTTTGACCGTGCGTAAACCTTTGGAATAGGCATGGCCCGAGACCATACCTGCCGCGTTCAGATCAGCCCACATCGCTGGCAAATCCTCGCGCTGCACGCCCAGCAGGTCAATCCGCTGCCCGCCTGTCACATGCACGGCTGGCACATTGTATTTATCGGCGGCATCGGCAATGGCGCGCAATTCATCCGGCGTGGTCATCCCGCCCCACATCCGCGGCATCACCGAATAGGTGCCGTCCTTTTGGATGTTGGCGTGGTTGCGTTCGTTCACAAAGCGGCTTTGCAGATCGTCGGCGTATTCCAGCGGCCACTCGGCAATCATGTAGTAGTTCAGAGCGGGGCGGCAGACATGGCAGCCACAGGATGTTTTCCAGCCCATTTCCTGCATCACCGCAGGGATTGATTTCAGGGCTGTTGATTTAATAATCTGGCGAATGTCCTCGTGGGTTAGATCAGTGCAACCGCAGATACCCGCAGCCGTAGGAACTACAAAATCATCGCCCAGTGTTGTTGCCAGAACCTGCTCGACCAACCCGGTGCAATTACCACAGGATGCCGAGGCTTTGGTCACCGCCTTGATCGTCGCAAGGTCGGTTGCGCCGCCGTTGATGGCCGTCACAATCGTGCCTTTACACACTCCGTTACAACCGCAGATTTCAGTATCATCCGACATGGCAGCAACGGCCGCCAGCGGGTCAATCCCCTGAGCGGCTGACCCATAAATCAACGAGCCGCGAATGTCGCTGATGTCCTCGGACGATTTCAGTTTATCAAAAAACCAGTTGCTGTCGTTGGTGTCGCCATACATCACCACTCCGACGATGCGGTCGTTGTTCAGGGTGATACGCTTGTAAACCCCAAGGCCGGGGTCGCGGAATACAATTTCTTCGTGCTCGTCGGCAAAATCACCGACCGAAAACAGGTCAACACCGGTGACTTTCAACTTGGTTGAAACTTCGGGCGCTTTGAATGCCGCAGCCTCGCCAATCAGCGTGCGGGCCAGAACCTTGGCCATGTCATAGAGCGGCGCAACCAGACCGTAAACTGTGTCATCATGTTCGACACATTCACCAAGCGCCAGAATGTCAGGGTCCGAGGTTTGCATTGCGTCGTCAACCACAATCCCGCGTTCTGTATGCAGGCCCGATTCAATCCCAAGGCGGGTTTCGGGGCGGATACCGGCGGCCATCACCACGATGTCGGCGGGGTGCGTTGATTGGTCATCCAGTAACACGGCTTCGACCTTGTCGCTTCCCACGATGGCGTTGGTGTGGGCGTTACAGATCACCCGAATGCCACGGCTTTCCAGTTCTTTTTGCAACAAATAGCCAGCGGCTGAATCCAGTTGACGCTCCATCAGGTGGCCCATCAGATGCAATACGGTAACCTTCATGCCTTGCTCATTCAGGGCGGCTGCGGCCTCAAGACCCAGCAAACCGCCGCCGATAACCACAGCCTTGCCCGCCGGTTTTTTGGCGGCTTCCAACATGGCCGTAACATCATCAAGATCACGAAATCCGATCACACCGGGCAAATCATTGCCTTCGACCGGAATCATAAATGATGCCGATCCTGTAGCCACGACCAGCTTGTCATATTCGGTTACGCCACCGGCACTGATGATGCGTTTTTGCTTGCGATCAATCTTGACCACTGCCTCATTAAAGCGGCATTTAACCCCGTTGGCCGCATACCAGTCGGCATCGTGGGTGACGATTTCGTCATACGTTTTGTCGCCCGACAGCACAGGCGACAACATGATGCGGTTATAATTTCCACGCGGCTCAGCCCCGAACAGGGTGATGTCATAGGCACCTGCATCCAGTGCAAGCAGCTCTTCCAGCATCTTTCCCGATGCCATTCCGGCCCCGATAACGACAAGCTTTTGCAACATGTTGCAGCATTCCTTTTCATGAATATGAAGCGCGTGGCTGCTTGATACGACTTGAATGCGTTGCTGTCTGTTGCTAATAAATCAGTAATGCGTTGCAAGAAACGCAACACTTTGATTTTTTCAATGAAAGCAACCAGATGCGCCACCTACAGGTTTTGAAGTACGTCGAGAAAATCGCTCGAACCGGCTCATTACGCAGTGCTGCCGAAGAATTGGGCATCACCGCCTCGGCCTTGAACCGCCGGATATTGGGAATCGAAGAAGAGTTGGGCGTCGAGATATTCGAGCGTCACCCAGCTGGTCTTCGCCCCAATACTGCCGGTGAAATCCTGTTGAAATACATCCGTGACCAAATCGCTGATATGGACCGCGTGAAATCACGCATCGCCGATCTGTCAGGCATGCGCGCGGGCCACATCAACATCGCCACCACCCGCGAAGTCGTGCAGTATTTCCTGCCCAGCCTTATCAAACGCCACTTGGCCGAATTTCCTGCCGTGACATTTGGCGTCAACCTACATGAACGCGGCGAAGCAGAAACCTCGCTGCTGGACAATACCAATGACATTGCCATCGTATTTGCACCCATCCACCTGAAAGAGTTGCAAACAGTCTATTCCGGCACCCAGCAAGTGTATTGCATCATGTCGGCAGGCCATCCGCTGGCCAGCAAGGAAAGCTTGAAGATTTATGACTGCGTTGACTTTCCCTTGCTGTTGCCCAAACACCCCGAGGGCATCCGTCAGGTATTGGATGGGGTCGCCGAAAAGATCGGTATCAAGCTGGAACCTGTGCTTGAATCCAACAGTCTGGATTTGCTGCGCCTGATGTCACAGGGCAGCGAGGCGTTGAGCTTTAGTCTGGCTATTAATCTACGACCGGATTTGGCAAAAGACCGTCTTGTTTCGGTGCCGCTGGATATGGGCGGGATTGCTGCGGGCCATCTGGTTGCCGGTTATCTGCGTGGGCGCACCTTACCCGTTGCCGCCGCGCGGTTTCTCGAGACCGTGAACAAGAACCTTTCAATGCAATTTTCGTAGCAAAAGATTTAGGTCCGAAATGCCCAAACCACCACCGGGAATGTCTGCTAACATTCCACGGTGGGTCGTTGTTGCATGGGGCCTTGATGACCTGATCCGTGTAACAGGAGCCCTCTAAGCAAGCCGCGCGGCAATGCGCTCTGCGTGAATGACGCCGTAGTCTGATTTTGCCTTGCCTAGTATCTCTGCCCGTTCGCTATACCATTCAATAAGACGGTCACTATCCTGAGCGAAAGTCGCGGCAGGAATGATCTGAGTGGCCAAGCCCTGTGCAAAAGATTCGTTTGCATTCAGTGTGACGCCAGAGGCGCACAGCTGCCAGGCCATTGCTGGCGATACGCGTTCCAGCAAAGCCGCGTGAATGGCTGAAGGGAACATTTTGAACTGAATTTCAGGAAAATTGAGTTTCGTGTCGTCACGGGCCAGAACAATATCCGCGAGTATCGTCAAAAGGCCGCCACCGCCCATGACGCGGCCAAAAGGCAGGGCAATAATCAGGCTGGGGCAGCGCGCCATAGCCATAACCAGACGCAGCAACGCCTCGGTCTGTCGTGCGGCCACATCTTCACCAAGGCCCCGTTCTCCAAGATCGGCCCCGGCGCAAAATGTTTTGGTGCCATTGGCTGCAATCACCGCAATGGGGGTGCTCAGATCCTCGATGCCTTGGGCAAACTGGGTCATCATTTCGGTGGATAAGGCATTGTGCTTGTCTGCGCGGTTCAGGGTAAACCGAGTGACTGTTTCGCCTTGTTCTATCTGTAGAAGGTCGCTCATTATTTTCTGGCTCCGTTACTTGTATTTATGTGCCGGATCGGCATTTTTTGTTGGTCAATAATTAGGTGTTCCGGCTTTCACGTTCCAGATTTTCAATTGCCATCTGGCGCATTTTTGCGCGCTGGATTTTAGTGCCATTGGCGCTAGGTGTAACCGGAAAGGCCTCCAGAAACCACACCCGAGAGGGTACTTTGTAGCGCGCCATCAGCTTGCCAGCATCCGCAATGATCTGATCAGCGCTGGCCGGGGGTTTATCAGCAATGACAAAGGCAACACAGCGAGGTTTTCCATCAATTTCAACCCCGATAACCTGTGAATCTTCTACGCCGTCAATACCACTTAGCATGTCCTCGATTTCCGAGGGGTTGACCAGAAAACCCGACAATCGCATGATATCTCCCAGTCGGGTTTCATACACGAAACTGCCATCTGCGCGCATATATCCAATGTCACCGGTGTTATAATATCCTTCTGCATCAACGGCTTCTGCGGTTGCTTCGGGGTTGTGAAAATAGCCGGCAAAGTTGCTGGGCGCGCGGATCTCGATAAGTCCGCGTTCACCTGTCTCTACCAGTTCACCGCTGTCAGGGTCGCGAACCCGAACACTGGCATCGGCACCAGAAACCGGATTACCGCCGCCCTGAATGCGTTGATCGACCGGCAGGCTGTCGGGTTGCTTGGAAAACAATGCATTGACTTCGCTGGTGCCAAACATGCCAAAAATCGGCACCCCCTGATCGGCCAGTTTATGCGCCAGTTCGACCCCTCCGCTTTGTAGCGCGGCATAACCCATGAGGCGTATCTGGGCAAAGGGACGATCTTCCTCCGTGTGTTTCAAAATCTGGTGAAAGGCTTCGTCAAAAGCAAAGATGTGGGTGATTTGATCTTGCCGGATAATTTCGGCGGCGCGTTTGCCATCGAATGTTTCCATGATTGAAATCGGTGCCCCGCCGTAAATTGACGCCAACACCGGGTTCAGCCCAAACACGCCGCAGAATGGCAACGCGGCAATGAAACGCGCGCCGGGGGCATCAAAGGAAAATGCTGGTGACAGTCGGCCGGTGTGATACGCCAGAGACCCATGCGTGTGCATTACCAGCTTTGGCAATTTGGTGGTGCCAGAGGTGGCAAACAGGACTGCCAGATCGTCAGCGCAGCAATCATCCGGCAACTCAGGATCTGCGGCGCAGTCGAGGTTGAACGGCACGATATCCCGCCCAAGTAGACCTTGTGACAACATATCCGACGCGCCCAGAACAGCGATACGCTCAAGCATCGGGATGGCATCTGAGTCAACCTGTTGGAACTGGGCAAGGAAATCTATCTTGCGAAAGCTGGGTTCAAAGATCAATAGGCTGGCCTGCGACTGGCCAAGAATATGTTGCAGCTCAACTGTGCTGTAACGTGGGTTGACCACCACCATCGTTGCGCCGATCCGCGTAGTGCCGAACAACAACGCCAGCCATTCAACACGGTTCACCAGCCAGACGGCAACCTTGTCGCCCTTGCCAATGCCCTGCGCGCGCAGCCATGTGGCGGCTCGACGGCTGAGGTCATCCAGATCAGCATAGCTGTAATCGCGACCATTGTCGGCCAGAGCCAGCGCGTCAGGAGCGGATTGCAATTGCCGTTGCAGCACCTGCAAAAGCGTCCTGGGATTTTGCATCAATATAGCTCTCTTAGTTTGTCCATGCCGATTAAGTCTGTGGGTGGGCCTTCCCAGATCATCTCGCCCGATTTCATGACCACAACGCGGTCTGAAACTTTTAGCGCCTCATGGACGTTCTGTTCAACCAGCAGGATCGACATATCGGTGCTTTGCTGCAATTCGCGGATCGGTCCGATCAGGTCTTCGAACAGCTTGGGGGCCAGACCGATTGACGGCTCGTCCATCAACAGGATACGCGGGCGACTTAGCAGGGCGCGGCCGATCGAGACCATTTGTTGTTGCCCGCCAGAAAGGGTGCCAGCACGGCTGTTGTAGAACTCCTTGATACGTGGCAACACCGAAAACACCCAGTCGACCCGTTCGGCGCGATCATCTTCGGGAATACCGGCTGCCCACATACCCAGGCGCATGTTTTCCGCCACCGACAGGCCGGGGAAAATACCGTGCCCTTCGGGAATGAACGACACTCCGGCGGCCATCATGGCATTGGGTTCGACCACGTCCAGCGGCGTATCATCAAGTGACAATTCGCCCGCCTGACGGGCGATCAGGCCAAACAGGGTTTTCAACAGGGTGGATTTACCGGCACCATTGTGGCCCAACAGGCAAAGGACTTCGTTCTTGTTCAGATCAAAGTCGATGCCATTCAGAACCGGGCGGTCGCTATAGCCAACCACCAGATCGCGGGCGCGGAGCAACGATTGCGTCATAATTTGCGTTCTCCGAAATAAATTGCAACAAGTTCCGGGTTTTCCAGCACCTCGCGCGGGTCACCGTTGGCAATCAGGCGACCCTGATCGAGAAAGGCAATTTTATCCGAAATGCCGACCACAATGTCCAGATTGTGTTCGATGATGCAGACAGTGATGCCGCGGTTCACCTCGTCGCGAAGCAGTTTCAGGAACAGATCATAGGACGGCGGATCAAGCCCCGACGCCGGTTCATCCAGCAGCCACAGATCAGCCCCGGACACAAGCGTTCGGGCCAGGCTGAGGAACTTACGTTCAGCGTAGGACAGGTTGTTGGCCGTTTCCCTGGCCATATCCGCCAGCCCGGTTATCTCCAGCGTGTGCGCGACTTTTTCGGCGCGCTCTTTCTGTACCGCTTTGCCGCCGGTTTGCCAAAGCCAGGATTGCGTTTCCATCGCGGCAAGGACATTTTCCTGCACGGTCATATGGGTAAACAGGCGCAGGTCCTGAAAGGTGCGGGCAATGCCAAGGCGGGCAATTTTCCACGGTGGCAGGCCGACAATGGATTTTCCCTGCCACACGATAGTGCCTGAATCCGGTTTGATATGCCCGGTTATGGTGTTGAAAAGCGTGGTTTTCCCCGCGCCATTCGGCCCGACAAGAGTGGTGACGATGCCCGGAACCAGATCAATGGTGACCTGATCAATCGCTTGCAGACCGCCAAACCGTTTGCTGACGCCGGAAAGTTGGAGTTGCGCCTGTTTTGACGGAGCAGTGTTGGTCTGTGAATGCATGGTTGCACTACCTTTTGGATCTGTATCCGGTTGTGGGTGGTTTTGGCTGTTGTTCATCGGGCGCTCTTTGTCCCGGAACTGACCATGCCGCCGGGGCGGTAGATCATCAAAAGCACCATCGCCAGACCATAAATGATCTGCTGGATAGAACCTATTTCAGTTTTAGGCAAAAACCAAAGATAGCTTAGCGCACTAGGCAACAGCATCAGCGTTGCGGCACCAACGATCGGCCCGTAAATGGTGCCCGCACCGCCGATGATCACCATCGCCATGATCAACACCGAGGTATCGACCGTAAAGCTTTGCACGTTGATAAAGCTAAGGTAATAAGCATAGATCGTGCCGGCGATCGCCGCCAGAGACGACGACAGGACAATCGCCAGCGTCTTGATCACCGCGACGTTTTTACCCAGTGCCAGCGCCGCAGATTCACTGTCACGCACCGCCATGAGATTGCGCCCGAAACTGCCCCGAGCCAGTGACCTTGATATGAGGACAACCAGCGCAAGGCCGCTAAGAGCGAGAATGAAGAACTCGGTCGGAGTGGAAATCTCATAGCCGAATATCGTCGGCAGCGGGATATTCAAAACCCCACCCAGACCGCCGGTAAAGGCCTTCCATTCGGAGAAGATGGTCACGCCCAGCATTTGCACGCCCAGCGATGCCGCGACGAAATATTCGTCTCTTACCCGCAGCGCCGGCAGCGCGACCAGAAACGACAAAGCCCCGCCCGCCAGCATCGCCGCCAAAGTCACCACAATCAGCGATGAGGTGAAATTCATGGCCACAAATGCCGCCGTATAGGCACCGATGCCAAAGAACACCGCATGCGCCATTGTAAAGATGCCAGCGTAACCGATGATCAGGTTCAGAGTGACCGCCAGAATGGCATTGACGCAAAAGAAAACGCCAAGGTTCAGAAGATATGCAATCATTTTCCTGTCTCCTAGTGAACCGACGCGCGGCCAAACAAGCCGGATGGCCGAAAGATGATGAACAGGAACAGGATGGCAAAAGAAACAGCCTCGCTCCATTGTGAATCGAACTGCCAGAGGGCGAGGTTTTCGGCAATGCCAATCATCAGCCCGACAATGGCTGCCCCCCAGATACTGCCGACCCCACCAACGATGGTTGAAATCAGGCTAATCAGCATAACGTGATAACCAATGGTCGGGTTCAGCCCGCTTGTCGCACCGGTGAATATCGCCGCAGGTACCACCAGAGACGAGCCGAGCGCAAAAGCATACACCGAAAGCCGCCGCGCACTTAGGCCAAAGGTGCGCACCAGTTCAGGGCTTTCTGACAACGCACGCAATGCGATGCCGACATGGGTGCGCGTCATAACCAGATGTAGACCGCCAAAGATCATCACGGCACACAGCAGAGCTATCCCCAGCAGGGGGGAAACCAACAGATTGTCGACCACCTCGACACCTCGGCTAAGAGGCGTGTCGATCACCAGAAAACCTCGCCCAAAGATGATCCCGATCAGGTTCTGCACAATAATGACAGAGCCAAACGAGGCGACGAAGATCGTGAAATATGATCCCTCATGGCGTTGGATCGGGACATAGACGAACCGGTTCAGAAATAAACCAAAGCTGACCGTAGCCATCATCGCGACGATGACGGCTAGGATCCAGTGCAGCCCGAGGCCAGCATAGATGAATTGAAAGATGTATGCTGCGATCACAAAGGTCGCGCCATGGGCAAAGTGAAAGATCTTTGTCGATCCGAATATCAGCGAGAATCCAACCGCCGTGAGGGCGTAAAGGATGCCAACTTGAATGCCGTTGACAAAGAGTTGCAGCAATAACATCTATCAGTTGCCCCTTAGTTGTTTGTTGACATGACGGACAGGGTCTTGCCGGCTTCGCCGTCAATCTCCATGACCTGAATCGGGGCCAGCAACACGCCCGTGTCGTCAAAAGTCACCGTGCCGCCAACCAGCGGGAAGCTGTCCATAGCCCGACGTTGGGCTAGCAGGTTTTCACCGGTCACTTCTTTACCCTGTTTTTGCAGTTCATGTGCCAGCAGAACATACAACCAGACCGCATTGTAATAGTTGGTCGCATAAACGCTGGGAGATTTGCCATATTCTTCCTGATAATCCTTCAGGTAACGGGTCGTCAGGTTGTCATCGGAATCGATGTTGACCGCCTGACGGGCATAGAGCGCGCCCTTGGCCGCTGGCAGGGTTTGCAAATTGGGGGTCGAGAACGCCGAATAGCTGGCCAGTTGTGCCTTGACGCCGTTTTCACGTAGTTGCTTGACGATCTGGATCATCTGATCGCCATACGAGGCCACAAATACCACGTCGGGCCCGATGTTGCGGATCGAGGCGGCTATGCCACTGAACTGCTGGGTTGTCGGGGCCACTGAAAACGTCTTGTCCAGCGTTGCGCCCAAGGGCGGCAGATCGCTGTTCAGAACATCAAGGATACCATCGCCCAGCGGGTCGTCGACATAAAGCAGCACAAAGCTTTTCAAGCCGCGCTCCTTAACGATATAGGGCAGCAAGCCGTGCAGTTCGGTATTGGCCAGCGGGATCACGTTCCATAGATAATCGGTCAGTTTGGCCAAGTCTGGCCCAACCGCACCGCCATTGATAATCACGGTTTGCGAGCGTTTCGCGATCGGCGAAATGGCTTTGGTTTGTCCGGTAAAGGCCGTCAGGACATATTGCAGACCCTGAACGTTGACCATCTTGTTCATCGCCGTTACCGCCTGTTGAGGCAGAGCCTGACTGTCTTCATACAGAATCGAAAAATCGCCATCGAGCAAGCCATCTTCCTTAACATGACGCTCGGCTAGTTTGAACGCCGAGGTGAAAATGTCACCATAAATGGCATTCGGACCACTAAGTGGAAAAATTGCCCCGATTTGCAGTTCTTCGGACCAGGCGGCACTGCTTGACATCAGGCCAATGCCAACAGTCAGGGACAGGCCCAAATTTTTCAAACTCATATTTTTCAGGTAATCAAACACGGTATTCCTCCAAGTGAATAATTGTTTAACCATGCCCAATTTTAGTTGGTCACCGTTGCCGATACTCATGGTTGCAGGCCAAGTGTAGGTATCCTAAATAACCTGTCAAGCCGCCTGGGTTCTGGGCAGGATCTGCAACGCAGCAGCATGAAAACATGTATTTCGAGCGCTTCGCCGAAAATAATCTGGCTGAAAATGAACTGGACGGGGGTATAGGTCGCGGCCTTTGGTTGGAGACGAGGGCAGGGCTTAGCTTGTCCAATGTGCGTGGTTTCTTTTTCAGTGCATCGGCATATGGCGGGCAGAACCTCAGCGGTCAGATATCAAATTATCTATTACATTTCCGCGCCTTAGGTTGTAATTGATCATCTCTCATGATAAATAATGCATGGAGAGCCGTGACTGATACACCTCCTTTTTTTTGGCACTCGTTCCAGCGAAGGCACGCGCATTTTTAGCGATTTACCAATGCCGGAAGTTAGCCTTGTCGCGGCGCGAACAAACCCGCCGATAGCCTGAATAGTAAGTTCATCGCCAGTTGTTTTTCCCGTTGCCGACAGTTCGGATGCGCCAAAAAAACACATTTGTGTTTGGAACGGTTTTGTCGCACGGGTCAGATAGAGGTTGGGACCCGCCCTTACCCGTGCGACAGAACTAAGCGGAGTCCTGCAATGTATATCTTTGGAGAAGCTTAAGGCAGAACTAAACTGATTGTGCGTTTATTGTTTGCGCTTAGGCCGTAACAGTCCCTCTTGTGCAACGGATGCCACCAACTGTCCGTCCTGCGCATAAATCGCACCGCGATTGAACCCGCGCGCAGACCCTGAGAACGGACTGTCCATGGAATACAGATGCCATTGGTCAAACTGGATCGGAGCGTGAAACCATAACGCGTGATCAAGGCTCGCCGTCATCACCTTACCCTGAAACCAGTTAATCCCGTGCGGTCGCAACCCCGAACCAAGCAAGTCCAGATCCGAGGCATAGGCCAGCAGGCAATGCTGTGTGCGTGCATCGCAACCTTTGGCGGCTTCCATTCGAAACCACAAATAGTGCGTATCATCCGCAGCAGGCGGGTTCTGAAAATCCAGCGGGGCCACGGTGCGTATCTCGATTGGGCGTGTGCGCAGGAAATCGGGGCGAAGTGGTTCATCAATCAGATCGGCAAATCCGGACCGCAGTTCGGAACGGTTTTTTACCCCGTCCGGCCCATCAACCTGAGGCATCGCATGTTGGTGTTCCCAGCCATCTTCAGCCACATGAAACGAGGCTGACATGTTAAATATCTGCTTGCCGTTCTGAATGGCCACCACGCGGCGAGTGGTGAAACTTCCGCCATCGCGGGCACGATCAACCTGATAGATCACCGGATGGCCGGTATCACCCGGACGCATGAAATAGGCATGCAGCGAATGGCAGGCGCGATCTGTTGGCACCGTGCGATAAGCCGCCATCAACGATTGCGCAATAACATGGCCGCCGAAAATTCGGGCACTGGTTTCGCCTCCGACACCGACCCCGCGAAACAGATCAATGTCCAGCGTTTCAATGTCTAGCAGCTCTAGTAATTCCTTAGCGGGGTCAATCATGTTGCAACCCACCCGCCATCAACCGCAATCGTTGCGCCACAAACATAAGAGGCCGCATCCGACGCAAGATAAACCACCGCTCCGGCAATTTCCGCGCCCTCGCCCAGACGATCCATCGGCGTGGATTGCAAAAGGTCCGCGCGCATTGATTCATTGTCGACAAATCCAGCGGTCATTTTTGTGCGCACATAGCCCGGTGCCACATTGTTTATCCGCACCCCGCGTGCTGCCCAGTCCTTGGTCAGCGAACGGGTCATTCCCTCGACACCGGCCTTGGCCGCGCAATACGCCACTTGGCGTGATAACCCGGCATGCGCCCCGACTGACGTGATGTTGATGATAGATCCCTTGCCGCGTTCCAGCATTTCGCTGCCAAAAATTCGGGTGCATAGGAACACACCGGTCAGGTTTACGTCGATGATCGCCTGCCATTCGGAGTGTTTTACTTTTTCAGAGCGCGTAAACCAGGGGCTGATACCGGCATTGTTGACCAGAACCTCTATCGGGCCAAGCTGTGCTTGGGCGGTTTGTAACAAAGCCTCGACATCAGCCTCTTTTGACACATCCATGGCCAAACCAAAGGCGCTATCGCCCAATTCGGCAACCGCTTCGTTCAGCCTTTCCTCGTTGCGCCCGGTAATCATCACCTTTGCACCAGCCTCTATCAGGCTGTGCGCGATGGCCAGACCAATGCCGCTGCTGCCACCTGTGACCACTGCATTTTTGCCGTTCAGTATTGCAGGAGAACTCATTTCACTTCCTCATTCCGTTGCTTGATCGCCTTAATTACCTTGCCGCCGATTGACCAGCGATGCACCTCGGATGGGCCATCATAAATGCGAAATGCCCGCACATCCTGAAATATACGCGCCACAACGGTATCATCTGTCATGCCCTTGCCGCCCAGAACCTGCACTGCGCGATCAACCGTGTTCCACACCGTTTCCGAACATTGCACCTTGGCCATCGAACTTTCGGTCGTGCCTCGCCCGCCATTGTCCAACACCCAGCAGGCCTGCAACATCGACAACCGAGAGGACCGGATTTCCATCTCGCTGTCGGCCAACATGAAACTGACGCCCTCGTGTTGCCCCAGCGTTTTGCCAAATGCCATGCGTTTGCTGGCATAATCGGCTGCTATATCCAGCGCCCGCTGCGCCGATCCCAGCCAGCGCATGCAATGGGTCAGACGGGCAGGGGCCAGACGGATCTGGGCGTATTGAAACCCCTTGCCCGGCTCGCCCAGAATATCCTCTTCCTGCAACACAAGGTTCTTGAATTCGATCACCGAATGGGCACCGCAAAAACTGCTGTCCATGGTGTTCTGGTCCTTGGCGATGATAATACCGTCGCGGGGCATTTCGCTTAGGAACATGGTCGCCTCGCCGTCATGTTCACCGCCCTTGATCTTGGCCATGATGATCATAAATGCGGCCCCGTGTGCCCCCGTGATAAACCACTTCTTGCCATTGATGACGTAACCATCACTGGTCAATTCAGCGGTGGTCGATAGCAGCATCGGGTCTGATCCGGCCCCGTCAGGTTCGGTCATGGCAAAGCAGGACCGCCCCCCTTCTACCAGCGGTTTCAGATACTTCTCGCGCTGCATTTGTGAGGCCGCAACGTCAAGCAAATGGGTGTTGCCCTCATCGGGAGCCGCGCAATGCATCGCCACGGGACCAAGCATCGAATAGCCCGAAGCCTCAAGAATAAAGGCGCGCTCAACCATGTTCAGCCCCATGCCGCCGTATTCCTTAGGGCCGTGGGGCATGAACAAGCCTTCGGCCTTGGCCAGCGCGTTCATCTCGGCGCGCATCGCGTCGCTTGGCCCGTGACCACCCCAGCGCGGGTCTTTTTCAAACGGGATGATTTTGTCATAAACAAAGGCGCGGGTTTTGTCGGCCAACTCGGCTATATGCGGGGGGGTAGTGAAATCCATGTTCTGTTCCTGCTAATGTGTTTCTATCTGTTCCAGCGCAATCGCCAGCAAATCGGGGATGACTTTGCCCATCTCGCGGCCACGATCGGGGTCAGCGGCGGTGCCGTCTTTGATCCGGCGCAAGATGCCCTCGAGAATGGCGACCATCCGAAAGCAATTGAACGCCATATAATAGGGCCAATGCGGGATACTTCTGATGCCGGCGGCCTTGCAATAAAGCGCAATATATTCATCCTCGGTGGGCAACCCGTGAGCAGCGCGATCCACCCCCGCAAGGCCGGGAAAAGCGCCGCCCGCAGGCAGGCGCCACTGCATGCATTGATAGGAAATATCGGCAAACGGATGGCCCAGCGTAGAGATTTCCCAATCCAGAACTGCCAACACGCGTGGCGCATCAGGGTGGAATATCATGTTGTCCAGCCGGTAATCACCATGCACCAGCGTCACACGGTCATCGGCGGGGCAGGGGGTGGCTTCCAGCCATGCCATCACGCGATCCATATCGGGGCGCTCAACGGTTTTGCCTTCGCGAAAGGCGCGGCCCCAGCGGGTGATCTGGCGTTGATAATAATTGCCCGGGCGGCCAAAATCCGACAGGCCTGTGGCGTCGATATCGACACTGTGCAGCGCCCCGAGGGTTTGCGCCATGCACTCGTAATAGGCGTGGCGTTCGGCGCGGGGAATTTCGTTCAACTGCGGGTCCCAGATAATCCGCCCCTCGATGTGATCCATCACATAGAACATCGCGCCGATCACGCTGACATCCTCGCATAGATGCAGCATCGTGGCGACTGGCACGCTGCTGTCTGCAAGCGCCTTTTGTACGCGGTATTCGCGGTCCACCGCATGGGCCGATTTCAACAAATCGCCAAATGGTTTACGCCGCATCACCAATTTGCGCCCGCCTTGCATTTGCAACAGATAAGTCGGGTTGGACTGCCCGCCCTTGAACCGCGACACCGATTGCAACGGCCCCGCATCCGGCAGGATTTTCAACAGGTAATCCGACAAGGCAACTTGCGAAAAATCCGGATCAGGTATGTGTGTCATAAGGCCCTCGGTTTTTGGTTCAGCAGCTTGGCCAACGTGTCATGGTCAACAAAATCGGCAATCGGATCATCAAAATTCGCCCCCGCCATGATGCAGCCGCGCTTGAAATCATCCATATGTTTGGTCATCCAGATCACCGCCTGTTCAGGGTCATTGGCGCGGATTGCATCATACACGCTCTGGTGTGCGGCGATCATCCTTTCGGTGGATTGTTTCAGCCGCGTCACCACAAAATCCGTCGAGGCATATAGCAAAATACCCAGTGGATCACGCGCCACGGTTAGGGCGCGGTTGCCAGCGGCATCGGTGATCAATCGGTGAAATTCCATGTCCAGCCGGATCACGGCCTTGGCGTCATGGCGTTGCTGTTCGGTTTGGGCAATATTTTGTGCCAACTGGTCCAGTTGCGCAGGCGTTATGATCTCACAAGCCAACCGGCAGGCCAGCGCTTCCAGCTCGCGCTCGACTTGCCATAAATCCTGCAATGTCACGCGGTTCAAGGTGGCAGCCCGGATGAAATTTTCCGACGAGCGGCGCGCGTCCGGCGCACTGACGATCAGGCGGCGCCCACTGCCGCGCACCACCAGACCGCTTTGCTCAAGCAGGCGAATACCTTCGCGCACGGTGGTCCGTTTGACGTGGAACATATCGCAGAGACCGGCCTCGGTCGGGATCGGTTCCCCCATCGCTAGATCACCCCGCAATATCGCCGCCTCAAGCTGGCGAAACACCGCTTGATACGACGTGTTGATGATGATCGGTTCGACCTTCAGGGCCATGAGGGCACTTTCATATACAATGATCCCAAGCATCCAGCTGGAATCATATGCCGAGATTACCCCTTTGTCTGACAAACAGTCAATGCGGAATGCCGGTCAGGATTTGGGCGTATTCGATCGGAACATCCTGAATTCAATAACCAACAAAAAACCGCGCCCAGATTTCACTGGGCGCGGATCAGAGTGCCAATATTTAGTTGTTGGGGTATGTATCAAAATCTATTTTGGAATAGATTTCTTGCTGCAGCAAGGCTGCATACGCATCAACATCGCCGTTGATCGGCGCAACCAGACCCTTCCATTTTTCGATCAGTCCGGAATAGGTTGCAAGCAAAGCATCCGCATCTGCAATGCCGTGTTTTTCCTTTGCTATTTTGGCGATTTCTGCCAAGTCAGCTGTGCGGAATGCCGTGATTTGCTCAAGCATTTCAGCAGAAGGTTCATGCACGACCAGGCCAAGGCCAGCCGCTTCTTCCAGAACTTGACGATCTGCATCAGCATAGTGGAATACTGTCTTGGCCAAGCCGAGCGCAAGATTTGCAGTCAATTGTTCGCGTTGTTCGGACGATAACCCGTTCCAAAACCCTACGCCCGCGATGTAATTGCCACCAGAATGATACGTGCCCAGCGGTAAGGTCGTCATGTGTTTGGCAACCTCGATCAGGCTGTGGCTTTTGAGTGCACCAATCGGCTGCACTGCTGCTTCAACCACGCCGTGGCTCAACCCATCATAAATTTCGCTGGATGGAACACTGACAGCCTTAATATCAACCTCGGCGGCCCAACGATCCCAGGCACTGCCAGCCGTGCGCACTGTAAGGCCGCTTAGCTGACTGAGTTCGGTAATCGGCTCTTTGCTGAGCAGCACATATGGTGCGGTGCTAAGCCCGCCCAACAAGACGATGCCGTTCTTTGCAAAACTTTCCTTGCAAGGCTCACAAGCAAGCATGAAAAATTCGGTTGTGGCCGCGCCCATCACATACTCGTCGTCACCAAGCAGCGCCATGTCGGCGACCATTTGGGCATAGGGCAGCTCGGCTTTGAAATACGTAAATGCCAGAATTCCCATATCGGCAACGCCGTCACGCAGGCCCGACAAGGTTGGTTTGGCGCCCAGCAAGGCACCACCATTGAAGACCTTGAAATCAAACGCATCGGGGTATTGCGCTTCGGTCAGGTCGGCAAAATCCTGATGCGCTTTTGATGTCGGGTGCTTTGGCGAAGTCCAGCTGGTGATCGTCACTCGCTGTTCGGCAACCGCTGCACCGGCGGCGGCAAGAAAGGCCGTTGCGGCCGCTGTGGCGACCAGTTTTGTTAATTTCTTCATGTTAGCTCTCTTTCTTCTGTTGAAGGGTACGCCCCCCGTTTTGATTGCTCATTTTCGGGGAGTCATTTTGCCGGTTGATCGGCATTTTTTATTTCGAGCGTGAAATTTTAGCCCGCCAATCCGGGTAAAAACAGCACAACTTGGGGAAAGGCAACCATGATGGCCAATACGAACAGATCGGCAAACAGGAACCAGAGCACACCTTTGAATATAGCGCTGATCGGCACGGAATCCCCGACAATGCCCTTGATAACAAACACATTCAGCCCAACGGGCGGCGTGATCAGCCCCATTTCCACCAGTTTCGTTGCCAGCAGGCCAAACCAGATCAAAGAAATGTGGTTGGCTTCAAATATCGGCAACAGGATCGGCAGGGTCAGCAGCATGATGCCCAACGGGTCAAGGATCATGCCCAGCAACAGGAATATCACCGCCGTGCCGATCACCAGAACCAGATAACTGGCCCCCATTTCGATGACCATCGCCGACATTGCAGCCGGCACGCCGCTGATCGCGAGGAACCGCGTGAACAGGTTGGCGCCAACGGCAATGATGAAAATTGCAGCCGTGGTTTTGGCCGTATCAATCAGCGCGATTTTCGTGACCTTCCAATTCAAGGTCTTACGCGCCGCCGCAATAATAAAGGATAGCGCGGCACCTACGGCACCGGCCTCGGTCGGAGTGAAAACACCCGTGAACAAGCCGCCGAACACTCCCGCAATCAACGCAATCACTGGCCATGTTTCACCAAGTGCCGCAATCCGTTCGCGGGCAGTGATCGTTTCATCAATTGGCGGGGCCAGCGACGGGTTCAGCGTACAGCGGATCACGATCACCAGCGTGTAGCCCAACATGGTCAGCAAGCCGGGAATGATGGCCGCCAAAAACAGTTTGCTAATCGCCACCTCGGCAAAGATGCCATAGATGATCAAAATAATACTGGGCGGGATCAGCGACCCCATTGTGCCTGCCGCCGCCACAACCGAGGCACTTAACCCCGGATCATATTTGCGCTGCAACATTTCGGGCACCGCGATGCGCCCCATCGCCGCCGCCGTTGCGAGGCTGGAACCAGAGGCTGCCGAAAACAGCGCCGCACCGCCGATGCTGGCCACCGCCAACCCGCCGGGCATCCACGACAACCAGACACGGGCGGCGCGAAATATTCCTTTGGTCAATTCAGTTTGGTAGCAGATATAACCCATTAACAGGAACATCGGGATCGAACTAAGCGTCCAATGCGCCGAAAAACTATAGGGGATCGCGGTCAGCAGGCCCCAAGCAGGAGCGCTGCCCAGCATAACCCAGAACCCGCCAAACGAGACCAGCCCAAGCGCCACAGCAATAGGCACCCGCATCAGGACAAGAACAATAACAAGGGCAATACCGGACAGGCCAATTTCAAAAAATGACATCAGTCAATTCCTCCTTCAGTCATATCGGACGGTTCAGGTGCCATATCGGCATTGGTAAAGGGGCGGCGGATCAGTTTTAGCAACAACACAGCTGTCATTATCCCGCACCCGATAGGCACAAAGAAACGCCCCGGCCACAGCGCAATACTGACCATCCCCATCGAATATTCGCCAACTTCAAATTTCTCCAGCGCATCAAACCAAGTCTGATAGGTCATCAGCCCCAGATAGATTGTTGATAGTGTCAGTGCAAATACATCCAGAATGGTTTTGCCCAGGTCCGGCAAATGGGAATGGATGACATCGACATGGATATGCTCGTTCTTCAACTCAACAAAAGCCAGCGGTAAAAATACCAGCGCGACCATATAATAGGATGATACGATTTCAACAGTGGCCGGTAATGGTTCGGCAATGAACAGGCTTAGAAGCACGTCAAATGAGACATGGAGCATCATTGCCCCGGCTAGTATGATCGAAGCGATCATCAGAAATCTTGATAGTTTGTCAGTCACTTGCATCAGTAATTGCATCGTGCGCCGCCCCCCGTTTCACAACTTTTATCATACACCCTGAAATACCGGTGCGCGTTTTTCAAGGAATGATTTCGCGCCCTCAGCGTGATCCTGACTTTTGATGACCTGTCCCTGCGCCATGACCTCGACATCCAAAAACGCCTCGAGCGAGGGTGATTGCGCTAATCGCAACATCCGTTTATTGGCGGCAAAAGCAAAGGTAGGACCTGTCGCCAGCTCAGCGGCATAATCACTTGCGGCTTTGTCCATTGCCTCATCCGCATGGACCTGCGACACCAAGCCCAGCGTTAGCGCCTCGTCTGCGCGCACCGTGCGGGCACTATAGGCCAGATCAATGGTGCGTTGTCGGCCAATCAGATTGCTTAGAAAATAGGCCGCACCGCCATCCATTGCCAGCCCGATTTTTTTGAACACCAGCGCCATTTTGGCCGTTTCCGAGGCCACAACAACATCACAGGCCAGCGCCATGCTTAACCCGATCCCGACGGCAGGGCCGCGCAGGGCGCAAACCACCGGTTTGTTGATGTTGTGAATCGCCAATATCATCCGATGGGCGCGTGAAATCCTGTCCCGATCCCCAACGATATCATCTTTCCCCATCGAGTTTACATCGGCCCCAGCGCAAAAGGCGCGCCCTTCGGAACGCAGCAAAACAGCCCGCACCGAGGGGTCGCCATCAAGGCGGCCAAACACATCCAGCAAATCAACCCGCATCCCCAGCGTCAGCGCATTTAACTTGTCCGGCCGGTTCAAAGATACAGTTACCAGCCCGCCATTTTGTTCTACGGTGATTTCGTCGGTCATTTTAAACCCCTGTTGTCAGTCACGGAAAATTGCCGCAGCAATTGAATTTTTATGAATTTGCGTGGTGCCGCCGGTGATGGTCAGCATCCGCACATCGCGCACCATGCGCTCCATCGGGAGGGACCCAAAATAGCCGTATCCGCCAAACATCTGCATCGCGTCATGCGTAACTTTCTGAGCCATTTCAGTGGCTTGTAGCTTTGCGATGGAACATAATGTTGGATCAGGCCGCCCCGCATCAATCAGCGAAAGCGCATTGTAACACAAGGCTCGTGCTGCCTCGATCTGGATGCGCATGTCCGACATCATCCATTGCAATCCCTGCATTTCAGACAGGGATTTGCCAAACTGACGTCGTGTTTTCATGTAATTGCGGGCTTCGTCAAACGCGCCTTCTGCCACACCCAGCGCTAAAACGCCCATGCCGGTTCGAGTCGCATTATAAACGCTGATCGGCTTGACAAACCCGCTGGAATTTTCAGCCACACCTTCGGTCACCAGATGGTCGGCGGGCACGAACACATCGTCAAAATGGATTTCGCATTCATTGCAACCACGCGCCCCCATTTTCTGTTCCAGAATGTGGATCGTCACGCCGGGGCTGTCGCGTTTAACCAACACCGTGCCGATCCCGCGCGCGCCTTTGCTGTCACAAAAACGGGCATAGACCAGCAGATAATCGGCGCGATCCCCAAAGGTGGTGAAAATCTTGCCGCCATTCAACAGATAGCCGCCATCGGTTTCACGTACCGAAGTTGTCACCGCCGTGGCGTCCGATCCGGCTTGCGGTTCGGTCCAGGCGATCGAGCATTCGATCTCGCCACGGGCAAACCGTGGCAGGAACGCCTGTTTCAATTCATCTGACCCACAGGTGGCAATGATGCGTGGCGATACGTTTTGATCATGCACAATCAGGGCTGTGTTGAAATCAACTTTGGCGATCTCCTCGATCACCAGATAGACATCCACCAGCGATGCGCCGCCGCCGCCGTATTCCTCGGGAATGGTCATGCCCAGATAGCCCAGATCGGCCAGACGTTTGTGGTTTTCGTCCGGGTAAACCCCCTCGGCATCCCAACGCGCGGCTGTTTCCTTGAACACGCCCTGTGCCAGTTTGCGCGCGGCATCCTGAAGTGCGACTTGATCGGTAGATAAACTGTTAATGTGCATTTCGATCTCCTAGCCGCGCCGCTGGTTAAAGCTGTGGCCATAGGTCAGCGCCGCGATGGTGTTGCGCAGGATTTCAACTGTGCCGCCCCCCAGCGCAAAACCGCGCGCATCACGCACCATGCGCTCCATCGGGTATTCGCGGGTGTATCCGTTATGGCCGTGAATTTGCAGCGCCTCATTGGTGACTTTCTGCGCCATTTCATTGGCAAACAGCTTGGCCATTGTCGCATCCATCGGGTCGGGGAAACCATTGGCCGCTTCGTTGGTCGCAGCGCGGTAAACCATCAGACGGCCCGCATGGATCTGGGTTGCCATATCGGCGATTTTCCATTGCAGCCCCTGAAATTCCTTGATCGGGCGGCCAAACTGGTGACGCACTTCACTGTATTCCTTGGCTGCATCAAACGCGCCCTGCGCCAGACCTATACACATGGCGGCATTGCCGACCCGTTCCGGACCAAACGAGCTCATCAGAAGGCCAAATGATTTGGAGCTTTCTGGGTTGCCGACAAGTAGAACATCCTCGGGGCCGACGTGGTAATTTTCTAGTGTAATATCAGCCTCGGGCAGGCCGCGCCCGCCCATTTTCTTGGAGATATGGCCGACACTGACGCCTTTGTTCTTCATGTTGACGATAAACGCGCCGATGCCTTTGGCGCCTTTTGATCCGGCACAACGGGCGAAAACCATCAGGTAATCGGCGACATGGCCACCGGTGCAGAAACATTTCGACCCGTTCAACAGCCAGCCATCTCCATCCTCGACTGCCGTGGTGCGCAGATCGGTGACGGCAGATCCAGCCTCGGGTTCGCTGATCGAAATCGCGATGAATGTCTTGCCCTGTGCCACGCCCGGCAACAGCCGTTTCTTTTGCTCATCCGTGCCCAACTGGTTGATCGCCCGCGCCGGGCCGTTCAAATACAACTGACACACCAACGAGGTGTTAAAACACACCCGCGCCAGTTCTTCCAAAAACACAGCGCCCTGAATAACTTCCGCGCCTGATCCGCCATATTCTTCGGGTATAAACATGCCCAGATAGCCAAGTTCAGCCAATTTATCGCGGTTTTCGGTGGGGAATGTTTCGTGCTCATCCCAATAGGCGGCCTTGTCGCGAAATTCGGTTTCGGCAAGACGGCGCACGGTATGGCGGAAATCTTCTAGTTCGTTATCCAGTTGAAAAGAGACCATCGGGTATGTTCCTTATTTTGAAGAATCGGGGGTTGGCCCACGACCAAGTACTTCGTTTGTGTGCTCACCAGCATTGGGTGCGCGGCAGGGTTTGGTGCGGGGGTGTTTCGAAAACTGAAACGGCGAGGCAGGCACGGGGATCGAACCAAGGCCATCATGGGGGTGTTCAACAATCATACCGCGTTTTATCAAGTCTGGATCACGCGCGATTTCGCTGATTTGGCGCACAGGGGCGGCCGCTACATTGGCGTCTTTAAGGGTGGCAAAAACCTCGGCGCGGGTTTGTCCGGCGGTCCACGCACTAACCAGTGCATCAACTTCAGCGCGGCGGGCCGAGCGCTCGATATTTCCGGCGTACCGTTCATCAATTGCCAAATGCGGCGCGCCCATCGCGCCTGCCAGTGCGACCCAGTGGCGATCCGTCAGGCACATGATTGAAACCGACCCGTCAGTGGTCGGATAAATATCGTAAGGCGTGATCTCTAGCATGCCCTGACTATTGCCCGCGCGGGGCACAAAATTTTCAGGGCTTAGCAGATAGCTGGAAATATTTGACGCCAATGCGTGATGTGCCACATCCTGCATCGCCACCTCCACCTTTTGGCCGGAACCGCTTTTTGCGCGTTCCAGCAGGGCCGACAAGATACCGCCGTAAAGATGCGCACCGGTCAGGAAATCGGTGATTGCCGCCCCGGATTTCAGCGGTGGACCATCGGCAAAACCGGTGATCGACATTAGCCCGCTATATGCCTGTATCGGAAAATCCATCGCGGGCGCATCATGGCATTCAGAATCAACCGCATAACCCTTGCCGGATCCGTAAACCAGCCTTGGGTTCAGCGGATGCAGCACATCATCAAAGCCAAGGCCCAACCGTTCCATCGTGCCGGGGCGGAAATTTTCGATCAGAACATCGGCATCAGCCACCAGTTCCAGAAACGCCGCGCGGTCGGTTTCGTCATGCAAATCAAGGGTGACGCTTTTCTTGTTCGAATTCAGCATCATGATTGCCGGATTTTCACCCGCTCGGGTTTTAATCCGGATCGGGTCACCCGTCGGCCCTTCTATTTTTATCACTTCGGCCCCCAGAAACCCGAACAGCAAACCACAATATGGGCCAAGATAAACTTGCCCCATGTCAATCACTTTGATGCCGTCAAGCGGCTGGCCGGTTTGTTGTGTATTTTCGGAACTCGTTGCCATTGCCTAGCGTCCTTTAAAAATCGGTTTGCGTTTCTCGAGGAACGCCGAAACCGCGTTCTGATGATCTTCGGTTTCCATGATGTAGGCTTCGCCAACAGCTTCCAGCTCCAGATAGGATGCAAAATCAATATCCATGCCCCGGTTCAGCATTGCCTTGCCCAGCCCAAAGGCGCGGGTAGGCCCGGCGGCGAGCTTTTCCGCCAGCGCCATGGCTTCGTCCAAAATCGTTTCAGAGGAGTGAACTGCATGTACGATGCCAAGATTTTGCGCTTCTTCAGCGCCAATCGTTTCCGCCAGAAAAAACATCGCCTTGGCACGTTGGGCGCCAATCATGCGCGCCAGCAGATACAAACCACCACCATCGGGAACAATGGCCACGCGCGAATAGGATTGGCAGAACTTGGCCAAAGGTGATGCTAAAATCAGATCGCCAAGCAGCGCCAGATTGAACCCGACTCCGTAAGCAGGGCCGTCCACTGCCGCAACAATCGGCTTTTCAAGATCATAGAACATCCGCGTGACGCGGTGTTGTTGTTTTAGGCGGTCCCGCATCTCAACCGGAGTCGATTTGGCGAAAGAGCTTATATCACCACCTGAACAAAATACGCCGGACCCACCGGAAAACACGACCGAACGCACATCAGGGTCATCGCGCACTTCGGTGGCAATTTTTTCCATTTCCAGTCGCGCCGCGTAATTAAGAGCATTGCGTTTTTCCGGAAAGTCGATGGTCATTACCCCGATGTTTCCGGTTTTCTCATATATCAATGGCACTGAAACCTCCCTCAGTTCCCGCGTGGTGATTCAGTTAAAAATTCGCAAGCTGGCGCAGGTCAGCAAGCAAAATATCTATGGCTAGTTCGCATACCCGGCCTTTCCCTTTGTCACGGTGATGCCAGAACGAGCACCTGAAAATTGAATCGTTTCACTGAGGCTAGCAAACAAGTCTGACTTCGCCTAGTCTTTTTCTAACGTACGTTTGAAATTTGCTTTGACCATTCAAAACTAATTGTTTACCGTTCAGATAAATGCTCCTAAATCACTGTTAACATAAGGATTATCACATATATGTTATTTCATCCTGCCTTTGACAATCTGCGGTTGCCGGTTATCTGCTCGCCGATGTTTATCATCTCGACACCCGAACTTGTGATCGCCCAATGCAAAGCTGGCGTGGTTGGAAGCTTCCCTGCACTGAACGCCCGCGAGGCCAAAGGCGAGCCACCATTGCTCGAGGCATGGCTGCGCCAGATCACCGAAGAACTGGATGCATATAATCAGGAAAATCCCGATGCTCCGGCGGCACCTTTTGCCGTGAACCAGATTGTGCATCGCTCAAATGACCGGATCGAACGGGACGTAGAAATCTGCGCAAAATGGAAAGTGCCGCTATGGATCACATCCATGGGGGCGCGCGAAGATGTGAACGAGGCCGCGCATTCGGCGGGCGGGTTGGTGCTGCATGATGTCATCAACAACCGCTTTGCCCACAAGGCAATCGAAAAGGGCGCGGATGGGTTGATCGCAGTGGCCGCCGGTGCTGGTGGCCATGCGGGCAACACATCGCCTTTTGCGCTGATCCAGGAAATCCGCAGTTGGTTTGACGGGCCGTTGCTGTTATCGGGCGCAATTGCCACGGGCGATGCGGTTTTGGCAGCGCAGGCGATGGGGGCTGATCTGGCCTATATCGGCTCTGCTTTTATCGCCACAAAAGAGGCCAATGCCGATCCCGAGTTCAAACAGATGATTGTCGATTGCGCCTCTGATGACGTGATTTTGACTGACTACTTCAGTGGAGTAAATGCGAATTACCTAAAGCCCTCTATCACCCGCCAAGGTCTGGATCCGGACCATCTGCCAGAGCAGAAAAAAGCCATGAACCTGTCCTCAACAGATGAAAGACCAAAGGTATGGCGCGATATCTGGGGGTCAGGGCAAGGGATTGATCCGGTGAAATCTGTAGTGTCTGTGAGTGATCTGGTGGCGCGGTTATCACGTGAATACGAGGCCGCAAAACAACGCATAGCGACATAGGAATAGGCGACGAGATAGACGGCCAGCACAGGAAGGTAGCAAAATGGATTTCGATTTTTCAAACGATCAGGAGGAAATACGCCAAGCAGTGGCGCGGCTACTGGACGACCACACGTCTTTTGCTAAATCTCACGATCTACTGGACCAAGGCACAGGTTTCGACCGCGATCTTTGGGCCAGCCTGGCCGAGGGTGGCTGGCTGGGCGTTAGCATCCCTGAAAACTATGGCGGCTCTGGTATGGGTCCGGTTGAATTGGCGGTGTTGGCCGAGGAAATGGGCCGCACCTTGGCGGGGGTGCCCTTTGGCGCGGCGCAATATCTGGCGGGTCCGGCACTGGTGGAATTCGGCAGTGAGGCCCAGAAATCCGCGCTATTGCCAGCACTGGCCACGGGGCAGAAAATCGTCACCGTTGCCTTGGCTGAAAACAGCGGTTTTGCGCCGGATGCTGTTGCCTCCAAGGTGGTTGACGGGTGCATCAGCGGAGTGAAATCCCCTGTTTCTGATGGGGCCGTCGCCGATGTTGCCATCGTCGCGGCGCTGGACGAAAACGATGCGGCGGGGCTGTATATTGTTGATCTGAAAGGTGACGGCGTGCAGGTTGATCCACTTGATGCGACCGACCCGACCCGCCCGCAATCGCGCCTTGTTCTAACGGGTGCCCCTGCCGACAAACTGTCCGGTGCCGACGCTGCCGCGATCAATCGGCTGATAGATGGCGCCGCAGTTCTGGTGGCGTTTGAACAGCTTGGTGTGGCCGCGCACGCCTTGGATATTTCCACTAAATATGCGCTGGATCGCACCGCTTTTGGCCGCCCGATCGGCAGTTTTCAGGCGCTGAAACACCGTATGGCCGATATGTTTGCCAAGATCGAATTGGCCCGTTCAAACGCGTTTTTCGGGGCTTGGGCGCTGGCTGAAAATGATGAGCGTTTAGCCGAAGCCGCCGCCTGCGCCCGCCTGACCGCGCTGGAAGCCTGCCAGTTTGCTTGCGAAGAATCGATCCAGATTCACGGCGGTATTGGCTATACTTGGGTCGCCGATCCGCATTTGTTTTTGCGACGTGGCTGGCACCTGAAAGCGATGCTTGGCCCTGCCACGATTTGGAGTGAGCGCCTCGTTGGCGCGCTCAAGACCCCCACAGAAAAGGCGGTTTAAGATGGATTTCAGCGACACCCCTAATGAGGCAAAATTCCGCAAAGACGCCCGCGCATGGCTGGCCGACAACGCAACCCTGCGTGATGGCACCGAAAAGGTGCAGGACGCCTTTATGGCCAATACACCAGAAGAAGTGACCGCCGCACAGGCGTGGCAAAAACGCAAAGCCGATGGCGGTTGGGCCGGAATTACATGGCCCAAAGAACACGGCGGACGTGGCGGCGATGAAATGCAACAGATCATCTGGAACCAGGAAGAGGGGCGCTATAAAGTGCCGCCGAATATCTTTGTGGTCAGTTCTGGTCTGGTGGCCCCGACGCTGATTGCGCATGGCACCGAACAGCAGAAAACAGAAATCCTGCCGACCCTGTTAAGTGGCGAAGGCGTTTGGTGTCAGCTGTTTTCCGAACCCGCCGCCGGATCCGACCTTGCGGGCATCCGCACGCGGGCGCGGCGTGATGGCGATGACTGGGTGATTACGGGGCAGAAAATCTGGACTTCGGGCGCGCATTATTCAGGTTACGGCATTTTGTTGGCGCGCTCGAATGTGGATGTGGCCAAACACAAAGGCCTGACCATGTTCGTGGTCAAAATGGATGCGCCCGGCATAGAGGCTCGCCGGATCAAGCAGATTTCCGGCCATTCCAGTTTTAACGAAGTATTTTTTGACGAGGTAAGGATTCCCGACAGTGATCGGCTTGGCCCCGTTGATGGTGGCTGGCGGGTGGCGATGACGACGCTGACCAACGAGCGCTATACTTTGGCAATCGGACGTTCAGTTGGCGGAATGCGGGCCGAGGAATTGATCGCGCTGGCCGCAGGTGTCACACTGAATGGTCGTCCTGCAATTGAAAACGATCAGGTGCGGGCCAAGATCGCCGAATTTGCCAGCCGGCAACGCGGTATGGAATTCACCAGTTACCGCATTATGACGGCCCTATCGCGCGGCAAAGAACCGATGGTCGAGGGGTCAATCGGCAAGCTGTTGCTGGGCAAACTGCGGCAGGAAATGGCTAGTTTCGCGCTGGAACTTTCCGGCAGTGCCGCTGGGATTGGCGAGACACCAAAAGATGAAGCCGGACTGTGGCGGGTGGATTACCTGACCGCGCCGGGCAACCGGATTTCGGGTGGCTCGGATGAAATCCAGCGCAATATCATCGCCGAGAGGCTTTTGGGGATGCCACCAGAAATTCGCGCGGACAAGGACACCCCGTTTTCCCAACTAAAATAGAAGCTATTGAAAATAAGGAAAAGTACCATGAATAACCCAATGTCACTTGAAGGGTCCGTAATTATCGTAACCGGTGCAGGTCAGGGAATTGGCCGTGGCGTAGCCAGTCTGGCCGCCGATCTGGGGGCGCGTGTGGTGGCCGTGGATATGAACGAAGCCGCTGTAAATGAAACTGCCAAACTGATCGGCGATGCCTGTGCGCCCTTGGTTGGGGATGTGTCTGATCCTGAATTTCCAGACAAAATGGTGAAGTTCACCGTCGATACATTTGGCGACATAAACGGGTTGGTCAATAACGCCGGCATCGTGCGCGCCGCGATGGCCGACAAGATGACCCGTGAAACGTGGCAACAGGTGATTGACGTTAATCTGACAGGCGTGTTTGCCTGCCTTCAGGCGGTGGGCATCTATTTCAAACAGCAGGTGAAGCTTGAAAAACCCGGCCCTCGGATGATCGTTAACATTTCATCGGATGCGGGCCGCAAGGGCACCATTGGCCAGATCAATTATGGCGCCGCCAAAGCGGGCGTTCTGGGCCTGACCATGAGCGCGGCACGTGAATGGGGGCGTTACGGGATCAATGTAAATACCGTAGCTTTTGGCATGATCGAAACGCCGATGACGGAAACCATCCGTTCGGATAAATTCCGTGATAAATATCTGGCACAAATCCCGATGGGCCGGATGAGCACCCCTGACGAGGTAGCCAAACCTGTCTGTTTTCTGCTGTCCAGCGCTGCCTCTTATATCACCGGTCAGCATCTAAGCGTGAACGGCGGCTTTCACATCGGGTTTTAGCCGCATTCAACTGCGGTGAAGCGATAGCGCATCCAGTGCAATAAAGTCGCCGGATTTTGTCAGTGCAAGCGGATTGATTTCAATTTCCTCGATGCTTTCATCTGCAACGAATGCCGCACCCAAGGCACTAAGGTTTTGCGCCAGCTGGCGCAAATCACCTTGCGGCCCGCCCCTGTATCCCTCGAACAATGGCAAGGTTTCAAGGCTATGTAAAAGCGCCAGAATTTCATCTTCACCAAGCGGCAAATAGGCCAGCACGCGATCAGGGCGCAGCTCAACCTCGACGCCACCGCGACCAATCAGGATAAGCGGGCCGAACACCGCGTCACGTTTGAAACCAATAATCAGCTCTTGGGAAATCGGTGCCATTTCCTGTGCCAAAATACCATCCAACCGCAAGTTGCCTTTGGCAGCAATCTCCAACATCCGCTGTACTTCTGTTGCCAGCTCGCTCTCGGTTTTTATTCCCAGTGCAACGCCGCCGTGCTCGCTTTTGTGCAGCATGTCCGGGCTTTGCAGCTTCACCACCAACGGTGGGGTTAATTTTGCAAAGGCTGTGGCGGCATCGGCGGCAGATTGCAGCAAAACATGTTTTGGAAATTGCAGGCCGCAATTGTCGGAAATTAGACGCTGTGCCATGACTTCCGAGCGCGGCGCGCAGGTTTCAGGCGATGGCAATGGCAGCGGCCAATCCTTATTAGTAAGCGCCCTGGCCTTGACTTGACCGTCCGTCACTTTGCGCAGGATTTCCATCGCCCGCACTGCTTCGGGAATATCCGGAAACACCGGCAGGCCTTGGCTTTCCAGATCCGTCACCACCTGTTGTGGGGCACCGACCCAAACCACCATAACCTGTTTTCCGGCCTTGGAAAAAGCCGCGACAAGGCTGTCTGATAAATCCTTGGAAATGCTGGCCATCAGGCCGATGAAAATGATAAAACTGTCATGATCAGGGGCCGTGCCAAGGGCGTTTAGAACCTTGCCAAACACGCTTGGATCACCCGCAATGCCGCCGGTCACATCCAACGGGTTATTTGCCGCCACAAACCCCGGCAATTCCGCATCAACCCGCGCACGGGTCTCGGTATCAAAGGCGGGCACAGCAAAACCTGCCTCGTCCAGTTCATCGGCCAGCAACACGCCAGCGCCGCCTGAAACGCTGACCACGCCAACGTTGCGACCCGTTGCAGCAGGCTGCATCAACATTAGGCGTGCGGCCGATGTCATATCGGACAGGGAATTCACCCGCACGATCCCGATCTGGTCAAACAGCGCCTGATAACGGGTATCTTCGCCCGCCAAAGCGCCGGTGTGCGATGCCGCTGCGGCGGCCCCGCTTTCAGACCGGCCAGCCTTGATTAACAATATCGGCTTTCCTGCCGCCGCTGCAACCAAAGCCGCCTCGCGAAAGGCCGCGCCGTCTTTGATATCTTCGATGTAGCAACCGATCACCTGCGTATCGGGATCGTGCGCCAAGTGATAAATTGCATCCGAAACGGTGATCCCGGCTTCGTTTCCGGTGGCCACCCATGACGACACGCCAATCCCGCGCTGCAACACCATATCCAGCCAATAAGCCCCCAGAGCGCCGCTTTGAGTCACAAAACCAAAGCCGCCCTCGATCATTTCATTCTGTTCCATTGCGGTGGTGAACGAGGCCACCATGCGATTTTTAATATTGATCGCGCCCAAACAATTCGGGCCCAGCAACACAGCCCCGCCATCACTGCACATTTTTTGTAGCCGTTCTTGGGCGATGCCCCCCTCGGCGGAAAATTCGCCATATCCGGATGAAAAGATCACAAAGGATTTAACGCCGGCGGCTAGCCCATCGGCGACCATGTCTTCGACCATTTTTGCGGGCGCTGCGATGATGGCTAGATCAATCGGCTGACCGATCTCTGACATGGCGGGATAGGCGGTTAAGCCCTGAATCTCATCCTTGTTCGGGTTGACCGGATAAATAGCTCCTTTGAACCCCAGTTTTTTCATATAGTCAATCGGACGTCCGCCAATTTTAAGCGGGTTATCAGACGCGCCGACAACCGCAATTGACGCGGGGTTCAACAGAACATCGAGGTTTTTGAAAGCATGGGTCATAATCTGGCGGTTCCATCTATTACGCGCGCGCCTGTCTGGGTTTCGACCCAGACAAAAACGGTGTTGTTTTCTTTATGTTCGACCTTGGCGGTCAAAACGTCATCAATCCGCACTGGTTTGGTAAACCGGATATCTACGGTGGCAGCCCCGCAACGGGTGGCACCAAATTCGGTCCGCAACACCTGCCAGATCAGCGCAAGCGACATCGTGCCGTGCGCAATAATGCCGCCCATCGGGGATTTTGCAGCAAAAACCGGATCGACATGGATGGGGTTAAAATCATTGGTGATCGTCGCGTATTGTCCAATCACATCTGCCGTAATCGTTAGCGGTTTGCCGCAAACTGTATTCTCGGGGGTCAAGCTGCCCATATCAACCTCATCGTACCTGTGAAAAGAAGGGTGCCACTTTCATCATGGCTTTCGGTATCCAGATCAATCCAGCGCCGCCCCTTGCGTAGCTCTTTTGAACGGCATGTCACATCGGTGGTAACGGTCTGGCCTCGCTTGGGAAGCTGTTTTATTACAAAAGATTGGCTTGCATGAACATTGCCGGGAGGGCGCGGGGCGACCAACACTGTATAAGCGTTCATCACCAGAACCGCCGTCATGCCTTCGGGCATATCGGGCGCGCAATCAGCGTCATCAGGGAACAGCGCCGTCCAGTTTTCAACCATCGTATCATCCAGCGTCACGTCGGCCTTGCCAAACGAAACGCCGGGTTGGAAATCATCGAATGTTATCATTTTGCACCACTCCGTTTTGCCTGAGGCATCTTGAAACCGTCATTGCCACGGGTCTCAAATATGATTTCGACAGGGTCACCGATTTGCGCCTCGAACCGGTCGTCCCCAACGATATTCAGCATCAGGCGAACCCCTTCACTGACATCCACCAGCGCCAGAACATAGGGCGAATAATCCTTGAATGCTTTGGTCGGGCCGCGCTGAACAATCGAAAAGCTGGCGATTACACCTTGCCGGTCGCTGTCACGCCAAACCAGATCAGGCGATTGGCAATGCCCGCAAAAACTGCGCGGAACGGCCTGCACTTTGTTGCAAGCGGTGCAATGTTGCAGTGCCAGCCGATCATCGCGCGCGGCGTCCCAATAGGGCTGCGTGTCGTGGTTCGGGCGGGGGATTGGTAATTCCATTGGTTTACTCCTGACCCAGAACAAGGCTGCAATGGGCCGACAAAATTCCGCCATCCCCATGCACAAACACCAGACCGGCATCATCGACTTGTCGCTTGTCGGCTTCGCCGCGCAACTGGTGCGCAGCCTCGATAATATGAA
>Ga0209345_10001011_pt1 | contig 35938 bp, 44 predicted proteins | sample Cruoilmetagenom7_FD_187294 | JGI IMG/M metagenome (GOLD analysis project Ga0209345, IMG submission 187294) | Oil polluted marine microbial communities from Coal Oil Point, Santa Barbara, California, USA - Sample 7 (SPAdes) (version 2) | ecosystem: Environmental > Aquatic > Marine > Oil seeps ...
CAAAATATTGTTTCAGGTGATACTGTTGCTCCAGAGATTGGAAATGCAATGCCTTTAGCAAAAATTCCTTTAGGAACTATCATTTCATGTATCGAATTACATCCAGGACAAGGAGCTGTTATGGCTCGTAGTGCTGGTGCTTTTGCGCAACTTATGGCAAGAGAAGGAAGGTTTGCTACTGTGAAATTACCTTCTGGTGAAACACGTATGATCTTAGTAACATGTATGGCAACTATTGGGGCGGTTTCTAATAGTGATCATCAGTTATTAGTTTCTGGTAAAGCGGGTAGATCAAGATGGTTAGGTAGAAGACCAAGAACTAGACCAGTAGTGATGAATCCAGTTGATCACCCAATGGGTGGTGGTGAAGGTAAATCTTCAGGTGGACATCCTCGTTCTAGAAACGGTATACCTGCTAAAGGATATAGAACCCGTTCTAAAACGAAAGCGAGTAATAAATATATTATAGAACGTAGAAAGAAATAGAAATTATGGCAAGATCATTAAAAAAAGGACCTTACGTTCATTTCAAATTAGACAAGAAAGTTCAACAAAATGTTGAGTCAAATAAGAAGACAGTGATAAAAACTTGGTCACGTGCTTCTATGATTACTCCAGATTTTGTTGGTCAAACTATAGCGGTTCATAACGGGCGTCAATTTATTCCAGTATATGTTACTGAGAATATGGTAGGACATAAATTAGGTGAATTTTCGCTTACAAGATCATACCGTGGTCATGCAGGTGCTAAAAACAAAGGAAAAAAATAAGCCATGGGAGTTCGTAAAAGAGAAAGAGCAGAGCAAATCAAAGAAGCAAAGAAGACTATGTACTTTGCTAAATTGAATAATTGCCCTACATCACCTAGAAAAATGCGCTTAGTAGCGGATTTAGTTCGTGGTGAAAAAATAGATAAAGCACTAAACATTTTAAGGTTTAGTCCAAAAGAAGCATCTCGTCGTTTAGAGAAATTATTGCTTTCAGCAATCGCTAACTGGCAAGCTAAAAACGAAGATGCATCTATAGAAGACGCAGATCTTTTCATTAAAGAAATTCGTGTAGATGGAGGAGCGATGTTAAAAAGACTTCGCCCTGCACCACAAGGTCGCGCACACAGAATTAGAAAACGTTCCAACCATGTTACATTGGTGCTTGGAGCTAACGATAACACACAAAGCAATTAATTAATGGGACAGAAAACAAATCCAATCGGAAATCGCTTAGGTATCATTAGAGGATGGGAATCCAACTGGTACGGAGGGAACGACTACGGCGATAAACTTGCTGAAGACGACAAGATTAGAAAGTACATTCGAGCTCGTTTGAGTAAAGCTAGTGTGTCAAGGGTAATTATTGAGCGTACCCTTAAGCTTGTAACCGTTACTATAACCACTGCTAGACCTGGTATTATTATTGGGAAAGGTGGACAGGAAGTAGACAAGCTTAAAGAAGAGCTTAAAAAAATTACAGGTAAGGATGTACAAATTAACATCCATGAGATTAAGAGGCCAGAAATGGACGCTTATCTTGTAGCATCAAGTATTGCTAGACAAATAGAGAATAGAATCTCTTACCGTCGTGCAATCAAAATGGCAATTGCGGCTGCAATGCGAATGAATGCTGAGGGTATTAAGGTGCAAATTTCAGGACGGTTAAACGGGGCTGAAATGGCGCGATCTGAATCTTATAAAGATGGACGTATTCCTTTATCAACATTTAGAGCTGACATAGACTATGCTTTAGTAGAGTCTCATACTACTTATGGTAGATTGGGAGTTAAAGTATGGATTATGAAAGGCGAAGTGTATGGAAAAAGAGAGCTTTCACCACTAGTAGGCCTAGCGCAGAAAGGTGGAGGGAAAGCAAGACCTGGAGGACGAGGTGGTCGTAATAATAACAAATCACGTCGTAAAAAGTAATTTTTTAAAGAAGTAAAAAATGTTACAACCTAAAAGAACAAAATTCCGTAAACAACAAAAAGGCCGCATGAAAGGTAATGCTGGACGCGGTACACAATTGTCTTATGGAACTTTTGGTATAAAATCTTTAGATTCGAATTTCCTGACATCACGTCAAATTGAAGCTGCACGTATTGCTGCTACTCGTTACATGAAAAGAGAAGGGTCGCTCTGGATAATGATATTTCCAGACAAACCAATTACTAAGAAACCTCTTGAAGTACGTATGGGTAAAGGTAAAGGTGGAGTAGAATATTGGGCTGCTGTCGTAAAACCTGGTAGAATTTTATTTGAGATTTCTGGAGTGTCTTTTGAAACTGCTAAAGAAGCATTGAGATTGGCAGCACAAAAACTTCCTGTTAAAACGAAGTTTATAGTATCTAGAACTTATCAAGCTTAATTTTTGAATTTGTAATTATGAAACAATCTGAAATAAAAGAAGCTTCTAATGTGGAGCTACAGGAACAACTTTCTGAATCTAGAAAAGCATATTCAGACCTAAAAATGGCACATGCCATTTCACCGTTGGAAAATCCGATTCAACTAAAAACTCAAAGAAGAGCTATAGCAAGAATTGAGACAGAACTAACTAAAAGAGAAGTACAGTAATTGTACGAAGCTGAAAGATGGAAAAAAGAAATTTAAGAAAAGAACGTATAGGTGTAGTTACTAGTAGCAAAATGGATAAATCTATAGTTGTTGCTGAAGTAAAAAAAGTAAAGCACCCTATGTACGGAAAGTTCGTGCTTAAAACAAAGAAATATGTTGCGCACGATGAAACAAACGACTGCAACGAAGGGGATAAAGTAAGGATAATGGAAACACGTCCTTTAAGTAAAACCAAATGTTGGAGGTTAGTAGAAATAATTAATAGAGCTAAGTAATTATGTTACAACAAGAGTCAAGACTAAAAGTAGCAGATAACACAGGAGCCAAAGAAGTACTTACAATACGTGTATTGGGAGGTACTAAAAAGAGGTACGCCTCTATTGGTGATAAGATTGTAGTATCTGTAAAATCTGCGACACCAAACGGAACCGTTAAAAAGGGTGCTGTTGCAACTGCAGTTGTAGTGAGAACTACAAAAGAAGTTAGAAGACCTGATGGATCTTATATTCGTTTCGATGATAATGCTTGTGTGCTTTTAAACCCACAAGGTGAGATGATTGGAACACGTGTATTTGGACCCGTAGCAAGAGAGCTTCGTGATAAACAATTTATGAAAATAGTATCATTGGCACCAGAAGTGCTTTAATATGAAAACTAAGATGGCAAAGCTTAAAATAAAATCGGGAGATACTGTCGTTGTTACTGCTGGAGATCATAAAGGATCTGAAGGAAAAGTAATGAGTGTAAATCTTTTGAAGAACAAAGCAATAGTAGAAGGAGTTAATATGGTCTCAAAACATGAGAAACCAAGTGCAGCGAATCCACAAGGAGGAATTGTAAAAAAAGAAGCTCCTATTCACATTTCAAACCTTTCGTTAGTTGATCCTGCATCAGGAAAAGCAACACGTGTGGGTTTTAAAATGGAAGATGGTAAAAAAGTAAGATTTTCAAAAAAATCTAATCAAGTATTATAGGTATGGGATATTCACCAAGACTTAAAGAAGAGTACAAGAGCAGAGTAATTAATGCTCTTAAGGAAGAGTTTGGTTACAGTAATGTAATGCAAGTGCCTAAATTAACAAGCATCACAGTTTCTCGTGGAGTTGGATCTGCAGTAGCAGATAAAAAACAAATCGAATATGCTGTAGATGAATTGACAAACATTACAGGTCAAAAAGCGGTATCAACTATGTCTAAAAAAGATGTTGCTGCTTTTAAACTTCGTAAAGGTATGCCAATTGGGGCAAGAGTAACATTACGTGGAGAACGTATGTATGAGTTTTTAGATAGACTTATTACAAGTGCTTTACCTCGTGTACGTGACTTTAACGGTATTAAAGCAACAGGATTTGATGGAAGAGGTAACTACTCAATAGGTGTTACTGAGCAAATTATTTTTCCTGAAATAGATATCGATAAAATTAAAAAGATTGATGGTATGAACATCACGTTTGTAACATCTGCTTCTACAGATACTGAAGCAAAATCATTACTAACTGAATTAGGTTTACCTTTTAAAAAGAACTAAGATGGCTAAAGAATCAATGAAAGCCCGTGAGGTTAAAAGAGCAAAAACGGTAGCAAAGTATGCTGAAAAAAGAAAAGCTTTGAAAGAAGCTGGAGATTATGAAGGCCTACAAAAATTACCAAAAAATGCTTCTCCCGTTCGCATGCACAATCGTTGCAAATTAACAGGAAGACCTAAAGGGTATATGAGAACGTTTGGTTTATCACGTGTTACTTTCCGTGAAATGGCAAACCAAGGTTTAATTCCAGGTGTTAGAAAAGCAAGTTGGTAAATTATAAACGGGTAAAAGGTTTTGAAAAAGAACTTCAAAAAACCATTACCGAAATTTAATATAAATGAATATAGATCCAATATCAGATTTTCTAACCAGAGTTAGAAATGCAGTTAAAGCAGGCCACAGAGTGGTAGAAATTCCTGCTTCAAACGTGAAAAAAGAAATTACAAAAATCTTGTTTGACCAAGGTTATATATTAAGTTACAAATTTGAAGAAGATAATGGACCTCAAGGTTCTATTAAAATTGCTTTAAAATATGATAAGCTTACTAAAGACCCTGTGATTAAAAAGATTCAAAGAATTAGTAAACCAGGTTTACGTAAATATGCAAGTTCTTCAGAAATACCTCGTATTTTAAATGGATTAGGTATTGCAATTGTGTCAACTTCTCATGGAGTGATGACAGGAAAGCAAGCTCAATCTGAAAATGTAGGTGGAGAAGTTTTATGTTACGTATACTAAAAATAAAGACTAGAAATGTCAAGAATAGGTAAAAACCCGGTAGCAATCTCAGAAGGAGTTACATTAGAAGTAAATGATAATGTAGTGACTGTAAAAGGAAAATTAGGTGAATTGTCACAAGAATTTTCAGGGGTTACTTTAAATGTAGAAGATGGAAGCGTTGTAGTAGAACGTAATTCAGATTCTAAAGAACATAGATCAAAACATGGTTTATATAGATCTTTAATCTTTAACATGATTGAAGGTGTAAGTAAAGGATGGACCAAAGAACTTGAATTAGTAGGTGTTGGTTATCGTGCCAGTAATCAAGGTCAGAAATTAGATTTAGCCGTAGGATTCTCTCACAATATTGTGTTAGATATTGCTCCTGAAGTTAAAGTAGAAACAGTTTCTGATAAAGGAAAGAATCCTATTGTAAAATTAACATCTCACGATAAACAATTAGTGGGACAGGTTGCGGCTAAAATCCGTGCCTTCCGTAAGCCAGAACCTTACAAAGGGAAAGGAATTAAGTTTGTAGGAGAAATAATAAGAAGAAAAGCAGGTAAATCTGCATAACAAATAAAGTTATGGCATTATCAAAAACAGATAGAAGAGATCGCATACGTTTCAGAATTAGAAAAACTGTTTCTGGAACTACACAACGTCCTCGTTTAGCAGTTTTCAGAAGTAATAAAGAAATCTATGCTCAACTTATTGACGATGTAAATGGGAAAACCATTACTGCTGCATCTTCAAGAGACAAAGATATAGACACATCTAAATCTAACAATGTAGAAACTGCAAAATTAGTTGGACAAGCAATTGCTGAGAAAGCTAAAAGTGCAGGTGTAGAAAGTATCACTTTCGATAGAGGTGGATATCTTTATCATGGAAGAATTAAATCATTAGCTGAAGGAGCACGCGAAGGCGGCCTTAAATTCTAAGAAATATGTATCAAAATTATAAAAACGTAGAATTAGTAAAACCAGGTGGTCTTGATTTAAAAGATCGTTTAGTAGGTGTACAACGTGTTACTAAAGTAACTAAAGGTGGTAGAACTTTTGGATTTTCAGCTATTGTAGTAGTTGGTGATGAAAACGGTGTTGTTGGTCAAGGACTTGGTAAATCTAAAGATGTTGCTAGTGCAATCGCAAAAGCAATCGAAGATGCTAAGAAAAACTTAGTACGTATTCCTTTAAATAAGGCTTCACTTCCACATGAACAAAAAGGTAAATATGGTGGAGCTAGAGTAACTTTGTTACCAGCTGCAGCGGGTACTGGAGTTATTGCTGGTGGTGCTGTACGTGCCGTACTTGAGGCAGTAGGTGTGCACGATGTATTATCTAAGTCACAAGGATCTTCAAATCCACATAATGTAGTTAAAGCAACTTTTGATGCTTTATTACAATTAAGAAGTGCTCAAACTGTTGCAAAACAAAGAGGTATTTCTCTTGAAAAATTATTTAAAGGATAAATAAAAAGAGATGGCAAAAATTAGAGTAACAAAGGTACGTAGTGAAATAAACCGCACTCAAAACCAAAAAAGAACGCTTGAAGCTTTAGGACTAAAAAGAATGGGTCATACAGTGGAGCATGATGATACGCCAAATATACTTGGCATGATAAATAAAGTACAACATTTAGTTTCTGTTGAAACTGTTTAATAAATAACGAATATGGATTTAAGTAACTTACGACCGGCAGCAGGCTCGGTAAAGAATCAAGGCAAGCGAGTAGGTCGCGGACAAGGATCCGGTAAAGGTGGTACAGCAACCCGTGGACATAAGGGTGCTAAGTCTCGTTCTGGGTATTCTAAAAAATTAGGATTCGAGGGTGGTCAAATGCCTTTACAACGTCGTGTTCCAAAGTTTGGTTTTACAAATATAAACCGAAAAGAATATCAAGGAATCAATATCGACACGCTTCAACAATTAGTTGATGATAAGAAAATTAAAGATACTGTAGATTTCGAAACATTAGTAAATCTTGGTCTTGCTGGTAAAAATGAAATGGTGAAGATTTTAGGAAGAGGTGAAATTAAAGCAGGCTTGAAAGTATCAGCACATAAATTTACTGCCACAGCGAAAGAAGCTATTGTAGCAGCAGGTGGTGAAGTAATAACTTTGTAATTTTAGAATAAGGATGAAATTTATTGAAACCTTAAAGAACGTTTGGAAAATAGAGGAACTTAGAAATCGTATTCTACTTACCTTAGGACTCTTGTTAGTGTATCGTTTTGGAGCACAAGTTGTGTTGCCAGGAATTGATGCAAGTAAACTTTCAGGATTTGCAGGTAGTTTTGATGATGGTGGTTTAGGTGGTCTACTTAATGCCTTTACAGGTGGAGCATTTGCAAATGCTTCAGTTTTTGCATTAGGTATTATGCCTTATATATCTGCATCAATTGTAGTACAATTAATGCAAATTGCAGTTCCATATCTTCAGAAATTACAGAAAGAAGGAGAAAGTGGTCGTAAAAAGATCAATCAAATAACTAGATGGTTAACAATTGGTATTTGTTTAGTACAAGCACCAAGTTACCTAGCAGGTCTTCCTTTAATGGGAGTGCCAGCAGAAGCCTTTTTATTAGGTCAAGACTTTATGTTCTTTGTTTCTTCAACGATCATTCTTGTTACAGGTTGTGTTTTCGCAATGTGGCTTGGTGAAAAAATTACAGATAAAGGTATCGGAAATGGTATCTCTATTTTAATTATGGTAGGTATTATTGCTAGATTGCCACAAACGTTTGCTCAAGAATTTGCTTCAAGAGTATTACAATCTAATGGTGGTCTAATAATGATTCTTATTGAATTAGTAATATGGTTTGTTATCATACTTGCTAGTGTAATGCTTGTTATGGCGGTACGTAAAATACCTGTTCAATATGCAAGAAGAACTGCTAGTGGTGATTATGAAAAAAATATTTTTGGTGCAAGACAATTTATTCCTTTAAAGCTTAATGCTTCTGGAGTAATGCCTATTATCTTTGCACAAGCAATTATGTTTGTACCTAGTTTAATTGGTAGAGCTTCATTTATGAAAGATTCTTCGGCTGGACAATGGCTACAAGTAAATTTTAGTGATATTTTTGGAGTTTGGTACAATATTGTATTTGCATTATTAATTATCATATTTACATATTTTTATACTGCAATTACAGTACCTACAAACAAAATGGCTGATGATTTAAAACGAAGTGGAGGATTTATTCCTGGTATTAAGCCTGGAACTGATACTGCTGAGTTATTAGATAGAATTATGTCTCAAATAACTTTGCCAGGATCAATATTCTTAGCATTTATTGCAGTATTTCCTGCATTTGCTGTTAAGTTGTTTGGTATCCAACAAGGTTGGGCATTATTTTACGGTGGTACATCTCTATTAATTATGGTAGGTGTAGCAATCGATACAATGCAACAGATTAATTCGTATTTATTGAATCGTCATTATGATGGGTTAATGAAATCGGGAAAAAATAGAAAACAAGTAGCATAATGGCAAAACAACCAGCAATAGAACAAGACGGAACTATCATCGAAGCATTATCTAATGCAATGTTTAGAGTTGAATTGGAAAATGCACATATTGTAACCGCGCATATATCTGGTAAAATGCGTATGCACTATATTAAATTATTACCAGGAGATAAAGTAAAATTAGAAATGAGCCCTTACGATTTAACTAAGGCTCGAATCACATATAGATATTAATTCATTATGAAAGTAAGAGCATCTATTAAGAAGAGAAGTGCCGACTGCAAAATAGTTCGCAGAAAAGGCAGATTATATGTTATTAACAAAAAGAACCCTAGGTTCAAACAAAGACAAGGATAAGTTATGGCAAGAATCGCAGGTGTAGATATCCCAAAACAAAAAAGGGGTGTAATCGCGTTAACGTATATCTTTGGGATCGGTAGAAGCCGTGCTCAAGATATTTTAGAGAAAGCCGGAGTTAGCGAAGAGACAAAAGTAAATGAATGGACTGATGATGAAATCGGAAAAATTCGTGATGCAGTTGGATCTTTCAAAATTGAAGGTGAATTACGTAGCGAAATTCAATTAAGTATTAAACGCTTAATGGATATTGGTTGTTACAGAGGTATTCGTCACAGAGTTGGTCTTCCTTTAAGAGGACAACGTACGAAGAATAACTCAAGAACAAGAAAAGGAAAACGTAAAACAGTTGCTAACAAGAAAAAAGCAACTAAATAATCACTAGAGATATGGCAAAGTCTACCTCAAAAAGTACGAAAAAACGTAAAGTTAATGTTGAAGCAGTGGGTCAAGCTCACGTTACAGCTTCATTTAACAACATTATCATTTCGTTAACAAACAAGAACGGAGATGTAATCTCTTGGTCTTCTGCCGGTAAAATGGGTTTTAGAGGATCTAAGAAAAATACTCCTTACGCTGCTCAATTAGCTGCGGAAGATGCATCTGGAGTTGCACATGGTTTAGGTTTACGTAAAGTAAAAGTTTATGTAAAAGGACCTGGTAACGGAAGAGAGTCTGCAATAAGATCAATTCATAATGCAGGAATTGAAGTAACTGAAATTATCGATGTTACTCCAATGCCACATAATGGATGTAGACCTCCTAAAAGAAGAAGAGTTTAATTAATAAATATCAATCTGAAGGATTAAAGAATACTAGAGGATAAGTATAAGACCTTAATTTAGTGTTCCCTTCAAAAACAATTAGAAATGGCAAGATATACTGGTCCAAAAACTAAAATCGCTCGTAAGTTTGGTGAAGCTATTTTCGGAGATGACAAAAACTTCGAAAAAAGAAATTACCCTCCTGGGCAACACGGTAATAACCGTAGAAGAGGAAAAAAATCTGAATACGCAATCCAATTAGCTGAAAAGCAAAAGGCTAAATATACTTATGGTATTTTAGAGCGTCAATTTAGAAATATGTTCAAAAAAGCAACTGCAGCTCCTGGAATTACAGGTGAGGTATTGTTACAATTATGTGAGTCTCGTCTAGACAACGTAGTATTTAGAATGGGAATAGCTCCTACTCGTAGTGCTGCTAGACAATTAGTGTCTCACCGTCATATTACCGTAAATGGTGAAAAAGTTAACATCCCTTCTTATCAGTTAAAAGCTGGTGATACAGTTGGTGTTAGAGAAAAATCCAAATCTTTGGAAGCAATTGAGAATTCGTTAGATAATGCTAATCATGTTTATGAATGGATTACTTGGGATAATGCGACAAAAAGAGGAACTTATGTTTCTAGACCGCAACGTCTTCAAATTCCTGAAAACATAAACGAGCAGTTTATTGTCGAATTATATTCTAAATAATAAATAACACACAGTCACACTATGGCAGTATTTACATTTCAGAAGCCCGATAAAGTTATCTTAATTAATTCAACAGAATTTGAAGGGAAATTTGAATTTCGTCCTTTAGAACCTGGTTACGGATTAACAGTTGGTAACGCATTAAGACGTGTACTACTTTCTTCATTAGAAGGTTTTGCAATAACTTCGGTACGAATCGAAGGAGTAGATCATGAGTTTTCTACAATTGCAGGCGTTGTTGAAGATGTAACAGAAATGATTTTAAATTTAAAACAAGTTTGTTTTAAAAGACAAATCGATGAAATAGATAATGAAACTGTTACTATTTCTATTTCTGGTGAGGAACAATTAAAAGCTGGAGATTTTCAAAAGTTTATCTCTGGATTCCAAGTTTTAAATCCAGACTTAGTAATCTGTAATATGGATCCTAAAGTAAACCTTAACTTTGAGATTACGATCGAAAAAGGTAGAGGTTATGTTCCAGCTGAAGAGAATAAAAAAGCAGGAGCTCCATTAGGAACTATTTTTACTGATTCTATCTATACACCAATAAAAAATGTTAAATACAGCATTGAAAATTACCGTGTAGAGCAAAAAACAGATTACGAAAAGTTAGTTTTTGAAATCATTACTGATGGATCTATTCATCCTAAAGATGCTTTAACTGAAGCTGCTAAAACATTAATACATCACTTTATGTTATTTAGCGATGAGCGTATTACGCTTGAAGCTGATGAAATAGCACAAACTGAAACGTATGATGAAGAGTCGCTTCACATGAGACAGTTATTAAAAACAAAATTAATTGACATGGATCTTTCAGTTCGTGCATTAAACTGTTTAAAAGCTGCAGAAGTTGATACTTTAGGAGATTTAGTTTCTTTTAATAAGAACGATTTAATGAAGTTCAGAAACTTCGGAAAAAAATCACTTACTGAACTAGAAGAATTAGTTGATGTAAAAGGATTAAATTTCGGAATGGACCTTTCAAAATACAAATTAGATAAAGATTAATACATCATATTTTGCTCCTCAAAATGAGTTGAAGCAAGATGGTGATTAAAACAAAATGTCATGAGACACGGAAAAAAAGTAAATCATTTAGGAAGAAAAACAGCACATAGAAAGTCAATGTTGGCTAATATGGCTTGTTCCCTAATTGAACACAAAAGAATAAACACAACAGTTGCTAAAGCGAAAGCTTTAAAGCAATTTGTTGAACCTTTAGTAACAAAATCTAAAGTTGATACTACACACAATCGTCGTATCGTATTTGCTAGATTACGTCAAAAAGAAGCTGTTACTGAATTATTCAGAGAAGTAGCTGTAAAAGTTGGTGATCGTCCAGGAGGATATACTCGAATTATTAAATTAGGGAATCGTTTAGGAGATAACGCTGACATGGCAATGATCGAGTTAGTAGACTTTAATGAAATTTACAATGCAGGTAAAGCAGTTAAGAAGAAATCTACACGTCGTGGACGTCGTGGAGGTTCTAAAGAAGTGCCACCAGCAGTAGAAGCTAAAGCAACTAAAGAAGAAGAGTAAATGATATTTTACTTCAAATAATAAAAAGGGATAAACATTTTAAGTTTATCCCTTTTTTTATAACCTAAGTTTTCTAATTGTTGAAAAATTATACTTTTAAATAGATTTTAAGCAATCAGATTTAATTAATTTTGCAAAACGAATTTTATTATTTTAAACTGAGATGTTAAAAGCATGAAATATCAAAACAGAAAAAAAGCACTAATACTTTTAGCTGATGGTACCATTTTCTTCGGAAAAGCTGTCGGAGGAAAAGAGGGAACTTCATTTGGAGAAGTTTGTTTTAACACAGGAATGACAGGATATCAAGAGATTTTCACAGATCCTTCGTATTATGGGCAATTAATGGTTACCACAAATGCTCATATTGGAAATTATGGTGTTACTGAAGATGAAAATGAATCAGACTCTATTAAAATTAAAGGACTGATTTGTAGAAATTTTAGTTATCATTATTCCAGACCTGAAGCAAATGATTCACTAGAATCATTTCTTGATAAAAATAATCTATTAGCAATTAGCGATGTAGATACTCGTGCTCTCGTAGGTTATATTAGAGATAATGGTGCAATGAATGCTGTTATTTCAACTGAAGTAGATAATATAGAAGGTCTTAAAAAAGAATTAGCGAAACAACCACCAATGAATGGTTTAGAACTTGCTTCTAAAGTTTCAGCTAAAGAACCATATTTCTATGGTAATCCTGATGCTACTTATAAAATTTCAGCTTTAGATATAGGAATTAAAAAGAACATTTTAAGAAAGCTTGCTGAAAGAGATTGTTACATAAAAGTACATCCTTACAACACTAATTTTGAGGAATTAAAGTCATTTAATCCTGATGGTTATTTTTTATCGAATGGCCCTGGAGATCCTGAACCATTAAGTGATGCAATTAAAGCTGCAAAACAAATGACTGAAAGTGGTTTACCTGTATTTGGTATTTGTTTAGGACATCAAGTATTAGCATTGTCTAATGGTATTTCAACGTATAAAATGCACAATGGACATAGAGGAATCAATCATCCAATTAAAAATTTGCTGACAGGTAAAGGTGAAATAACTTCTCAAAATCACGGTTTTGCTATCAATAGAGAAGAAACGGAAAACAATGAAAGTGTTGAAATAACACATGTTCATTTAAATGATCATACAGTCGCTGGAATTAGAGTTAAAAACAAACCTGTTTTCTCTGTTCAATATCATCCAGAAGCAAGTCCTGGACCAAATGATGCTACCTATCTTTTCGATGAATTTATCACCAATATAAAAAACAATAAACTACAAACAGCATGAGTATAATTATAGATATACACGCACGTCAAATATTTGATTCAAGAGGAAATCCTACCGTAGAAGTTGATGTAATTACTGATAACGGTGTAATGGGGCGTGCTGCAGTACCTTCTGGTGCTTCAACTGGCGAACATGAAGCTGTTGAATTAAGAGATGGCGGAAACGATTATATGGGTAAAGGAGTTAATAAGGCTATTGAAAATGTAAATGGTAAAATTGCGGGAACATTATTAGGTGTTTCAGTTTTTGAACAAGAACAAATAGATCAAATAATGATCGATTTAGACGGAACTCCAAATAAATCTAAATTAGGTGCTAATGCAATTCTTGGTGTTTCTTTAGCAGTAGCAAAAGCTGCAGCAAATGAATTGGGATTACCCCTTTATAGATATGTGGGTGGAGTGAGTGCGAAAACACTTCCTGTACCAATGATGAATATTATTAATGGTGGTTCTCATAGTGATGCACCAATTGCTTTTCAAGAATTTATGATTATGCCAATCTTGGCAAATGATTTTTCAGAAGCAATGAAAATGGGAAGCGAAGTGTTTCATCATTTAAAGAAAGTATTGCACGATAGAAATTTAAGTACAGCTGTTGGTGATGAAGGTGGATTTGCACCTACTTTAGATGGAACAGAAGATGCACTTGATACAATAGCTAAGGCTGTTGAAAATGCTGGATATTCTTTCGGAAATGATATTATGATTGCATTAGATTGTGCTGCGGCAGAATTTTATGTGAATAATCAATATGATTATTCAAAATTTGAAGGTACTACTGGAAAAATTCGTTCTTCAAAAGAACAAGCTGAATATTTAGCTGAATTAAGTGCAAATTATCCTATTATTTCTATTGAAGATGGTATGGATGAAAACGATTGGGAAGGTTGGAAATATTTAACCGAACTTATTGGAGATAAAGTGCAATTAGTAGGTGATGATTTATTTGTAACAAATGTAGAAAGACTTTCAAGAGGAATTAATGAAAATATCGCTAATTCAATTTTGATAAAAGTGAATCAAATAGGAACACTTTCTGAAACGATTGCGGCAGTTAATATGGCTCATAATGCTGGATATACTTCAGTGATGTCACATCGTTCAGGTGAAACAGAAGACTATACTATTGCAGATTTAGCTGTAGCTCTAAATTGTGGGCAAATTAAAACAGGCTCTATGTCTAGAAGTGATCGTATGGCTAAATACAATCAATTAATTCGTATTGAAGAGCAATTAGAAAATGCTGCTTATTTTCCACAAAGAGATGCATTCAAAATATAATTAACTTTAGATTAATTAATATGAAAAGCCTGCAAATTGCAGGCTTTTTTATTTTAAGAAAATTTTTAAGTGAAAAATTTACTTTTACAGCACTTTAAGGCTCAATAAACGTAAGGAATCCCTTTAAAAAGTGACCATTATGTTGTACTTTAGCAATCCTTAAAAATCATTAAAATCAAATAAAATTTATGTCTAGAATAGCCACACTCGAAATTGAAGGTAAGAAATATGAATTTCCTATTATTGAAGGAACTGAAAACGAACTTGCTATTGATATTAAAACACTTCGAGGTGTAACAGGAGGAGTAACTACCATAGATCCAGGATACAAAAATACGGGTGCTTGTGAAAGTGCTATAACTTTTTTAAATGGAGAAGAAGGAATATTACGTTACAGAGGATATTCTATTGAAGATTTAGCTGAAAAGGCAGATTTTCTTGAGGTATGTTATTTATTAATTTTTGGTGAACTTCCTACTAAAGATCAATTAGATAAATTTCATGCAGATATCAAAGAACAATCTCACGTAGATGAAGATGTAAAGAAAATTATTGATGGTTTTCCTAAAGTAGCACATCCAATGGGTGTATTATCTTCTTTAACAAGTGCTTTAGTTGCGTTTAATCCTACTTCAGTAAATGTAGATTCTGAGGATGACATGTATAATGCGATCGTTCGTATTCTAGGAAAGTTTCCTGTTTTAACTGCATGGGCTTATAGAAAGAAGACTGGGCTTCCTTTAGATTATGGAGATAACTCTTTAGGATATGTTGAGAATTTCTTAAAAATGATGTTTAAGAAACCAACCGATGAATATGTTCCTAATCAAATTGTAAAAGATGCTTTAGATAAGTTGTTAATTTTACATGCAGATCATGAGCAAAATTGTTCTACTTCAACCGTACGAATTGTAGGTTCTTCAAATGCAGGTTTATTTGTATCTATTTCAGCAGGAATTAATGCTTTATGGGGACCATTGCATGGTGGAGCTAACCAAGCAGTAATTGAAATGTTAGAAGCCATAAAAGAAGATGGAGGGGATACTAAAAAGTACATGGCTAAAGCGAAAGATAAAAATGACCCATTCCGTTTAATGGGATTTGGTCATAGAGTATATAAAAATTTCGATCCAAGAGCTAAAATTATCAAAGTAGCTGCTGATGAAGTATTAGCCGAATTAGGAATCGATGATCCGATATTAGATATTGCAAAAGGATTAGAAAAAGAAGCTTTAGAAGATCAATATTTTGTTGATAGAAAATTATATCCAAATGTAGATTTCTATTCAGGAATAATATATAGAGCATTAGGTATACCTACTGAAATGTTTACACCTATGTTCGCATTAGGTAGATTGCCAGGATGGATTGCTCAATGGAGAGAAATGCGTTTACGTAAAGAACCAATAGGAAGACCAAGACAGGTTTATATTGGAGAAACATTTCGCGATTTTAAATCTGTTGAAAAAAGATAATTTAATCTAAAAATTATAAAAAGCACTTTCTTTAGAAGGTGCTTTTTTTATATTTGTTATATGATAAACTTACATGTTACCGACGAAATTTCGAGACTTAGAGCTGTCGTTTTAGGAATAGCTAATTCAAACGGCCCTACACCAAAATTAGAGGACACGTACGATCCTAAATCAGCTGAGCATATAAAAGCTGGAACGTATCCAAAAGATACGGATATGATGAAAGAAATGGAAGCTGTACTTGAAGTTTTTAATAAATATGATGTAAAAGTGTATCGCCCAGAAGAAATTTCAGATTATAATCAGATCTTTTCTCGAGATATTGCTTTTGTGATTGAAGACAAAATGATTATCTCTAATATTCTGCCAGATAGAGATAAGGAAATTGACGCCATCGAGCATGTTTGGTCACAGGTTGAAAAAAGTAACCGTATCATTTTACCAGAAGAGTCACATATTGAAGGTGGAGATGTTATGCTCTGGGGTGAATATATATTTGTAGGTACCTATAGAGGTGAAGATTATGCAGATTATATTACAGCTAGAACTAACATGGCTGCAGTAAAATGTTTGGAAGATTTGTTTCCGAATAAAAAAGTGGTTTCATTTAATTTACGTAAATCGAATACAATCGCTAGAGATAATTCACTTCATTTAGATTGTTGCTTTCAACCTATCGGAAAAGGAAAATGCATTATTCATAAAGAAGGATTTTTAGAAGAAGAAGAATATGAATGGTTGGTGAATTTATTCGGAAAAGAAAACTGTTTTCATATTTCAAAAGATGAAATGTATAATATGAATAGCAATATTTTTTCTATTGCTCCCGATGTTATCATTTCAGAAAAAAACTTTACACGCCTTAATACTTGGCTTCGCTCTGAAGGGTTTACAGTAGAAGAAGTTCCTTATGCTGAAATAGCAAAACAGGAAGGGCTTTTACGATGTTCGACAATGCCATTAATTAGAGATTAATTATCTAGCATTCTTCTATGATAGTTTATCTGGCCAATATGATACGCTAAATGTGTACTTAAATGTATTATAAAGAACTGTGTCGTCATTTGCGTACCAAAAACGATTAAAGGATAAATTTTTTCAAAATCATATCCATTCATTTGAGATAGTGCTATTATAACTACTTGTTTAGTATCTTCTATTTGTTTTTTTAGCTGTTCTTTAGGGACATTTTTTTTCGAAAACTCCAATTCACGATTTCTAATATAATCTGTAAACCCCAATTCAGCACCTATAAAATGATTTAAGTTACCAATAAGGTGCAAGCATAAATTACCAGCTGAATTTTTAATTTCTTTATCTATTATCCAAAGATTCTCTTCATTTTTATATGAATCTATTTCATTAATTAGTTGATTAAAATCTTTTTCGAATATTTTCATTAAGTCATCTGCAAGCATAAAATTCTATTTATAGATTAATAAGTCATTAAAGGTAAATAAAATGATGAATTGTTGACGTTTTTTTAACATTGAAAATGATTATAATCAATATTATTAATCCTTGAAAAAAACTTTTATAGCTCTAATAAATCCTGATAATTATCATAAAGATTAATAGGAATTGGTAGTAATTTTATAGTATCTAAATAAATCAAACATGAAGAAACACGTTATTATTTTTGAAGCTCGAGGAGGCTCAGACAAAGGAAAATATGGCTTTCGAAGAGATTCAAAACCTATTATTGACTCGTTAAAAACTAGAGGTTGGACAGCAGAAATTATTTTTTATTCAGATGAGGATAGAGGAGAAATTTATCGATATACTATCGAAAAAGCAGATGCCTATATTAGTCGAGTAAATCCTGGAAACTTAGAAGATGAAACAGGTTATTTTCAAATGTTGAGAGAACTTGTAAATCATAGAGTAGAAGGTTTGCCACATCCAGATGCAATGAATGCTTATGGTGCAAAAAATTCAGTTGAGAAACTGAAAGGAACAGCAATTGTACCTGATGATGTTTATACCTATTACGACTTTGACACTTTAAAAGATAAGTTTCCAAAAAGTCTTAAAACTGGAGTTCGAGTATTAAAGCAAAATAGAGGTTCGACTGGTGAAGGAATCTGGCGAGTTGAGTTGTTAGAACCTGAAAAATACAAGAATAAAGTTACTCTAGATGCTAAACTAAAACTTACTGAGGCAAAAGATAACCATACCGAGGAAAAATCTTTACAAGAGTTCTTAGAGTTTTGTATACAGTATTTAGAGGGAAGTAATGGAATGCTCTTAGATATGCCTTTCTTAGAAAGGATTAAAGAAGGGGAGATTCGTGTATTAATGCTAAGAGATAATGTAGTTAATATAGTTCATAAAAAACCAGCAGACACAAAAGATGCTTTCTCAGCAACATTATTTTCAGGCGCAAAATATAGATACGATAAACCTGAACAATGGCCAGATTTAGTGAAGTCTATTAAAAATTCGTTGCCTCTTATTCAAAAGAGATTAGGTAATTATGACCTTCCCTTAATTTGGACAGCAGATTTTATTTTAGATACAGATAAAAAAACTGGTGAAGATATTTATGTCCTAGGTGAAATTAATGCTTCCTGTGTTGGTTTTACAACATTCCTTGAATTAAGTGAAAATATAGCGGACGAAGTTCTAGCTTTATTAGATGCTGAAGAAGCTGTTAACAGTAGATGGGCAGCGTTTAACAGATAATAGAGCTTCGGTTGATTAATTATGAAAGACTTGGGTAAGAAAGGCCCAAGTCTTTTTCTTTTTAAAGCTTTAAGATTGTTTAACTTTTATATTTTTGCACTCTAAATAAATTAAGAATGCAACAAATTACCAACACCATTTTAATGATTCGTCCTGTTACTTTTAGGATGAATGAAGAAACAGCTGTAAATAATTATTTTCAAGAGGAAATGAGTATTGAAAATACTGAGATAAATACAAAAGCTCAAGCAGAATTTGATGCATTTGTTGAAAAGTTAAGAGCTGTTGGCGTAGAAGTAATCGTTGAAGATGATAAAATAGAATATGATACTCCAGATTCTATTTTCCCTAACAATTGGGTCAGCTTTCATGAAAACGGAAATGTTGCATTATATCCTATGTTTGCTGAAAATAGAAGGAGAGAACGTAGAGAGGAAACTATTGTTCGCTTGGAAAATGAAGGGTTTATAATTAAAGATATAATAGATTACACAGAAGCTGAAGAAGAAGGTGTTTTTCTTGAAGGAACTGGAAGCCTTCTTTTGGATAGAGTGAATAGTAAAGCGTATTGTGCATTGTCAGATCGAGCTCATGAAGATTTAATTATTGAGTTTTGTGAAGATTTTGAATACTCACCAGTGATTTTTAATGCACTACAAACTAAGGATGGTAAACGATTACCAATTTACCACACTAATGTTTTAATGGCTTTAGGAGAAAATATTGCTATCATTTGTCTTGATTCAATTGATGATAAAAAAGAAAAAAAGTTCGTTCTTAAAAACTTAAAAGAAGATAAAAAGCAAGTGATTGCAATTTCTGAAGAACAAATGCATCATTTTGCAGGTAATATGTTACAAGTAAAAGGAGGAAATGATCAAAAATATATGGTTATGAGTAAAGCAGCTCATGAAAGCTTAACACAAGATCAAATCAATAAAATTGAAGCACATGCTAAAATTTTGAGTAGTGATTTACAAACTATTGAAACCTGTGGTGGTGGAAGTGCTCGCTGTATGATGGCAGAAGTGTTTTTACCAAAAGATAGAAAATAACACTTAATTTTTACTTCATTCCTATAAAACAAAACCTGTATATTTGCAGCCTTTAAAAACCAGTTATGAGTCTTCAAAATATTTTATCAGAAAAAGTAAAATTGGCTATAAGTCAGTTGTACAATGCTTCCCTTGACACTGTAGAGTTTCAGGCTACAAGGAAAGAATTTGAAGGCGATATTACTGTGGTAGTATTTCCAATGTTACGTGTAGTAAAAGGAAATCCTGTGCAAATAGGGGAGTCAATTGGTACTTTTCTAGTTGAACATGTTGATGAGGTAATTAATTTTAATGTCGTAAAAGGCTTTTTAAACTTGGTGATTAGTGATGCTTATTTTCTTTCCTTTTTTAATGAAGTAGCAGATTTTTCTTCCTTCGGAAAAGTTTCAGAAAGTGATAATGCAATGATGGTAGAATATTCATCTCCCAATACCAACAAACCTTTGCATTTAGGACATGTTCGTAATGTATTGTTAGGATATTCTGTTGCTGAAATTTTAAAAGCATCAGGAAAGAAAGTGTATAAAACTCAGATTGTAAATGATCGTGGGATTCATATTTGTAAAAGCATGCTGGCATGGAAACGATATGGTAATGGAGAAACTCCAGATTCTACAGATTTGAAAGGTGATAAATTAGTTGGAAATTATTACGTAAAATTTGATCAAGAATACAAAAAGGAAATTTCAGAATTAATTTCTAAAGGATTTACTGAAGAGGAAGCTAAAGCTCAAGCTCCAATTCTTGTAGAAGCACAGGAAATGCTTATTAAATGGGAAGCTGGAGATGAGGAAACAGTTGCTCTATGGGAAAAAATGAATGGCTGGGTGTATGATGGTTTTGATATAACTTATGAAGCTATTGGAGTTGATTTTGACAAACTTTATTATGAAAGTAATACCTATTTATTAGGTAAAGAAGTGATTAAAGAAGGGCTTGCAAAAAAAGTGTTTTATCAAAAAGAAGATGGCTCTATTTGGTGCGATCTTATGGAAGATGGATTAGATGAAAAGATAGTACAACGTAGTGATGGTACAGCTGTATATATGACCCAAGATATTGGTACTGCAATTCAACGAGCTAAAGATTATCCAGATGTTGGAGGGATGATTTATACTGTAGGGAATGAGCAAGATTATCATTTTAAAGTGTTATTTCTAATATTAAAAAAATTAGGTTTTAATTGGGCTGAAAATTTATTTCATTTAAGTTATGGAATGGTTGACTTGCCTTCAGGAAAAATGAAAAGCCGTGAAGGAACAGTAGTTGATGCTGATGATCTAATAAGTGATATGGCTGCAACAGCCAAAAAAATTAGTGAAGAACTTGGTAAGATTGATGATTTTTCAGAAGAAGAAAAAGAAGAATTATATCATATAATTGGTCTAGGGGCTTTAAAATATTACATTTTAAAAGTTGATCCCAAAAAACGAATTCTTTTTAATCCAGAAGAAAGTGTAGATTTTCAAGGGAATACCGGTCCTTTTATACAATATACTTACGCACGTATTCAATCTATTTTGAGAAAAGCTGGAGAGGTTTCAGAAACTTCATTTGAAGGAATAACATTACAGTCTAAAGAGAAAGAATTGTTAAAACAGTTACAATTATTTCCAGAGACATTACAGCAAGCAGCTAGTCAATATAGTCCAGCAATTATTGCAAATTACACCTATGATTTGGTAAAATTGTATAATTCCTTTTTTCAGAATATTTCAATATTTGGTGCCGAAAAAGAGATGGAGAAAAACTTTAGAATACAACTATCAAATGCAGTAGGTCAAGTTATTAAAACTGCCTTTTCAGTTCTTGGAATAAAGATGCCAGAAAGAATGTAAGTGAGTTAAAACAAAAGTTGAAAAGAAAAATTTGGACTAAAACCTAAAGAGACTTCTTCTACTTTACTTATATGAGTTTCACCAATATCGTTACTATTTAGTGCATAACGAATGTTTATTGTGTTCTTTCTGTCTAATACATTTAACAATGCTGCATTAAGCTTTAAGTCAAACTTATTTGATAACTTCCAAAGGTATTCGGCCGAGATATTAACCCGAAAATAATCTGGTAGATTGTCTTCATTAGGGCTGTTAAAATTGATAGTATTTACTCCGTCAATATTTATTATTTCATCTTCTTCGTTTGGTGTTGTAAAAGGTTTTCCTCGATGCCAGTTTATACCTAATGCAACTTTAAAATTATTTAATTGATAAGAACTAGCAAGTGTGGCCGAATGTTTTATATCTAAATTATTTGGAAATTTTGAAGGAGTTAATTCTGGAAAATCATAGTCATTCTTCAAATAAGTATAGCTAAGCCATGTGCTTAAAGAGTTGCTTTTTTTATTCAATACAAATTCGATACCTTTTACATGGTAATCTCCAATTGATTTTTCAAATTGAAATTGATTTTGAAACCCTTGGTTAGCAGTTGTAATTCCATTTACATTTTTTAAAAACCCTTCTAGATTTATAAACCAATTATCTTTATTATAAAGGAAACCTAATGAAATTTGTTTGCTTTTTATAATTGGAATGTCTTCATTGTTTGATAAAGTCCATCTCCGTTTAACAACACCTAAAAAATCACTTTGAAAGTCTATTCGTTGTGTGGTAGTTTGACTTTTAAACTCACCTAAAGTTTCTATGGCAAAACCTCCTCCAAGTTTTTGATGTATACTTAACCTAGGTTCTATAACAATCTCATCAAAATTTGAAAAATAATTAACACGCAGACCACTAGTAATAATCGTTTTATTAGAAAATGGTTTAAAGGTTGTACTTCCATATAATACATGAGTTCGTAAAACTTCTTTCTCTTTACTTGTAAAGCTAGGAATATTAATGTTCTGTAAATTTTCAATTCCAACTTCAGATAAATGATAACCAGTTTGAAGGTTAATTTTTTCTGAAAGCATTATTTTTGCATCTAATTTAAAACCGGTTTCCAGTACCTTGTTTTCTTGCATTTGTGTCTGTTCTGTGAAGATGTCCTGGTTAAGAGAATTTAACAGATAATAGGAACGATATCCTAACAAGTTTGAGGATATTTTATCATTCCATTGGCGTTCCCAAGAGATACCGCTAGCATTACTTTGCTGTTTTAAATCACTCGTTTTAGATTGAGAAGTTTCATTTATGGTTTCTTTAAAATCTAAAGAGTTATCAATATTTAAAAAGTTTACCCGAAGTTTATCTTTTTCTGAAAAGTCCCAAAGAATTTTCCCACTTACATCATAAAAGCTAAAATTCTCATCTGCTGAAACCGTTAAAGTTGTAGGGTCACTTATGAAGCTTAAAATTTCGGTATCCTGAAATATTTTATTAGAATACGAGTTGTAAACTCCAGTTTCAATGATGTTGTTTATGGAACTTCTTCCAGAAACTTGAATGCCTAGATTTTTTGTAATAGGAATACTTAAAAAAGCACTTGCGTTTATAAAGTTAACTCCAACACCGCCTTTTATTTCATTGGTTAATGAATTGCTTGATTTCATGTCAACAATTCCAGAAACACTTTCACCAAAACGTGCATTTGTTCCATTTTTATAAACAGTTACATTTTTAGTTAAATCGGGGTTAAAAGCAGAAATTAAACCAAAGAAATGCCCATTTTGATACATTTTTATTCCATCCCATAGTATAAGGTTTTCATCTTGAGTTCCTCCTCTTATATTTATGTTTGATATGGATTCGTCAATACTTTCTATACCAGGTAATACCTGTATAATTTGTAATACATCATTTTCTGTTTGCCCTGGAACTAAACCATTGTTTTTAGAATTTAGTTTAAAAGAACCATCTACATTTTTTTGAATACCTTCTGTAAAATAATGTTCAATTAGAACTTGTTCTAAAAGGGAGGCTTCTTGAAAAATTGAGATTGGGAGACATCCTTTATCAAACTCATTGCTATTAATAATGATATCTTGAAATCCTAAGTGACTAATTTTAATTAAACCAGAATATTTTTTTGTTGGAAAATAAAACAATCCATTTTTGTTTGAAAAGGTTGTTTTTGTAGTGTTTAGAAATATTACTTCAGCACCATTAAGTGGAAGATTTGTATCTGAATTTACTATGATACCACATTTCAGTCCTGTGCCTTTTTTGTTTTGAACTGTGATGTATCTTTCATTTATTTTAATGAAATTTAACGAAGTTGCTTCATTTAAATAAGCTAAACTTTTTTCCAAACTGATGTTTTCAGAAGGAGAAATTAAAAATATATCATCAACATCTTCTGTGGCATATGAAAAACGAATATCATGTTTTTCTTCTAACTGCTTCAGAATTGAAATTAGTGGATTTTTTTCAGAAGATATTTGTCCAATGATATTGGAAGTAAAAAGTATAAGTAGTAAGAATAAGAGTAATCTATTACTTGCTGCTTTTTGCATAGAGCGTTACATCTTCTTTGCCATTAATGGTATAAGCAAGATTCAACGGATCACAAATCGATTTCAACGCTAAATTTAGGTTGTCATGAGGAAAAGTTCCTGAAAAATGCTTCGTCACATTAACGTTCTTAGTGTTAATTTTTATTGGATATTGATTTTCAATTTCCTTTAAAACTAAAGCTAAGGTAACATTTTCAAAATAACTTTCATTAGTAGTCCAAGCCGGATTTACTTTATTAGTTTGCTCATGTGATATAAAACGCCCATTATCAACTTTTAATGAATGTCCCGCAGGTAATTTTATTATCGTATCGTTATAAGAAACACTTACTAAACCTTCAAAGCAATTAATGAAAAATGAATTTTCACGATTGAAAACATTGAATTGTGTTCCTAAAACTTCAACTACACCATTATTGGTGTTTACGCTAAATTTTTTTCCTTTTGCAACTTTAAAATAAGCTTCACCTTGTAAATTAAGCTCTCTAGAAGCATCCCAATTCTTTTTGTTATAATTAATTTCTGAATTAGCATTTAAAACAACTTCAGAGTTATCTGGAAGAAAAAATGTTTCTTTTTCAGCAACTTGAGTTTCAATAGTTGTGTCTAGTGTATCTACAAATAAGTAACCCGCAAAAATAATAGCAAAAACTGCTGCTATTTTTAAGAAAGTAGCAAATGGTCTCATAGAAACTACTTTTACTTCTTTCTCTTTCTGAAGTCTATTTGATATAGCATCAAAATTAGATTTCGAATCGAAATTAGGAGTAGTCAATTGAGAGGTTGCTTCTGCAATTTTTATATACGAAGTATAGGCTGGAGAAGCTTTAAGCTCTTCTAGCTCTTGGTTTGAAATATCATTATTAAGCCATTTGGCTAATAGAATATCTTTGTTCATTTCTTTTTATTCAACAGTTATATAACAGGTAACTATACTTTTACCCTACTGTATATTAAATATTTTCTATGTTTTTTCTTAAGGTTGCTAAAGCCTTACCAATACGCTTTTCAACCGCTTTTACCGAGATGTTTAAAATTACAGCAATTTCTTTATATTTTTTCCCTTCAATTCTATTCATTAAAAAAGCAGTTCGTTGCGATTCAGTTAAACTAGCAATCGCTCTTTCTAATTTTTCACTGAATTCTTTTTCTTCTAATAAATATTGAGGAGTTTCTTTATTTGTATTTGATGTGATTTGATTTTTGTGTTTTAAAACTACTTTAGAATGTGCTATTTCATTTAAGAAAGCATTATTTGCAACTGTATATAAATAAGATTTTGCTTTTGCAGGAGTAACTTTTGCGCAATTCTGAAACAACTTAACGAATGCATCTTGAACTAAATCGTCTGCTTGAGCAGAATTTCCGCACTTAAAATATATAAACCTCCATATAGCAGATCCATGTTCATTATATATTTTATTGTAAACGCTTTCTTCGCAAACGTTATCAGTTTGACTCATAATAATTTCTTAGCATTCAAAGATATTTAAAAAATAAAGATAATTATCAGGTAGGGTTTTTTTTATGAAAACTGTTTTACTATCAAAATCAGGTAATACATAATGAAATTACAAACAAAATTATTTTTCACTTTTTTCCTAACTATAGGATTGCTTTTGACTTCTTGTCAAAAGGAAGAAAATGGAGTGATAGAATTAATTCCTGAAAGTACACATCAATTAGATTCTCAATTTGTCCATTTATTAAAGACAATGGTGATGAATGATGGAAGTGTAGATAATTTTATTGATGGCTACGATTGTTTTTCGATAGCATTTCCTTTTAATGTATTAGTTGATTCAATTCAAATAAATGTTGCGAGTCATATTGATTTTATAGAAGTTGCTGATGTAATTGAAGAGACAGAATCTAATTTTGAAGATATTGAGATTGTATTTCCAATTACAATCATTCTTTCAGATTATTCAGAATTAAATATAAATAATGCGCAAGAGTTAGAAACAAACCTTGTGAATTGTAATGAAATTAATATTGGGATAGATTGTCTTGATTTAAATTATCCACTAACATTATTTGTATATAATAGTATTTCAGAAATATCGAATAGCTATCTAATCAATGATGATATTGGGTTTTATACGTATTTATCGAACATGAATGAAGAAGATTATATTTCTATTCAATTTCCTATATCGGTAACAACTCAATCGAATGAAATTATTGATGTTGCAGATGATATGATGTTGCAAACATTAATTAGTGAATGTGTTGAAGAAGAAATAGATCCTAATACATTAAGAGATTACCTAATCAATGATGTTTGGTATGTTAATTTTAATTTCCAAGATATTGATAATACACACATTTTTTGTGAGTATCAAATAGACTTTAATGTGAATGGTTCTATGGTAGCAACAAAAGACAATATATCTATTAATGGATCATGGAATATTGGTTATGAAGGAGAAGATATTTATGTTGAATTTATTTTTGATGATGAAGCTCCATTTAATGAGCTTAATAATAAATGGTTTGTGAATAGTGCAAGTTCAGATACTATAGGTTTTGAAAAACCTGGAAATTTAGGAGGAACAGATTTATTAACGATTGATCACATCCCAACAGGATGTTAAATATAAATGCTCAAGGAATAAAAGTATACTATCTATGAAAAAGAAAGTTGTTAGTGATTGATTTTGGTGGTTGGCTTAGTAATGGATGGTTATGAAATTACAAAGCTACCGCCGCCAAAATTTCCTTGGGTGTATTGTTCATTAATTTATTGAAAGAAAACTGGTGATTATAAATTGTAATATTTCATTTTTTATAATTTGAAATAATTGTTTTGGTTAATATGTATACAAGACACCAGTTAAAACACTTATAAAATATTTAATCTATGAAAAAGAAATTAAATTGTAAGTGATTTTGGTGAGTTTTGGTTTAATAGTTTACTGTTAAACCAATACCACCAAATAAATAGTAAAACTTTTTTTGCTCCCATTAAAGCCATTTCGACTTCGTTTTGGCTTTTATTTTTTTAAAGCTTCTTTTAATAATTTTTCTAATTGTGTTCTTTTTTCTGAAGATCTCAAAATAACTTTTCTTTTGTTTTCGTTTTGATCTTTTGTAAAGAGAATAGCTGTTAACATTTCCCTTTTTTGATTTACTAACTCTTTATTGGAAAGGAAATATTCAGCAATTGAAATTATTTCTGAATATTCTTCTTCAGTAATAGAAACATTTTTTTCTTCACCGCCATCATATGTGCCTGAAGAGCTTTCTGAAGCCTTTATTGGGCGATAATCTATTGTTAGTTGATTAATACTGTATCTATTGTTGTTTTGATCTACGTACGTATAATTCATTTTTAATTTCTCGTCTTTGCATTGAGTGAAAAGGAGCAAGCATCCAAACAATAATAATATATTTTTCACTGTATTATTTTTTAATAGTCCTGTTGTATAATTTATTTCCATCTTTTTCATATTTATCTCCAGCAGTCCAAAATGGAGTAATAGGATTATTAGCAATTTTTCTTCCAGATAAAACATAAGCGCTAAAAAACTTCACTAAATAATCATAATCTAAGGTGTCAGCTTCATCACCTGGGCGATGGTAGTACTTTGTAACTTCTCCATTAAAGGCTGTAAAACCTAAAGAAAATGTAGGTGCGGGAATTCCTTTTTTTGCAAAATGAACATTATCACTTCTGTCAAATAACCCCTGCTCTGGTGCTGGATCATCAATAGCAGTTAGGCCAAATGTCTTTGAAGCATTTTTAATGTATTCAGAAGCTGTAGTTCTTTCTAAACCAACAATAGTTGTCAATGAAGTATCATTGTAACCTCCATTATCGCTATTAAAACAATATACCATTTGGTTGAGAGGTAAAACAGGATTTTCAACATAAAATTCACTGCCTAATAATCCTTTTTCTTCTCCAGTAAAAAGTATAAATAATGCCGATCGTTTTGTTGGATATTTAGCAAGGTTTTCAGCCATACTTAATACCGTGGTTACACCTACAGCATTATCTCTTGCTCCATTATAAATTGTGTCTCCCGTTTCGTCTGGAGCTCCTATACCAACATGATCATAATGTGCAGAATAGATTATATATTCATTTTTAAGATGAGGGTCTGTACCTTCAACAACTCCAATGACATTTTGTGACATTACAATTTCTTCTTTCTTTTCATTAATAAAAACTTTAGTGCTTATTTGTTTCAATTCACTTAAAGTATCGATCATTTTATTGTCTTTATCTAACACCCAAACATGAGCTGTTTTCTCATCATAGCTTTTATCATTCTCTCCATCTTTTTCAGAAAGCATTAATTTAGCATCATTAAAGTTGTGATCAATAAAACTCCAAATATTCTCATCAACATTTAAGAGTTCCAATATGGCTGTAACACCATTTGCTTGAGCTAATTCTTGCTTTTTACCTCGCAAGCCAAAAGCAGCTCGAGTATCTTTTGTTTCTGAACTTCCTGATTTAATAATAATAACTTTTCCTTTAAGGTCTTTTCCTTTATAATCTTCTTCAAGTCCATAATTTAAATACACAGCATCACTATTGGTATCTATTGGAGATGGAAACACAAAGGCATAGTCATTAATCTTTTGACCATTGATTTCAATATTAACTTTTGAAGGCGGCGAAACACGTTTCAGTTTTACATCTTGATAATAGGTTCCTGTTTTAGGGTTTGGTTTAACTCCATATCTTCTGAAAGAATTTGCTAAATAGGAAGCGGCAATTTTGTTTTCATTAGTTCCAGTTGCTCTTCCTTTTAAAAGGTCATCAGCTAAAAAGTAAATATGTCCCTCAATATTTCCTTTTGAGACTGTTTCTTGAACTTTTTCTTTTTCAGTTTGAGAAAATGAGATTGAAAATGATAAAAGAGCAATTATTATAAGGAATATGTTTTTCATAAAAATGTAAATTAAAAATGCTAAAGATAAGTATTGATAGATAAACACAGTTTTAATCGTGTTTAATACTTTTCTTTAGCATTAATTTATACTAAATTAAAAAATTATTTTTCAAGGAAGTAAGATAAATCCATTCGCATATAACCAGTTAAAGTTTCTACTTTAGTGATTAAGCTTAATAATTCTTGGTAAATTACATTTCGTTCATCGCCTAGTAATTCTTTGTTTTCTTTACGAATTTTCTCATAAGATTCAGCGCTTTCAGCAGTTATTTCTACTAAAACGAAATCTCCAGAAGATCCAAACCCGCTACGGTAAAGATTATAATGTTCTTTCGAATTATTTTTTCTGTACAATTCTTTAAAGGATTTAGCTAATCGAATAATTTTATCTAAATTTTGTGGAGTTACATACCAAAATTCTAATTTTCTAAAATCATGCCCTTCATGCTTACCATCAGGCATATAAGAAAGTTCATTGTCTAAATGAATTATATAATCACTATGAGTGTCGTAGCAACTATCAAATCCTTCAAACAATTTATCGAATTCTTCATCGCCCATTTTTTGTCTTAAATTGAAAAATCTGTTTTTATCTAAATCTCCCATATTTTTTATAGGTGAAATATGAAAATATTTAAGATCATCGGTAGAAATGGTGAACCAACTTGCATCCTTTATATCGTATTTTTTACAATTAACTGCTAAATCGGTACAATAGCCTTCATAATCTGCTGCCATTGGTGGAAAAATGGGATCTTCATGTACCCAAAAAGCTTGTGATGCACTCGCTTCTTGTGCTATCATTTGATTGAATGAAAAAAGCAATATTCCAATAAAAATTAAAAAAAAACTTTAGTTTATTCATGGTAGGGTGGTTTAAATTAATAATTCAGATTTATTGAATATAAATCATTAAAAGGTTGTTGACTTTGTCTTAAAGATAAGAAATAATTTGCTATTTATTAAATTGTATACGCTATGATATTTAGTTTTACCTTTGCGTTTTAAAATAAATGGCATTTAAGGTAAGAGTCATTTCAAAAATAATATATGTCATTTAAATCATTAGGTCTTTCAGATTCGCTCTTAAAGGCTATTCAAAAGAAGGGATACAAAACACCTTCTCCTATACAAGAAAAAGCAATTCCTAGAATCTTAGAAAAGAAAGATATTTTAGCATCTGCGCAGACTGGAACTGGAAAAACAGCCGGATTTACATTACCTATGCTGCAATTATTATCGATGGGTCAACAGTATAGAAAAAGACCTGTTAGATCATTAATCTTAACACCTACTCGTGAGTTAGCGGCTCAAGTATATGATGATGTTAGAACGTATAGTGAATTTGTTGATATACGTTCAACAGTTATTTTTGGTGGAGTTAATGCGAAACCTCAAATTAGAACATTACGTCAAGGAGTCGATGTTCTTGTGGCTACTCCTGGGAGATTACTGGATTTGCATAGTCAAAATGAATTATCACTTTCAAAAGTTGAAATCTTAGTTTTGGATGAAGCTGATAGAATGTTAGACATGGGTTTTTTGAGAGATATTAAAAAGATCCTTTCATTATTGCCATCAAGACGTCAAAACTTATTGTTTTCTGCTACTTTTTCAAAAGAGATAAAAAACTTAGCGGGTTCGTTTTTACATCACCCAATTTTAGTTGAAGCAACTCCCGAAAATACTACAGCAGAAAAAGTAAATCAAAAAGTTTATCGTTTAGATAAAGGAATGAAAACTAGCTTAGTTATAAAGCTTATTGATGAAGGTAATTGGAGTCAAGTACTTATTTTCACAAGAACCAAACATGGAGCCAATCGGTTAAGTCAGAAATTAGACAAAGCTAATATTAAATCTGCGGCTATTCATGGCAATAAAAGTCAAGGTGCAAGAACAAAAGCGTTGGCTGGATTTAAAGCTGGTACAATAAGAGTACTAGTAGCAACCGATATTGCAGCACGTGGATTAGATATTCCATTATTGCCTCATGTAATTAATTATGAATTGCCTAATATTCCAGAAGACTATGTACATAGAATTGGAAGAACGGGTAGAGCAGGAGCAAGTGGAGAAGCGATTTCTCTAGTAAGTGTTGATGAATATGAATATGTAAAAGGAATTGAAAAATTATTAAACCAGAAATTACCAAGTGAAATTTTAAAGGGATTCGAACCTACCGAAACTTTAAAAGAGGTTTTAGATAAAAAAGCTGAAAATAAAGCAAGTCATAATAGAGGAAGATCTCAAAGAAGACCAAAATCTGAGGGAAACAATAAAAGAACTGGAGGAAATAATAAAAGAAGAAGTAGAAAGTAATCTATCTTATGCTTTTAAATCATTTATTTTTTTTGAAACACTTCCTCGTTCTCCAATTCGGATAATATAAAGAATAACATTAGTAATAAATCCTGGGTTTGTTATAATTTTCGCCTTGTTTGCGACATCTTTATCTCTTTGAGAAATTAGCTTTTCTAGTTCTGATTCAGGTTGATTTGCAAGCGTTGTGGCAAACTTCCAAGCGCCATCTCTAGCTAATTCCATACTAAAATCAACTAAAAAGTCATCTACCTTTTTTGATTTCTGAAGAATATATTTAAGGGTAGGCCAGATTTCAGCTAAATCATTCTGCACTTCATTTACAAGAGAGGACAATATTTCATTAATTTTATTGAAATCATCTTTTAAATCTTCAATCGGATGATTTTTTGAAACTTCAGCAGCTGCAATTCCTAAGTCAAGATTAATATGAGCATTCATTCCAACTAAAAGGTGTTGTAGAACAATAGGCCAAAAATCGGTGTTAATTCTAAAAGCTTTTTCCCAGGAAGCGCTCACTTTGTTTTGATCTTGATAATTATAATAGGCTTCTAAATATCTTTTAGCAAAAATGACATCAAGTTCTTCCATTCTCTGGTTATTATCAAAAAAATTGTTTTCAATTCCTTCTTTTACTTTAACGGTTACTTTTTGATATAATACTGCAAAATATCCAAAAGTAGAATTGTTAATCTCAGCATATTCAATAATGTCGTCTAAGCGATCGATGATTTGTTCTATGGTTGTAACATTATTCAGATTCATATTTGTTTTATTGTTAATGGCGACTTAACAAAGTACAAAATAATTAGAATAATTAATCTAAGCGTATTCACGTATTTTTATGATAATCTTTAATACAAACCCTCTTTGTAAAATCTTTGGCAATTGCTATATTTGCAGCTTGTATTTCCGATAAGGAGTCTTTAAAAACAGATTAAAAATTATGTTCAATAATTTAAGTGAAAAATTAGATAAAGCCTTACACGTATTAAAAGGTCACGGTAGTATTACAGAAGTTAATGTTGCTGAAACTTTAAAAGAAGTACGACGTGCTTTATTAGATGCCGATGTTAACTTTAAAATTGCAAAAGAATTTACCACTAGAGTAAAAGAAAAAGCACTTGGACAAGATGTATTAACATCTTTACAACCAGGCCAGTTAATGGTTAAATTGGTTAAAGATGAATTAGCTGAATTAATGGGAGGAGAGACTGCAGGAATCAACCTTGGAGGTTCACCAACTGTAGTTTTAATGTCTGGATTACAAGGTTCTGGTAAAACAACTTTCTCTGGAAAACTTGCTAATTTTTTAAAGACGAAAAAATCTAAAAAACCTCTTTTAGTTGCTTGTGATGTATATCGTCCTGCGGCAATAAACCAATTGCATGTAGTAGGAGAACAGATTGGAGTTGAAGTATTTAGTGATGAAGGAAATCAAAATCCAGTAGAAATTGCGCAAAATGCAGTTGCTTATGCTAAACAAAATGGGCATAATGTTGTAATTGTCGATACAGCGGGACGTCTTGCTGTTGATGAGGCGATGATGACTGAAATTGAAAATATTCACAAAGCAGTGAATCCACAAGAAACATTATTTGTGGTAGATTCAATGACTGGTCAAGATGCTGTTAATACTGCTAAAACATTTAATGATCGTCTTAATTTTGATGGAGTTGTCTTAACAAAATTAGATGGTGATACAAGAGGTGGTGCTGCCATTTCTATTAAAAGTGTTGTAAATAAACCGATCAAGTTTATAGGTACAGGTGAGAAAATGGAAGCTATTGATGTGTTCCATCCTTCTCGTATGGCAGACCGTATTCTTGGAATGGGAGATGTTGTTTCTTTAGTGGAAAGAGCACAAGAACAATTTGATGAAGAAGAAGCTAGAAAGCTTCAGAAGAAAATAGCTAAAAACCAGTTTGGTTTTGATGATTTCTTGAAACAAATTCAGCAAGTTAAGAAGATGGGTAACATGAAAGACCTTATCGGAATGATTCCTGGAGCTGGAAAAGCAATGAAAGATGTTGATATAGATGACGATGCTTTTAAAGGTATTGAAGCAATTATTCATTCAATGACATTAGAAGAAAGAACAAAACCTTCAATCATTAATGCGAGTAGAAAGAAAAGAATTGGAAAAGGTAGTGGGACTTCTGTTCAAGAAGTGAATCAGTTATTGAAGCAATTCAATCAAATGAGTAAAATGATGAAGATGATGCAAGGTGGCGGAGGCCGTAAGATGATGCAGGCAATGAATAAAATGAAATAATAAAAATAAAAAATAAGCAAAATGATACTTCTCGACGGAAAGAAAACTTCAAACGATATTAAAGATGAAATAGCTGTTGAGGTTCAGAAAATGAAGGAAAGAGGTGAACGAGTTCCACATTTAGCAGCTGTATTAGTTGGTGAAGATGGTGCAAGTTTAACTTATGTTGGGAGTAAAGTTAGAGCTTGTGAACGTGTTGGATTTGAATCTAATTTAATTCAGATGCCAGACACAACTTCTGAAGAAGATTTACTTCAGAAAATAAAAGAATTGAACGAGAGTAAAACTATTGATGGTTTTATCGTTCAATTACCTTTACCAAAACAAATTGACGAACAGAAAGTATTAAATGCTGTAAATCCAACAAAAGATGTGGATGGATTTCATCCAGAAAATTTTGGAAGAATGGCTTTAGAAATGGAATCATTTATTCCAGCAACTCCATTTGGAATCTTACAGTTATTAGAGCGTCATCAAGTTGAAACCAAAGGAAAACATACTGTAGTTATTGGAAGAAGTCATATTGTTGGGCGTCCAATGAGTATCTTAATGAGTCAAAAAGGTCCCGCTGGAAATAGTACGGTAACTTTAACTCATAGTCACACAAAAAATCTTTCAGAAATTACTAAGCAAGCTGATATTGTTATAGTTGCTTTAGGTGTTCCAGAGTTTTTAACTGCAGACATGGTAAAAGAAGGTGTTGTAATTGTTGATGTTGGAATCAGCCGTGTACCAGATGCTACCAAGAAACGTGGGTACGCTATTAAAGGTGATGTAGAGTTTGAAGGTGTTAGTAAAAAAGCATCTTATATAACTCCAGTTCCGGGTGGTGTTGGACCAATGACTATTGCAATGTTGTTGAAAAATACATTAATAGCAAGAGAACGTCAGTTAAGGTAAGCTCTAAGTTTCTCCATATTCTTTATTATAACTTTTTAAAATAATAAAGAATAAACTTATTAATAGAGGTCCAAATATTAAGCCTATAAATCCGAAAATTGGAACTCCAATTATAACTCCTAAAAGAGTAATTAATGGATGTACATTGTCTAATTTTTTCAGAACAAAAAGACGAATAATATTATCAGCAGATCCTACAACTATGATTCCGTATAATAAGATTCCCCATGCTTGAAATGAATGCCCTGTTGAAAGTGAAATGATAAAAACAGGTAATATTCCTACCAAAGTTCCTGCAAAAGGAATCATAGATCCAACAGCAACAATAACAAACCAAAAGAAAGGATCTTCTACTCCAAATATTAAGAAGCCGATAAGTGCTATGATTCCTTGTGCTACTGCAACCAAAGGGATTCCTAATGCATTAGAACGTACCATTTTACTTACTTCATCACTTATAATTTTAATGTTTTCAGAAGAAAGAGGCAAATAATTTAATAAGGAGTTTTTTTGTAGTCGATGACTTGTTAGCATATAATATAACATGAAATACATGATGGCAATCGATATAAAAATATCGAAGGTATTACCAGCAAATCCTTGAAGATTTTCTGTGAGCCAAGTAGAAATTGCAGACACATCTATTTGTGAGTTGAGGTCGTAACCGAATTGTTGTTCCCAAACACTAATCTGACTTTTTAAAGCTGTAAATACTTTTTCAGAATTTTTTACAGCATTGCCAATTTTGTTTCCCAACATTGCAATTACACCAATCATTGGCACTAAAATTCCTATAAAAGAAATAAGCATTAACAAACTGGCAGCCAAAGCAGGTTTCCACTTTTTTCTTACCAGTTTTTCCATCCATTTACGCATTAAAACATACAGCGTTATTGCGCCAAGCACACCTGAAAGATAGGGTAATAGTTCATTGAAAATAAGCATTGCCATCATTACAATGAGAAAGAGTATGAATAGTTGCTTTATGGTATTTGAGCTAATTGATTTCATTTTGCAAATAATTGATCTATATTTTTAAAAGCTTTAAATTCTAATGCATTTCCAGATGGATCATTGAAAAACATGGTTTTTTGTTCTCCTACTAATCCTTCAAAACGGGTATAAGGTTCAATGATAAAATTAATGTTTTTATCTTTTAATTTTTCTGAAAGTAGGTTAAAATCTTTCATATTTAATACTACACCAAAATGTGGTACAGGAACTTGTTTCCCATCAACAGGGTTTGTATTTATTTCTTCTGAATTATTTTCCTTATAATGAATCACCAATTGATGTCCGAAAAAATTGAAATCAACCCAAGTATCATTACTTCTTCCTTCTTTGCAACCAAGTACTTCTCTATAAAATAATCTACAAACTTCAAGATTGTTAACTGGGATTGCTAAATGAAATGGATGTAAAAATGACATAATTTTATTTTTTTTAATTTAAACAATGTACGTTAAAAAGATACTTGCTTTTAATTTTTCACTTTTAAACCTTGAAATTATGTTATATATCTAATAAAATTGTAAAATGATTATAATTAATTATTTATAATTATATTTAGTAATAATCAATTCCTATTTATCATGAAAAATGTTATTTTAATAATTTGTTTATTAATTTTTGGTTTCACAACTGATAGTAATTCTTCTAACGATTTAAAATCTG
>Ga0209345_10001012_pt1 | contig 35893 bp, 34 predicted proteins | sample Cruoilmetagenom7_FD_187294 | JGI IMG/M metagenome (GOLD analysis project Ga0209345, IMG submission 187294) | Oil polluted marine microbial communities from Coal Oil Point, Santa Barbara, California, USA - Sample 7 (SPAdes) (version 2) | ecosystem: Environmental > Aquatic > Marine > Oil seeps ...
TGGTGCTGATCGCGCTGGCCGCCTCTGAATTTCGCCGTTTCCGCACCACCATCGTGCCGCATCGCGACGCGGAGCGGTTGATCCAATCGGGCATCTTCACGCGCTCACGCAATCCGATTTACCTTGGTGATGCTCTGATCCTCGCCGGTTTTATCCTGCGGTGGGATGCGGTTCTGGCGCTGCCGCTGATTCCCGTCTTCGTCTGGATCATCGAAAAACGCTTCATCATCCCCGAAGAAGACCGGCTAAGACGCAAGTTTCGGATGGATTTTGCCAAATATTGCGAAAAAACCCGGCGCTGGGTCTGATAACCGCGACAATCTTGGTGTCGCATCCCGGGATTTTGTGTGAAATAACGACCTTCGGGAATAGGAAACCGGCACCTGCAAAACGCGGGGCCACAAAATACGTGATCTGCCAGAGGGGGACACAGCATTGAAGATCGGAACGCCTAGGGAAGTTATTGAGGGTGAGAATCGGGTTGGTATGACGCCTGAGTCAGCGTTGCAGTTGCAAAAGCTGGGGCATGTCTGCGCGATTGAGGCCGGGGCCGGTGTGGCGGCGGGGTTTTCGGATGAGGCCTATGCGGCGGCGGGGGTCGAGATCATCAAGACCGCGGCGGCGCTGTGGAAGGCGAGCGATATCGTCGCCAAGGTGCGGGTGCCGACCGACACCGAGGTCAAGCGGCTGCGCGAGGGCCAGACGCTGATTTCCTTCTTCAACCCCGGCGGCAACGAGAAACAGCTCAAGCAGGCGGCCGACAAGGGCGCGACCGTGGTGGCGATGGAAATGGTGCCACGGATCAGCCGCGCCCAGAAGATGGATGCGCTGAGCTCGATGGCCAATATCGCCGGTTATCGCGCGGTGATCGAGGCGGGCAACAACTTTGGCCGCTTTTTCACCGGTCAGATCACGGCGGCGGGCAAGGTGCCCCCGGCCAAGGTTCTGGTGGTTGGCGCCGGGGTTGCCGGTCTGGCCGCGATCGGCACCTCGACCTCGCTTGGCGCGATCACCTATGCGTTTGACGTGCGCCCCGAAGTGGCCGAGCAGGTTGAATCGATGGGCGCCGAGTTCGTCTATCTTGATTTCGAGGAAGAGGCCAAGGACGGCGCCGCGACGGGCGGCTATGCCTCTGTATCCTCGCCGGAATTCCGCGAGGCGCAGTTGGCCAAGTTCCGCGAATTGGCGCCCGAGGTCGATATCGTGATCACCACGGCGCTTATTCCGAACCGCGAGGCGCCCGAGCTCTGGACGACAGACATGGTCGCGGCGATGAAGCGCGGCTCGGTCATCGTCGATCTGGCGGCGGAAAAGGGCGGCAACTGCAAGCTGACCGTGATGGACGAAAAGATCGTTACCGAAAACGGCGTGACGATCATCGGCTATACCGATTTTCCAAGCCGGATGGCGGCGCAGGCCTCTAGCCTTTATGCCACCAATATCCGCCACATGATGACGGACCTCACGCCGGACAAGGACGGTGTGATCCATCACAACATGGAGGATGACGTGATCCGCGGCGCGACCGTGACCCATGATCACGCGGTGACCTTCCCGCCGCCACCGCCCAAGGTGGCCGCGATTGCCGCACAACCGAAGAAAGAAGCGCCCAAAGAGCTTACCCCAGAGGAAAAGCGCGCGGCGGAACTGGCGGCTTTCAAGGCCCAGACCAAAAGCCAGGTTACCCTGCTTGTGGTCGGTGCGGTGCTGCTCCTGGGCGTGGGGCTTGTCGCCCCGGCCAGCTTCATGCAGCACTTCATCGTCTTTGTGCTGGCGGTTTTTGTCGGCTTCCAGGTGATCTGGGGCGTGTCGCACAGCCTGCACACGCCGCTGATGGCGGTGACCAATGCGATCTCGTCGATCATCATTCTGGGCGCGCTGATGCAGATCGGATCGGGGTCTTTCCTGGTGATCGCGCTGGCGGCGCTCTCGGTCTTCATGGCCGGTATCAACATATTCGGCGGTTTCATGGTCACACGGCGCATGCTCGCCATGTTCCAGAAATCGTAAGGGGGCAGGTTTAATGGATTACGGTTTTACAACGGCCGCATATGTGGTCGCAGCTATCCTTTTCATCCTGAGCCTTGGCGGTCTGTCGGGTCAGGAAAGCGCAAAACGCGCGGTCTGGTATGGCATTGCCGGCATGGCGCTGGCCGTCGTGGCGACGCTGATCGGGCCCGGCGCGGGGCTGTGGCTTTTGTCGCTACTGCTGATCGCGGCGGGCGGGACCATCGGCTATTTCGTGGCGATACGGGTGCAGATGACCGAGATGCCACAGCTTGTGGCGGCGATGCACAGCCTTGTCGGCCTGGCGGCGGTCCTGGTCGGCTTCAACGCGCATATCGAGCTTAACAATGTGCTGGCCATGGGCCACGATGCCCGCGAGGCGCTGACCGGATTTGCCGCGCTTCTGGCGCATAAGACGCCGGTGGAACAGTCGATCCTGCGGGTCGAGCTGTTCCTTGGTGTCTTCATTGGGGCGGTGACCTTTACCGGCTCGATCATCGCCTATGGCAAGCTTGCGGGCAAGGTCGACACGGCGGCGAAAAAGTTGCCTGGCGGGCATGTTCTTAACGCAAGCGCGGCGGCGATTTCGCTGCTCTGCTTGATCTGGTATTTCAACACCGGTGGCTTCCTGCCGCTGTTTTTGATGACGCTTTGTGCGCTGTTCATCGGCTATCACCTGATCATGGGGATCGGGGGCGCCGACATGCCGGTGGTTGTGTCGATGCTCAACAGCTATTCGGGCTGGGCGGCGGCGGCGATCGGGTTCAGCCTTGGCAATGACCTGTTGATCGTGGTCGGCGCGCTTGTCGGCTCTTCCGGTGCGATCCTGAGCTACATCATGTGCAAGGCAATGAACCGGTCGTTCATCAGCGTTATCCTGGGCGGCTTTGGCGGCCCTGCCGGTGAGCAGATGGCGGTTGAAGGCGAGCAGATCGCGATTGACGCCGATGGCGTTGCCGCGGCTCTGAATGAGGCCGACAGCATTATCATCATCCCCGGCTATGGCATGGCCGTCGCGCAGGCCCAGCAGGCGGTGAGCGAGCTGACCAGCAAGCTTCGCGCCAAGGGCAAGAACGTGCGCTTTGCCATCCACCCGGTGGCGGGGCGTCTTCCGGGGCATATGAACGTGCTCTTGGCCGAGGCGCGGGTGCCCTATGACATCGTGATGGAAATGGACGAGATCAACGAGGATTTCCCCGACACCGATGTGGCGATCGTCATCGGCTCGAACGACATCGTGAACCCGGCCGCGCAGGAAGACCCCAACAGCCCGATCGCCGGCATGCCGGTGCTGGAATGCTGGAAAGCCAAACAGGTGTTCGTCAGCAAACGCGGCCAGGGCACCGGATACTCGGGCATCGAAAACCCGCTGTTCTACAAGGAAAACACCCGCATGTTCTATGGCGACGCCAAGGACAGCGTGTCGAGCCTGTTGGCGAAAATCGACTGATCGCGGTTCTTCGCGGATCACGAAAGGGGGCGCTCCGACCGGGGCGCCCCTTGTTCATCCGGTGGCGCGTGGCGCGACCGGCGGGAATTGAGTATTTTTGCCAAGAAGAAGCCTAAAGCCCGTGCAGTATACCGATGTGTGCCGCTAAATCATTGGAATCGAGGGAAAAACCCTTTTGCGTGGCTGGCAGGTCGGCTATGAAGCCGGGGAATAAGGAGGTCGGAAAATGCCCCCGATAGAGGATCATCCCCTGCGCTATGAGCTGGCCAATGAGCTGCACGCGCGCCCGTTTCCCTCGCTGAGCGCGCCTTGTACCGCCGCCTATCTCGCAATCAAACAGCCCCATGATGCCGCCAAGCGGGACCGCGCCGCGGATCTGGCGCATCTGACTGCCTTGCTTGATCGCTATGGGGCGAGTCATCCGCAACCCGGTGCCACGCATTATTCCGGGCAGATCGGGCGGCATGTTCTGAAATGGGAAAGCCACACCGAATTTGTGACCTACACGGTTTTTACCGAGGGGGTCAGCGCGCGCCCGTTTGATCTGGCGGATTTCGAGGTGTTTCCCGGCGATTGGCTTGACGCATCGCCGGGGATGCGGGCGACCTCTGCGCTGATCCGGGTGACGCCATGGGAAAGCAAGGAGCAGACCCGCGACGAGACCGATCAGTGGTTTGTCTCTGAAAGCGTGGCTGTGGCGCGGGTATTGGATGATGCCGCCGTGATTGCGGGGGATTTCCGCATCGACACGGCGGGGCATTTGCGATTTTCGGTGAATGTTGCCCCAGGCACCGGGGCGCGCCGGATCGGTCGTATCGTCCAGCGCCTGTGCGAGATTGAAACCTATAAGTCGATGTCGATGCTCGGCTTTGCGCGGGTGCGCGAAATGGGCCGCCAGATGGGCGAGACCGACAGCCAGCTGAGCCGCCTGATCGGCGATATGACGGGGGGGGCACAACCGGCCGAGGACACCCTGCAAGACCTGCTGCGGGTGTCAGCCGAGCTTGAATCGCTGGTGGCGCAGTCGTCGTTTCGTTTTGGGGCTACGGCGGCTTATGAACAGATCGTCAATCAACGCATCAGCGTGCTGCGCGAGGACCGCTTTGAGGGCCGTCAGACATTCGCCGAATTCATGATGCGCCGCTATGAACCCGCGATGCGCACGGTGCGCGCCACCAAGGAGCGGCTGGATGCGATGGCGGATCGCGCGATGCGCGCGGGCGAGTTATTGCGTACACGGGTGGATGTGGAGCGCAGCGCGCAAAACCAGGCTCTGCTGGAAAGCATGGACAAGCGCGCCGATCTGCAACTGCGCCTGCAACGCACGGTCGAAGGGCTTTCGGTGGTCGCGATCAGCTATTACGCGGTGTCGCTTGCGGGTTATCTGCTTTATCCGTTGACCGGGGTGCTGGGGCTGAGCAAGGGCATGATCACCGCCGCCGTGACCCTGCCGGTGGTTGGCTTCGTGTGGTGGATGGTGCAACGCATTCGCAAGAAATTGCACTGAGACGTCGCGCGCGCCTTTGCGGAGCGCGCGCAGTGCTTCAGGTGATGTAATGCAGGCGGTCAAATTCCTGCCGCCAGGCCGACACTTCGGGTAAAAGCACGGCGGCGTCATTGCCGCGCAGCGCCTGTGCGATAAGCGGGGCCATGCGTGGGGCGTCCTCCCGGGTAAACCCCCATCGCACCAGTTCTGGCGTGCCAATCCGCAGGCCGTTCATATCGCCCGCAACCGGACCAATCGGAAGCCCAATGCCACAGGCCAGAAATCCGGCCTTGCGCAGGGTTTTCGATGCGGCCTGTCCGCCGCCAAACCCGGCGGCGGCAATTGCGAACTGATGCGAATTGGTGGCTCCCTGCGCGCCCTTGAACACCGGCAACCCCTCGGCCTCAAGCGCTGCCGCCAAGGCCTGCGCCACGGCCACCATCTGCGCGGCATAGGCCACGCCATGGGTGCGCCAATCCAGCAGGGTCACAGCCAAAGCCGCCGATTTGGCCGCATCGAAATTGGCCGTCATACCCGGAAAAGCGATCGCATCAAGGCGTTCGGCAAGGGCGGCGTCATTGCTCACGATCAATCCCCCCGCCGGGCCGCCAAGGCTTTTATAGGTGCTCATCGTCATCATATGCGCGCCCTCGGCCAGAGGGTTGCGCCAGGCGCGCCCTGCGATGATGCCGCATTGGTGGGCCGCGTCAAACAGCAGTTTTGCGCCCACCTCATCGGCAATCGCGCGCACCTCGCGTACCGGATGCTCGAAGAGGTTGAGGCTTGCGCCAAGCGTGATCAGTTTGGGGCGTTCCTTGCGCGCCAACTCGGCCAAACCGGCCAGATCGACGGTATAGCCATCTGCATCGACCGGCGCCTCGATGATCCGCAAGCCATAAAGCCCGGCACAGCCGCCCATATGATGCGTCACATGCCCGCCGATGCTGGCGGGGGGCGCGATGATCGTATCGCCCGGTTTGCAGGTGGCCATAAAGCCGTAGAGATTGGCAATCGCCCCCGAGGGCACGCGGATTTCGGCAAATTCGGCTTCGAACACCTCGGCGGCGAGGGTGGCGGCGATCACCTCGATCTCTTCAATGGCCTCAAGCCCCATTTCGTATTTATCCCCCGGATAGCCAAGCGAGGGTCGCGAGCCGATGCCGCTGGCCAACAGCGCCTCGGCGCGCGGGTTCATCACGTTGGTGGCGGGGTTGAGGTTGAAACACTCGGCCTCGTGAATGTGGCGGTTATCGGTGGCAAGCGCCTCGATCCGGGCGGCGATGCTGGCGCTGTCCTCGGCATCTGTGCGCGTGGCGAGGGTTTGAACAAGGTCTTCGCTGGGGGCAGGCACCCAAGGGCGGCGGGCCAATGTCATTGTGAAATCTCCCAGACTGGTTTGGCTCAATCTGCCTTGGCGCGGCTTGTGCGCGCAAATGAGATTATGTAAAAATCAGCTTAGAAAAACTAAGGCTAGAAAAATGTCAGTTTCCCCGCCGCGCCCCAAGGGGCCGCCGCTGAACGCCCTGCGCGCCTTTGAGGCCGCTGCCCGGCTTGGTGGCTTTGCCAATGCCGCAGACGAGCTTTGCGTGACGCCGGGCGCCGTGTCGCAACATATCAAGGCGCTTGAGGAATGGATCGGGGCGGATCTCTTCGAGCGTCGCTCGCAGGGCGTGCGCCTGAGTGCCTTTGGCGCCGAGGTCGCGCCGGGCTTTGCCGAGGCCTTTGATGCGATGGGGGCGGCGGTGCATGGCATGCGCAGTGCCGCGCGGCACAAAACGCTGCATATTGCGGCCCTGCCGAGTGTGGCGCAGCTTTGGTTGTCACCGCGCCTGCCAAAAGTGCGCGTCGCCTTGCCAGAGCTAAGCATTTCGGTCTCGGCGGTTGAGGCCCCGCCAAATCTGGCGCGCGAATTGTTTGACCTTAGCCTGTTCATCCGCCGCCCCACCGGGCGCGCGCGCGAAACCGTGCTGGCCAGAGATGTGATCTTTCCCGTCTGTACGCCGGTGATTGCCGCGCGGCTCGAGACCCCTGCTGACCTTATGCATCAGACGCTGTTGCATGATGCGCTCTGGCCCGGCGATTGGGCGCTTTGGGGGGGGGTGGCGCTGCCCGATCATAGGCTGCCCGACAAGGGCCCACGCTTTTCGCTTTACAGCATTGCCCTGGAAGAGGCGCGCAACGGGGCGGGTGTTCTGATGGGGCATCAATCGCTGGTGGAGGCCGCGCTTGCCTCTGGTGATCTGGTCGCGCCGTTTGCGGCCAAGGTCGAAACCGGCAAGGCCTTGGTGCTTGAGCGGGCGGGCTTTGAGGCGGGGCCAAATCACCTGGCGCAGGTTCTGAGGTTGCTGCAAGAGGCGTAATCTGCACCATTCACCTCTGGCCAATGCCGCCCGGCTGCGCTATCCGGGCCGGGCTATGCAAGCGAGAAGGGGGCACCTGATGTCCGACACTGTGCCATTTGAAAAGCCCGGCCCTGTCGAGGCCACTTTAAAAGGCGCGATTGCGCCCACCGAAGAGATCATCGCCGAGGCGCGCGCCGGGCGGATGTTCATTCTTGTCGATCACGAGGATCGTGAGAATGAAGGCGATCTTGTGATTGCCGCCGAATTTGCCACGCCCGAAGCGATCAACTTCATGGCCAGGCATGGGCGCGGGCTGATTTGCCTGCCGATGACCTCAGAGCGGATCGACAGGCTTGGCCTGCCGATGATGGCGGTCAATAATTCGTCGCGTCATGAGACCCCGTTTACCGTTTCGATCGAAGCGCGCGAGGGTGTCAGCACCGGCATTTCCGCTCATGACCGCGCCCACACGGTTGCAACCGCGATCAACGAACAGAACACCATGGCCAGCCTCGCCACGCCGGGCCATATCTTTCCTCTGCGCGCGCGCCGGGGCGGGGTGTTGATCCGCGCTGGCCATACCGAGGCAGCCGTCGATATTTCGCGACTGGCCGGGTTGAACCCCTCGGGCGTGATCTGCGAGATCATGAAGGACGACGGCAGCATGGCGCGGCTGCCTGACCTGATCACTTTTGCACAGACGCATGGCATGAAAATCGGCACGATTTCGGATCTGATTGCCTATCGCCACAAGCATGACAACCTGATCACCGAAGTGCGCCGCGAGGCGGTTCAGTCAAGCCATGGCGGCGCCTGGGATATGCGGATTTTCGCGGATCAGATCACCGGCACCGAGCATGTTGCGCTGATCAAGGGCGATATCACTGATGGCAAGCCGGTTCTGGCACGCACCCATGCGCTTGACGCGCTTGAGGATGTGCTTGGCATCGGCCTCGCGGCCTCTGAGGGGGGCGGGCCGACCGGCAAGCTGCCGCGCGCGATGGAGATCATCGCGGCCGAGGGCCGTGGCGCGGTGTTCCTGTTTCGCCAGCCCCGCCCCAAGCTATCGGGCGAGATGGAGGATGACGACACCCCCCGCACGATCAAGCAAACCGGCCTTGGGGCGCAGATCATGTCGACCATGGGCGTGCATGAGTTGATCCTGCTGACCGATAGCCCCAAGACCCGGTATCTTGGCCTTGATGCCTATGGCATTTCCATCATTGGCACCCGCCCCATCACATAGGTTGATCCCAAATGGCCGAAAAAGAATACACCCTGCCGCGCGCCGAATTTGACAAGCCGGTCAAGATATTGATCGTGGTGGCGCCGTTTTATCGCGATATCGCCGACAATCTGATCGCCGGTGCGCAGTCGGAAATCGAAGCTTCTGGCGGCACCTGGGATCTGGTCGAAGTGCCCGGTGCGCTGGAACTGCCCACCGCCATCGGCATTGCCGAGCGGATGTCGAACTTTGACGGCTACGTGGCGCTTGGCTGTGTTATCCGGGGCGAGACGACCCATTACGAAACCGTCTGTAACGACAGCTCGCGTGGGATCACTCTGCTCGGGCTTCAGGGGTTGTGCATCGGCAATGGCATCCTGACGGTTGAAACCCGCGGCCAGGCCGAGGTGCGCGCCGATCCGGGCGCGATGAACAAAGGGGCAGGGGCGGCAGCCGCAGCCTTGCATCTTATCGCGCTCAGCCGTAAGTGGGGCGCTTCGCGCAAGGGTGTTGGGTTTGTTCCCTCGACCAAAGAATACAAGCTGGCAGGCGAGCCGAAGGATACCCCCAAAGCATGACGAGCCCCGATCCCGACAATATTGGCCCGGCTTCTGGCAACCAGAAACGCAAGATGCGCTCGGCGGCGCGTCTATATGCGGTGCAGGCGCTGTTTCAGATGGAGCATTCAAACCAGACCGTCGATGCGGTCATTGAGGAATTCCTTGAACACCGGTTCGGGGCAGAGGTGGATGACGGTGTGGACATGGCCGAGGGCGATGTTGATCTCTTTCGCAAGCTGCTTGGGGATTCGGTCAACTGGCAGGCGTCGATTGACCAGATGACAGACCGCGCGCTTGTGGCCAAATGGCCGATTGCGCGGATTGATCCGACCCTGCGTGCCCTGTTTCGCGCAGCGGGCGCCGAAATGACCCAGTCCGATACGCCGCCGCGCGTGGTGATCATGGAATACGTTGATGTAGCCAAGGCGTTTTTTCCGGAGGGAAAAGAACCTAAATTCGTGAATGCGGTTCTTGATTTCATGGCGCGTGAGGCCAAACCGCAGGGCTTTTGACACTTCGGGTTTTTCCAAACGGAGCGCGCCGGGGCGCGCGCATGTTCAGTCATTGAATGAGGGGCGCTGCCCCTCAAACTCCCCGGGATACTTTCGGCCAGAAGAAGGTAGAAAAGCCACTTCTGTTTCTTCTGGCTTTAAATATCCCCGCCGGAGGCTCCTGTTGGATCCGCAGGCGCTGAGTCTTTGGGTGTAGCGGTATTGCAAGCTAATCTGGCGAAAAAGCGCGCGTGTTAGCTCTTTGTTAGCCACTCCCTTGGGAAGATGGGGGAAACCGGCTATACTAAATCAAGACCGTCGAAGGATTCCCAGATATGCCCAAGCTTGTTCGTCTCTACATCACGCAGGTTGCTATTGGATTTGGCATAGCCGGTGCCTTTGTGGCGATGTTGCTATGGTTTAATGTCGCAAACCTTTGGCATCTGGTCAGTCATTCCGACAAGGGTCTGCTTGCGGTGGTTATCCTGTGGCTTGCCAATGGGATCGTGTTCGCGGGTGTTCAGTTCGGCATTGCCGTGATGCGGATGAAGGACGACGATGACGATGAACCGCGTGGCGGTCACCGTCAGCGTATCATGCAGCAGGAGTATTCCGTCATCCCTATCCCGGTGGATCAGGGTCAAAGGCCGAATCCCTGGCACAATCGTTAAGGCGTCGCCCTTGTAAATTCATCAAATTCTGAACAACGACCGGCGGTAAAGGTGTGGCGGGCCCGCCGCAGCCGTTTGGTTTTCTCATTCCCGAGGACCTGTGTGTACAGGTGGGCACCGGATAAACGGACCACGGTCCGGACAGAGCCAGTTCCCTCGGAATTGCTTAAGGCCACCGGAATGCAACCGTTCACGAGAAGGGCAGCACCCGCCACCCGTCTTAGGTAGTCCTTTGTGTGGCTTGGGACAAGGGGCGTCAGTCCAGAATTGACGCGCCGCCGCCGACATGTGCATTCGGCCCATGTAATCCGTGATCCACTCGCCGTGATCGCCCCGAGCCAAACCCATCATAAAGGACCGGCGCGGCCGAAACGATCAGGCCCTGCATCGCCGCGAAATGGCGCAAATTTGGCGGGATGTCCTGCGGCTCTGGTAGCGGGGGTGTGGGTAAGGATCACGTCGAACTGCTTGCAGGCAAAGCGACTCGTGAAAGCTGGCACGATCGCCGGGCCTTCGTCCCCGGATTCGGTCGCTGATAGTGAGGTAGTCGCCGCGCGTCGCGAACATAAGCCATCCCGGCGCAATCTTGCGGGAGCGTCGCGTCCACCATGTCGGGCCGATTCGAGCGCCAGCCATTGACGTTTCATCGCGCCAGTTTAGAGGCGCGCGAAGCGCCGTTTAGCTTGAATGCCATATTGACTTTGTTCATGAAATGTTCATGTTTGTCTCATGACAATGCGTTCCGACCTAATGCCTCAACCCGGCCAGCTTCTGGCGCGCGGTGTATGCCGCCATTTTCGCAGTCATAACTTTGATTCTATTGTTGAATTCACGCCCGAACGTGGCCGCCGCGTGGATGTGATGGCGCTTGGCCCCAAGGGCGAGATCTGGGTGGTGGAGTGCAAATCAAGCCGTGCCGATTTCATGTCGGACGGCAAATGGCAGGGCTATCTGCAATGGTGCGACCGGTATTTCTGGGCGGTCGATTCAGAGTTTCCGGTCGAGTTGCTGCCCGATGGCACAGGTCTGATCATGGCCGACGCCTATAGCGCCGAGATCATTCGCATGGGGCCGGAAACCCGTCTTGCGGCGGCGCGGCGCGCGGCGCTCACGCGCAGGTTTGCCCGGCACGCGGCACGGCGGTTGCAATCGGTGCTTGATCCGCGACTATGAGGTTTTGGCGCGTGCGGCCTTGGCCGAGGCCATTAGCTCCGAGGCGATTTCCTCGGCCTCGTCAGGGGTGAAGTCCATCGGAATTTCAACACCTTGCCCTTCAACGTAAAGGCGCACCATGCCCTGATCGGTAGGCCCGATTTGCAGGTTCGCTTCGATATCGCTTTCGCTGTTGATGCCCATGGCTGCCTCCTTGAAACAGGCGATGAGCTACTCTTTTCGTTCTTGCTTGGCAAGCGGCTTCGCGGTTTTCCGGTGGGGATGATCATGATCACCCTGCGCGCGATTGTGACTATCGGCGATACCGCTTTGACCCCATGAAAGCCACCGCGCGGCCTGTGCGCTTTGACAAAAAACCGGCTGGCGTATGCTTGGCGCGGTGCCGGTCCGCTCTTTTGCGCAGGACCTTGTTGAACAAAGCTGGGAAATCACGCTCTAAGAGGCTTGCAATCGGACGTGGGAAAAGATAATTCGCCTCCCAGTGCCGCCTTAGCTCAGTTGGTTAGAGCGCTGGATTGTGGATCCAGAGGTCCCCCGTTCAAGCCGGGGAGGCGGTACCATCCCACCCTTTACCTAATCGTCCGGCTCGATCGTCACGCTTTGGCGCAGGTTTCCGGTGGTGCGATCATAGATCAGAATGCGGTCATCGGCGGTGACGATCGCGTACCAGCCGGTGCCTTGGGTAAAGGCCGTGGCGCGGGCGCCGTCGGGGAGGGTGATCGTCGCGGGCAGGTCCGGCGCATCATTGCCCCAGAAGCGGATGACAAACAGCGCAATGATCACTAGAAGGCCAGCAATCATCGTGGCGGTCAGCACCGTGACCAGCCGCGTCAGAAATTTCAGCATCGCCGGATTGACCGGCTGAGGGGTATCATCCATGGGCCAGGCCCCGCTTAGCTTTGAGATCGAAAGTGATCCGCCTGCGCGCCTTGATAAGGCGCTTTCGCGCGATGTGCCAGAGGCAGCGAACCTGTCGCGCACCCGGCTTATGCGGCTGCTGGCCGAGGGGTTGGTGACGGTGAATGGCGTTGTGGTGCAAGACGCCAAGGCCCGCGTGGCCGAGGGCGACCGGATCGAGATCACCGTGCCCGAGGCCCGCGAGAGCCATATCGGCGCGCAGGATATCCCGCTTGAGGTGGTGTTCGAGGATGACGATCTTATCGTGGTGAACAAGCCCGTCGGCATGGTGGTGCATCCCGCGCCCGGCACGCCCGAGGGCACGCTGGTGAACGCGCTGCTGCATCATTGCGGCGATACCCTGTCGGGGGTCGGCGGCGCCAAGCGGCCCGGCATCGTGCACCGGATCGACAAGGATACCAGCGGCCTTCTGGTGGTGGCAAAATCTGATGCGGCGCATCACGGCCTTGCGGCACAATTTGAGGCCCATACCGTCGAGCGTTATTACCGCGCCATCGTGCATGGCGCGCCTGCGGCCAGTGACCCGCGGCTGCGCGGCGTGCGCGGCGTAAGTTTCGAGCCGGGCAATGTGATTCGGATCATCACCCAACTGGCGCGCCACAAGACCGACCGCCAGCGTCAGGCGGTGCTGTTTCAGGGCGGGCGTCATGCGGTGACCCGCGCCCGCGTGGTTGAAACCTTCGGCATGCCTGCCACCGTCAGCCTTGTGGAATGCTGGCTTGAAACCGGGCGCACCCATCAGATTCGCGTGCATCTCACCTATGCCGGGCACGGGCTTGTCGGTGATCCGGTTTATGGCGGGCGGCGCAAGCTGTCGGAAAAGGCGCTGTCAGTGGCGGGCATCGAGGCCGCGCGCGATTTCCCGCGCCAGGCGCTGCATGCCGCGATTTTGGGGTTCGAACATCCGGTAACGGGCGAAAATATGCGCTTTGAGGCGCCTTTGCCCGCCGATATGACCGGTCTGATCGAAGCGCTGCGGGGCTGAACCTCGCCAATTTCAAGAAATTTTAATTTTCTTTGCGACGGAAAGTCTAAGTTTTGCGTTAAACTATATGACCTACCAAGCCTTGAAAGAGGCGGCGTGAGTTCCTAGGTCAATGTTAACGATATAAACATCGAGAGGGATGCAGTCATGGGCAACTATAAAAATCTGCCGGCTCCGACACCAGAAGGCGGGCTGAACCGCTATATGCAGGAAATCCGCAAGTTTCCGTTACTGGAACCGGAAGAAGAATACATGCTGGCCAAACGCTGGGTCGAGGAACAAGACACCGAAGCGGCACATAAGATGGTCACCAGCCACCTGCGGCTCGCGGCCAAGATCGCCATGGGCTATCGCGGTTACGGGCTGCCGCAGGCCGAGGTGATCTCCGAGGCGAATGTGGGCCTGATGCAGGCGGTCAAACGGTTTGACCCCGAGCGCGGCTTTCGCCTTGCGACCTATGCCATGTGGTGGATTCGTGCCAGCATTCAGGAATACATCCTGCGCAGCTGGAGCCTTGTGAAACTGGGCACCACGAGTGCGCAGAAAAAGCTGTTCTTCAACCTGCGCAAGGCCAAGGCCAAGATCGGCGCGTTCGAGGATGGCGACATGCGCCCCGACGTGGTCAAGAAGATCGCCACCGACCTTGGCGTGACCGAAGCTGAAGTCATCAGCATGAACCAGCGGATGGCGGGGGCGGATGCGTCTCTCAACGCCACGGTCGGCTCCGAGGGCGAAGGCAGCATGCAATGGCAGGACTGGCTTGAGGATGAAGGGGCCGATCAGGCCGGCGATTACGAACGTGCCGACGAACTTGATGCGCGCCGCGAGTTGTTGAGCGAGGCGATGGATGTGCTCAATGAGCGCGAGCGCGATATCCTGACGCAACGCCGCCTGAGCGAAAAGGCGGTCACGCTTGAGGATCTGAGCGGGTCCTATGACGTGAGCCGCGAGCGTATTCGCCAGATCGAGGTGCGGGCCTTTGAAAAACTGCAAAAGCGGATGCGCGCCCTGGCGCAGGAAAAAGGCATGCTTGCCTCGGCATAACCCTTGGTGCGGGCGATGATTGCACGTAAGTTGCCCCTGCAAGGCTGGGGGCGATGACACATGGGGCAGGTGATGGATTTGGCGGTGCGCAGGACATGTGCTGAGGCGGGGGCGCACAATCGCCTGACCCGTATCACGCTTGGCCTTTGTGCGCTGCTTTTGGCGCTTTCGGCCTGTGCGCCGCGCATGACCGCCGAGCGCGCCTTGCCGCACCCCGATGCGCGCATTCAGCCGATCTTTGTCGCGACCGAACGCAAGCTGGATAAGACCGGGCCATTTTTTGGCTTCCAGCGCCCGGAGGGCATGAATTACTTTCGCGCCGATATTTCCGTGCCCCCCACCCATCAGGTCGGGGTGATCGAATGGCCCGACGGCCCCCCCGATGCTGCCAGTGATTTCGTCGTGACCGGAACGCATGTGTATGACGGGCCGGGGCAGATGATTGGCGATATCCGCCGCGCCGGGCCGGGGCGCGAAACGCTTGTGTTCATCCACGGCTATAACAACACCCTGTCGGAATCGATGTACCGGCTGGCCCAGATCCAGACCGATTTTGCGACAAACATGCCCGCGATGCTGTTTTCCTGGCCCTCGGCGGGCGATCCGCGCGGGTATATCTATGATCGCGACAGCGTGATGTTTGCGCGCGACGATCTCGTGGCGCTGCTTGACCGGCTGACGGCGCGGCCCGGCGACAAGGTGTTTTTGATCGCCCACTCGATGGGCTCGCATCTCGCGATGGAGGCCCTGCGTCAGGCCAAGCTAAGCGGCAAGACACGGCTGTTGTCGCGCGTGAGCGGCGTCACCCTGATGTCACCGGATATCGACCCGGATCTGTTTGACCGTCAGGCCGAGGTGATCGGTAAACTGCCGCAACCCTTCCTGATCTTCATCTCGAAACAGGACCGCGCCCTGAGCCTGGCCGGATTTATCACCGGGCGCAAAGCCCGGCTTGGGGTGATCGACGAGGCCGAAAAGATCACGCGCTCGGATGTGACGGTGATTGATTTCACCGAGTTGGCCGATGGCAATAATCTCAATCACTTCGTGCCTGTCACCTCGCCCGCCGCGATCAGCGTGCTGAATGGCATCATCTCGCAGGCCGGGCGCGAGGGCACCGGCTTTCTGCGGGATATGTCGCTAAAGCTGCCGACCGCGCGGGCGGTTCAGCCTTAGCCTTCCATCGCTTCCAACTGGTCGATAAAGCCCGAGATCATCGACAACCCCTTGTCCCAGAACGCCGGGTCGCTGGCATCAAGGCCAAAGGGCGCGAGCAGTTCCTTGTGGTGCTTTGATCCGCCAGCCTTGAGCATGTCGAAATATTTTTCCTGAAAACCCTCGGGGTTTTCCTCATAGACCGCGTAAAGCGCGTTCACCAAGCCGTCGCCAAAGGCGTAGGCATAGACGTAGAACGGCGAATGTACGAAATGCGGGATATAGGCCCAGAAGGTCTCGTATCCGTCCGCGAAATCAAACGCCGGCCCAAGGCTCTCGGCCTGCACCGACATCCAGAGCGCGTTGATATCGTCAGGCGTCAATTCGCCGGTCCGGCGCGCGGCATGAAGCTTGCATTCAAAGTCATAAAACGCGATCTGGCGCACGACGGTGTTGATCATATCCTCGACCTTGCCCGCCAGAAGCACCTTGCGCTCCTGATCCGATTTGGCCCCGTCAAGCATCTTGCGGAAGGTCAGCATCTCACCGAAAACGCTGGCGGTCTCGGCCAGCGTTAGCGGCGTGCTGGCCAGCAATTCGCCCTGATCGGCGGCCAGAACCTGATGCACGCCGTGGCCAAGCTCATGCGCAAGCGTCATCACATCGCGCGGTTTGCCCAGATAGTTGAGCATCACGTAGGGGTGCACATTGGTCACAGTCGGATGCGCAAACGCCCCCGGCGCCTTGCCGGGTTTCACACCCGCATCAATCCAGCCTTTGTCAAAGAACGGCTGTGCCAGATCGGCCATGCGCGGATCAAAGGCGCCATAAGCCTCGATCACGGTGTTGCGGGCGCTGTCCCAATCGACGATTTTCGTGCTTTCCATCGGCAGCGGCGCGTTGCGGTCCCAGGTCTGCATCCGCTCAAGCCCAAGCCATTTGCGCTTGAGCTCGTAATAGCGATGGCTGAGCTTCGGGTATGCCTTGACCACCGCATTGCGCAGCGCCTCGACCACCTCGGGCTCGACATCGTTGCTCAGGTGCCGCCCGGTCTGGGCGGTGGGCATGCCGCGCCAGCGGTCGATGACCTCTTTTTCCTTGGCGGCGGTGTTATGGACGCGCGAAAAGGTGCGGATATTCTCGCCAAAGACGCGGGCAAGCTCGCGGCTGGCGGCTTCTCGTTTGCTGCGGTCCTGTTCGGTCAGAAGGTTCAGCGTGCCCTCGATGGTCAACTCTTCGCCGTCGACGTCAAAGCTTAGCCCCGCGATGGTTTCGTCAAACAGACGTTCCCAAGCATCGCCCACAACCCCGAGATCATGCAGGAATTTTTCAAGCTCATCGGAAAGCTGATAGGGCTTCATCGCGCGAATCCGGTCAAGCACGGGCTTATAGCGCGCCAGATCGGCAGTCTCGGCGTACATCGCGCTCAGCGTCGCCTCGTCAAGCCGGTTGAGTTCGAGCGAAAAGAACACCAGCGGCGTGGTGTAGGTGGTGATCTTTTCCTGACAGTCGGACATGAATTTCGCCCGCCCGCCATCGGTCGTAAGCTGATAATAGCGCAGCCCGGCAAACGACATGATGCGCCCGGCGATATTGCTGATCTTTTCGTCGCGGTGCAGACACTCCAAAAGACCGGGCCCATCCAGATTGGCAAGCTTGCCTTCATAATCGCGGGCAAATTCGGCGCAGGCGGTCTTGAGCCAGTCAAGATCACGCTCAAGCTCGGGCGCGTCTTCACCGCTGTAAAGATCGCTCAGGTCCCACTCCGGCAGCTTTCCCAGATCCTTGTTGCCAGATGTGGCATTTGCATCGCGGACGGGGAAGGGCAGGTTAATCATGGGGCACCTCTTGTTGCATGTTGACCCAAGACATAGGCCGCACCGTCGCGCGCCACAAGGGGCCGGTCTTTTGATGGCCAGTGTCTTGCCATTTGCGAGGCGCTGGCTAGGGTGGGTCAACCGCGAAAGGGGAGTGGAGCCATGAAATTTGCAAGATACGGTGCACCGGGCCAGGAAAAGCCCGCTGTGGTTGACCACGCGGGACAGCTTCGTGATTTGTCCGGTGTGTTGCCCGATCTGGCGGGCGCTGTGCTTGGCGATCTGCCGGCGGTCAATCCCGACAGCCTGCCGCTTGTCATGGGCAATCCGCGGATTGGACCGCCGGTCGGCAATGTGGGCAAGCTGATCTGCATCGGCCTTAACTACATAGATCACGCGGCCGAGCTTGGCGTTGATCCGCCAAAGGATCCGGTTGTCTTTCTCAAGGCGACCTCGGCCATCATCGGGGCGAATGACACGGTGGTTCTGCCGCGTGGATCAACCCGTGGCGATTGGGAGGTCGAGCTTGGCATCGTGATCGGCAAGCGCGCGAAATACGTGAGCGAGGAAAACGCCCTTGATCATGTGGCGGGTTATACGATCGTCAACGATGTCTCCGAGCGCGCGTTTCAGCTTGAGCGGTCGGGCCAATGGACCAAGGGCAAAAGCTGTGACACCTTCGCCCCGACCGGCCCCTGGCTTGTGACCCCGGATGAGGTGGGCGATGTGCAAACCCTTGATCTGTCGGTCGATGTGAACGGCGAGCGCGTGCAAACCGGCAACACCCGCCTGATGATCTTTACCGTGGCCCAGATCGTGGCCTATCTCAGCGAACTGATGACGCTGGAGCCGGGCGATGTCATCGCCACAGGCACGCCGCCGGGCGTCGGCATGGGGCATAAACCGCCGCGCTATCTGTCGCCGGGTGATGAAATGGTGCTCAGGATTTCCGGGCTTGGTGAGCAACGCTCGCCTGTCGCGCAGGACCGTTAGCATTGCTGTCGCCCGCGCCAGAGTAGAAAAAACACAGCATCTTGAACAGACGGCCCCGTATCTCGGGGCTGTCCATCAGGGTTTCGTGGCGCCCGGTTTCGACCACCTCAAGCCGACCTCCGGGCCAATGCGCCATGCGGTCATGCACGCGGGCCACATCTACGATCTGCTCATCGCTGCCAAGCAGCGTCAGACAGGGCATGTCGGGCGAGGGGCGGCGCGCCAGACTGCGGGTTTCATGTAGCGCCTCGTGCAGCCAGTGCAGGCTTGGCCCGCCAATGCCAAGTTCGGGATGCGCAGTGGCCTGATTGATCATGTATTGATACATCTCACGATCATTGGTCAGCTTGTTGGTCTCGAACGGCTCGGTCAGAACATAGTTTTGCGGGGCGGTGCCGGGGGCATAAAAGTGGCTCATGCCGAAACGTCGACTGCTCCAGGACAGAGACCAGGCCACCGGGCGCAGGGCATCGGCCATCGCGATCCCCCACATCGGCCCGGAAAAGGCACAGCTTTGCACCTCCATCCCCTGCATCACCGCGCGCAGACCAATGCAGCCGCCCATCGAATGCGCCAAAAGATGCCAGGGGCGCGGAAGGTCAAGGCGATGCGCGGCCTCAACCATCGCCGCCACATCCATCTGATAATCGGTAAAGCGATGCACATGGCCCGACATCACGTCATCCTGAAGCCGATCCGCAAGCCCCTGACCGCGCCAGTCAATGACCAGCGTGGCATAGCCGCAGTCGGCCAGATGCGCGGCGGCGATCCCATATTTCTCGATATACTCGGTACGTCCGGGGAACAGGAACACCGTGCCTTTCGGCGCGCCGCGATTCCACAGACCGACACGGATGCGCACGCCGTCGGCGGTTGTCATCCACCAGGCGGCGCCGTCATCCGGGCCCTGTGCGATATCCGAGAAAAGCGGCGCCTCTTTCATCAGCTCAGCACGCTTCCAAGCTTCATCGCCATGCCCATATCGCCGTCAACACTCAGTTTGCCGGTCATGAAGGCGGCGGTGGGATCAAGATCGCCTGACAGGATCGACTCAAACGTTTCCTGATCGGCGGTGAGCGTCACATCCGCCTCGGAATCATCCGCCCGCGCGCCATCGCTGTCGATCAGAACGGCGCCTTCGCCTTCGATCACGAATTTGGCAACGCCGTCAAAGCCCTCGTCGCCCATTTTTTCATTCAATGCGGCCACGGCTGCGGTAATCACTTCGCTCATTTGCAGTTCCTTTCACATTTCGGTTGTCGGGGGTTTGTTTCCCGGCATTCTGCGCTAAACTCACATCTGTTATGCGCATGGCACGTCTCAATCTCAACCGTATCGTCGCGGCACTTCTGGCGATAGTCACGTTTTCCCTACCTGCCCTGGCGGCGCCGAGCGCGCGGCTTGACGGGCTGTTTGAACAGCTCTCGCAGGCCGATGAAAAAGACGCGCGGCGAATCGCCGGTGAGATCGAGCTTGAGTTGGAGAAATCCGGCTCGCCCGCGATGGATCTCTTGCTGCGCCGCGGGCGCGACGCGATCGAGGCGGGCGATACCGCGATGGCGATCGAACATCTCAGCGCGCTGATTGATCATGCGCCGGATTTTGCCGAGGCCTGGCACCTGCGCTCGGTGGCGTTTTTCAAGGCGGATCGCTATGGGCTGGCGCTGTCGGATATCGAACACGCCTTGGCGCTTGAGCCGCGTCATTACAACGTGCTTTACGGCCTTGGCGTCCTGCTGGATGAAATGAATCAGCCCGATCTTGCACAAGAGGCGTTTTCCCGTGTTCTGGCTATACATCCGCATCATGAGGACGTAACCAAGGCGATGGAAGGCATCAAAAGCCAGCTTGGCGGCGCAGACCTCTGATCAGGTAACGGGAGAGACGGCACATGGCCGAGCAGTCAAGAACCCTTGCGGTTCTGGGCCCGACAAATACCGGCAAGACGCATTATGCGATTGAACGGATGCTGGGCTATCGCACGGGGGTGATCGGCCTGCCGCTGCGTCTTTTGGCGCGCGAGGTTTACGACAAGATCGTCGCCCTTCGCGGCCCCTCGGTGGTGGCGCTTGTCACCGGCGAAGAGCGGATCGTGCCGCCGCGTGCCAAATACTGGGTCTGCACGGTCGAGGCGATGCCCGAGGGCATGGGCGCCGATTTTCTGGCGGTTGACGAAATTCAGCTTTGCGCCGATCCCGAACGCGGTCATGTCTTTACCGACCGCCTGTTGCGGATGCGCGGCTTGCGCGAAACCCAGTTTTTGGGCAGCCACACCATGCGCCCGACGATTGCCGCGCTTGTGCCTGGGGTCGAGTTCATAAGCCGCGAGCGGATGTCGCAGCTTTCTTATGGCGGCCCGAAAAAGATAAGCAAAATGCCCGCCCGAAGCGCGATTGTCGGGTTTTCGGTTGAAAACGTCTATGCGATTGCCGAGCTGTTGCGCCGCCAGAAGGGCGGGGCGGCGGTTGTCATGGGCGCGCTTTCCCCGCGCACCCGCAATGCGCAGGTCGAGCTTTATCAAAACGGCGATGTCGATTACCTCGTCGCCACCGATGCCATCGGCATGGGGTTGAACCTTGATATCAATCATGTCGCCTTTTCCGCGCTGTCCAAGTTTGACGGCCAGCGGATGCGCTTGCTGGCCCCCAACGAGCTTGGCCAGATCGCCGGGCGCGCGGGCCGGGGCATGAGCCATGGCACCTTCGGCGTCACCGGCGAGGCCCGCGATCTTGATCCCGAAGTGGCGCAGGCGATCATGGATCACCGCTTTGCCCCGATCCGCAAGCTGGAATGGCGCAATTCCAACCTGCAATTTGGCACCACCTCGGCGCTGATCACCGCGCTTGAGGCGCGCCCGGACGATGAATTGCTGGTGCGCGCCCGCGAAGCCGATGACCTCGGCGCGCTCAAGACCCTCTCGGCCCAGCCCGAAATTGCCGAACGCGCCATTGGCGGTCCTGCCGTGCGGCTGTTGTGGGATGTCTGCCGCATCCCGGATTTTCGAAGCATCAGCCACGGCGAACATACCGGCCTTTTGAACACGATCTTCCGCGATCTGCATGAGTTGGGCCGGGTGCCCGATGACTGGCTGGCGCGTCAGGTCAAACGCATTGACCGGACCGACGGCGATATTGACACGTTGTCGAAACGGCTCGCCTATATCCGCACTTGGACCTATGTTGTGCAGCGAAAAGGCTGGGTTGATGACGAAAACCATTGGCGCGGGGCGACGCGCGCTGTAGAAGACCGCCTGTCGGATGCGCTGCACGAGCGTCTGACCCAAAGATTTGTGGACCGGCGCACATCCGTGCTTTTGCGCCGGCTCAAGCAGAAGGAAGCCATGGTGGCCGAAGTAAACGAGAATGGTGATGTAACGGTCGAGGGCGAATTCGTCGGTCGGCTTGAAGGGTTTCGCTTTATCCAGGATAAGGCGGCTGCCGGGAAAGAGGCGCGCACGCTTCAACAGGCCAGCCAATCGGCCCTTGCCCCGCATTTTCATCTCAAGTCGGACCGCTTCTACAACGCGCCCGACACCGAGATTGATTTCACCGAACAGGGCGGCTTGCTCTGGGGGAAAGACGCGGTTGGCAAGCTGGTTGCCGGTGCCGATCCTCTCAAGCCCCAGGTCGCGGCCTTTGTCGATGAAGAGGCCGGCCCGGACGTTACGCAAAAGGTGCAACGCCGCCTGCAACACTTCATTGATCGCAAGATCGCTACCCTGTTCGAGCCGCTGTTGAACATCCAGCGCGACGAAAGCCTGAGCGGCCTTGCGCGCGGCTTTGGCTTTCGCCTTGTCGAGGGGTTTGGCATCCTGCCGCGCGGCGAGGTGGCCGATGAGGTCAAGGCGCTGGATCAGGAGGCGCGCGGCGCGCTGCGCAAGCACGGCATCCGCTTTGGCCAGTTCACGATTTTCATGCCACTGCTGCTCAAACCCGCACCGACGCGTCTGCGGCTGGTGCTGTGGTCGCTCAGCAACGGGCTTGATGAATTCCCCGAGGCACCGCCGCCGGGCCTTGTGACGGTGCCGTCAAATGACAGCGTCGCCAAAGGCTTTCACACGATGTCGGGCTATCGCGCCGCCGGTGAACGGGCGATTCGCATCGACATGCTGGAACGGCTTGCCGATATGCTGCGCTCGGAAGACAGCCGGGGCGGATTTGAGGCCAAGGCGGACATGCTCTCGATCACCGGCATGACGCTGGAACAGTTCGCCACCCTGATGCAGGGGCTTGGCTATAAGGCCGAGCGCGGCGAGCGCGAAAAGGTCAAGGCGGTCGATAAGGCCATCGCCGAGGCCCCCGCCGATGCCGCCGCTGCGGCAGAGGATGCCGCACCCGACACCGCGGCCGATATCGTCGAGACGATTGCCGATGCCGGTGAGGCGCCGATTGCCGCCGACCCCGCGCCCGAACCCGATGTGCCCGCCGAGATCCCGGAAACGGCCGAGGCCGAGGTCGCCCCCGGCGAGACCCCCGAGGTGGCCGCGCCCGAAATCGAGGTGTTCTATACCTTTACCTGGGCCCCGCGCGCCAATCGCGCCCGCGCCGAGCGTGCCGCTGGGGGTGGGGGACGTGACAAACCGGCCAAATCTGGCAAGCCGCGTGGCAAGCCCGGAAAAGGCAAGCCCCGCGGCGCCCCGCAAGAAAAAGGCGCCAAGAGCTTTAGCGCCCGCCCCGAGAAGAAAGACCGCATTGATCCCGACAACCCCTTCGCGGCGGCCCTTATGGGTCTTAAAACCAAAGGCTGATCTTTGGCGGCGGAGGGGGCGAAAATCCGGCTCGACAAATGGCTCTGGCATGCGCGGTTCTTCAAGACCCGCACGCTGGCCGCCAAGGAGGTTTCTGCCGGTCACGTCCGGGTCAATGGCACGCGGGTGTCGAAACCGGCCCATGCTGTCGGCCCCGATGATGTGCTGACGTTCGTTCAGGGGCGCGCCGCGCGGGTGGTGCGCGTGCTCGCAATCGGCACCCGACGTGGCCCCGCCCCCGAGGCGCAAATGCTCTATGATGACCTCTCGCCGCCGGTGCCCGAGGAAATTGTTCCGGCCGCGCCAAAATATGAGGGAAAAGGACGCCCGACCAAGCGTGACCGGCGCAAACTCGATCTGAATGGGCCGGGAACGCTTGAATGATCCGCGCCTCTGGATTAGGTGAAACGCAACGCGCCAAGTATGAGAGACGGCCATGACCTATATCGTCAACGACAATTGCATCGCCTGTAAATACACCGACTGCGTCGAGGTATGCCCTGTGGATTGTTTCTACGAGGGCGAGAACATGTTGGTCATCCACCCCGATGAATGCATTGATTGTGGCGTCTGCGAGCCGGAATGCCCCGCCGATGCGATCCGCCCGGATACCGAGCCGGAGATGGAAAAATGGGTCGAATTCAACCGCAAATACTCTGAGATGTGGCCAGTGATCATCACCAAGAAAGATCCGCTGCCCGAGGCGGAGGACCGCGACGGCGAGACGGGCAAGCTTGAGAAATATTTTTCCGAAGCCCCCGGCGAAGGTGGCTGAACCGGGCAGGGCGGCGGGAAACCCCGAACTGATTCGTTTAGTTCACCGGGTCGCGACAGCGTTTGCCCGATCTTTCGGGGGGCAAGCGCCTGATTTCAAAGAGGTTATGGCTATCCGACGGTGAGCGGCCTTTCGCGGGGCCGTTTTTTATGTTATACACCTATGACTGATGAATTGACTTGCCCGGTTCCATGTGCCCGCGCCACCGCCCGGGGCTGGAATTCTTTGCGCCAGATACATATATACTGAGGACCGTGTCGGCCCTTGGCATTTTTTCTGCGTTTGCGACCGGGCACCCCCTGCGAGGAAGACCTGAATGACGAAGTCCAAAAAATCCGAGTTTAGTCCTGACGATTATGTGGTTTACCCGGCCCATGGTGTGGGCCAGATCGTTTCGATCGAAGAGCAGGAAATTGCCGGCATCACGCTGGAACTGTTCGTGATCTCGTTCGAAAAGGACAAGATGACCCTGCGGGTGCCGACCAACAAGGCAACCGAGATTGGCATGCGCAGCCTGTCCAGCCCCGATGTGGTCTCCAAGGCGATGACCACCCTCAAGGGCAAGGCCAAGGTCAAGCGCGCGATGTGGTCGCGTCGGGCACAGGAATACGAGCAAAAGATCAACTCGGGCGATCTTATCGCGATTGCCGAGGTTGTCCGCGACCTGCACCGCGCCGACGATCAGCGCGAGCAGAGCTATTCCGAGCGTCAGCTTTACGAGGCCGCGCTTGAGCGTCTGACCCGCGAAGTGGCCGCCGTCAGCGGTGGCGACGAAGTGCTTGCCGCCAAACAGGTGGATGATGTGCTGGTGTCGCGCGTCGCAGCCTGAGCTGTTGACCTGATTTCGAAAGGGCCGTGCCAGAGAGGCGCGGCCTTTTTCGTGTCTGGGCTAAACCAGCAGGCTGAACAACACGGCGATTTCCGCAATCTGTTGGGTCGCGCCAAGGATATCGCCGGTCTGCCCGCCGATCTTTGCCCGCGCAATCGCGCCCGTGCCAAGCGCCGCCAGCCCCGCGCAAAGCGCCGCCGTGACACCCGCCCCCCCGAGCATCGCAATCGCGAATACCCCCGCGAGCGCGAGCGCAAGCGCAGCAGTCATCGGCGTGACGCGCCCCACCCTGTGTGACAGCCCGGTTGCGCGCGCATGCGGCAGGGCGGCCATAAGTGCCGGCATCACTCCGCGCGACAGGGTCGCCGCCGCAATCAGGGCGATTGCCCCCGTCGCCGGGCCGGTCTCGAACAACAGCCAGAGCGCGCACCACCGCGCCCCGAGCGACAGGATCAGTGCCAGCACGCCATAACTTCCGATATGGCTGTCTTTCATGATCTCAAGGCGCTTTTGCCGGTCCCAGCCGCCCCAGAGCCCGTCTGCGCTATCGGCAAGCCCATCCTCATGCATCGCCCCGCTCAGCACGATCAAAAGGCCAAGCGCGACAAGCGCCGCCAGAGGGTCGGGCAGGCCGATCCACTGTGCCACAAGCCCGCCAAGCGCGGCCAAGGCGCCAAGCACCACGCCGACCAGAGGATAGGCCCAGGCCGCCTCTGCGCTGCGGGTATAGGCACCCACCCGCACCGGCAAACGGCTCAGCAGGCTTAGCGCCAGCACCACATCCCTCACTCGGATCAGGCTGTTGTCGTTTTCCGTCATGGGCGTGCCCTTTTTCGGCTGGGGCGTCGGCTGACCCTGCGATACACAGGGGGCGAATAACATGCAATGAGGGTCTTATGTCCCCGAATTTCACCACTCTTGCCGAATTTTCCAGCCTGCTTGCGGATTTACCCGCCCCGGACGCGTCGGCGATTGAGGCGGCGCATGCGCGCGATCGCCAACTGACCAAACCGCCGGGCGCGCTAGGGCGGCTTGAGGAACTGGCGCTTTGGTATTGCGGTTGGCGCGGTGATGCACGGGCACGGATCAAGCACCCGCAGGTGATTGTCTTTGCGGGCAATCACGGCGTCACGGCGCAGGGCATTTCCGCCTTTCCCGCCGAGGTGACGGCCCAGATGGTGGCGAATTTCCAAAGCGGCGGCGCGGCGGTCAATCAGCTTGCCGGGATCGTCGGTGCGCGGATGGATGTGCACGCCCTCGCGCTTGACACCCCGACACAGGACATGACCAAAGGCCCGGCGATGTCCGAGGCCGAGGTGGCAAGCGCGCTCAAAACCGGCTGGGATGCGGTGAACGTAGAGGCTGACCTGCTTGTGGTGGGCGAAATGGGGATCGGCAACACCACCAGCGCCGCGGCCATCGCGCTTGCGCTGTTTGGCGGCGATGCTGCAGGCTGGATCGGGCAGGGCACCGGCCTTGCGCCCGAGGCGATGACCCACAAGGCCGAGGTCGTCGCGCACGCGGTTGCGGCCAATCCGGGCGCACAGGACAGCGGATTGGAGGCGCTGCGCTGTCTCGGCGGGCGCGAGTTGGCGGCGATGGCGGGCGCGATTCTGCGCGCAAGGGTGCTCTCTATCCCGCTGATTCTGGATGGCTTTATCTGCACCGCTGCGGCGGCCTGTCTTGAGCTGGCCGGGCCCGGCGCGCTTGATCACGCAGTCGCGGGCCATGTCAGCGCCGAACCGGGGCATGCCAAGCTTTTGGCGCAGCTTGGCAAAGAGCCGATCCTGTCGCTTGGTATGCGCCTTGGCGAAGGCTCGGGCGGGACGCTTGCGATTGGCATCCTTCAGGGCGCGCTTGCCTGTCATTCGGGCATGGCAAGCTTTGCCGAGGCAGGCGTCTCAACAGGTTGAAAACGCGCCAAAACAACGCGCCTGCCTCTCTTGACCCTTGGCGGCGCAGGGAATACTGATCAAAACAGTCGGAAATTGCGCCCCAAGGAGGCGAAGGCATGAGCGAGCGCCTGTTGCATCGTCTGGCATGGGTCGTGGTGGTGTTTTGCGTCGCCCCGATAGTGGCTGCGGCACTGGCAGCGCTGAGCGGTGATCTTGAGACCTGGCGCGAGGTGCTCTCGACGGTTCTGCCGCGCTACACGGCGACCACGCTGACGCTGGTGACGATTGTCGGGATAAGCACGGCGGTGATCGGTTCGGTGACGGCCTGGCTGGTGACGGTCTATCGCTTTCCGGGCGTGCGCATTCTGGAGGTGGCACTTGCGCTGCCGCTGGCGTTTCCGGCCTATGTGATGGCCTATGCCTATACCCATATGCTGGATCACCCCGGCCCGGTGCAAGCCGCCCTGCGCGCGGTGACGGGGTGGGGGCCGCGCGACTATTGGTTCCCCGAAGTCCGCAGTCTTGGCGGCGCGGCGCTCATGCTGACCATCGTGCTTTATCCTTATGTTTATCTTCTGGCGCGGGCCTCGTTCCGTCAACAAAGCGCCAATGCCTTTCTGGTGGCGCGCACGCTTGGGCGCTCGCCGCTCAGGGCTTTCTGGCGGGTGGCCCTGCCGATGGCGCGCCCGGCAATTGCGGGCGGCGCGCTGTTGGCGGTGATGGAAACGATTGCCGATTTCGGCACGGTGGCGTTTTTCAATGTTCAGACCTTTGCCACCGGCATTTATCAGGCCTGGTTTTCGCTTGGCGACCGGGCGGCGGCGGCGCAACTGGCGCTGTGCCTGCTGAGTTTTGCGCTGCTTCTGGCCGGGCTGGAGCGTGCCAGCCGGGGCCGCGCGCGCACCGCCGGGCGCGGCGCGCGGTTCGAGACGATGGAGCGCCCGACATTGCGCGGCGCCGCCGGCTGGATCGCCTGCGCGATCTGCCTTTTGCCGGTCCTGCTTGGCTTTGTGATCCCGGTGATCATGCTGGGCAGCATGGCGATGGGATCGGGGCAAAGCCTGTTGTCGGAGCGCTATCTTGGCTTCATGGCAAACTCGGTCACTCTGGCGGGCGTGGCGGCGGTGCTTACGGTGATCGGTGCGGTACTTATCGGTTTTCGCGCGCGCACCAGTCCCGGGCGCGCCTCGCGCTGGCTGGTGATCGGGGCCGGGCTTGGCTATGCGGTGCCGGGCGGGGTGATCGCGGTCGGGCTCATGGTGCCGATGGCGGCGCTGGACAATACCGTTGACGCCTTCATGCGTGCGAATTTCGGGATTCGCACCGGGCTTTTGATCACCGGGTCGATCTGGCTTATGGTGCTGGCCTATGTGGCGCGGTTCATGGCCGCCGCGCTCAATGCCTATGACAGTGGAATGGCCACGGTGCCGCGGCATTTCGATGCGATCGGTCGTTCGCTTGGTCAGCCGGGGCCGAAGCTATTGATGCGGGTGCATCTGCCGGTGGCGCGCACGAGTGTCTTGACGGCGTTGCTGATCGTCTTTGTCGATGTGATGAAAGAGCTGCCGGCGACGCTTATCCTGCATCCGTTCAACTTTCAGACCCTTGCGGTGCAGGCCCACCGCCTTGCCGCCGATGAGCGGCTGGCCGAGGCGGCGGTGCCCTCGCTTGTGCTGGTCGGCTTTGGCCTTGTCCCGGTTCTGATCCTGTGCCGCACGATTGGCCGTGATAGTCCGGGGCGCAGCGCCGCCAAGCTTGGGACGGCGATTTCAGCCGGATAGCGGGGCAGGGGCGCTGCCCCTCTTGGCCCTTGGCCAATTCACCCCGGGATATTTACGGCCAGAAGAAGGCACGACTCTATTCACCGGGGCGTTTGAGGCTGAACTTTTCGCGGATAACCGAATAATCCTGATAGCCAAGCCGGGTCAGAGGATTGTAGCGCAGCACGTCAAACATGCCGTCAACCAAGCAATCATCGCGCATATGCACGCCGATCACCTCGCCGAAGACGGCAAAATTCGCCTCGCCGGGCAATTGCAGGATCTGGGTGAGTTTGCATTCAAGGTTGGCCGGGGCGCGGGCGACGCGCGAACAGGCAATGGTTTCGCATTCGGCTTTTTCCAGGGCGGCCAGCTCGAATTCATCGGTGGTGCGATCCCAGGGGCCAGAGGTCTGGTTCATCGCGTCGCGCATTTCATATTCGACGATATTGACGCAGAACACGCCGGTGTCGCGGATATTGGCGACGCTGTCCTTGGTGTCGCCGCGATCTTCTTTGGTCGAGGTCGAGGAAAACATCACCTGAGGCGGAACATAGGCGACGGCGTTGAAAAACGAATAGGGGGCAAGATTGTCGCGCCCATTCGCACCGCGGGTCGAAATCCAGCCGATCGGGCGCGGAGTCACGATCGAGTTGAACGGGCTATGCGGCAGGCCGTGGCCATCCTCGGGTTTATAGAACATCTGCCTCTCCTTCATGATCCGGTTTGTGCCAGACCTAGCGCCGTGCTAGGCGCTTTGCCAGTTGAATTCACCAAGGGGATGGCCCGCATGCTCGATCTGCGGCCCGAAACAGCGCAGGATTGGTGGGAGGTCGAGGCGCTCTATGACCTGTGCTTTGCACCGGGGCGTGAGGCCCTGTCGTCTTACCGGCTGCGCGACGGGGTCGCGCCGGTGGAAGGGCTTAACCTTGTGGCGCGCGATCCGGACGGCATTCTGGCCGGGGCGATCCGCTTTTGGCCGGTGCGGATCGGGCGGTTTGAAGCGCTTTTGCTGGGGCCGGTGGCAGTGCATCCGACCCATCAGGGCGAAGGGCTTGGCCGCTACCTGATCCAAGGCGGGCTTGAGCGCGCGCGGGCAAAAGGCTGGGCGCGGGTGATGCTGGTGGGGGACGCACCCTATTACGGGCGCTTTGGCTTTGAGCGGTTGAGCGGCGTCGAGATGCCGCCCCCCACCAACCCCGAGCGGATTCTGGGGCTGGAATTACAGCCCGGCGCGTGGGACCATGTGACCGGTAAAGTCACACGTTACGCTTGAATTAGGGGCCGACAGGGACAATCTGTTACCTCATGGAGCACAGTCAGGACAGCAAGATGGAGCTTTTGGGCAAGCCGATCGACGCGACCGAGATCGACGCGCGGTTGCGCGATCTGGCGCGGCGACATGCGCGTGCGGGCAATGCGGCGATTGATCTGTTGAACCTTGTCGGCGGGCAGGCCGAGGGGCTTTTGGATCGCTTGCCGGTGTCGGTGCGGATGCGTCTGGGGGAGGTCACGGAAAATGCGCTTCACCGGGCGATGGACATGGCGCATCGCTCGCGCGATGTGGTCGGCGATCAGCCCGGCTGGATGGCGCGGGCAATGACGACGGCGATGGGAGCAGCGGGCGGCATGGGCGGGCTGCCGACGGCGCTCGCCGAGCTTCCGGTGACCACGACGGTGCTTTTGCGCGCCATTCAGGATGTGGCGGTCGAGCATGGCTTTGATCCCGCCGAGCCAAGCGTGCGTTTTGAGGCGATCGAGGTGTTTGGCGCGGCGGGGCCTTTGGCGGGCGACGATGGCGCGGACCTTGGCTTTATCGGCACGCGGGTCACGGTGACCGGTGCGGCGCTCAACTCGTTGATTGCGCGGGTGGCGCCACGGCTTGCCACGGTGCTTGGCCAGAAGCTTGCGGCACAGACCGTGCCGATCCTGGGGGCAGCGGCCGGGGCGGCGACGAATTACGCCTATACCAGCTATTACCAGCAGATGGCGCATGTGCATTTCGGCCTGCGCCGTCTGGCGATTGATGCCGGGCACGATCACGACGATATGGTTGAGGCATTGCGCCTTGCGGTCGAGAAACTGCCGGTAAAACGGGGCTAGCCCCGGGCGTGTTATCCCAGCCAGACATCGAGAAAGAGCATCAGCACAAGCCCGACGGCAAAGCCGAGTGTGGCCTTGTTCTGATGGCCGCTGCGATGGGTTTCGGGGATGATCTCGTGGCTGATGACATAAAGCATCGCGCCGGCAGCAAAGGCCAGACCCCAGGGCAGGAATGGCTCTGACACCGAAATAATGGCCGCCCCAAGAAGGCCGCCAACCGGTTCGACAAGCCCGGTAAGCGCCGCAATCCCGAACGAACGCCAGCGGCTATACCCCTCGCCAAGGAGTGCTATGGCAACGGCAAGGCCTTCGGGCATGTTTTGCAACCCGATCCCGATCGCCAGAGGCATCCCGCCAGACAGTCCGTGCGCACCAAAGCCGACACCCACGGCAAGCCCTTCGGGAAAGTTGTGGATCGTGATTGCGATGATGAAAAGCCAGACCCGCCGGAGCGAGGCCGATTCCGGGCCTTCACGCCCGGTATTGAAATGCTCATGCGGCAGGGTTTCATTCAACACTGCCACGGCGGCCATTCCAAGAAGGATGCCGATCACGGCAATTGCGGCAGGCAGGGCACCATCGCCAAATTGCTCGGTTGCGGCATCGAGCGAGGGAATGATCAGCGAAAAGAACGAGGCCGAAAGCATCACGCCAGCGGCAAAGCCAAGCGACATATCCCGTATCGCGCGGCTTGGGCTTTTGCCCAAAAGCACGGGAATGGCCCCGACAGAGGTCATCATCCCGGCAACAAGACTTCCTATGACACCAAGCGCGATGGGCGATAAATGTTCCACGTCTGACCTTTGATTTTCGCTATTTCCCTTGCCATATAAAGGGTTAGCGCAAGAAGTGAAATCAGAATCGGGCCATCGGGAGAGGCGCGGAAACGGGCGGTGCCTTGGGGGGCAAGCGTGGGTTTCACCCACCCTACACAACCCGGCAGGGTTAGAAATTGCCGCGCAGATGCTCCATCACCGCGCCGCGCACCGTTTCGGCGCCGCTGTCGCGCTCAGAGTGGATGACATCGCGCAATTCGCGCAGATCAAGCCGCCGCAGCAGGCTTTTGACCGGCCCGATCGAGGCCGGGCGCATCGACAGCGTGCGAAACCCGATGGCGGCAAGACAAGCGGCCTCGACCGGGCGGCCGGCATCCTCGCCACAAAAACTAAGCGGGGTGCCGGTGGTGGCGCAGCGATAGACGATGCCTTCGAGGAAGTTCAGAAAGCTGACGTTGAGGGTGTCATAGCGTTTGCGCACCCGCTCGTTCTCGCGATCAGCGGCAAAGAAGAACTGTTTAAGATCATTGCCGCCGACCGAGATAAAATCGACCTCGCGATAGAAATCATCCGGCGCAAAGGCCAGCGAGGGGGTTTCCAACATCGCCCCCACCTCGATCGAGGCAGGTTGGGGGTGGCCAAGAATGCGCTCGCGTTCAAGCGCCTTGTCCATCTCGTCGCGCGCGGCGGTGAATTCGCTGCGCTGTGCCACGAAGGGGAACATGATCGACAGATGCCGCCCCTTGGCGCCCCGGATAAGCGCCTGAAGCTGCATGCGCATGACACCCGGTTTATCCAATCCGACGCGGATTGCACGCCAGCCCATGGCCGGGTTCGGCTCATCCTCAGCCTTCATGTAAGGCAGCACCTTGTCCGACCCGATATCAAGCGTGCGAAACACCACGCGCTGATCCTTGGCGGCGTCCATCACCCGCGAATAAAGCTCGGACAGTTCGGCCCGCTTGGGCATATGGCTTCGGATCAGGAACTGAAGCTCGGTGCGAAACAGGCCGACGCCTTCGGCGCCCGAACCCTCAAGGCTGGGCAGATCGGCCATCAGACCGGCATTCATCTTGAGCTTGATGTGTTGACCACAGAGCGTATCGGCCGGTTTGTCACGGATCGAGGCATAGCGTTCCTGCGCCTGCGCCTGCATCGCCATCTTGTCACGAAAGGCCGCAACGATCGCATCGTCGGGCCGCAGATGCGCCAGCCCCTGATCGCCATCGACCAGAATGAGATCGCCGTTCAGCGCCTCGGTGGCGATGTGCGAGGCATGGATCACAAGCGGAATGGCCAAAGCCCGCGCCACAATCGCGGCGTGGCTGCCGACAGAGCCCTCTTCGAGCACGATTCCCTTGAGAGAGCGGCCATAATCCAAAAGCTCGGCCGGGCCGATATTGCGGGCAATCAGGATCGGGTCGGGCGGCATCTCGGCGCCGGTTTCGCGGCCCTGCCCGGTCAGAATCCGCAAAAGCCGGTTGGAGAGGTCATCAAGATCGTGGAGACGATCACGCAGGTAGGCATCGCTGACCTGGTTCATCCGCGCGCGCGCCGCGGATTGTTCCTTCTCGACGGCGGCCTCGGCGGACAGGCCGCTGTCGATGTCCTCTTCCATCCGGCGCATCCAGCCCTTTGAATTGGCGAACATGCGGTAAGCTTCGAGCACCTCAAGCTGGTCCTTGTCGCCCCGGGCGGTAGAGAGCATCCGGTCAACGCCGACGCGCAGCGTCTCGACCGCCTCGTGCAGACGCTCAAGCTCGCGCGCCGGGTCTTCGGCAATCAGGTTGGTGACGACGACGCGCGGTTCATGGAGCCAGACATGCCCCTGCGCGGTGCCTTCCTGTACGGTTGTGCCGCGAATCAGCTTGGCCTGTTGGTGGCGCGCCGACATCGCCGCGCCTTCACCAGCAAAGGCGCCCAGTTCTGCCATTTCGGCCAGTACCATGGCGACCACCTCGACGGCATAGACCTCTTCATCCGAAAACAGCCGCGATTTCTTGGATTGCACCACCAGCACGCCAAGCTTTTCACCAAGCCGCTGGATCGGAACACCCATGAAGGACGAATAGGCCTCTTCGCCGGTTTCCGGCATGAAGCGAAAGCCCTTGCTTGAGGGCGCATCCTCGGTGTTCACAACTTCGCCGGTGCGTGCGACGCGCCCCACAAGGCCCTCGCCAAGCTTGAGGCGGGTTTCGTGAACCGCCTGCGGGTTAAGCCCCTCTGTGGCGCAAAGCTCCAGCGTGTCCTCGTCGCGAAACAGATAGATCGAGCAGACTTCGGTGCGCATTTCCTCGGCAATCAGGCGGGTGATCTGATCCAGCCGCGCCTGACCTGCGGCATCTTCGGCCATGACGCCACGCAGACGCCCCAGCATTTGACGGCTGTCTGTCTTGAAAGTGTTGGTCATGGCAGCATTGCACCCCGGGCGCGGTTTCAGATCCTGGCCCGACCCTTGCCGACCCTTATCGGACAGAAAACAGGATCAGGCCGTTTTATCCAGTTCAAAGGCATCATGCAGGGCTTGGACCGCGAGTTCCATGTATTTCCGGTCGACCAGCACAGAAATCTTGATCTCTGAGGTTGCAATGACCTTGATGTTCACACCTTCATCGGACAGCGTCTTGAACATCTTGGCGGCCACGCCCGATTGGCTGCGCATGCCGATGCCGACGGCGGAGATCTTGGCCACATCAGTGTCTGCGACCAGATCGTGATAGTTGATATCGCCCTTTTCCTTGGCCTCTTGCAGGGCCTTTTCGGCGCGCTTGACCTGCTCGGTGGGGCAAGAAAAGGTCATGTCTGTGCGGCCCTCTTCGGCGATGTTCTGAATGATCATATCGACATTCACCCCCGCTTCTGACAGCGGGCCAAAGATCGCGGCGGCGATGCCGGGGCGGTCGGCGACAGAAATAAGGGTCATCTTTGCCTCGTCTCGCGAATAGGCGATGCCACTGACGACATTTGATTCCATGATTTCCTCCTCGGCGCAGACCAGGGTTCCTGCGTCGTCTGATTGCTCCTCAAAGCTGCTGAGAACCCGCAGCCGGACATTGTACCGCATCGCCAGTTCGACCGAGCGGGTCTGAAGCACCTTGGCCCCGAGCGAGGCCAGTTCTAGCATTTCCTCGAAGGCGATCTTTTCAAGCTTGCGCGCCTTGGGGCTGATCCGAGGGTCGGTGGTATAGACACCATCGACATCGGTATAGATATCACACCGCTCGGCGCCAAAGGCGGCGGCAAAGGCCACGGCAGTGGTATCCGATCCGCCCCGCCCAAGCGTGGTGATGCGCCCCTCGGGGGAAATCCCCTGAAAGCCGGCAACCACGGCCACGCGCATGCCTTCGCCGAATTTGGCGTTGAGGTTGTCGGTGGGGATCTCTTCGATGCGGGCCGAAGAATGCGCCGAGGTGGTGATCAGCGGCACTTGCCAGCCCTGCCAACTGCGCGCGGGCACATCCATTTCCTGAAGCGTCAGCGCCATGAGCCCGGCGGTGATATTCTCGCCGGAACTGACCACCGCATCATATTCACGCGCATCATAAAGCGGCGAAATTTCACTGACCCAACCGACAAGCTCGTTGGTTTTGCCCGACATCGCCGAGACAATGACAATCACGTCATAGCCTTTGGCCACTTCCACGCCAACGCGCTTTGCGGCGCGGCGGATACGGTCAAGCGTGGCAACCGAGGTGCCACCGAATTTCATAACGAGAACGGGCATGATCTATGTCCTGAGCCGGTTTGTCGCGCGCGGTTTACGCGCGGGCAGGGCGCGGCGCAAGAGGGCAGGTGTCGCAGGGCGAAACAGACCAGAAAATTAGGAGGAATTTTCTGGGGCATTTTCTTTGAAGAAAGAAAATGGGCGCTCTGCCTAAAACACGTGGTCTTGCCCGTCATAGGTGCGAAAACATCCGGTGCTTGCAAGGTCAAGCTCTGCAAACCGCGCGATCAGCCCCTCGGCGGCCTCTTCCACCGAAATGGCAGCGGCGTCTCCGCCCATGTCGGTGCGCACCCAGCCGGGATGATAGATGCCAACAGCAATACCCTCGGGCGCCAGATCAACCGACAGGTTGCGCCCAAGATTGAGCGCCGCCGCCTTTGACGCGCGGTAGATATAGCTGCCGCCGGGGGCGAGGGTGTCGCTTGCCATCTGGCTTGAGATCACCGCGATCTTGCCCGCCTTTGCCGCCTTGATCCGCGGCAGGAGTGTCTGAATGCTCAGGAAAACGCCAGTCACATTGGTGGCAAACGCCTGTGCCCACATTGAGGCCGGGTAGCCATCTTCGAGGGTTTCGTGCTTGTCGGGGTAGACTCCGGCGTTGCAGATCAAAAGATCGACCGGCTGATCGCCGATCTGATGTGCCATCGCGTGATGCGCGGTCGGATCGCTCACATCGAGCGCGATCAGATCGCCCGAGGGCTGGCGTGCGGTGCCTGTCACCCGGTGCCCTGCCGCGCGATAGCTGTCGGCCAGCGTCTTGCCGATGCCGCGGTTCGCGCCTGTGATGACGATATGCATGAAAAACCTTTCAGGTAGGGATCAGTTTGATTTGCGCCCCGGGATGAACGGCAGCGGGGCGACGGGCACGCCCTCTTCGACAAGTTTGCGCGCCTCTTCGGGCCGCGCCTCGCCATAAATCGCGCGCTCGGGGGTGATGCCGTCGTGCATGTCGCGCGCCTCGCGCGCA
>Ga0209345_10001015_pt1 | contig 35858 bp, 47 predicted proteins | sample Cruoilmetagenom7_FD_187294 | JGI IMG/M metagenome (GOLD analysis project Ga0209345, IMG submission 187294) | Oil polluted marine microbial communities from Coal Oil Point, Santa Barbara, California, USA - Sample 7 (SPAdes) (version 2) | ecosystem: Environmental > Aquatic > Marine > Oil seeps ...
TATAATAATAGATATATCTTGGGCGGGAGTATGGCAACATATGGATATTTATTTGTATATGACGAAGATAATGTCACAAATGGTAACACATCAATCGGTATATTAAATGAGACTGGAACAACAGGCCAGACAAAACCAGTAGTAATGCATGGATCGGTTACAGATAGTTTGTCAAGTTTGGAAATTGGTAAAAAATATTATTATGCCTCTGATCTAAGTATTGGATTGACAAAGACAAATTTAATGATAGGAATAGCAATTTCTGCAACAGAGTTGTTGCTAATTAAAAGTTAACCTGATATACTAATATGAATCATTAACTAATAATAAGGAGATTAATAGTGGCAGCTTCAAGGAGTGTTAAATCGTTCGATAAGTTAACACTCGCTGGCTTAATTTTAACGAGTATTATAATGCTTGGTGGAAGTATAACGACAATATATTCAGTGCTAAATAAAAAGATGGACAAAGTAGATGTCTATCGAATGGAAGCAAAAATAGAAAAGATTGTAGAAAGCAGACACCAATCAGTGATGACGGCTATAAGCCAAGTAAGAACAGAACAAGAGCTGATAAGATTAATATTAGTTGACACAAAGCCAGGAGGATAAGTATGATCTTGGTAGTTTCTTTTATCATGATTATGGTCTTATACATTTTATTTAAAGTTGATAACATTCATGAAAAATTAGAACAAATTATAGAAGAAATAAATAAAAAAGGAGGCTAAATGGTTTATTGGATAGGGAATATTGAGAACTGGTATCCAGCAATTGAAGCAATGCTAAAAGCTTTATACGGATGGTAAAATATGGATGCTTTAAATAGTGTAATTTTTATATATATAATATTTGTATGCCTTGACTTTGGCATACTTGGGATTAAAAAACTTTTCAAAAAAATAAGGAGATAAATTATGGATTGGTTATTTGGTCATGCAGGAGTTATTCTTGCTGGGTTAATGTTTGCAGAGAAAGTTGTTTTATTAAGCAAAACGAAGCATAATGATATTATCATTTCTGCTATTAAAATATTTGCAAATTTCTTAAGCAAAAAAGGTAAATAATGAAAAAGAAAATAAGGCGGCCAGCAGATAAGATAGCTGGCAAAGGAAGTTTGTCCGGAAAACTAAAGACTCAAAGAAAGCAAAAAAGAAATATGATAGATGCTATGTTTTCAGATAAACCAAAAAAGAAAAAAGGTAAATAGTGAAGATTCCATTTGTTGGTGGCTCGTCTGACGCTCTGTCACCAGCAGATGATATTCAAGAGTGTCGAAACTTTAAGGTAGAAATTGACAGCCAGGGAACAGAGCCAAAGAAAGTACTTGTTCCTGTAGAGGGGCTTAAGCCACATAAAAGATTTGTTCCAACTGACTGGCTGATGTCTCAAGGTGGAGCATCATATTTTAGCCCATCAGACTACGATAATGTGAGGGTTTATTAATGGCAAATATAGACTGGCCTTTTACAGGTGAATATTTTGACTCAATGTTTTTATCAAACAACACTAAGGGTGTTTTTTATCAGGCTGCTGCCCCTACATATTGGAGCATTGTCGGTTCAGTAGGTGATAGGCTTCTTTCTATATCTGATCCATCAGGATCTGGTGGATACAATGCCTGGAATCCTGGGTCATTAGCAGGTACACGATATACCGTTGATCACAATCATTCTACTGGAAGTTGGATTCTTACAGAAGCTCAAATACCAGCTCATACTCACACAGTCACGAGAGGAACTGGAGGTGATGGGACATATGATGTATACTGGATGAACACTAATTATGGTCATATTATTATGCTTGACGATGTAGTTACACAATCAACCGGTGGAGATCAATCTCATAACCATGGTTACCTCACGGATGAAAGAGTGTTAGATATGGATTCAACATGGTATCCAAAAGTTATCGTATGTATAATATGTAATAAGGACGGATAAAATGGGAGAGTCAATACATACAAGTAATACATTAATAAAATCAGTATGGAGTCCAGGAACAACAGCTATTTTTTATCAATTGGCTGCTCCTGATAATTGGACAATAGTTTCAGGATTTGGCGATACACTTGTCGGTTTAAGGGATTCTACAACTGGTTATGATTCAGAAAAAACAGCCGGATCAACTGCTGGATCATGGTCTATTAGTGACCACAAACATACAACAGCTGCACATACATTAACGGTTGCTGAAATGCCAACACATGATCATGTCTATTTTATTGGAAAAAAACAATCAGGTTTTGGAGGACATCCATTCTATAATTATAAATATTATAATATGGATAGTTGGAATCAAGATTATCCTACAACAAGTACAGGAGGAGGAGAAGCACACGAACATGGAGATTCTGGAGAGGATGGCGGTATTTCAAGTTGGAGGCCAGCAGCAGTGATTGCAGGAATATTTAAAAAGGACATACCATAATGGCTGAATATATATTAACACATTCAGATACAGAAATAGACCATAGTGTATTACCTGATGGTACGCGGATGATATTTTATCAGGCTGCTGCTCCTACATATTGGGTAGTGATTGAAAGCACTGGAGATCACCTTGTGGCTATATCAGATACAGTTAATAAATATAGAGGATATGACGGAGGAGGTATTGTAAGTACTGAGGTTATTAATACTCATACCCACACTATGGTTGGATATCAATTAACAATATCTGAAATGCCATCACACTTACATTATTACCCTTGCAGGTATATAGAAAATGCAGATTATCCAGCAGAATGGGGGAAAGACTCTGGCGGACAACCAACAACAGAAACTAATCCTGATACTGGAGAAGCTGGCGGTAATACTACACATACACACGGAGTTGGTAGCGCACAAGCATTAACAACATGGAAGCCACAAGCAATAGTTAGTGTGGTTTGCGAAAAAACATTATAAGGAGATAAGATGAATAGTCTACATACATTATTCCAAGAAATGGGGACAGTGGATGATTTAGAACTTTTTGCAGAAAAAGGAAATTACAGAATAACATTTACGAGAAATCAGACAAGTTACCAGATAGATGATCCGACAATGAACGGGTTAGTTGAAAGACTTAATAATTATTTAAAACCAGAAGATGGTAGTGAAGATTTAACCCTGGCAGAAATAACAGCTGACATTATGAGTACAGACTGTAGTTTTACAGTTTCAAAGAGTCCATCTACTGGTGACGTTATTTGGACAAGAACAAAAAAAGTATTAAATAAAGGAGAAATATAATGAGTATTATAAAAGAATTATTCAAAGAAATTGAAAAAGCAGACGATGGTACATTAAAGGGTTTAGAATTTTCAGCAAAAGATGGTAATTACGAAATAGTGTTTATAAGAGAATCATATAGCGTTAAATTATACGATTTAACTATAAGCAAATTATTATGGTTAATTAAAACATATTGCCAGGTAAATATAAACATAGATGAATTAGCTCTGTCTAAAATAGAAGATGAAATTAAAAATACAAAAAATCCAAACACAATGGATATTACATGGACAAAAACTAAAAAAAATATTATCTAAAGGATTATAGTAATGAGTATAGATGCAACGTGTTTTAAAGGATGTATGTTTTATAAGAAAAAAGATAAATGCCCATTTAGAGTTAAAACTACATGGGTTGAAGAAAAAAGCAACGAAACAAAATCAATATGGGATTGTGCGCCAAAAAGATCACTGATGATGCAGATGAACTGGGATCAAAGGTTAATAGGCGTACAGCAGGCAACAGAACAAAACAGGAATGTGACACATCAACTTGTTTCTATTTTGGGAACAATGGTTAAAGATTCAGAAGATATAAAAAAACTGGAGGAATAATGGCTAAAGTCAGAGCATTATGGGGGACACCAGAATTTGTATATATAGTTCATGGCGCTTATCTATATAAGATGGACACCAGTAATAATATTACCTACCTTGGGGCATTAGACAGCACAGACACTCCAGTAAAGATTAGAAGTAACGGTAATCAACTGATGCTTGTTGACGGAACGGATGGGTATATATTTAAATTCTCAGATAGTTCGTGGGGTAAAATATCAGATCCTGATTTTCCTGGAGCATCAGATCTTGCTTATATTGATGGCTTCTTTGTTATATCTAAACCTGATTCTGATCTATTATATTGCTCTGGCTTATATGATGGTGAAACTTGGGACGCATTAGATTTTACAGAAGCAGAGGCAGCACCTGATAATATTGTAGGGGTTGAATCTGTTAATAGTCAATTAATAGTAGCTGGTCAACAAACCATACAGAAGTATTATAACGCTGCTGGAACGTATTTCCCGTTTAGTCCAATAGATGGAGGTGTTATAGAATCTGGAGTTGTGTCAAGAAGTTCACTTGTGGTTATCAATAATAATCTCGTTTGGCTTACACCAGAAGGGGATATTGTTACAACAGATGGGTACTCAGCTAAGCCAATATCAACACAACAGATTGCTTATCAAATATCAACTTATTCAGCATCAGATAGAGAGTCTGCTGTAGCATTAGGTTACAGCCAAAATGGTCATACTTATTATGTTATAAGTTTTTCAACTGCAAATAAGACCTGGGCATATGACTTTTCTACTGGTTACTGGCATCAACGATCATCTTATCCAAGCAATGGGAAATGGAGAGGAAACGCTTATACACACTTTAACGGAAAACACCTTGTTGGTGATTATGAATTAGGTAATGTATATGAATTAGATACTGACACTTACACAGATAATTTTCATAGCGTTGAGCGCGTAAGAGTTACCCAGGGAATTGATAAAGATCAGAAATTTGTTAAGCATAAAAAATTAAATCTCGATATGGAAATGGGGACAGGATTTATACCTGATGACTCCGGAAGTTATCCACCATCTGTAGCGGTTTATGACAATGCTTTGGCATATATGACTGGTCATTGTTGTGCTTATGATAGTAAATATTATGTTTCAATTGTTGATAACAATACAGGACATACTCCACCAGATACAGATTGGTGGGATGAAGTCGAAGCTGAATTATGGACTTGCTCTGACCCACAAGTTATGATATCATGGACAGATGATATGGGTAATAATTACTCTACTGAAAGAACAGCAGGGCTTGGGGTTGATCCAGCGTTAAAAGAAAGAATATCTATGAGAAATTTTGGTAGAGCCAGGAATAGAAATTATAAACTAAGAACAGTAGCTCCAGTAAAAATGGTTGTGCTTGGCGCAAATATGGAGCTTGAAGGAGGGAGAAACTAATGATAGACCCAGGAATAATTGGAGGTATAGGAGCAATCGGCGGTATTATGGGTGGCAAATCAGCCAAAGCCGAATCAAGAAGGATGCGTAAAACAATGTTGCAAATTGCTAAAATGCAACAACAGTCTGGTCGAGAAACTTTAGACTTTCAAAAAGAATCTTTAAAAACAGCAAGGAGTGATGTAGCACCTTGGAGACAAGCAGGAGTTAATGCTCTTAGTAAATATCAACACATGTTATCAAAGGGAGCAGGTGAATTTACTGAAAGCCCAGGATATAAATACAGGATGGAGCAAGCTAATAAGGCTATAGAGCGAAGTTCAGCGGCAAGAGGTAATACTCTTAGTGGCCAGACATTGAGTGCATTACAAGACCAGTCACAGAATATGGCATCAGGTGAGTATCAGAATTTTCTTAATCAATATTATCAAAGAATGGAGCCATATAAACAGATGTCACAGCAAGGTTTAGGAGCAGCTACGAATCAAGCAAATCTGCAAACGCAAGGATCTAATGCTATGGCTAATACCATGACCAATACTTCAAACCAGTATGGCAATGCTTTATCACAGATTGCAGGTCAAAGATATCAAGAACGATCAGCAGCAAGTCCATTGATGCAAGGGATTCAACAAGGCTTAGGGGCTTATGCTACATGGAGAGGAATGGAGAAAAAATAATATGGACTATATACCGGCACAACAAGATCCCTTTGGGATACAAAATGCAGTAGGTATTTACCAAAAGGGTAAAGCTCAGACATTAAGCAACGCTCTTAGAGAACAACAGTTGCAGCAGTTTGAAATAAAACAAAATCAAATAGCACAAGATAGGGAGGCCAAAGAACAACAAATAATGCAAGACAGCATAAAAGAGAATGTGCATATGGCTGATAGAAACAACTGGGGCTTATATGTACGGGACTCTGCCAAGGCTGGTATTGACACTTCTTATTATCCAAGTTTTAATGAAGTAAGAAATATGTCTCCGGAAAAGTTTGAAGAAATGAAGCTTAAAATAGCAGGGCAGGGCAGCCGGCTTGCATTTGATAAAAAAAGACAATCTGAAGCTGAAGCCAGAAGGCAAATACCAGCTAAAAAAAGCTTAATAGTTGAACAAGCAAGAGCAGATAAAAATTATCGCAAAGCAATGACCACCAGAAAAAAAGATATTATGTCTGCAACAAAAGATATTGCTTCTAATAAAGCTAAGCTTAATAGAATTATCTCTGGTGCTGCAAATAATGATGAAATGTATTCTACAATGAAAAAATTAGGAGTTAGCTTACCAGGGCTTAAGTCTGTTAATCCTGCTGAGGTTAGGGCTGCAAGAGCAGAGGCTAAAAAGGCTGGCCAACAATATAATACAGAACTTGAAGGTAGAAAAGAAACATTACAAGGCGAAGAGATCAATGAAGCAGTCGCCCATTATGGTAACAAGTATGATGTAGACCCAAATATAATTAATGCTATTATTAAAACTGAAAGTAATTTTAACCCTATAGCTCGATCAGAAAAAGGAGCCCAAGGTCTTATGCAGCTCATGCCTAAGACAGCAGCTTCTCTTGGTCTTAGAGGAAAAGCAGTTCTTGATCCTGAAAAGAATATTGCAGCAGGTGTTAAATATTTTAAAGATATAGGTAGAATGCTTGGTAAGGATGACAGTCTTGAAAACAGATTAATAGCTTATAATTGGGGTATTGGTAATTTTAGAAAATACCAAAAAGGTAAAAAACAACTACCTAAAGAAACAGCGGACTATATTAAAAAAGTAACAGGAGAATTACAAAATGTGCAAGATGAACAACAGTTACAAGAAACTGAACAAGATATACCAGGTGAAGGCATACCAAACGCAGAGCCACCAGGACTGGCTCAAGAAGGAAATACAGAGACAGGATTCACTATGGAGAGAAAAGATGTTATCCCAGGAGATACCAAAGGGTTAACTCCACAAGAAAGAGTTACAAATCAAATAGAAGAAGCACAAAGTATTGTAGCTAAAGTCCAGACTGATCTTGGTAGTCCTTATAGAGCAGGTAAAGCATTGGATAAGACACAGAAGCTTGTTATATCTAAAGGTATTAAAGATATAACAAAAACTATGCATGCTGTAGCTAAAGATCTTACTGGAAGCGAATATATAAACCTTATATTATCTCTTAAGAAAGAAAGAGATAAGCTGGAAGCAATAAAAGGAAAATAATATGCAGTGGAAAGATGTAGAGAAAGCACCTGAGTATCAAAGCGCGTCTGATGAAGATAAAAAGTTTCTATCAGAAAACTACAAAAAATCAATGGTTGATAATTTTGAAGGTAAAGAATTATTAACTGGTATTGACGAAGCTACAAAAGATTTATCACCAGAGGAACGAGTTAAATTTAAATACGAAGCTTACACAAATAAATATGGTAAGCCTGCTAATATAGATGACGAAGCCATCAGGAGTATGATTATTGATCCTGATGGCCTAAGTAGAAAAGAAGGCCAGTTAAGAAAAGATATCTCTGACCAGTATAAAAAATATGATACTCTGCAAAAACCAGAAGCAGGATGGTTTGAAGGATTTCGCCAGGGATGGAGTGGTACAATGAAAAGTATGGAAACAAGTAGATATGCCACTGAAAAATGGGACAAAGGCTGGACAGAAGGAGAGCGGAAAACTCTTACAAAAATGCAGAAGGAAGGTGAAACAAAATATCAGCCCAACGAATGGGGGGCTGATAATGCAGGTTCTGTATTTGCCAGTATATATGAGTTTGGCAAATATCAGATACCAACAATTGTTAGTGGTGTGTTTCCTCCAATAACACCATATGTAAGTGGTGCCGCAAATATTGCCATGGCTAAAGATATGTATGATGTTAGTCGTGGTGATTTGTTATTAGAAATGGACAGGGCTAAAGTTGATCCGGAAATTGCAAATACAGTTTCTAAGCTTGGAGCAATAGGACAGACTGCTCTTGAAATGGTTGGAATGAAGATTGCTAAAAATATTATTCCAGGCATGAAAAATAACCAGTTAATAAAGAATGTAACAGAAAGTGCGGTGGCGAGAGGTATTAAAACTGTAGGTCAAGAGACAGCAGTTGAAGTTGGCCAGGGCGTTACAAGTGATATGACAAATTATATAAGCACTGCTCTACATAATGCTGTTAAAGAAAATAAGATAGATCAGAAAACTGCTGGAGAGTTAAGAGATCAGGTGGTTAACACTATAATAACCACAGCAAAGCAAGCTGGTATAGGTATGGGTTATTTTGTTGGTGGTAATATGATGGTTGGAAAAGCTATGAAGGGTATAATCTCTAAGCCAAGACCAACTCCAGAAGAAAGCAGATTGCTTGATGATTTAACAGATACTAAATTGCCAGAAGATCCACAAATAGATCCAGGGTTTAAAAGTATTGAAGAAATAAAAGCTGAACACGCTAAAGAGCAGAAAGATATAGAAGTTGGGGAGGAATCTCCAGAGACAGCTACTCCTCTTAAAGATACAGATGTTAGAAATGTTATTAACGACTTTATAAAAAAGGGTGAAACTGGGCAAGCCAACAAAACAATAGAAGCTGCAAGAGAGGCTGATTTATTACCAGGCAAAGAACTTGATTTAATGGAAAAGGTTGTAGCTGGAAGAGTATTAAAGAAAGAGAAAAAAATAAAAGAAGCAGAGGTAACTCCACATAAAGTAAAGAAAATAGAAAGCCCTGAACTGTACCAAATATATAAAGCTATTACTGGCAAAGACATGAATTTAGTCGCAAGGAAAACTAAAGATTACGGGAGTTATGGCGTTCAAACAAAAAAGATTCAACTTGCTAAAGATTTATTAAAAAGCGGTAAGATACATCCTACAGGCCAGGCAGAAGTAGATGTTACATTTTCACATGAGATAGGTCATCAGATAGCCGTTATACTTAGCAATCCAACTATTAAAACTAAAGAAGGGATAACGCCATCTATTTCTGATATTTTTGAACAAACTAATAAAGAGGTTACACCTGAGGGTATTTCTGAAAATATAGACATGTCTACGAAAGAATTAATATCAGGCCAAAAATTTAGAATGCTATGGAGGCCACAATTAAATAAGTTCTATAAAAATCCAGAAGCATTAAGAAGGTTAAAAAAAGATCAGATTGAATATTTATTAAGTAAGTCTGAAGTCCTTGCCGATGGTATTGGAGCTTTTTTATTGTCACCAGAAAAAGTGAAAGAGATTGCTCCTGAATTTTATAATTCTATTCTTAGAAATATAAAACAGAATAAACCTTTATTAAAAGCTATACTCCCAATACTAAAGATAAAAGATGTTAAAGAAAAAACAACAGCAAGACTAAAAAATCTTGAAACAATGTTTAAAGAGCATGATATTGTTAAGAAAAAGAAAGAAGTAAAAACAACAAAAGAAGATCAGCCAACATTAAAAAAGGTTAAGGTTTTTGCAAGTAAAGTTTTATCTAATAAAGATGCTGAAAGTATACAGACATTTAAAGATATAGCCAAACAATATAAAGGCCAAATGAAAGTTAAGGTTAATTCGATTATTAATTCTGTTACCAGGGATCTTGAATCTTTATCATATATGTCTGGCGAAGTAAGCGTTTATATGAATGATCTTAAAAAAGATATAGTAGGACTACTTGAAAAGGAAGGGTTAACCCCTGAGGAAATTGGAGCTGTATTATTTGAGCAAAGAGTTGCATCATCAAAAATAAAACAACATCCTTTATTTACAACGCCAAAAACAGCTGAGGCAGATTTGGCTAATTTAGGAAAAGTATATGGCGAAAAAAAAGCAGAGGCAATTACCGATGTTGCTGAAAAATTTAAAAACCTTAATGCAAAATTAATAATGCCTTATATAAAATCAGGTTTATTTACGCCTGAATTAATAAAAAAAATAGAGGAGAATACCACAAATTATGTTACATGGAATGTTACGAAACATTTTGAAAAAAAAGGGCTTGTTCAAGGTAAGAGTCGTGATGTTTCGTCAACAATATTTAAACAGGTAGGAACATTCAGTGGCGTAGAAAATCCCTTTATGGCTACTATAGATAAAAATATAGCTATAATGAGAGCAAGCATAATTAACAACTCTAAAAGAAAATTAGTTAGCTTTCTTTTGAAGACTGGTAATGCGACTCATATTGCAGCAAAACAAAGGGGATTGCAAAAAGTTGTTACAAGTAATATGATTGATGCAGCCAGTAAAGGTAAAACTGGGTTGGCCGTAATGAAAGTTATGGAGAATGGAAATCCTGAGGTATATCTTGTACCTAAAACATTTGTTGAAATGTTTAATTATGATCAGGGCGCTCCACGGTTTATAGGCAAATTAATAAGTTCTATAATGAAACCAATTAAAAATATTTTAGTATCTATGAACCCAGCTTGGATGGCATTTGCAGTACCTATAGATTTTATGTCAACTGTTGTTAAGAATCCAGAAGTAAAGCTGAGAGATATGTATAAGCTTTTTCAGTCTTACAAAAAATCTGTTAAAGAAGCTACAAGGTTTGTAAAGAAAAAAGAAGTGTCAGGAGATATAAAAGAAATGGGAGCAGGTAGGATGCTTGCCATACAGAGAGCAATGTCTGCAAGAGATGCCTTATCAACAGAAGAGGAATTGCAAATGATAGCAGACAGTATTAAGGATTCTATCTCTCCTGGAAAGACAGAAGTTCACAGACGGATGATGGATAATAGAATTATGAGAGGACTTAGATATGCAGGAAATCAGTTGGAGCAGGTAGGCCAGATCATGGAATTAACAAGCAAATTGTCTGGTTATAAATATTTAAGTGAGCATACAAACTTGTCTGATACAGAAATAGCTCACAGAGTAAGGGAAAGAATAGGTACTCCAAATTTTAAAAAAAAAGGTACAGGAGCTATTGTTATGAATAATTTATATCTGTTTTCTAATATTCATATAAGAGGGATGCTTGCAACGATAGAAGCTGCTAAAGAAAATCCTGCTGCTTTTTTTTGGAAAGTAGGGATGGCAGATATTGCACCAAGACTAATAAGATGGGCAGCTGTTGGCGCTGTAACATCCTGGATGATAAGCGCTTTAAGAGGTAATAATGATGATGTAAGCGATGCAACAGCAGATCTGCTTGCATGGAATCAAAGAATATTAAGAGGTGTTTCAGAATATGATAAAACATTCTATAATATTGTTCCTCTTGGATTAACAGAATCAGGCAAGAGCATTTATCTTACATTGCCTTCGGATTATGACTCAAGAATTATAGGTGCTGTTATAGAAAAATCTCTTAAAGGTAAACTCTTTGGTGACAGAGGAGCTATATCATTAATAGCTGAAGGAATAGCTCCATATGCTGGGGTAAATCCATTAGTGACCATAGCTAAAGATTTATATTCATATGCCATAAGTGGTAAGCCAGTAATAGATAACTTTACAAGGAAAGAAGTTGTAGGTAAAAAAGCTATGGCAAAGCATATATATAAAACAATTGGGCTGGAAACTTTTTATAAAATACCAAAAGATAACGAAAGTAGAGCATGGTACCAGGAGTTGCTCGGTTCTTATGGATTAAATTTTCTTAAAAGATATGTGAAGGTAAACGACCGTGGGGTTTCAGAAGAAATATGGAGAGGGATAAACGAAGTAAGAAAGATGAAGGCAGATGAAAATAAAAAAGTAACCGAAGTTGTTAACAAATTAATTGATAAAAAAGACTTGTCTTTAGAAGAAAAGAAACTTATAATAACGATTCCTTCGAGCAGGATCTTATCAAAAGTTCAAAAAACATATATTAAAAAATATGGGGATGTATATCTTAAAGGGTTTACGTCTGCATCAAGCAAAGATGAAAAAATGGCTGTATTAGCAGTTATGTTACAAAATGAAGTATTGCCAACAGAGACAGGCGTTAAAGCTGAAAATATTAAAAAATTTATAAAAGGGGAGAAATAAAATGAATGTTAAAAAAAGAGATGGAAGTATAGTTGAGTATGATCATACAAAAATAATCAATGCAATAGCATTAGCAGGGGAAGCCACAAAAGAATTTGGTAATTTAGAGGCTAAAAAAATATCATATAAATTTATAATTAAAAAAGACTTGGTTACTATTGAAGAAATCCAGGACATAGTCGAAGATGCTTTAATGTCCTCTAAATACAGAAAAACAGCAAGAGCTTATATAAGATTTAGATACCAGAGAGAACGTTTAAGAAATTTAAATTCTGATACAGTTGTTAATGAGTATGTAAAGAATCTTGATTGGAGTATTAAAGAAAATAGCAACACAAGTTATTCAGCTCAGGGATTAAACAACCATATAACCACAAAGGTATTAAGCAATTATTGGCTGGATGTTTTATACCCTAAAGAAATTAAAGACGCTCACTTGCGTGGTGACTTTCACATTCATGATCTTGGTCATCTTGCAGGATATTGTTTTGGATGGGATCTGCAAGACTTATTATTAAAAGGATTCTGTGGTGTTAATTTTAAAACAGAGAGCGCACCTCCGAAACATTTTAGTGGTGCAGTAGGACAGATAGTAAACTTTTTCTATACATTACAAGGGGAGGCTGCTGGAGCAGTAGCTCTTAGCAATTTTGATACACTCCTCGCTCCATATGTATATTTTGATAAGCTTACATATAAGCAAGTAAAACAAACTATGCAGAGTTTTATATTTAATGTAAATATTCCTACGAGAGCAGGGTTTCAGGTACCGTTCACCAATATAACAATGGATATTGAATGCTCTCCAGTGTTTAGAGATCAGCCAGTTAATATAAAAGGGATTACAACAGACAGGACGTATGGTGATTTCCAGAAACAAATGGATATGATAAACTTGGCATTCTGTGAGTTAATGAGTGAGGGTGATTGTAAAGGCCAGGTATTTACGTTCCCTATTCCTACTTACAATATAACAAAAGATTTTGACTGGAAAAGCAGAGTAGCTAAGGCAATATTTAAAATGACAGGTAAATATGGTATTCCTTATTTTGCAAATTTTGTTAACTCAGATATGAATCCAGAAGATACAAGAAGTATGTGTTGCAGAATATCTTTAGATATCAGGGAATTACGCAAGAGAGGTGGTGGTTTATTTGGATCTAATCCTCTTACTGGAAGTGTAGGAGTTGTGACTATTAATTTGCCTGCTCTGGCAAACAAAGACGAAAAAAACAATGACATTATTACTAAATTAAAAACTGTATTTATGCTTGCTATTAAAAGTTTAAGAATTAAACGTAAGACAGTTGAAAGATTTATGGAGCAAGGGCTTTACCCTTACAGTAAATATTATCTACAAGCCATCAAAGATAAGACAGGGGCTTATTTTAGCAATCATTTTAGTACAGTTGGTATTATTGGAATGAATGAACTTCTTGAAAGAATGGGTATGGATGGAATAGATAGCAAAAAAGGGAAAGAGTTTGCATTAGAGATAATGGATGAAATTAATAGGTGGTTAGCTCAGGTTCAACAGGCTGATAATTGTGTTTATAACTTGGAAGCTACTCCAGCAGAAGGAGCAACAAGAAGACTGGCAAAACTTATAAACCACAAAAATGATTATTTAACAAACAGTACATGGCTACCTGCTGATTGCACAGAGAATTATAAATTTGTACTTGACCATCAGGACGAATTACAATGTAGATATACTGGTGGAACAGTTACTCATTTATATACACCACAGGCAATTGAACCAGATCAGGTAAAAGCATTGGTAAAATCAATTGTTGAAAATTATAAACTGCCTTACTTTTCCATTACACCTACTTTTAGTATTTGCCAGGAGCATGGATATTTAGAAGGTGAACATGAAAAATGCAAGATATGCGGAGAACCAACAGAAATATTCAGCAGGGTTGCAGGATATATAAGACCTATTAGCCAGTGGAATGATGGGAAACAAGCAGAGTTTAAAGAAAGAATTATGTATAATATATTACCATTTAAATAAAATATAGCTAAGCAGCCTTTAATTAGGCTGCTTAAAATTATGATGTGAATCTATTAAGACGTGAAGAAGTGTAACCAGTACCACAAATTGTAGCATATAAATTATTATTTAAAACTAAAAATTTACAATACCCTCCTCCAGACGTAGCTCCATAAATCTGAAATGTTCCTTTAGTCCATGTGTCACCTGAAATGCTATAAGAATCTAAGGATGTTTGACTTATTGCAGGATTATAACCAATAGCATAAACTGTATCATCATCACCAAATATAATCTCGCTCCTATAATTATATCCGCCTACACCATTATCACCGCAAAATTTAACCCAGGTAGCTGCTACAAAATCCCACATAATAAAATCACCTGAAGTGCTTCGAGCATATAATTTACCATCATGAACTGTTGGCATTATAGCTCCGCCACCTGCATAAATAGGTATAGCCTCAAGCCATGCACCTGGTGTTTTTTGATAAACTTTACCGCCCTCAACTTTCCAAAGGTCACCGTTCTGATAAAATAAACCATCAGGCCATACACCAGATGCATTTATATCGTGGGTCATTGTTCCTGATACGGTGTCCCAATAATCAAGAGATCCGTCATGAGCCAACATATATATAAACCCTGTCGATGTATCTTCTGCTAATCCTACTGCGCCATTATTCCAGCCAGACCTTGTCGCTACAATTGAAAATGTTTTTGCAACAGTGTCATATTTTATAAGAGCGCCATAATCAGCCCCAGGCCATTGCCTTGTTCCATAATACATTGTACCATCAGCGGCTTGTACTGTACTCCAGCAATTATGATAATTTCCAATAAGTGTTAGTTCAGTAGTTTTTGTATTTGTCAAAGTATCGAATTTGTACATATAAGCATCATAGCTTGTAGAGGACTGATCGTTTGCAAAGGCAAAGATATCAGTACCTACATAATGTAGATCATTAGCATTGACATCTCTACCAAACATACCTTCGTCAACAACTCCTGTTGGTGGATCAATATTTCCGGAATTTACAGGAGGGATAGTAGGCTGGGTAAAAACTGTATAGTCAGTATCAGCTCCAGTTGGAGTTGTTACAGGCCTTAAAAAGTTTTTAAGCCCTTCACAATTATACATTGTAAAAGGCTTAGCTGATTGTTGATTGTATGCTGGGTAAAAGTTTTTTGTTTCTTGATTGTTTACTTTCCTGGAGTAGCCATGATAGGATCCTCCAATAAAAGGTATTTTCATATTAACCATCCATAAAATTGTAAGAAGATCTTCTATTCATAATTGATGGGAACTTAATATTTTTAATCATCATATCTTTTGCATACCTACGTTTTAACTGTTTTTCAAGTTTGTCATATGTACGATACACTTGAGCTGATGGTTCTACCCCAAATATTGGAGCTATCTCAATTGCTAAACCATTTATAAGAAATCTCTCATCTTCAAACCTTATAGCTATAACAGCAGATGGTGTTTGATCTACCTGGCTAAATAAAGTAGCATATATTATTTTTAAGCTTGAATCTACTGATGGTTTAGGAGCTACAAATATATTGCACCCTCCATCAATATCTTTAGCAATATAAATATCTTCAATAGTTGTTCCAGAATTTATTGACAATGTATCATATTTTTCATTCCAGTTTCTATTTGATAATATATTAACTTCTGAAATGGCAGTGGTGTCGGTATCGATATAAGTAAAAGCAGAGATAGGATTGGCTTCTAAAGTCGAGGAGGTTACTGAGGTTGACCCTGCTGAGACAGCAATTATAATACTATTATTATTAGCAGCTACCCCATATAGTTCTTGGTATTCATGTAATAGATTTTTAATTATATATGTGCATTCTGTAATTTCGTCTGATGTAGCAGACTCTCCAGGATCAAGCAATCCTAAAAGCTTCATTGAACGCTCAACTACGCCTTGATTTGTTGTTGCCATAATAATCCTTTAAGCCCACAGAATTAAACTGTGGGCTATATTATTTTTATTATCCAATAAGTCTTACTGCAAGTTCAGGGTAAATCGCTTTCCAACCAAAAAGAATATCAAGCCTTATTCTGTCTTCATCATTAATGAAATCATAATCTTTGATAACTCTAATTGAAAAACCATTTTTTGACTCTCTTGCTTTAAAAGAACATCCGTCAGGCATTTCAAGAGGAATAAAAGCCAGGGCAAAAGCATTTCTATGAAAGCATAAGTTCATTGGATACGCTGTTGATTCTGTACCCATAACTGTAATAGCTGCATTGTCCTGAGGAAGTACATCAACTGTCTGATAAGGAAGTAAAGTCGTTGCCGTTGCAGCACTAGAAACAATAGTAGGAGCTACAGCAATAGTAGCAGTTCCGTCAGCAGCACTTGTTACATCAGCAGTAGAAGTAAACTGTTTTAAGAAATTCTGTTTTTGGCCAGAAACAACATTAACATCATATGTAGCAGCCACAGTAAATACATCACCTGCTTTTAAAACCGCGGTGCTGGCAGCCCAACCATCAGTTGCAAGAGTTGTGTCTCCTTCTGATGAAGTTGCGGCCATAAGAGGTGTAGAGCCTGTAGCGTGAAGACCTACAGTATGATCAACGACATTCTGATCCATGGATACTTCACCAAAACCTGCTACTCTGCCTATTGTGCCATTTCTATAAGCACCCTCAACCATTTTTGCATTATATACGCCAGTAAGTCCACCGGCAATCCCCCATGCAGCGTCAGGATTACATACAATTTCCCTCTCTGAAGGAATTGAAAGCCTGTCCATTCTTACAGCGACATCTTTTACATTTGCAAATGTTGATGGAGTTGTACCTGGAGTACCTACTTGATTCCAAATACTGGAATAAAGATTAAGTCCTACCTGATCAACTTTATTAGCCAAGGCAATACATGCAGGCTCAATATATCGTTTTGAATATTCTTCAATTGTTAATGTAAGATCATTAGTATTGAACTTCCAATTAACCTTATGTCTCTGATCAATCTTAAGGTCAACGCTTGATTCCTGAACTTCTGGAGTTGCTGAAATTGTAGCACCTGAAGTTGTTCTGAATTTAACAGGTTTACGCACTGATACTGTATCACCTATCTTGCGGAACTCATTAACATAAGATCTGTAAGATTTATCAGCGAATACACATTTATTCTCTAACTGAAACAATGCTTCTTTTGCAATTATACTCGGTGTAATTAATACTTGTGCCATTTTTTATTTTCCTTTATCTTTTTTTTTGTTGCTCTAATCTGTGTTTTCTATAATCATCATAAGACATATCACTTAAGCTTTTAGCTGGAGATAGAGATGATTTAACACTCTTGATTGGAGCTTTTGCTTTTGTTATTTTTTTTTTTGTCGTTTTAACCGAAAATCTATTATCCAATCTACCAATAGCAAGCGTTTGTTTTATTTTAGATTGCTTTGATAGTTTTGACAGTTCATCAGGGTTATTGGCAAGATGATAAAGGATATCAGACATATTGTCTGAATCAACCATAATGTCAAGTATGTCCTGTGTAATTGGGAGTGTCTCGTCACTGATCACTTCCTCAAAGTCTTCATACTTTTTTGAGCCTCGTTCAAGATGATCTTCTAACTGGATATTTTTTCTGTTTCTTTCAGATGTTACAGTTATGTTAGAGTTTTGCTCTGATAGAGCATCTTTTACGTGATGGGCTATCAATGCTTTCTGATAGTCCTCGTAGTCTTCAAAGTCATCAACAACTGGTAGTTTAGAGCTTTCTTTCTTTTCTGGTTTAGTATCAGGTGTAATTGCCTGGGTATTAGCCTCTGCATTAATTGCTCTATCTTTCCAGTAATTTTTATCCCGCGCTAACTTTTCGATCCTTTTTTGAGATTTACTTTTCTTTTTCTTTTTGTTATCAACTTCGTTGTTATCATTATTATTAATAGGATCATCGACGTCAGTGTCGCTATCAGCAGAACTATCGTTATCTGAACTATCACCTTCAGCATTATCAAGATCTGCATCAGCATCGGGGTTATCGTTGTTATCAGCATTTGAAAACTCCGGTGTTATATCTTCTTTTTTATTATCTATTATATCTAAGTCATTATCTTCAGTTTTGCTATCTATTTTTAAAGCTTCTTCAACTAAAGGCAACTCGTCTGCAAGAGGAAGTGAATTTCTTTCGTCCTCTGCACTTAAATGTATTTCTTGTTTTATATCTTCTGCCATTTTTATCCCCTTGTTAATTATTATTTCTTATCCTTTTCAGTTTCCTTCTTATCTCCAGTTTGGACACTCTTTTGAGTGTCCGGTTTGGGGGATAAAAGGGAAGTCTTTTTCGCTTCTTCTGTATCTACTTTAGCATCTATTAAATCATTTTGCAAGTCTTCTTTTTCTATTTCAAATTCTTTTTTCTGTATTTCTAATTTTTCTTTTACAACTTCAAGTTCTTTTAATTGCAAATCCATTTCTTTCATTTTTAATTCCATATCCATTTGTTGCTGTTGCATTTGCATTTGCTGTTCTTGTTGTGCTTGCATTTGCTGCTGTTGTGGATTCGGCTCATCCTCGTCTTGTGTTTTAGCCAAAGCTTCAGGAGGAACAAGAGCTTCAAGCCTTTTTGAGATTGTATCTGAATATGCCCAGTCATTTGCTTTAGCAATAAGGTCTGCAATAAAAGGTGCTGCCTCAGGAAAACTCTGTATAAATAATCCCATGCTTTCAGCAGCTTCTTGTCTCTGTGTAGCAAATGATGCACCAGTACTAACAACTATGTTATGGGAGCCACGTGTAACATCATTCTTATAAATTGTTTCATTTGTAAGAGGATTAACCCCTTCAACCTCATTAATTATTGCTGTAGACTCTTTTTCATCATTTCCAATGATAGACACTTCGCGTTCTGTGTCATAAGTATAAGGTATTAATTGAAGAATAATTTCACCTGTACGTTTTATAGACCTATCTGAATTATCTATAAAATTATATTTTCCAATATCACCCTCTCTCTGCCTGGCATTAATTGCTTTTCCGGACGTTTCATTTGATCTTGCACCAAGAGAAGCATCATATAAACCGATAGTAGATTTCATATCATCTGAATAATTCATTGCCTCTTGAAGTATTCCAGAAGGAATTTGCGGAGGAGGCATTCTTGATGGAGCGGTTGCTGATTCAGGATCAGGATTATATGGTAAATAAGGTACAGACTCATCATGAGCTTTTGTGTATATATCTTCATATCCGTCTATATGGGTTGCTGTTACCAATAAAGGTGCTTTTGGTATTCCTGATAATATTTCAGTTGATGTTGTTCTGAAATAATTATACATTCTTTGAGCATCTTTAGCATGCCTAATCATTCCAGAAATATAACTTTGTCCATTTATATTTATCTCTTCACCAAAAAAAGGAACAATGGGTATTTCTGGTATTGGGAATATACTATGTTCTAATACAGTGTTAGAGGTTAATTTGTAATAATGTAATATAGTTTCCTGTACTACTCTTTCATTTTCTATATTATTCGCTTGTGGCTTATCTTTTGTGATCTCTCCATCAGTTGTTAAATATAATTTTTTCTGGCTACTTCTTTTAACCCAATACTCTACAATACGTACAGTATCTTTTGTATCCCAGGATAGAGCCAACGGTGTTATTTCTTCTGATGACCAGTCAGATGGAGCTACATCAGGATATGTTTCCTCAAATACTTCGCGCTGTACCTGTGAAGGGACAAAGCAATAATTAGCGTCAGATCTATCATACTTTTCAGCAGCAGAGTCCCATATGACAGACAGAGGATTAGTTATTAATTCTATTTTTATTTTCTGATCAAATGATGTAGGAGATATATAATCTGTTAAAATTCTAAGAGCACCAAAACCACACTCAACCATTTGTTTAGATGCTGTATTGTATATATCTACAGCGTTCGAGTCATTTTCTATACCACGGATCAATCCCTCTTTAAGCTCTGCATCTTGCTTAGACTGAGAATCTGTTATTGATGATGTTGAAGCCAAATGTATACATGTCTTTTTAGCTTTAAGCTCACCAGTAATTCTATTTATAAATGCCGGCATTTTATTAATTGTTATAATAGGTCTACCAGACTCAGTTCTTTTCTGCTTCTCTTCTTCTGGCCACTGGGTGTCACCTTTTATAAAGGCCAGGTCAGCAAGAGCTTCTATTTTATTTTCTCTGAAATAATCCTCAGCGTCCTGGTATCTTTTTGCTGCTTCCTGAATTATCTCGTGATCTGTTATTATTTTTTTATCCATAATATATCCTTAACTGTGAAATTAAATAGTTATCTGCCCATCCAATTCTGTTGCCTTGTGCTTTTTCTACTTCGTTTAATTTTTTGTGGTAATTTTTTCCGTGTGTTTTTAAATAATTTTACTGTAATATACTGTAATGCATCCTGTTCATGTGAATACTTATTTTTTTCTGCCTCATCCGTTGGTGCATGCGTACCACGCTGATAAATATAGGCACCAGATAAACCAGTAATTAAGCTATGGCATGATGGATCAATAAGTAACCCATCTATTCTCGATAGAAAAAAATCTACTGATGCTACTCTTGCCTCAAAATTCTGATCTGATGGCAGTGGGTTTATTCCAAGGTCACGCATTAATGTAGCATTCGATGTAAATCCTCCAGCCTTTTTAGAAAACTTATTCTCTCCAGCAGGATCTGCATAATCTATAAACGTTGCATCTGGATAATCTACGGCACACTGTGCAATTATAAGTTTTGCAAAATCTATCGTTCCCATTTTATCGTGATGTTTAGAAGCCAGGATATGTAATGAGAGCGGTGACGGTTGTTGAGCTATAACCACAGCAGGTGTATTTCCAGAATTATCCCAGCCACGAAGAACTGGTAGAGTCGGGTGGTAATTTAATGTAGTTGGTGATATATGTATGTCACGTTTAAAATTATTATAAATTGTCTTACCTTTTGTTATCACGCCTGGTATTCCTTTTATGTACATATCAATCCAGTCTTTATTATTAGCATACGATTCGTACAGATCATCATAATATCCTTTTGGAAGATTAATCTCATTCTCTCGCTCCTGCTGCCAGAAACCAACGTGATTCTCTAATGGAGGTTGTGTTGATTTATAACCAGGATAGCCAGGTATAGGTGACTGCCAATCGTAGTTTGAAAATATTGGATGCTCGATAGTCGGCGGATTAGTCAGCTCAATACCATATTTTACAGGTGACTTTTTTGGAAATCTACCTATACGATTTTTAAGCATCAGCTTAATTGATTCATCAACCTCGTTTGCCTCATCTATTAGGTATCCAGTAATCTCAAGTGATTTAAATTTCTTTACCTGTTCTGGTCGATCACACGCTCTTAGCAGGAGGCGGATCTCTATGCCTGATGGGTATTTAATTGTATATATACCACGCTGCTTCTGATGTTTACCCCAGGGAAACCATTCTTTTACAGTTTCCAGGGTTGTATCTTCCAGCTCGGCGTATGTATTTCTTAATAAACACCACTTACTTCGTTTAAGCCCGAATGTTTCGTACATATAATGTGGAATATAATAGCAAACATCCATGACACCGCCCACAGTCTTTCCAGAGCCAACAGCACCAACAATACACCTAAATATATTAGAGCATGCTAAGAATTTCTCTACTGTAGGAGAGGGAATATATTTAAGTAATTCCATGTTATTTATTTATCTTTTTTTATAGGTTTTTTAGTAACTGGTAGAGGTCTCAGCAATATACCTGATAGCTCATCCGAATCAGAATTAAATTTACCAAGAAATTTTAAGGCTAAGTTAAGATATTCTTTCCTGACAGACCACAAAGGCTCTGTTTCCATTGCATATGTGTCAGGGTTCTGCACTGTCTTTGAAGCTGACATTCCGGCCAAAATAGATAATTTAAGATGGTTGTCATCAAGTTTTAAATCAACTATTTTTTCTAATGATTTTTTAACTTGTTTGTATTCTAATATAGCATCTTCATGTCTTTTTGTTCCGGCAAATGTAATGTCAGGGGTATCACTTGTTGTTAATTCTGATAGCCATTTGTTTATTTCTTTTTTTGACATTATATTTTTCATAGTTGGATTATATTATTATTTTATATATATGTCAAGCTTTTATATATAAAAGTGGGGGGGGGTGTAAAATGGATTTTAGATCTAAAGATTCTGTAAAATGGATTTTGGATCGATATATATATTATACTATTCTGTAAAATGGATTTTGGATCGATATGGGACATCTATTAGACAGCAAGATGATCCAACGATTTCACGGTACCCCCCCCCTCCATATAATTAACGTAGCTATTTAATTGTACTTAATTAAAGTCATGCACAGTTAGTTACTATCTATTGTTATATAATAATGTATAACTATTAATAACTATACAGGTAGAGCAGCTAAAAATAGGGCTAAACAGCAATAGTAAGCGGTATCTCCCGACTACTATTTACTTCACCTTTTTAGGCGTATATAACTATGTATAATTATGTGTATATAAAGAATAACTAAAGGGTGTAAGTTACTATTATAACTAACAATACTGTTATTCATAAAAAAACGGTTAAACATAAAGGTAAACACGAAAAAAAATAGTTACTTTTTTAAAACCTCAACGGTTTGAAACCGGTCAACAGCGTAAGTCCTTAATAACACTCAATAAAAGGCTGTTTTTTCAATAACATTACTTTATTAACAGCAAACCACAAAAAGCTAACTGATAGCTAAGCCAGTAAAGGATCTACAAAGGTATAGGTCAAATCGTTAAAGTAAAGGCAGGTTAACCAGTAAAGTTAACTACGATTAAAGCCAACAAAAACAACTCTTTAGCTGGACCAGTAAAAAGAAAGTTTACTATATTGTGTGCGACTTTTTTCTGAAAAAAAAAAAAGTAAAAATAAAAAAAAATTATAAAACATAGACAACACTATAGTTCCGAAAGCAACAAATAATCACCCAGACGCTTGTCCTGTGTACATCCACATCAAGCACCCTAAAAACAACATCCCTTAAAATCTAACTCCCTTAAAACCCAAAAAACAAATAACCCTTAAAACAGCACATCTCAAACAACAAATTCATCCATTTTATCACACCTTATTACATCCTCTTTCAAAAGAAAAACAACAACCCCATATAACCATATACACAACAAACATTTTATACCCTTAAAACGCATCCTACGCAAAAAATCAAAAAAACCCCTCACCCAAAAAACATCATTTTTGCAAAAATGACCAAATAATCCTCTAAATAATCAATTTCGTTAATCTCAAATCTTTTCACTTTTTCCTTAAACGTAAAAAAAACATAAAGTAAACCTATTCTTACTTTAACCGCCTAAACAACTTTAAAGTAGATATCTTATATAGACTATATTATCAAAATATCTAACAGCCAAATAATCAGACATAAACCCAGAAATCTCCAAACTTGTTTTTGTGGCCTCCGCGAGACGGCTTATATCAAGGCTTCACAAGGACTGTCTCGTAGATTGCACGCGTATTTTTCACGAATACAATTGCATTGACCACTTCAATATCTTTCAATCAGCGTCATCTGACAGACACACTCTGTGAAGCCCCAGTATATAAAGAAATACAACCACTGCATAAGATCAGTGTAGACATTATATGTAATACAATTACAACCTTATTTGCCTACAAATATTACATTATTTCCAGAAGTTACACCCTTTGAACTTTCTTCTTGTGGCTTGTGACGGATTAAGTATTGTATATATATAGCAGAAACAACAGTCTACAGACTCTTTATAATTAACAATACCTGTTGGCCTGTCTTATGCAGTATATACTAAACATTGAAACAAATCACAACAACCATAATATATAAGGTACAAAAAACAACATGAAGAATTTAGTAACAGTAAATAAAGACAATACAGCAACAACAACCACATTGAAAATTGCAGAAACTTTTGGAAAAAGACATGATAATGTTATAAGAAAACTCGAATCACTTGACTTACCTAAGAGTTTTAACGCCCTCAATTTTGAGGAGGTTAAATATACCGATACTAAAGGCGAAGAAAGACCAATGTATAACGTAACTCGTGACGGCATGGTATTTTTAACTATGGGCTTCACTGGTAAGAAAGCAGCAAACTTTAAAATAGCATATATCGAAGCTTTTAACAAAATGGAACAGCATATCCTAAGCAGTAAAACTAAGCAAGTAAAAGTATTAAACCCCGATAAGGTAATGAAAGATTACAAACGAGACACTGAGCTAAGAATATGCCATTTACGCGAAACATTAAAAGAGCAACAGACTTCACACCGTAACGATATGAGGTTCATGCAGGAGAAAAATAACAAACTGGTATTAGATATAGTAGAAAAGTTAAAACCAGTTCCAGCACCCAAGTCAGGGCTAAAAAGATCAGCCCAGAGTAATGTAACACTAAAGCCTAAAACTGTCAAAACTAAATCAGCACCTAGACAGAAATTCAGCATGGTTGATTTTTTAGTCAATGCCAGAAAACTAAAAGACATGGACGACTTTAATAAACGGCAAACAGTATAATGTGTATAAATACCGTGATCTTCAGCAAATCACCTGTTATTTTCACGGTTTTTATCATATCTCATAAACAGTTGCTATCACTACCTTAAGATAGATTAGTAACAAAAGTTACCCCAAAATGTGTAAAGTATACGTTATTTACACTGTTTTCACCACCACAACAGATATCGTCTCTTTTGTTTGTGGCCTGTTTTAGTCAGTGGTAGCAACGGTTTATAAAATAATTAACTTTTTAGTTATCTTGGCCTTGATAATGCAATACTATAATACTAAAGAACGAAACAATTAACAAACATTATAAAGGAGTTATCATGACAACATTATATGATGTTACAGTTTTTAGAGGGGATAATATAGATGAATTCACAGAAGATGTCATCAAAAGTGACAAAACTGGTGAGCTATGTTACGCGCTTGCTCGTCTCTGTAAAGTAAATAATATAGATACTCTAATAGATAAGGTTATATCCTTAGACACAACTGGTAGATACACATCTGCCATGGCCTCTATGGTTACTGGTGAAAGATTTGAGAAACTTCGCACTGCTACTATTAATGCTCCGAATCAAGATAAACGCGGATCGTGGCGTAAAGATATAGCTATACAAATTAGAAGCAGAAAAATGTATTTAGCTGAAAACCATAAACATTTTGAAACAAAATACTAACTATTAATAAGGAGTTATCATGATAAACGAAACTTTTTGGACAAACGAAATTTACCCGAAAATTAAGAATCTAAATAAGGTTGATCAGGTTGAAGTTATCACTGAAATTAAAGACTCTGAATTTAGTAACAACTCTGAAGTCTTAACCTTTATTGATGATATCTTGGCTGATTACAATTATGAAGTAAGAATGGACTGCAAATTATGCCTTGGCTCCGATATTGCTAAGGATGGTTTAATATGAGTTTACGAAAAAAAAGCTTTTCAAAGAAAATGAAAAAACGAGCACTCCACAGAGCTAACCATAGATGTGAAATATGTGGTTGTCATGTGTCTATGACAACGTGTGAGGCACACCACATTAAGCCCGTGTCTCAAGGTGGACAAAATTCAGCGGTAAATTTACAGATAGTTTGCAGACCATGCCATCTAAAAATACATCAAACAATAGACAGGCGAAAAAAGATAAAAATGATAAAAACAAAAAACAATCAAAGCGACTTGGTTATTAATAACCTTAAGAATACTTTCATTGGTTTGGCAAAATTCTTAGAAGAGCTTGACAAAATATCACAGCTCACAAAAGATGCGGTAAACGAGTTATCAAATAGCTTAAAGGGATAAATATTATGAAAAAAACATATTCTAAAACAAATTTTTGCATAACAGGTGCTAAAAGTAATATTTACAGGTGGCAAGCTATGGTTGAGTTTAAAAACGGACATACTTTTTCAACCAGATCTGCCGATATTGATGTAATTAATCCTTTTCTTGAGGCACTTGACGAGAAAAAGGTTGACGCCTATATAGCTTGTCTTGTAGAATCACTCAGTAAAACCGCATGGGCTTTACTACGTAAGTATAGTAAGGGTGGTTATTATAACTATATAGATGTGACTATAGCCGATAAAATATCAGTAGAAATAGAGCATGAAGGGATGACTGACTGTAGAGGCTTTGAAGATATATCTAAAGATGATGCAAAGGTATTGCATTACTTGTTAGAAAAGATAGAAACTTTAAAATAATAAGGAGACGTATTATGAAAAAGTCAACAGAGCTGTTATATTCGATAGAATCAAATTATGACGGCAAAGGATATTGGGAGATCTCAACAGTTAATGGGAGAGTTTGTCGTAAGTCATTTTTCCCTGTAGAAGATTCCAGGGAAAATTTCAAAGAGTTAGATCTTAATTATGATGATTATTCTGAGGTACCTTATATATGTGGTATCTTATATAAGTCGTTCCTTAAAAAAAAAGATGTTCAGGTACATGCTTTGAATCTGCATGGTATCTTTTATTACTCTGTAAGGGTTGATGGAAGAACAATCCTCCCTCTATCAGCAAAGAATTCAACTCTTGATTGGGTATCAAAGTCAAAATATTATGATGGAGTATAAATGATTAATTTTATGAAATCTAAAATCAGCAAGAACTTTAGACCAGGCATATATATTATTAATATTGACGGTTTTGAAAGATATATTATCACAATTAAAGGTCTGCAAATTCATACCTGTAAAAAAAAAGTTGTGGTAGAATATATTAATGTTTTAATGAAGGAGTTAAATGATGGATTATAAATTAATAATTAATTCTAAAAAAACAGCACAGTTTTTATATGAAACATTGTCTGAATATCTTGACAACGTTATTGTTGTGGTTAAAATTGCCAGTAATTATTCTTTTTGGTCTGTTTATGTTGATGGTAAACCGATATGTGAAGATGCAAGCAAAACTGGTGTTATGAATAGGGCTTTTAATATAGTTGTATTTGAGAGTAGCAAGGAGAAAAACTAATGTTAAGATATTTTATTATTTTAAAAAAAGGTATATTTTATCTTAAGGAAAATAATAAAACAGTTTTTTCTAATTATGACTTAAAAAAAGTAGTAAGAAAAAAAAGAGCATTAGAAGGGAGACAATAAATGTTAAGACATTTTGACAAAAATAAAAAAAGCAATAGCATGTCAATCGTAGCAGAGGACGGCACATATTATCTCTATACTGGTAATGACGTGATTTGTGCCACAAGAAAAAGTGAAGTAGCTCAGGCATGGATTGAAAAATATGACATCAACCGTATGATATTTAATTAGGGAGGATATTATGAATTGTGAAACATGTGATAAAGAATGCAAAAAATATAAATCAGAGTTTGATAATCTACTTGAGCGTTTTCAGGATCTTAGCGACCGGTATAGGAGATCACAGCTTGAAATTTTCAGGCTTAGAGACAAAATAAGCGACCTTGGTGATAGTAAGTTAATATATCATGTATAAATAAAAAGGATATAATTATGAAATCATTAAAATGTAACAATTGTAGATATAACTATGAAAACCGTTGCAGAGCTTATGTATGGGATATAGTGTGTGGCTGCACACTTGATACTTTCGTTGATGACGAGCTGGTAAAAATATGTAGTAAATATAAAAAGAAAACATTATTGCAGAAAATATGGAGCAAAATATGTTAGGTTTTGGGAATAAATATAAAAAAGAAAATAAGGTATTAAAAGAGAAAATTAAAAACCTTCAACTTGATATTAAAAATATTCTGTTTTCCCATCAAGTGTATAAAGAAAGAATGGATATTAAATCTAAGCCAACATTATTACGGAAATTATCAAGGTGGTTATTTTAATGAAAAAGTTAAGATTCCAGAATCCAGACCAAGAACTAAAAGTTAAGATCCAAAAGCTTGGAGCAAGATTTTATAGGAGGTCAGCTTCGTGGCTACTACCAGACACGCCACAACACAGGCAATTGCTTTCTGGTGGTAAGCATGACATATCAGTAACTCCCCTGCCCTGCTTGCGTGATCATCAAACAAAAGCAATAGAAAAAATAAACGATATTGGAAGTACTGGAATTTGGTATGATTGTGGTACCGGAAAAACATTAATAGGTGTTAATTTAGCTTGCAGTCAAAAACCGGCTGTAGTATTATGTAAAACTACATTAATACATGTATGGCTTGAGGAATTTGAGCGCTTTGCACCTCACATGAAGGTTTGTGATATATCGAAGGCATTAAAGTCACCAAAAACAAAGGAGCTACCAAATGCAGATGTTTATATATGTGGTTTTGAGCTATACTGGAGACGCGCTCCGATTATGGGATATAATTTCAAATCACTTATTATTGATGAAAGCACAAAGGTTAGTAACCCGAAAACAAAAATCTACAAAGCTGTAGACAGATTGTCTCAACACGTTCCGGTAACAATTTTACTTTCTGGTACGCCTGCACCCAACAGTGAATTACAGTATATACCACAAATTAATTTAATTAATCCATTATTATTCGGCAGAAAGATAAGGGATCAAGAAGAGACTTGGGGTTTTAGACCTAATCACCTATACCCAAAATACGAAACAAGACCAGAAAAAAAAGATGATCTGCTAAAGCTGGTGGAGCAGGTAAGTATATCATGCAGGAAAGATGACGTGCTGGAGCTTCCAAGACAACAGCATATTTTGAGACATTTTGACTTAACTCCAGGCGAACTAAAAAAATACAAACAGTTAAAAAAAGACGCTACACTCGAACTTACAGAATATGACAGTATAACATTTGACCACATGTTAACTATCGTAGGAAAACTTAAGCAGTTCACTGGTGGCCACGTAATAGTTGAAGATGCCCCACAAGAAGTATCAAAAAGTAAGATCGAGCATCTTGAAAGCTTGCTTGATGAGATAGGTAATAGCCAGACAGTAATTTGGACAGAATATCGGGCGGAAGCAGCGGCAATCCATGAGATGTTACCAGCTTCTGTAATGGTTACAGGAGGCACAAAAGATAAAAATTCAGTTCTCAACAAGTTTACTTCTGGCCAAAAGCAGTATTTAATAACTAATCGTTGTCTTGCATGGGGTTGTCGCTTACATATGATATCGTATGCTGTGTATTATTCATTACCGTTTAGCACTGAACAGTACATACAGAGCTTAGCTCGCATACATAGGTCAGGCCAAGTAAACAAATGTGTGTACTATTACTTACTTGCAAACGGCACAGCCGATGTGATATTATATAAATCTTTGACTGAAAAGTCAGAACAGTCAGAATTATTTTTAAAATACTTAAGCGAAAAATAAGGAGAGAATATTATGGGTTATCCAAAAGAATGTGACGATTGTGGGCACAGAACTGATTATCAACCACATAGAAAGTTTAAAGATCATGATTATGATCACCGTGACTGGTGTGATAGAGCTCATTATAGAGAAGACGTCCCATACGGTGGAGGGGGAGCGGCAATTCTTACCCTAATGCCTATATTTTATAAAAAAAGAGATACTGTAAAAGAGTGTGTAGATGCTTTATTTCCAGGGCTACAATGTGACAAATGGCAATCAAGAGAACTTGTATCAGAGGTTAATGGGGCACCAATAAATAAAAGTTCAGGATTTATCATTAAAGATGACTATATAGAGAAAACAGATCATCAAGACAGAGCAAGATTAGAAAGAGGCTTTAGAAAAAAGATAAAAGAAGAATTAAAAAATTTTGAAGATTACAAAAAATTACACAAGATAAAAGCCAAAAAGATAAAAACCAGAAAAATAGACACTTTAAGATTAGAAGAATTATTGATAGAGCTTAAAGAAATAAGAATAAAAAGGGATGAGATTAAAGTAAACCATCTAAGGAGTAAAGGTGATAAAAATGGATAATAAAGTAAATAAAATTATGTATTTAAGTAACTATAATTTGGAAAAATGGGGGATTTTAAAGCCACAAAGCAAACTGGATGCATGTTTTGATCTAAGATCAGCTGAGACAAAACCTATTGTTATACCGCCATATAGACAGGCTGGAGTATTCTCCACAAAGATCAGGAATGGTTTCTGTGTAGATCTTAACCCAGAGTATGAGCTACTCATAAGACCGAGGTCAGGGCTTGCTATTAATGATGGTGTTACCTTGTCAAACTGTGTTGGCACAGTTGATGCAGGTTATCATAAAGAAGTTTGTACATTTTTGATTAACTTTTCAAATTCTTATTATATAGTAACACCAGGAGAGAGGATAAGTCAGGGAGCATTAAGGCGTTTCGGTAATAGTAATAATGAGTTTACAGTGGTTGATGATATTAACAAAACAGGCAAGGATGGCTTTGGGTCATCAGGGAGGATTTAAATATGAAAACAAAAGTAAGAAAAATAAAGGTAACATCTAAGGCTGGAACAAAAACAAAACGAATCCAAAATACCATTGATAAGATAGATGTAATTGGAACAAAAGAAGTTGTTTTCTATGATGATGGAAACGGCCTATATTATAATATTCAACCTATAGGTAAAAAAAAAGAGAATGTTGTTTACAATTTTGAACAACACTCTCCAGAAGAGAGAGACTTATGGTTTTATTATGATGATACTAATGTTGCCGAGGAAGACTGGCTAATAGAGTACGCAAAAGATTTAAAGATAGATTTAAAAAAAGATGTTAAAAAAATGCTAAGGAATGAATAAAGATAATATATGTTAAAAAATAAATAAGGAGTAACATGTTAAAAAAAATGTCAGATAAAGAGTATTTTAGTTTACCGGCTGCCTCAAATTCTTTTCTGGTTAGACTGTCAAAGAGTTTGGCGCATGCTAAAACTCCAATGACCCCTACACCAGCAATGAAAATTGGTACTATGATCCATAGGTACTTTCTTGAGCCAGAAGTATTTGCCGATACTTACATATTGGAGCTACCAATTGATAAGCGCACTAAAAAGTATAAGAATTTCAAAGAAGATCACAAAGGTAAAATCTTATATTCAGGAAAAGATCAAGAAATGCTTGACGGCATCGAGAAAGTAATGGCAAAATACAAACTAACAACTCCAGGTGAAGAAAATCCATTTGAGATAGAAAAAAAACCTGAGTTGCCGAATATAGATGTCAGAAAACTTATATTTAATAGCGACACAGAGGTTGCAGGATTCTGGAAGCAGGATGGTATAGATTGCAAAATGAAAATTGACGCGATTTATGACAAAACTCTATTGATTGATTTAAAAAAGACTTATGATGTGGAGCAATTTAAATGGTCGGTTAAAAAGTATAAGTATTACAGACAGGCTGCACTTTATCTTTCTGGTTACAAGGCCATCACTGGAATTGATGCAACATTTATTTTCTTGGCTATAGAATCCTCTGCACCATATGGTGTTAAAGGCTTCACATTATCAGATGCTATGTTAAAGCAAGGCCAAGAGGAGAATGCAGAGGCATTATGGTTGTATAAAAATATAGACAAGAACCATAATAATAAAGTTTATAATAACGGGGTGGAGGTATTATAATGATTATGTATATTGCACGATATAAATATCCAGGGATAGACAAAATAGAAATATTTGAAGAGTCAAAAGATTATGTTTATATAAACGGCGGGTTTGGGATAAAAAAGAAGTCTAAAGATTTTTCATTTCATAATTCATTTGAAGAGGCTAAGCAAGTCTTGACTGATAAATTTATTTCTAAGATTCATGATTACAAAGCTCTTTTAGAACGCTATGAAAGTTTTTTAGTTGCAACAGAATTTCTTTCATATGATAAGGTTAATCAACTTTAAAGCTGAGGTATTGTAATGATTAAATATAAAATATATTATAACCTTGCTAAAATCGAAAAGATAGAAGTAAAAGAAGACTTTAAAAATTATGTTTGGCTTGAGAGTGGGACAGAGCTATCAAAATTTGCTAAGCGCTTTTCAATACACGATACATTATGCGGAGCGCAATCTTTTTTAATCTGCAAATATGATAAAGAAATAGAAAACCATCAAGATATAATAAAGCATTTGCAAAAGTTAAAAATAAAAAGTATAGAACTTACAGAGGAGGATATTAAGTAATTATTAAATATAAAATATATCACTATATGGCTATAATAAAGAGAATAAAAACGACTAAAGAGTCTAAATATTATATTTGGCTTAAAAGCGGTTTGAAAATAAAAAAAGACACTAAATATTATTCTTTCCATAACTCGATTGATACCGCTAAAGACGTTTTGATAAAAAAATATAAAGATCATATAAATTATTGCCAAAATAGGATAAACACATATCAAACTGATATAGATTATTGTCAAACTAATATAGACTGTTATCAAAATAATATATTTAAAATAAAGAATATTACAGAGGAGGATATTAAGTAATGAATGTAAGGATAGCAGTCTTAAAAACTATCCAGGATGGAGCATTTAAGGGTAGTGTGTATATACCAGACTTAGATGACGTTTGGTCATTTATCTGTATTATCGAAGATGATATATACGCTTTTAGCTGGGATACTAATAAGTCTGATCCTTGCTGGGTATGTAATCGTATAGTTAATGATACCTGTAATGAAAATGCTAAAGGATGTCCCAATAGCGGTATAATTGATGTTTTAACAGATAGTTTTGAAACAAAAATAATTAAAAAATACAAAGGAAAATAAAAATTACTAAAGAAAATTTTGTTCAAAAAGAATGTGTAAATCATGGCAAAGCATTTGGGCATGAAAACTGGTATACTTTTTATTGTGGTCGTTGTCAAAAAAGTGCCTATCGTGATGACAAGAAGTGTAAAAGATGTGGAGCTGTTTTTGCAAAAAAAGTAAAAAAAAATTTAACAAAAATTTAAACAAACAACAAAAGGGAAATAAAATGACTAAAGATGTAGTAGCAAAAAATGAAGAAAATGCAATAATTGAGACTCCGTTTGAAAGCGTAGAAGATACAGCCGATGAATTTGCTGTTAGTGGTTTCCCACAAATAACAATTGAGCATGGTGAGTCTTTTTTTAATATTAATGGTGAAGAGGTTGATAAAATTTCTGGATTTATCCTACTTATTCAAAAACGCAAATCTTATTATATTCAGGCATATTCAGGTGAAGCGTCTGAGCCTGATTGCTCCAGTATTGATTGTGAAAAACCAGTTGAAGATTCTAACAACCCTCAAGGTCCTACGTGTGCTGATTGCCCTAATAACCAATGGGGATCATCATCCTCTGGCAAAGGTAAGGCATGTGCTGATAAAAGATTGATTCATGTGTTGGTTAATGGGCTTGAGCAGGTACATGAGTTAAAAGCATCTGCAATGTCAATTAAAAATATTGATGAGAGATTTGTATCAACTGTATCAGGGACAGGTAAATATTATCAGTATGTTCCTGTAGAAATAACGGCACAGAAAGTTACAAAGATTTTTAGCATTATATCAATTAAACAACTTGGATATGTTGCTGATGACAAAAAAATCACAGCTCTGATAAATAAAGCATTTTCTGAAAACAAAGAAGAAATGTTGAAAAGGTTTTAATTATGGAGAGAGTAAAAATTAAAAACTGGACATCTTTCACAACAAGTGAAATATTAGCTAACGACTTTGGGATGCTCCATTGCAATATACTAAAAATTATCCAGGAAATTCCTATAAATAAAGCAGTAGCGACTTGTTTTTTTAGAGATATGTCTACTAATAAAACTAAATGCCTTTGTGGTGTTGAAGGCTTCCAACAAGAAATAACAAGGGATGGGTTTTCTCTTTTAATTCCACATCTTAGAGACACAGAAAAGATTATCTGTTACCTTGGTGAGTTTAGCCATGCAGATTTAAAGATTAACAGAGTTGACAATTTAAAAAAAAAAGAAAATAGTGATGATCCCTGGAAACACAGAAGTAAAGGGCTGAAGTGTAAAACTTGTATGTGGTTCGTGAAGAAAGAAAATAGTAATGATTCTACTGTTGGTAGATGCAGGAAAAACGCTCCAACTATGGGAGGATATCCTGTTGTGCTTGAAACTGATTGGTGCGGAGCGCATAGGCTTAACGAGAATGCACTATAAATCATAAATTATAACAGAGGGGAAACTCTCTGTTATATATAAGGGGATAAAAGTGATAGTTAAAATACAAGGTCACCCTGGGACTGGGAAGACAACAAAACTAATTAGCATGATAGAAGAGCATCTTGATTCAGAAGAGTATCAGCTTAGAGATCTTTGTGTTATCTCATTTACAAGAGCTGCTGTGTTTGAAGTCAAGCAAAGAATTATAAAATTTTACAAAGAAAAAAATGGTGTAACTTTAAGCCCTAATTCGTTAAGAAACATCAAAACGTTGCATGGGTTATGTTACTCTCTTCTTGGCATGAAAGATAAATTAAATAAAAAAAAAGAAGAAAATGATGACAGTGATAATGACAAAGAGTATAACCACTTTATGATGAATGGGTTGATCGGTAAGTTTGCTAATATCCACCCTCAATTTAAAGATATGTCAGCTTCGGGCATGAACACGAATATTGATAAGATTGTTGGCTACAATTCAAAAATGAATTATCACACCAGAATTGAATTAATGTCAAATCTGATGTATCCTGTAAAAAAATGGATGGTAAGAGACAGACAGTTCTTTGCAGCATGGAATAGGTTTTGCATTAAAGAGAAAGTAGTTAATTTTTCATCAATGTTAAGATATGTTTTAGCCAAAAAGTTAGCTCCAAGAGCAAAAGTGTTGTTTGTTGATGAAGCCCAGGACTTAACTCCATTGCAAATGGCTATAGTAAAGATGTGGGATAAAAAAATGATGGACACTTATCTTATAGGTGATGTAAATCAGAGTATATATCGATTTGCCGGAGCATCCCCTAAGGATTATGAAGGGATAGAAGCCAAGATAGAAAATATGGGAGTTACTTATCGTGTACCCAATAAAGTTTTTGACTTTGCAAAGATTTGTCTTGGTAGCGCTGCATTTAAGCCTGTTGAGTGCGAGTCTCATCCTGACTTACCAGAAGGCGAGGTATCAATAGTTAGAGAGCCAAATATTGACTTGCCTGGTAGCCATATGATATTATGCAGAACAAACAAGCAGTTGGATTTATGGAAAGTTCACTTGAAGAAAAGAGGTTATCTGTGGGCTAACCCATACAAGGCCGACAAAACTTCTGACCCAATGAAACTTAATAATGTCATGGCTATTAAAACAGCATTCAATGTTCTTGGCCGCAAAGAGGTCACATTCGGTGATCTGGTTAATATGCACAAAAATATATACAAAAACCCAAAATTTGACGAAGGTAAGATACGCCTGGTTGATAATGTTAAGATAAATAGTTTAAAAACCATGGATCCCTGGAGAGTTTTAAATTTAAAGTTTGATGAAAATTTACCAGTAACAGGATTGACACCAGAGTTTTTTAAACTGTCTAACAATCTTGAAGATATACATAAAATATTTAAACTAAAAAGCAAGAATGAGTTTGTATTATATTTGAAAGAAAAGATTAAAGATTTTGATTTTTTGTGTGACTTTATCTATGAGGATGTTGTAATTCCAACATTAGGAACGATGCACTCTGTCAAAGGAGCTGAGGCTGATCACGTTTGGCTGGATATGTATATTTACAAACAGTTAAATAAGAAGTCTATGC
>Ga0209345_10001017_pt1 | contig 35839 bp, 34 predicted proteins | sample Cruoilmetagenom7_FD_187294 | JGI IMG/M metagenome (GOLD analysis project Ga0209345, IMG submission 187294) | Oil polluted marine microbial communities from Coal Oil Point, Santa Barbara, California, USA - Sample 7 (SPAdes) (version 2) | ecosystem: Environmental > Aquatic > Marine > Oil seeps ...
GAGCCGGTAAAGGCAATCTTGGCGATCCGGGTTGAGCGGGCGAGCGGCGAGCCCACTTCGGCCCCCATGCCGTTGACGATGTTCAAGACACCCGCGGGCAGCAGATCGGCGATGAGTTCAGCCAGCACCATGATCGCGGCGGGCGTTTGCTCGGCCGGTTTCAGCACGATGCAATTGCCTGCGGCGAGGGCCGGGGCAAGTTTCCATGCCGCCATCAGGATCGAGAAGTTCCACGGGATGATCTGGCCCACAACGCCCAAAGGTTCGTGAAAATGATAGGCCACAGTGTCATTGTCGATCTCGGACATGGTGCCCTCTTGCCCGCGCAGGACACCCGCGAAATAGCGGAAATGGTCGATGGCAAGCGGGATGTCGGCAAATGTGGTCTCGCGGATGGGCTTGCCATTGTCCCAGGTCTCGGCCTGCGCCAGAAGGTCGAGATTGGCCTCGAGCACATCGGCGATCTTGAGCAGGGTGTTGGAGCGCTCGGTTGCAGAGGTACGCCCCCACGCTTCGCGCGCGGCATGGGCGGCATCAAGCGCCAGTTCCACATCCATCGCGTCAGAGCGGGCGACCTCGCAGACCACTTCGCCGGTGATGGGTGTGACATTGTCAAAATAGCGCCCATTCACGGGGGGCACGAATGTGCCGCCGATGAAATTGTCATAACGCGTCTTGAAGGGCGAGGCATAGCTGCCCGCGACTTGGGTCATCTCGTTCATTGGGGTTCCTCCGTTGCCCCCGGTCCTCCGCCGGGAATAACCAGAGAATGCGCCCTGCCCCATGTGCCGTCACCGGGGGCGCGCGCGGTGCATGAGGCAACCTGTCTCAGGACTGAGACACATCAATGCAGATTTTCACCGATCCCCAGCCGTTTCATCCGGCGATAGAGTGTGGCGCGCCCGATACCCAAGGCGCGGGCGGCCTCGGACACATTGCCAGAGGCCCGGGCAAGGGCGCGAATCACCGCTGCCCGTTCAGCCCGTTCAAAGCCGCTGGGGCCGTCGTCGCGGCCAAAGATGTCTGAGGCGGGAATGGGGCGGATCGGCCCGATAGCCCCCAGATTGAACGCCTTGCGCGCGGCACGGGTGGCGCCTACGACGATGTCATCGGCATCGACCGCCAGCAGCATCGCCGCCTCGGTCTCGTCATGGTCGGCATAGAGGATGCGGGCGCGTGGATGGGCGGCGCGGAAATTGTCGGCCTCGATCTGGCGGGCGGTCTGGGCCACCATCGCAGCAATCAGGCGGTTGAACGCCTCGGTCTGATCGACGCGGGCCGAGGACACATCGAGCGCACCGATGATGCGCCCGTCGGCGCCATAGATCGGCGCATCCATGCAGCTCATTGCCGTGTTGCGGGCGAGAAAATGCTCATCGCGGTGGATGATCACGCGACGATCCTCGGCGATGCAGGTGCCAATCCCATTGGTGCCCTCTGCCGCCTCGGACCAATCGGCCCCTTGCCAGAGTCCCCAGTCCTGAAAGATCGCGGCGTCACCCTGAGCGCAGCGTTGATCGAGCACGACACCTTCGGCATCGGTCAAGAGCACGGCGCAGCCGGAATGCCCGACGAGACCGAAGAGCTGGTCGAGTTTGGGGGCGGCCACCTGAAGGAATTGCGCATGGTCGCTTTGCCGAACCAGAAGATTGCGGGCATCGACCCGCTCAGGCGCGCGGTGCTCTGCCGGGTCCAGCCCATGTTTGAGCATGGAGCGCCGCCATGAGGCGACGATGCGCGAGCGTGCCGGGGCGGAGCCAGACTGCGATTCCGCGAGAACCTTGTCGACATGGGTGCGGCGATGGGTGATTTTGGGCCTCCGGAGCCTGCAACACTGTGGTTTCAGGACACCTTAGACGCCCTGCCCACCCGCCCTGTCAATCCGACCTTCGGACCGGTTGGCTGGTCCGGGCGAAAGACCGCGAAACCCCTTGCAATGCACCGCCTCGCGGTATAATCGCCTGTCTCACGGTCGGGCTGTAGCGCAGCCTGGTAGCGCACCTGCTTCGGGAGCAGGGGGTCGGAGGTTCGAATCCTCTCAGCCCGACCAGTGACTTCGCTCATACGATAGCCGCACGCAAAAGGCCCCTTTCGGGGCCTTTGGTTTGTCTGCTGTGATCCGCGTTTCGCTGGGTCAGAGGGGGGCCGCCTGCGCCGCCCCACGCCCATGATCAGAGGAAGCTAAAGCTGTCGATCGTGAGATCCGCCGCGAGCACGGACTCGAGCAGCACGTCGTTGCCATTGACGTTGAACTGGGCACCCGCGAACGTGTCAACGATGCCGAGAGCATCAAAGAAGCCCTGAAGCCCGTTGCCGCCGTTGTCGAGATCGTTGACGCGAATCAGGACGCTGTCGACGCCTACTTCGAAATCGGTGATGACATCGACATCGCCCGCGACGAACTCGTTAAACACAAAGAGTTCCACACCGTCACCGCCGGTCATCACGTCATTGCCTGCGCCGCCATTGATCGTGTCGTTTCCGGCACCACCGTCGATGAGATCGTCACGCCCGCCACCAGCGAGGAAATCGTCGCCGTCACCGCCAAAGAGATCGTCATCGCCTTCTCCGGCACCGACCTGATCATTGCCAGCACCGCCCAGGATCGTGTCCTGTCCGGTGCCGCCGCCGATGAGGTCGTCGCCATCGCCACCGTCGATGCTGTCGTTGCCAAAACTGCCGGAGATCGAGTCGTTGTCAGCGCCACCTCCCAGAGTGTCGCTGCCGGCACCACCGCTGACCACGTCATTGCCGTCACCGCCTGCGGCGATGTCATCGCCTTGGCCCGCGCCGATCACGTCATCGCCGGTGCCACCGTCGATCGTGTCATTGCCCAGACCGCCACCGATCCGGTCATTGCCATCCCCACCGAGAACGCTGTCATTGCCATCGCTGGCAGCCAGCACGTCATCGCCAGCACCGCCTTCAATCGTGTCGTCACCAGCACCGCCGACGACGCTGTCATTGCCAGCGCCCTCAAGGGCAAGGGCTCCGTCATTGGAGAGGGTGGTGAAATCCGACCCGCCGTTGCTGAAAAGCGCGCTCCACCGGACTTCGGCGTTGGCGGCGACGTTTTCACCGACCTCAAGGCCACGCAGGTTGCCATCCTGAATGTGGATGCCGCCAAAAATACGCGACATGCCTGCTTCTTGGGCCGCTTCGGTGAGGGTTTCCCACCGCAGCACAACCGGGTCGCCGCCTGCAACAAAATCCTCGAAGGCGAGATCGCTTGTGACAAATTCACCAATCACATCAACACCTTCGACCCCATCAAGATCGTAATTGCTGAGGCTGGTTCCGTCGTAATAGGTGTCACTGCCGAGATAAGCGGAAAGGGTACGCGCAGCGGCCATCGAAAAGGTCGAGTGACCCGAGACGAATTCCGGGAAGGGCGGCGTAGGTGCCGTCACATTCTGATACGGCAGCCAGTTCTGGCCAAGGATCGTCTGCGTGCCCTGATTTGGGCCACCCCAGGCCTGAATCTCTTGATCGAAGAAGAGATCGCGAATGGCCGAGTAGGGGCGGATGTAGGTATAGGTGTATTTCGCTTCCCACGTTGCGATCCCGGCATCGAGGATGGCCGTGCTCAGGGCAAAGAACATCTCGGCATCCTGGTCGATCCCATGACCTTCGCGCAGGGCGAGATCCTGGGCGATCTGGAACCAATGCCCCGGAGGGGTCTCGCCCCGCGGACCATTGGCCCAATATTCGGCAATCACCTTTTGTTCATCGGTGAGGTTGGCGGAAATCTCAAGCACTTGAGCGATCTGGTCCCGGTAGGCCTGATCGCCTGTCGTCACATTGCCAAGCCCATCTGTATACTCGGAAAAATCGCCCAAGAGTGGCGGAGGAGCCGGGCGGAACTGGTCGCCTGAGGTCAGGGCAAAACCCTCGACGCCGCCCCAATGCGGGGTCAGGGCCACCTGATCCTTAAACGTGCTGGGGTCGTCATTATCAAAGATCGGAATGCCGTTCACATCCGTCAGCGTGCCATTTGCCTCGCGCAGTGGCTGCCACAGGTTGGGATCGAAATTCTCACCACCGGGCGCGCGGTCGGAGGTCGGGTCGGCCTCGTTCACCGGAACAAAGCCCGTTGTGTCGGCAAACCCGTTTTCTGCGTTGGAGCCGTCGGTTTCGCGGGCGGTGAAGACGTTTTGGGCGGCTAGGGTGCCGAGACCTGCGGGGGTTTCGGGATCGGTCGATGCGGTAGCGGGATCGTAACCCAGGTCTTGCATCAGCGCGTCGAAATCGGCGGTCCGCTCAGGATAGAGCGCGACGAGCGCGGTGTAGGCTGCGAAACTGACCGCTTCGGCCTTGTTTTCTTCGGTATTTGCGAGCGATGTCGCGATCTCGGAGTAATGACCGGAAGCGCTTGGGGACAGGGCGGCATAGGCGTCATAGACGGCAGCGCTGACGATATGGAGTTGATAGGTTGTCGGTGTGGGGGCCGGGCCACCCTCGCGGATGACTTGAAGTTGAAGCTCGTTCCACTGGGCAACGACAGATTGTTCAATGTTTTCCATGAATTTGTCCTATTAATATATGCGTTTCGCCGGTTTTCACATGACGTCACGTAGCGTCACGTTTGCGTGTAAACGTCATTTTGATCAAGTAATTTATGATCAAATTCACCGATCAGAGCAGGTTTTTAGGGATTGTCGCCTCGTTCAGGCGCAAGCACCGCTTAACGCGAGCTGCAAGGCGCATAACCGCGCCGTACGGTTGTGCGGTGAAAACGTACGTCGGCGTCGGGCCGTATCAGGCCGAAGGACTTGCGTGGCGCAAGAGGCGAGTCCCCGCGCGGCAAACGCCGCGCGTTTTTGGGCGCGGCATGACATTTGCCCTTTCGTTGCCCCCGTCCCTGCCCCCGTCCCCGCCCCGGTCAGGTGGTGGCGCGCTCCACGCCTTCGGCGATGGCCGCGCGGAGTTTGCGTTCCAGGGCGGCGCGTTTGCTCTCGGAGTGGAATTTCAGCCCGAACATATCCTTGACATAGAAGGTATCGACCACCTGTTCGCCAAAGGTCGCGATCACGGCGGAGGCGATATAGACGTTGTTGGCCGCGAGCGTGCGGGTGAGGTCATAGAGCAGGCCGGGACGGTCGCGTGTATCGACCTCGATGATGGTGTAGATTTCGGACCCGTCATTATCGAAGGTGATATGCGTCGGCACGCGGAAGGCGCGCTCGCGCTTCTTGAGCTTGTCGCGGGATTTGATGGCCTCGCGGGGGACCACCTCGCCCTTCAATGTCTTTTGGATCATGTTGCGCAGGCGCGGCAGGCGGTCGGATTCGAACGGGTGGCCATCGGCATCCTGTATCCAGAACACGGCCGTCGCAAAGCCATCCTTGGAGGTATAGGTGCGCGCGTCCACCACATTGGCCCCAACGAGGGCCAGGGCCCCGGCCAGCCGTGAGAAGATGCCCGGATGATCGGCCAGCGCGAAACAGGCGCGGGTGGCGTCGCGGTCCTCGTCAATTGCCAGATCAATGGCAATCTCGTCCTCGGTCAGGTTGTGCAGGAGGCGGGCAAAGACCACATGCGCGGTGACATGCAGCCCCTGCCAATAGGGCGGATAGTGGCGCGAGGTCTCGTGTTTGAGATCCTTGGCGTCCCAACCGGGCAGCGCCTCGCGCAGATTGCGCTTGGCGTCCGAGCCGCGCTGTTCGCGGTTGAGATCCTCAAGCCCGCCTTCCATGGCGCGGCGGGTCTGACGGTAGAGGGCGCGCAGGAGCGAGGCCTTCCAATTGTTCCAAGTGCCGGGGCCGACGCCGCGAATGTCACAGACGGTGAGCAGGAGCAGCAGGTCAAGCCGCTCGCGGGTCTGCACTGCCTTGGCAAAATCGCGCACGGTGCGCGGATCGGCGATGTCGCGTTTCTGGGCCATGTCGGACATCAGGAGGTGATAGCGCACCAGCCATTCAACGGTGTCCACCTCGCGCGGCTTCAATCCCAGACGGGGCCCGACGCGGCGGGCGATGCGGGCGCCCAAGATGGCGTGGTCCTCTTCGCGCCCTTTGCCGATATCGTGCAGGAGGAGCGCCACGTAAAGCACGCGGCGGTTGATCCCCTCCTTGAGGATGGAGGAAGACACCGGGAGTTCCTCGATCAACTCGCGGCGTTCGATTTGAGCCAGATGCGAGATACATTGGATGATGTGTTCATCCACCGTGTAGTGGTGATACATGTTGAATTGCATCATCGCCACGATGGGTTCGAATTCCGGGATAAAGGCAGAGAGCACGCCCAGTTCGTTCATGCGTCTGAGGGCGCGTTCGGGGTTGCCGTGTTTCAGCAGCAGGTCGAGAAACAGTTTTTGCGCGGCGGGGTTGTTGCGCATGCGCTCGTCGATCAGCCGGATATTGGCGGAGACCAAGAGCATCGCGTCAGGGTGGATCAAAAGGCCGGTGCGCAGCCCCTCTTCAAACAGCCGCAGGAGGTTGAGCGGGTCCGCTAGAAAGGTTTTGGGATCAGCTATGCCAAGACGCCCATGCACCTCAACATAGCCTTGTTTCAGCGTCTTGCGGCGGCGCAGAAGCCGTTGCAACAGCGGTTGGGATTTGACTTGTGTCGCCTCAAGTTTGGTCAGGAAGATGCGCGTCAGGTCGCCCACCGAGGTGGCATGGCGGAAATACTCCTGCATGAAGATTTCGACCCCGCGCCGGGCGGCGGTGTCGGCATAGCCCATGCGCTGTGCCACCTCGACCTGCATGTCAAAGGTCAACTGGTCATTGGGCCGCCCGATGATCAGGTGCAGATGGCAGCGCACCGCCCAGAGGAAATTCTCGGCCTTGGCGAAGGTGGAGAATTCCTCGGGGGTGAACATGCCCAGCGCCACAAGGTCACTGACGTCGCGGACGCGGTGCAGGTATTTGGCGATCCAGAACAGCGACTGCAGGTCGCGCAAGCCGCCCTTGCCCTCTTTGACATTGGGCTCGACCATATAGCGCTCGCCCTGCTTTTCATGGCGGGCGTCGCGTTCTTCCAGCTTGGCCTCGGTAAAGGCGCGCTCGGTGCCCTTGAAGAGATCATCCCAGAGGCGTTGGTTGAGTTTCTCGGCCAGTTCCGCCTCGCCCGCGAGAAAGCGGTTTTCCAAGAGCGCCGTGCGGATGGTGTAATCGTCCCCGCCCAAGCGCAGGCAGTCGCGGATGGTGCGGCTGGCATGGCCCACCTTGAGGCGCAAATCCCAGAGCATGTAGAGCATCGATTCGATGACACTCTCGGCCCAGGGGGTGATTTTGTAGGGCGTGAGAAAGAGCAGATCGACATCGGAATGCGGCGCCATTTCACCGCGCCCATAGCCGCCCACGGCAAAGACGGCGATACGCTCGGCCTCGGTCGGGTTGGGCAGCGGGTGCATGATGCGGGTGGCGATGTCGAGCGTGGTCAGGATCACGCAATCGGTGAGCCAGCAATAGGCGCGGGTCGTGGGGCGGGCCTCGAAGGGATGCGCCGCAAGCCCTGTGGCAATGGCGTCGCGGCCCTGTTTGATTTGCGCCGCAAGGCAGGTGACGACGGCACGGCGCAGCGCGACCATATCGCCGCCCGCCTCAGCCACCGCGCGGTCAATCTCCGCCGCGACGGCGGGGATGTCGAAAATCGTCTCGGCCGGACAGATCAGATCGTCCCGCGCTGATATGGCCTGCCTCATGCTATGCGTTTCGCACCCGTTTCAGAGGCCGAGAGAAAGGCGTGGTTCAAAATCCGGCCCCGCCAAAGCTCTGGGGGGCGGGCGACAGGATGGTCACACGCTTGTCGCTGATGGTGGCGACGGCAAGGCCGCGTTCATTGCTGCCATCGGGACGCAGGCGAAAGACGCCACTGACACCCTGAAACCCGGCCGATTGGGTCAGCGCATTGCGACCCAGCGCCTCGCGGCTGCCGGATTTCACCAACGCCCCCACGGCGGCGATGCCGTCATAGGCGAGGCTGGCGATGGGATGCGGCGTGTTGCCATAAGCGGCGCTGAAGCGTCCGGTGAACTGGTTGGCGCGGGCCGGGTCCGGCAGGGCGAACCAGCCGCCCTGCACGCCCGGCAGATCGAGCGTCTGCGGCGGGGTATCCCAGCGCGACAGGCCGATATACTGCACCCGGTCAGGACCAAGCCCGTTCTCCGGCAGCATCTGGGTAAAGAGCGGCAGGGCACCGGCAGAGTTGGCGGTGAGGAAAATGGCGTCGGCGGAATTGGTTTCGGCGGCGGTCTTGATCTTGGGGATGGCGTCGATCACGCCGGTTTGGGAAAACTCATAGCCGACGCTACCCGCCAACGTCGCCCCGTTGTCGCGCACCGCCTGTTCGATGGCGGCGCGGCCAAGTTGCCCTGCGAGATTGTCGGAATAGACGGCCATGATGCGGGATTTGCCCTGACGGGTGGCGAAATTCGCGAGCCGGTTGGCGGTGTTCTGGAAGGTCTGACCGAGGATGAAGAGATTGCCGCCCGCGATGGTTGGGTTGTTGGAAAAGGCCAGCACGTTGATGTTGCGCGGGGCCATGGCGACCGCCACGGCATTGGCCGATTCGGCATGTAGCGGCCCGATGATGATGCGCGCGCCATCTGCGGCGGCGTTGAGGGCGGCCTGCTGCGCCTGTCCAGCCTGACCGGCCGTGCCATAGACGCGCAGGTCGATCTGAACGCCTGCGAGGTCCGAGACGGCGAGCCGCGCCGCGTTTTCCAGATCGCGCGCCAACTGCGCCTCTTGGGCGTCACCGCTGCCATGTGGCACGAGGAGCGCCACGGGCACAGAGCCGGAGGGTACGGTGCCGCCGCCGCCGGGTGTGGCGACCGAAATCGGTTGGCAAGCCGCCAGCACGAGAGCGGCCAGAACCAGGAGAGGGCGGGTGAACGGCTTGCGGATCGTTTGTAAAACGGCGAACATGGTCAGGTCTCACTCCCTTTTTTGCGGTTTGCCTGTGGCCAGACGCGATTGCGGGCAATCATAACGGTCATACGGAGCGGGTCCAGTGGTGAATCCCATAGAGCAGAAACTGGCCGGTGGTCTTTACCTTATCGCGACCCCGATCGGGGCGGCGCGCGACATCACGCTGCGCGCGCTCGACATTCTCGCCTCGGCGGATGTGTTGGTGGCCGAAGACACGCGGAGCCTGCGCCGGCTGATGGAAATTCATGGCGTCCCGCTCCGGGATCGCCCGATGTGGGCCTATCACGACCACAATGGCGGGCGCATGCGGCCCAAGATCCTTGAGGCGCTGGACGCGGGGCAATCGGTGGTCTACGCCTCTGAGGCTGGGACGCCGATGGTCGCGGACCCGGGGTTTGATCTGGGACGCGCGGCGGTGGCGGAGGGCTATACGCTCATCTCGGCCCCCGGACCCTCGGCGGTGATCACGGCGTTGACGCTCGCCGGATTGCCAACCGATCGGTTTCTCTTTGCCGGGTTCCTGCCCAACACCGCTTCGAAGCGCAAGGCGGTGCTGAAGGAGTTGGCCGGGGTGCCCGCAACCCTGGCCTTTTACGAATCACCCAAGCGGGTGGCGGGCATGCTGCGCGATGCCGCGGAGGTGCTGGGCGGAACACGATCCGCCGCAGTCTGCCGCGAGCTGACCAAGAAATTCGAGGAGGTCCGGCGCGGGACGCTGGAGGATTTGGCGCAGATCTGGGCCGATGCGCCGCCAAAGGGCGAAATTGTCGTGATCATTGATCGCGGAAGTTTGGAGAAAATTAGGGAAGTTGATTTAGACCAGATGGTGCTGGAGGCGCTGCAAGGGCATTCTGTGCGCGATGCGGCGGATCTGGTGGCGACAGAGACGGGCACGCCGCGGCGTGAGGTCTATCAACGCGCCTTGCTTTTGGCAAAGGGCAGGCAAGAAGAGACGGAGTAAGAGATGCGACAACTGGCATTTGACTTTGAGGCGGTTGGCGTGGCGGCGATTGTGGTGGCCTCAGATGTGTTGCGCCGTCAGGACCGGGGGCGGCGGGCCTATCTCTCGGGTCAGGCGGCGGAGGCGAGTGTTTTGCGCGCCTATGAGCGGCGGGGGGCATCCCTTTTGAATCAGCGCTGGCGCGGGCAAAGCGGTGAGATCGACATGATCCTGCGTGCGCCCGATACCTATGTGTTCTGCGAGGTCAAGCAAGCGGCCAGTTTTGATCTGGCATTGCAGCGATTGCATCAGGGGCAGATGCGGCGGATCTATGCGGCGGCGTCGGAATATCTGGGCCTCTTGCCTGAGGGGCAATTGGCCCCTGTCCGCTTTGATCTGGGGATCGTGGATGGCCGGGGGGATGTGCGCATACTCGAGAATGCCTTTGGCCATTTCTGAATTGCGTGCCCGCCCGTCATGCCGCATGTAAGCGGGAGACCGAAAAAAGGGGCAGGACATGAAAATCGCCTTTCAGATGGACCCGATCGGGCCGATCAATATCAACGGAGACAGCACCTTTCGCCTCGCGGAAGAGGCGCAGGCGCGGGGGCATGAGCTGTTTTATTACACGCCCGACCGGCTGGCCTATGACGAGGGGCGGGTCACGGCACGGGGGTGGCCGCTGACGGTGCAGCGGGTTCAGGGCGACCATTTCCGGCTGGGCGAGGAACAGACGATCGATCTGGCAGAGTTCGATGTGGTCTGGCTCCGGCAGGATCCGCCGTTTGACATGTTCTACATCACCACGACGCATATATTGCAGCGTCTGAGCCCCGGAACATTGGTGGTCAATGATCCGTTCTGGGTGCGGAACTATCCCGAGAAGCTGCTGATTCTCGATTTTCCAGACCTGATGCCCCCCACCGCGATTGCCCGCGATCTGGACACGATCCGGGCGTTTCGGGCGCGGCATGGCGATGTGATCCTCAAGCCGCTCTATGGCAATGGCGGCGCGGGCGTGTTCCACCTGCCCGAGAGCGACCGCAATCTCGCCAGCCTGCATGAGATGTTCACCGGGTTCAGCCGCGAGCCTCTTATTGTCCAGAAATACCTGCCTGCCGTGAGCAAGGGCGACAAGCGGGTGATTCTGGTGGATGGAGAAGCCGTCGGCGCGATCAACCGCGTGCCCGCCCAAGGCGAGACACGGTCCAACATGCATGTGGGCGGGCGCGCCGAGAAGGTTGCACTCACCGAGCGGGATCTGGAAATCTGCGCCGCGATTGGTCCGCTCTTGCGCGAAAAGGGACAGGTTTTCGTGGGGATTGACGTGATTGGTCATTACCTGACCGAGATCAACGTGACCTCGCCCACCGGCATTCAAGAGCTGGAGCGGTTCGACGGGGTGAACATCGCGGCCAAGGTCTGGGAGGCGATCGAGGCGCGGCGGCGGGCATGAGTTGGCAGCTTCGGCTTTTGAACCGCCACCTGCGCTGGTTCGAGAAACCGGCGCTGGCGCGCCATGACAAGGACCGCCTCCGGCGGTCCTTTGCGTTCAAGTCGCGGCTCTATTTCCATGCCCCCTTCGGCACTATATTTCAGCGCGACATGCTGGGCGGGGTGCCGGTGCAATGGGCGCGGGCCCGTGGTGCGCGGCCTGCGCCCGTGCTCCTCTATTTCCATGGCGGGGCCTATGTCTTTGGCAGCTCGACCACCCATCGGGCGATGCTGGCCAAGCTGTCGGCGTTGACCGGCCTGCCCGCTTGCCTACCTGATTATCGCTTGGCGCCCGAGCATCGCTTTCCGGCGCAGATCGAGGATGCGCTGGCCGCGTACCGCGCGCTCCGGGCCGCGCAGGATGTGATCATCGGCGGGGATAGTGCAGGCGGCGGGCTGGCGCTGGCGCTGTTGCACGAGATTCTGGCGCAAGATCTCGCCCCGCCCTTGGGCGTCTTTGCCTTTTCGCCGCTCACGGATATGACCTATTCCGGGGCCTCGGTGATCGAGAATGACACGCGCGATTGTGTGCTCTCCGCAGGTCGAATCGGCGAGATGCTGGAGATGTTTCTGGGCACAGATGACCCGCGCGATCCGCGCGCCTCGCCGCTCTTTGGCCGTTTTACCGGCGCACCGCCGGTGTGGATGACGGTGGGCGATACGGAAATCCTGCGCGATGATGCCCTGCGGATGCAGGCCGCACTGGAGGTGCAGGGCGTGCAAAGCGTGCTCTCGGTCAAGCCCGATCATCCGCATGTCTGGCCCCTCTTTCACAATGTCCTGCCCGAAGCGGGGGCGAGCCTGCGCGATCTGGCGGGGTGGATCAGGTCTCTTTGAGACCGGCCACGCGAAAGCTGACCGCCTCGGCGACATGCGGCAGGCGGACATGTTCGGAACCGTCGAGATCGGCGATGGTGCGCGCGACGCGAAGGACGCGGTGATAGCCACGCGCGGTGAGGCCAAAGCGGGTGGCGACGCGGGTGATGAGCGCGCGACCGTCGGGATCGGGGGTGGCGATGTCGTCGAGCACCGCGCCTTCGGCATCGGCGTTGAGGCGCATATGGGCGTGGCCGGCAAAGCGCGCCGCCTGCACCGCCCGCGCCCCCGCGACCCGGCCTGCGACCGTGCTCGAGGCATCGCCGGAGGCGGGCAGATCGAGATCGGAGAAGGCGACGGGGGGCACCTCGACGCGCAGATCGAAGCGGTCCATCAGGGGGCCGGAGATGCGGCCGATGTAATCCTCGCCGCAGTTGGGCGCGCGGGAACAGGCGCGATTCGGGTCCGAGAGATAGCCGCATTTGCAGGGGTTGGCGGCGGCTACAAGCATGAAACGGCAGGGATATTTCACATGCGCATTGGCGCGGGCAACCATGACCTCGCCGGTCTCGATCGGCTGGCGCAGGGTTTCGAGCACGGTGCGGGGGAATTCCGGTATTATGGAGCAAACTCACCAGATATGATGACAAAAACCACACATAAGATTAATGTCGGGCGATTAGACCCATTCTGGCGGTTCTTTGTTGAATTGGCTTTTTTGGCCTTTATCTTTTTTTGTTTGGGGCTCTGTTTGCCGTTCTTCATTTTGCTGGTCGTCTTGTAGTTCCCTTATAATCTGATCAATAGGCTTAGCCCCGTTCAGTCTTTCTATTAGATCAATGCCCTCGTTAATGCCTGCAAAAGTCGCAAACAGCCCTACCCCAACTTTGGCTCCGAAAGTGATTAACTTATTTAGCCAAGAAAGCGCTTCGTTCGGTCTGTCGGATTTTAACGCCTCGTCTACAGCAGCACCCACTTCAGGCGCTATTTCATGTGCCACACGCTTTACGGCGGTCTCGCCCTTTTTCTCAACCGCCCTATTGAAGCGCCTAGCCTGTTGTCTGTTTATCCTGACATTAGCGAGCGTGGCGACGGCATGTCTCTGGAATACTTCAAACGCTATCGTTGCGGGTACAGAATTTCCGCCAGAAGGGCGAACGGTCCCGCCGCTGACTGTAGCATTTTGCGTTTCCGCTGCGCCTCCGCATCTAGGGCATTGCTCGACGCACTGACTCATAGAGAGATTCCCGCCGCCAAACATTCTGGCTATAGCTGACGGGAAAACAAACCCGCATGAGTGGCAGTAGGCATAAGCCATGCTATGAATGTAAATTTACCGACTGCACGCCAACCGCATCCATGCACATCAAGAAGAACGCAGCGGTGAAGCTGCCCCGGCTTATCTTGTTTGCTATGTTCCGCTCGGTCTCTGGCGTTCCGAGCATCGTCAGCCGGTCCGCAAGCTGGCCGTAGGTTATCCCGCGCCGCTTGAGTTCGGCCTTCAAAATGTTCTTGGCCTTGGTCTCATAGTCGTTGACGACTTCAACATCCTTTGGCATATCTCGGCCTTTCTAAAAAACATCTCATATTTAATGATATAAACCTTGTATCCGGTGAATGATACCCCTATATTCAGTGTACAACATCACTGGATATGATATGTCACAGCATTTTCTTCTCTCACCCGCCGCCAAAACGCTCTCACTCGTGAAGGTCATGCGTATGTCTGAGGAAGAAGCGCGCACAGCTTTTCGCAACATCCGCTGGACCGAAACCGAAGGTGAGCCAGTCTGCCCTGAGTGCGGGTGCCTTGATCACTACGACCTTAAAACTCGTCAGGTGTACAAGTGCAAAGGATGCTCTAAGCAATTCAGCATCACGTCCGGCACGGTCTTTCATGGTCGCAAACTGCAAGTCCGCGATATTCTGGCGGCAATCGCTATCTTTATAAATGGGGCCAAGGGCTATAGCGCGCTGCAACTGTCTCGCGACCTTGCAGTCGATTACAAGACCGCCTTCGTGTTGCTCCATAAGGTGCGCGAGAGCATAGAGATTGCCCGCGATGCTGGCGCATTGTCTGGCGATGTTGAGGTCGATGGCGCTTACTTTGGCGGCTATGTGAAGCCCGCCAATGAAATCAAAGACCGCAAAGATCGCCGTAAGAAGGCTAACCAATCCGGCAAGCGCCAGAGCGTTATCGTTGCGCGTGAGCGCGGTGGCCGCACATTGACCTATGTTGCCAGCACAGAAGCCGAAGGCGTTTCACACATCGCCGCGAACGTCACAAAGGGTAGCATTGTTCACGCGGACGAGGCTTCACATTGGGACAAGCTGGCGGCTTACTTCCCAATAAAGCGGATCAACCACAAAGAGGCATATTCCAAGGACGGTGCATGCACCAACCAAGCGGAAAGCTTCTTTAGCCGCCTGCGCCGTGCTGAAATCGGGACACACCATCACATTGCGGGGAAGTACCTTCACGCCTATGCCGCCGAAATGGCGTGGCGTGAAGACTGCAACCGTCAGGCCAACGGCCACCAATTCGCTATGGCGATGGGTGCAGTTTCTGCGGCTCCGCAGTCTCGTCAATGGGCGGGATATTGGCAGCGTCACACCGTGTAACTTGAGATGCAAATCGTGAGCAGAGACAGCAACAAGAAACAAGCAATCGTACTGCGTGCAAAACGCAAGCGGGTGAAGTGAACTTAATCTAGCAAGGCACGCTTGCGCTAACGCACATCATGTAGTAGAAACTAAAAAGGCCCACCGCATTTCTGGGGTGGGCCGATTCGGGACGTAGAGTTTGCCGCTCTGTGATGGTCCAACTTTACGAGGTTAGAATGACAGAATCCATCGAATCCGTCAAGCAGGTAGTAGCTGATCTTCGGGATTGGGCGAGCAGAAACCGTGAAATGAACCGGCCGGAACCGGCTGACAAAATGGACGCTCTTGCGGACCGCTTGGACGCTGTACCTGATGAGCTAATCCGTCTTTATGGTCTCACGTCTGCGCTCCCTGCTGATCTAGGCAATATCCACGACCTCCCCCCAGAACTCCTAGAGGAACTCTCAGTCGCCAAGACAGACGAGCTGGAGGATCAGCTTGTGACGGTGATCAAAGCGTATGGCGATGAAGCATCACTGGACCAGATTTTGGTGGGGCTATATCGCAAATTCAAGGTCACGCAGAAGCGACGCTTCATCCAAAACAAGTTGTATCGCATGGACACCATCTGGAGCGTCAGTGGTAAGAAGGGCGTTTACACCACCACTGAGCCGCCGCCGCCACTCGGGGAGTCTTTGAGGCGGTTAAACGAGAGCTTCAGCGGCGTGAGAAACCAAAAAGAGCCATCGGAGGACGATGACCCAGAGATTCCCTTTTAGGGAATTGGGCAGCTTCACTGCCTGCAATAGATTGCAAGAAAGGAGACTTACTAAATGGAACCCATATGACGACCACCCTGATCTAACGGGAAGTACCAGTTCCGGTTAGGTGAGCAGCCGCCATCTAGGGCGCGCAGGGGGTGAGGAATCCTCCTCACCTCCAACCCTGAAACTGACCGAGTATGGACAGCCAACACCTGACAAATGATTCATTTGGTCGAATCCGTCAAGTCCATATTCGGTCGCAGTCATCAGAAAGGATGCACTGTGAAAGACAATGAGCTGACGCCGGACATGGTTCCGGTCATTAAACTGGCGCGGGCCAAAGGGTATAACTACGCCCTGATCGCCTCGCACTATAAAATCAACCAAGGCCGCATTGCGGACGTCATGAAGGGGCGCAGGTTCCCTGATATTCCTGCCGCCGAAGAACTCCCCCCAGAGTTTCCTTCGGCCTAATACAGCATAGAGAGGGCGGCTTACGAGCCGCCCTCTTTTAACGCCCACAACTTGTACGGCCCATTCCCATCGTGATCGCGCGTCCAGTCGTGATCTGCAATCAACCCCTGATCCCTACAGCCTTTTATGCAGGCACCAATGCGCTTGCGTAGCGTGGCGTATGTCGCATCATCACAGACCAGCCCGCGATCCGCCGCCCATTGCTCTGTTATCTGGCGTGACGTGATCGGCTTTTTTGCCTCACGCAAGCAATCCAGAACGAACCGCTTTACACTACCCTTCTGCGCCCTGTGCTTAGTGACGTACTGCTTTATTGCGTATGTGTCTGCGTCAGGATCAAACAACCTGATAGCCGCGTCCAAGTGGTCTATATCAACCGTCAGCTTTTTAATCTCAGCCTTGTAACGGTCGCGCAGCGCGGATAACTCAGCGTGCTTTGCGACCAGTCCCGAAACTGTGTTCGGGCGCTCATATTCGATGTTATCTTTCATAAGGCACAATATATATCATCATTTATGATGTTACTACCATTATTTGTGGTGAGTTTGCTCCATAATGCCGGGGAATTCGGGGAATTCATCCATGAAGAGCACGCCGTTATGCGCGAGGCTGATTTCGCCGGGCTTGGCGCTGCGCCCACCACCGACGATGGCGGCCATCGAGGCGGTGTGATGCGGCTCGCGAAAGGGGCGCGCACGGTTGATGCCGCCCTCGGTCAGCAGCCCCGCGAGGGAATGGATCATCGAGGTTTCGAGCGCCTCGGGCGCGGAGAGCGGCGGCAGGATGCCGGGCAGGCGCGCCGCGAGCATGGATTTGCCGGAGCCGGGCGTGCCGATCATCATCAGGTGGTGACGCCCGGCGGCGGCAATCTCGAGCGCGCGTTTGGCGCGCTCCTGCCCCTTGACGTCGCGCAGGTCGCGGGTGGCGGGAGCGGCGATCACCTCGCCGGGGTTAGAGGCGGCAATGAGGGCCTGTCCAGTGTAGTGGCGCACGACATCGGTGAGCGAGGCGGCGGCGATCACCTGCACCGCGCCGACCCATGCCGCCTCGGGGCCGCAGGATTTGGGGCAGAGCAGGATGCGGTTTTCCTCTGCGGCGGCCATGGCGGCGGGGAGCGCGCCGATCACCGCGATGAGCGTGCCGTCGAGCGACAGTTCTCCGAGGGCCGTGGTGCCCTCTGCCGCGTCATGCGGGATGATTTCGAGGGCGGCCAAGAGGGCGAGCGCGATGGGCAGATCGAAATGGCTGCCCTCTTTGGGCATATCGGCGGGCGAGAGATTGATGGTGATGCGTTTGGACGGCAGGGCGATGGCCATGGCGGAGAGCGCCGCGCGCACCCGGTCGCGGGCCTCGGACACCGCCTTGTCGGGCAGGCCCACGAGCGAGAAGGCCGGCACGCCTGCGGTGATGGCACATTGCACCTCGACTGGCCGCGCCTCGACCCCCTCAAAAGCCACGGTATAGGCGCGCGCGACCATGCGGTCCCCTATGGTTGATGCCGGATTAATGCCTAGCGCGGCAGGGGTTTAAGAATGGTTAACGGGCGCGGGGCGGACAACCGGGGCGAATTCGGTCTCGCACCTGCGCCGCATCTCTCATATAACCCCTGCGAAACATGCTGGGAGTCGCTGCCATGACCGGAGAATTGTCGCCGATCGACAAGGCCAAGTTTGTCGCCGCCAAGCGGTCGGTGGATTTCGTCGAAGACGGGATGCGCGTGGGTCTTGGCACCGGATCGACCGCTGCCTGGATGGTGCGCTGTTTGGGCGAGATGGTGCGCGAGGGCGGGTTGCGCATTCGCGGCGTACCGACATCGACGCGCACAGCGGAATTGGCGCGGGAAGTCGGCATTGAGGTGATCAGTCTGGATGAGGCCAAGTGGCTGGATCTCACGATTGACGGGGCGGACGAGTTCGACAGCAATCTCAACCTGATCAAAGGTGGCGGCGGTGCGCTCTTGCAGGAAAAGATCGTAGCGACAGCCTCGGATCAGATGATCGTGATTGCCGATGTCGGCAAGGAAGTGGAGACGCTGGGCGCGTTTCCCCTTCCGGTTGAGGTGATCCCGTTTGGCTGGCAGACCACAAAATCGCTGGTCGAGGAATTGCTGATCAATATGGATGTGCTCGGACGCAACACCTCGCTGCGGATGAATGGCGCGCGGCCGTTTATCACCGATGAGGGCAATTATATCCTCGATCTGCATCTGGGCCGGATTGGTGCTGCGCATCAACTGTCGATGGCGCTCAACCAGATGCCGGGGGTAGTGGAGAACGGGCTTTTCCTTGATATTTGTGATGTGGTCATTCTGGGCTATGGCGATGGGCGGGTCGAGACACGCGACATCAACGAGGGCACGGTCGAGGAAGATCGGCTCGATTTCGTCGAGACCGACAATCTCTTTCGTGATCTGACGGACTGAGGGAGCAGCATGGCGTTTGACTATGATCTTTTCGTAATTGGCGGCGGTTCTGGCGGGGTGCGCGCGGCGCGGGTCGCAGCACAGAGCGGCGCGCGCGTGGCCTTGGCCGAAGAGGACCGTTACGGCGGCACCTGTGTCATTCGCGGCTGTGTGCCGAAAAAGCTGATGGTGTTTGCCTCGGAATATCGCGGCGCGATGGCCGATGCGCAGGCCTATGGCTGGACGGTGCATGCGGGTGGCTTCGACTGGCCCACGTTCCGGGACAAGCTGCATGCCGAGTTGGACCGGCTGGAAGCGGTCTATCGCGGCGTTCTCAAGACGAACGGGGTCGAGACCTATGACTGCCGCGCCGCGCTGGTCGATCCGCATACGGTGGAATTGGCCGACGGCACGCGGCTGAGCGCCAAGCATATCCTCATTGCCACCGGCGGGCGACCCGTGAAACCCGATCTGCCGGGGGCAGAGCATGCGATCACCAGCAATGAGATTTTCCATCTGGAGAAGCTGCCAAGGTCGATATTGATCATTGGCGGCGGCTATATCGCCTGTGAGTTTGCCTGTATCCTCAACGGGTTGGGGGTGCAGGTCACGCAGTTCTATCGCGGCGCGCAAGTCCTGCGCGGTTTTGACGACGAGGCGCGCGGCCTCGTGTCGGAGGAGATGATCGCCTCTGGGATCAAATTGCATCTGGGCACCAATATCGAGGCGATGGACGTGGTTGAGGGCGGCTATCGCGTGACCGGCACCAACGGCAGCGAGGCGGTGTTCGAACAGGTGATGTTTGCCACCGGGCGCACGCCCAACACGGAAAATCTGGGGCTCGAGGCCACGGGCGTGGCGGTCGGGCGCAAGGGTGAGATCCTGGTCGATAGCTATAGCCAGACCGGCGTGCCGTCGGTCTATGCGATTGGCGATGTGACCGACCGGGTCAACCTGACGCCGGTGGCGATCCGCGAGGGGATGGCCTTTGTCGAAACGGTGTTCAAGGGCAACCCGACACCGGTCGATCACGACCTGATCCCCACGGCGGTTTTCACTCAGCCCGAGATGGGCACCGTGGGGCTGAGCGAGGAAGAGGCGCGCGACCAAGAGGCGATCGAGGTTTATGCCACCTCGTTCCGGCCCATGCAGACCGCCTTTGCCGGACGGCCCGACCGGGTGCTGATGAAACTGATCGTCAGTCAGGCCACCCGCAAAGTGCTGGGGTGTCATATCGTAGCACCCGGTGCGGGGGAATTGATCCAGCTTGCCGGCATTGCCGTCAAGATGGGGGCAACAAAAGAGGATTTTGACCGCACCGTGGCGGTGCATCCGACCATGTCGGAAGAACTGGTGACGATGAAAACGCCTGTGCGCACCGCTTGATTTTTCACCTGTGCTGCACAGGTAATGAACCAAGCCGGGAGCGGCAGGACAACAAGGGAAGACATACGTATGGCTGGAAACTCTGGCGGCCCGTGGGGCGGCGGCGGAAATTCGGGCGGTGGCGGCGATGACCGCGACCGCAACACAGGGGGTGGAAAACGCCCCCCCGAGGGAGGACCGCAACTGCCTGAAATCGACGCATTGGTGCGCAAGGGTCAGGATCAGCTTCGCGTTCTGATGGGCGGGCGTGGCGGCGGCAACCGGGGCAACGGCACCGGCGGCGGCGACGGGCCACAATTCGGCAAGGGCACCGTTGGTCTGGCTGTGTTGGGGGCTGTGGCGCTCTGGGTCTTTGCCAGCGTCTATACGGTCAAGCCGGAGGAGCAATCGGTCGAGTTGTTTCTGGGTGAATATTACAAGACCGGCAATCCGGGTCTGAACTTTGCCCCTTGGCCGCTGGTCACGGCAGAGATCGTCAATGTGACGTCGGAACGGACCGAAGATGTTGGCCGCAGCACCGGCGCGCGCGAAGAGGGTCTGATGCTGACGACGGATGCCAATATCGTCGATATCGGGTTTCAGGTGGTGTGGAATATCTCTGATCCCGGCAAGCTGTTGTTCAATATCCGCGATCCGCAACTGACGGTGCAGGCCGTGTCGGAATCGGTGATGCGCGAGATCATCGCCGCGTCGAACCTTGCGCCGATCCTCAACCGGGATCGTGGGATCATCGCGGATACGGCGATGCAGAACATTCAGGAATCCTTGGATGAATATGACAGCGGTATCCGGATCGTTCGGGTCAACCTCGACAAGGCGGATCCGCCGAACGAGGTGATCGACAGCTTCCGCGAGGTGCAGGCCGCCGAGCAGGAGCGCGACAGGCTGCAACGGCAGGCGGATGCCTATGCCAACCGGGCCCTCGCCGAAGCGCGTGGTCAGGCCGCGCAAATTCTTGAGGATTCAGAGGGCTACCGCGCCCGCGTGGTCAACGAAGCGCAGGGTGACGCGAGCCGGTTCACGTCGGTTCTGACGGAATATTCCAAAGCACAGGACGTCACGCGCAAGCGTCTCTATCTCGAGACGATGGAGCGGGTTCTGGGCGATATCGACAAGACCATCCTCGACAGTTCGATCGTGGGGACCGAAGGCGGCGGCAATGGCGTCGTGCCCTATCTGCCGCTGAACGAGCTGCGCCGCAATACCACCAGCGAGGGGAACTGAGATCATGGGCTACACAAAATTTCTAATCCCCGCTGTGGTCATCCTAGGCTTTTTGGGTCTGTCCTCGGTCTTTGTGGTGGATGAGCGCGAAAAGGCATTGGTGCTGCAATTCGGTCAGATCAAATCCGTCAAGGAAGAACCGGGCCTGTCGTTCAAGATCCCGTTCATTCAGGAGGTCGTGCGCTATGACGACCGGATTCTGTCGCTTGATACCGACACGATCGAGGTGACGCCGTCGGATGACCGCCGGCTGGTGGTCGATGCCTTTGCCCGCTACCGTATCCGCGATGTGGTGCAGTTCCGGCAGGCGGTCGGTGTGGGCGGTATCCGCGTGGCCGAGGACCGGCTGTCGTCGATCCTGAACGCGCAGATTCGTGAAGTTCTGGGTGCTGATCAGGTGACGTCGGACACCATCCTCTCAGAGGATCGCCGCGAGTTGATGCGCCGCATTCAACGGCAGGCACAGCGCAGCGCCGAGGGGCTGGGTCTTGATGTGGTGGACGTGCGTCTCAAGCAGACCAACCTGCCCGAGCAGAACCTGGAGGCGACCTTTGCCCGGATGCGGGCCGAGCGCGAGCGCGAAGCCGCCGATGAGATCGCCCGTGGTAATGAGGCGGCGCAGCGGGTGCGCGCCCTGGCGGATCGGACTGTGACCGAAACGCTGTCGGATGCCGAGCGCGAAGCGCAGGTGATCCGAGGCGAGGCAGATGCGGAACGCAGCGCAATCTATGCCGAGGCCTATGGTCAGGACCCCGAGTTCTACGCCTTTTATCGCTCGCTCGAAGCCTATGAGAAGGCGCTGACCGGGGGCAATTCGTCGATGGTTATGACACCGGACAGCGAATTCTTTGACTATCTGCGGTCAGGGACTGCCCCGGAATGATCGAAACCGCGCTTCTTGCGCTGGGACTTGTGCTGATTGTGGAGGGGCTGGTCTATGCGCTGGCCCCCTCACTCATCGAACAGATGCTGGTGGCGCTGAGCGCGCTACCGGCTGAGGCGCGGCGGTTGATGGGCGCGATTGCGCTGGTGCTGGGATTGATCCTTGTCTGGGCCGCCAAGACGCTTGGCGCTTGATTTCGACGGGGCAAAGGGGTCACATGACCGTGACCTGCTATTGCAGCCTTGGCGATCCAGTGCCGGAGACCTACATTCAACAGCAAGAGTGGCACGCGCGTGCCGCCAGTTGCACGAACCAAAGGAGACATTGGTGTGAACACCCAAACGATTTCCGAAACACGATCCAGCGCGCTCAGCCTGCGCGCGCTCTGGGCCATGGCGCTGATGGTGGGTCTGTTGCTGGCGCAGGCACTGGCCGCGCAGGCGCGGCCCGACAGCTTTGCCGATCTGGCCGACAAGATCAGCCCGGCGGTGGTCAATATCACGACCTCGACCGTGGTCGAGCGGGGCACCGGCCCGGCGCCAATCGTCCCTGAGGGATCTCCGTTCGAGGATTTCTTTGAACAGTTTCGCGACCGTCTGGGCGAAGGCGACCGGCCACAACGATCATCGGCACTCGGCTCTGGTTTCGTGATTTCCGAGGATGGCTTTGTGGTGACGAACAACCACGTCATCGAGAGCGCCGACGAGATCATCATCGAGTTCTTTTCCGGCGAAACCCTGCCCGCCGAAGTGATCGGCACCGATCCCAAGACCGACATCGCGCTGCTCAAGGTCAAGGCCGACAAGCCGCTGCCATTCGTCAGCTTTGGCGATAGCGACACGGCGCGCGTTGGCGATTGGGTTCTGGCCATGGGCAACCCGCTGGGTCAGGGATTCTCGCTTTCGGCGGGGATCGTTTCGGCCCGGAACCGCGCGCTGAGCGGCACCTATGACGATTACATCCAGACCGATGCGGCGATCAACCGGGGCAACTCTGGCGGGCCGCTGTTCAATCTCGACGGACAGGTTGTGGGCGTGAATACAGCGATCCTGAGCCCGACCGGCGGGTCGATCGGGATCGGCTTTTCCATGGCCTCGAACGTGGTCAAGCGCGTGGTCGATCAGTTGCAGCAATTCGGCGAGACCCGGCGCGGCTGGCTGGGTGTGCGCATTCAGGACGTGACCGAGGATGTGGCCGAGGCAATGGGGCTGGAAAAAGCCGCAGGCGCGTTGGTCACGGATGTTCCAGAAGGTCCGGCCGCCGAGTCCGGCATGTTGGCAGGGGACGTCATCGTGTCGTTCGACGGTCAGGACGTGACCGATACGCGTAGCCTTGTGCGCACTGTCGGCAATACCGAGGTCGGCAAGACCGTGCGCGTCGTCGTGTTCCGCGAGGGCAAGACTGTCACGCTCAAGATCACGCTGGGCCGCCGCGAAGAAGCGGAAGGCGCCATACCCGTAGCGCAGCCCGGTGAGGATACACCCGAGGCACAGGCCGAAAAGACCATACTCGGTCTGACAGTGACCCCGCTGAACGAAGAGTTGCGCGGCCAGCTCGAGCTCGACAGCAGCGCGACCGGACTGGTCGTGGTGAATATCGACGAGTTGTCGGAAGCCTTTGAAAAGGGCATGCGGGCGGGCGATGTGATCACCGAAGCCGGTCAGCAAAAGGTGGCGAGCATTGCCGATCTGGACGACCGGATCGCAGAGGCCAAGGAGGCGGGGCGCAAATCGCTGCTGCTCTTGGTGCGCAGTTCCGGTGATCCGCGATTTGTGGCGCTGTCCATCGAGGACGCCAAGTAAAAGGCGCTGACGAAGGCAGAGAAGGCACCCCAAACTGGGGTGCCTTTTGCATTTGAGGCGGTGATGAAGGCCTGAAGGTGACAGTTGCCCCGCGCCCTGCGCGGAATGGGCGCTGTCAGAGCGGGCAAAGAGCGGTTTCCGACAGTTTGACTTGATCCTTGTGCCGCCTGCGGGCAAGAGGATGGCGCGGTTGGGTCAAAGAACAAGGGGTGTGTGATGGACGTGCAGCCGGAGATTGTCGGGCAGGTTCTGGGGTACGCGATACAGGGATGGGATCTGGCCAAGGGCTGGCTCCTGAGCCCCGCCGCCTGGTCACAATTCGGGGTGCTGGTGGTGGCCTGGCTCTTGGCGGTGATGATCACGCGCCGTTTGCGTCCGGCAGTTGCACGCCTTCTGACGCCGCCTGCGGGTCAAGATACTATGATTGCCTCGACGCGGCGCTTTGTCCTCATGTTCCTGCCGCTCTTGATGCCGCTCCTGGCCTATGGCCTGACTGGCATGGGCGAAGGCGTCACACGTCAGATCTTTGGGTCGGGCGATGTGATCGCCTTTGGCAAGCGTCTGTTTCTGGTTCTGGCGGCCCGGCTCTTTGTGCGCGAAATCCTGACCGATCCGTTCCTGCGGATGTTGGGGCGCTATGTGCTGATGCCGGTCATGCTGCTCTATCTTTTTGACCTGCTGGGGTTGGCCAATGCGCGGTTGGCCGCGATTTCGGTCGATCTGGGCAATATCAGCTTTTCGGCGCTGGCGCTCTTGCGCGGCGCGGTCTCGGCGGCGCTCTTGTTCTGGCTGGGCCGGTGGTCCAACAGCCAATCCGAGGATTTCATCAAGCGCCAGCAGGAATTGCGCCCCGCCACCCGCGAACTCGCGATGAAGGCCAGCCAGATCGTGATCTTTGGTGCGGCGTTTCTCTTGCTCATGTCGATCATGGGCATCGACCTCACGGCGATTGCCGTCTTGGGCGGTGCGCTTGGCGTGGGCATCGGTCTTGGTCTGCAACAGATCGCGGCCAATTTCGTCTCGGGCGTGATCCTGCTCTTGGAGGGGCAAACGACGGTGGGCGATTACGTCGTGCTCAATGACGGATCCGAGGGGACCATCGTCAAGATGACCGCCCGCGCCGCCATTCTGGAAACGGTGGACGGGCGCTGGATCGTGGTGCCCAACGAGGATTTCATCACCAGCCGCGTCGTCAACTACTCTGACGCAGGCAAGCGGCACCGCTATGAGGCGGCATTTTCCGTGAGCTACGACACCGATATCACCCTGATCCCGGCGATGGTGGAACCGGCAGTCGCGGCGGTGAATGCGGTGTTGGCCGAAGGGAAATTCGCGCCGGAATGCGAATTGAAGGCCTTTGGCGAAAGCGGCGTCGATTTCTCGGTGGAATACTGGGTCGACGGGATCGAGGACGTGACCGGCAAGTATCAGTCCGACGTGCTCTTTGCGATCTGGAGCGTGCTGCGCGCCCGCCGCGTTGAGATGCCCTATCCGCAGCGCGTGGTGCATCACCGGGGGTTGGCATTGGACCCGACCCTGAGCTTGGCCCCGGTCGCATGACCGACGCTCTCGTCATCGGGGCCGGGCCTGCGGGTCTCATGGCGGCGCGGGAGATGGCGCGCGCCGGGTTGCGTGTCACAGTGGCCGAGGCCAAACCCTCGGTCGGGCGCAAGTTTCTGATGGCGGGCAAATCGGGGTTGAACCTGACCAAGGCGGAAGAGTTCGAGGCGTTCATGGCGGCCTACGGCCCCCGCGCCGACACCCTGCGCCCGATGATCGCGGCGTTTGGACCGGAGGCGGTACAGGATTGGGCGCGCGCGCTGGGGCAAGAAGTCTTTGTCGGATCGACCGGCCGGGTCTTTCCGAAGCTGATGAAAGCCTCGCCGCTTCTGCGCAGTTTCCTTGTGGACTTGACGGGGGTTGGGGTAGAGATTCGCACCCGTTGGCGCTGGCGCGACTGGGACAATGGCGCGGTATTCGACACGCCGATGGGCGTGCAACGCCTACACCCCACCGTCACGGTGCTGGCCTGCGGCGGCGCAAGCTGGGCGCGGCTCGGCTCGGACGGGGCATGGGCGGCGCATCTCGATCCCACGGCGCTGGCACCGTTCCGCCCCGCCAACATGGGCTTTCTGGTCGACTGGTCGCCGCATATGGCGGCGCAGTTCGGACAGCCGGTCAAGGGCGTGGAATTGCACGCGGGGGCCCTGCGCTCGCGCGGGGAGTTCGTGATTTCCTCCCAAGGGGTAGAGGGCGGCGGCATCTATGAGGTGAGTGCGGCGCTGCGCGATGGCGCACCGCTCACGCTCGATCTTTTGCCCGACCTCAGCGTGACGCAGGTCACGGACCGCCTGAGCCAGAGCAAGACCAGCGACAGCCTCAAGAACCGGCTGCGCAAGGCATTCCGGCTGGATCCTGTGAAACTGGCGCTGGTGATGGAATTTGGGCGGGGTGCTGCGGATTTACCTCGCCTTCTCAAGCGTTTGACTGTGCCCCTCACCGGGCCGCGCCCCATGGATGAGGCGATCTCGACCGCAGGCGGTCTGCGGTTCGAGGCGCTTGATCCGGGGTTGATGCTGCGGGCATGCCCCGGCGTGTTTGCCGCCGGGGAAATGCTCGATTGGGAGGCGACGACGGGCGGCTATCTGCTGACCGCTTGTCTTGCCACGGGACATTGGGCGGGACGGCATGCCGCCGCCCATGCTCAGGAGAGTGCCGAGGCGCGCTGACACGCGGGACGGCCGGACATCATCCCAAGGTAAGCGTTGAGTTTTTCACCGGGGTCCGAAAACCCGGCCTTGCCCGCCCATATCAGGCAATGGGCCAGCAGGATGTCGGCGATGGTCATGGTCTCGCCTTGCAGAAAAGGACCGGTCAGCGCGTCGGAGAGGCGCGCGATATTGCGGGCATACTCCCATTTGAGCGAGTCCTTGACCGCTGGCACACGGTGCTCTTCAGGCAGAACAAAGCTGTGGCGCGCGGCAGTCCAGAGGATGCCGTCAATTTCATCGAGAATCTGATGGGTCAGCGCATCCTGACGCGCACGGGCGACGGTGCCGGGGGCATGGGTGAATTGCCCGTGCTTGTCGGCGAGATAGGTCATGATCGCGGTGGAATCTGTCAGAACCGCCTCGCCATCGCGCAACGCCGGGATCTTACCCGACGGATTCGCCGCGAGCGCCTCGGGAGAGCCGGATGCAACGGCCAAGTGAGTGTATTGGATACCCATTTCCTCTGCGAGCCAGAGCACGCGAAAGGCGCGGCTGGCACGTGAGCCGATGACGTCATACATGGAATTGTCCTTGTTGAGGTGGTTCATGCGCAGCTTTGCTTCAAAGCGGGACCGCGCGCAATGGGCAAGGGTTTAACGATTTATCAACAGGCTGTGCTTAGGCTGAGCGAGACGGAGTCGCGCCGGGGCGCGGCATGTGTCGAAAGGGGCGTGGCATGAGGTGGCTCTGGGCGATGATCAAACGGCATGTGGCCCTGCGCCGCACGGGGCCGCCCGGATCACCGCGCGCTGGCGAGCATGGCAAGGCGAATGAGCGCCCGCTCCACCAGCGCCATCTCCGGCGCGCGTTGGGCGGCGGAGCGCAGGGTGAGGTCCGTATCCGTCAGGATTGTCAGCGCCTGTTGCAACCGTTCCGCGCCCCAGCCCTGCGCCTGTCGCAGCATGCGGTCGCGACGCGGCCCGAAAATCGGCGGGCGCATGCGCGCGATGCCCTGCGCCGCCCCTCCGGGATCAGAGGCCGCAGTATAGAGCGCCCGAAAATGCCGCGTGGCCCCGATGCAGAGGCCGACTGGCTGGGTGCCCTGCGCCTTCAACCGCCGCATGACCGGGCCGATTTCGGACGATCGCCCCTCGGCGACGATATTGAGGATATCGTCCAGGTCCGCCTCGGTCGAGGCGGGTGCGCAGGCGGCAATATCAGACGCGTTGAGCGGCGTTGCATCGCCCAGTTTATAGAGCGCCAGTTTCTCGACGGTCTGGCGAAAATCACCGGGGTCGAGATCCCGCGCGAGTGCGGTCAGATCAGCCATGACCGGGCCCGGCACGTCACGCAGACCGGCGCGGGTGAGCGCCGCCTCGATCTCTTCGCGGCTCGGAGGGTCATCATAGAGGCCGACGGCATAGGCATTGGGATGGCTTTCAAACGCCTTGCGGATTTTCGACGTCGCCTTGAGCGCGCCTGCGGTCACGACGATCTGCGCATCCCCTGCCCGCCAATCGCTGAGCGCCGCCAAAATGGCATCGGCGGCGGTGTCATTGGCATCCTCGACAAAGGCGGCGCGCGGGCCGGGAAAGAAGCCTTGGGCCTTGACCGCATCCATCAGCGCGGCAGGATCCTTGCGCAGGTCCGCCGCAGGCATCCGGGTGAGGCGCATTTCGGCATCCGCCGTGGGGCCGAGCAGTGCGGCCAGCATTTCCTGCCGTTTGAGCGCCACGCGCATCGCGTCCGCCCCATAGATCAGGAGCCCGGTGCGCTGCGCCTCGGGCTTGGCGAAATAGCGGATGGCATCGCGGGGCGAGAGCTTCATTCCGGCGGCGGCAGGTCTGCGGCCAGAAGGCGGGTCAGCAGTTGATCGGCCAGAATGGACATGAGCCGCGTTTCGGCGTCGCGCTCGGAGGCCTGCACAGCCACGGTGCTGCCGGTCGAGGAATAGCCGGTAAAGCTGTTGACGTCGCCGGAGGTGACAATCGCGCCGGTCTCGAGATCGCGCAGGCTGTAGGCAACGCTGCCCAAGAGGTTAAAGCGCGAGGCCACGTTGTTGCGGTTGATGGCCATGGCCTGGGTGTCGAGGGTGATCGTGTGGCTGAGGGCGTAACGCGGTTGGGTTGCGCGGCCAAGGCGCGTCTCGATTTCCTGCGTGAGCAGATAGCCCGCGCGTGTGTTGGGGGCGTCAACCTCGACCCGCCCCATCAGGGCCGTCCCGGCCCCGCCCGGCCCATAGGCGGGCGCAAAACCACAGGCTGCCACTGCGCCAAGTCCACAGGCCAAGCCCGAGAGCAGAAGGAGGCGACGGTTAAACGACGACATTCACGATCCGTCCGGGGACAACGATGATTTTCTTGGGCTGGGCCCCATCCAGCGCCTTGAGCACAGCATTGTGGGCCAGCGCCAGTTTTTCAACCTCGGATTTCGGCATATCGGCGGGAACGGTGATTTCGCCGCGCCGTTTGCCGTTGATCTGAATGGGCAGAATGACCGTGTCGTCGATCAGCATCTCCGGGTCAGCGAGAGGCCAAGGCGCGGTTGTGACCAGCCCCTCCCCGCCCAGCATGGACCAGACATCCTCGGCCAGATGCGGGGTCATGGGTGACATGAGTTGTGCCAGGGTGCGGGCGGCGCTGGTTTTTGCGCCCTGCCCCGCCTGCGATTTGGCGAGCGTGTTGGTGAAGGCATAGAGCCGCGCAATGGCGGCGTTGAACCCGAAGCTGTCGATGCCCTTGGTCACCTCGTCGATGCATTTGTGCATCTCGCGCAAGAGCGCCTCATCGTCCAGCGTGGCGGGGGCGTCGCTCGCGGCAATCTCGGCGGCGATGCGCCAGACCCGGCTCAGGTGGCGATGCGCGGCCTCGGCCCCTGATGCGGTCCATTCGACGTCGCGCTCGGGCGGGCTATCGCTGAGAACGAACCAGCGGGCGGTATCAGCGCCATATTGCGCGATGATGGTGGAAGGATCGACGACGTTCTTCTTGGATTTCGACATCTTGGCGGAGGGGATGATTTCAACCCCAGTGCCATTCGCCAAACGCCCCTCACTCACCTCTTCGGGCAGGTGATAAACGGGGCGTCCCGCCGCATCGCGGGTCTGGTAGATCTCATGCGTCACCATGCCTTGGGTGAAGAGCGCATCGAAGGGCTCGATCGCCTTTTGCGGCAGATGCCCAGTGATCTGCATCGCGCGGGCGAAGAAGCGGGAGTAGAGCAGGTGCAGGATCGCGTGTTCGATGCCGCCGATATATTGGTCGACGTTCATCCAGTACTCGGCCTCGGCCATGTCGGTGGGCGTGGCGGCATGGGGCGCGGTGAAGCGGGCGTAATACCAGCTTGAATCGACGAAGGTGTCCATCGTGTCGGTCTCACGCCGCGCGGGCGCAGCGCAGCGCGGGCAGGTGCAGTCGCGCCATGTCGGATGGCGGTCCAGCGGGTTGCCGGGGGCATCAAAGGTGACATCGTCAGGCAGGCGGATGGGCAGGTTTTCCTTGCGCTCGGGCACCACGCCGCAGGTGTCGCAATGCACGACCGGGATCGGGCACCCCCAGTAGCGTTGGCGTGAGAGACCCCAATCGCGCAGGCGGAATTTGGTGACGCCCTGCCCTACGCCGTTGGTTTCGCAGAACTCGATCGCGGCATTGACGCCCGCCTCGCCGCTCTGGATTTCCTCGCCCGCCACAAGCCGCGTGTAGCGCACGCGCTCGGATTTGAGCGGCACATAGGGCGCGGCCTCAATGTCGTGATCGCCCTCGAGCGGCAGAAAGGTATCGAGGATCGGCAGGTCATATTTGCGCGCGAACTCATGGTCGCGCTGATCGTGGCCCGGACAGCCGAAAATCGCGCCTGTGCCGTAATCCATCAAGATGAAATTGGCGATATAGACCGGCAATTCGCAAGCGGTGTCAAAGGGATGGCGCACGCGCAGGCCGGTGTCAAAGCCCAGCTTGTCGGCCTTTTCAATCGCCTCCGCGGTGGTGCCGCCCTTGCGCGCCTCGGCGCAGAACGCCGCCACTTCGGCACGCTCGCGTTCAAGCGTCTTGGCCAGCGGGTGATCGGGCGAAATGCCGACAAATGACGCCCCCATCAGGGTGTCGGGGCGGGTGGTGTAGACCTCGATCCGGTCATGCCCGTCCGGGCCGTCAATGAGGCCAAAGGCGAATTGCAGCCCGCGCGATTTGCCGATCCAGTTTTCCTGCATCAACCGCACCTTGGCGGGCCAGTTGTCGAGGGTGTCCAGCGCCTCTAGCAGGTCCTCGGCAAAGTCGGAGATGCGAAAGAACCACTGCGTGAGTTCGCGCCGCTCCACCTCCGCGCCAGAGCGCCAACCCTTGCCGTCGATCACCTGTTCATTGGCCAGAACGGTCATATCGACCGGGTCCCAGTTCACGACGGCGTTCTTGCGGTAAACGAGGCCATGTTCCAGAAAGTCGAGGAACAGCGCCTGTTGCTGGCCGTAATATTCGGGATCGCAGGTGGCGAATTCGCGGGACCAGTCGATCGAGAGGCCCAAGGGTTTCATCTGGGCGCGCATGTCGGCGATATTGCCGTAGGTCCAGTCCTTGGGGTGGCCGCCGCTGGCCATGGCCGCGTTTTCGGCGGGCATGCCGAACGCGTCCCAGCCCATCGGGTGCAGCACGTTATGCCCCGTCGCGATCTTGTAGCGCGCCACCACGTCGCCCATCGTATAGTTGCGCACATGGCCCATGTGGATGCGTCCCGACGGATAGGGGAACATTTCCAGCACGTAGTATTTCGGGCGCGTCTCGTCACGACGAGCGCGGAAAACCTCGGCCGCGTCCCACGCGGATTGCCATTTCGCTTCGACGTCACTGGCTGAATAGCGCGACATGGGGCGAGCCTCTTGCTGATAGGGTTGTTGCAGGGGGTGATAGGCGGTTGGGGCGCGCGGGTCCAGTGGGCGCGCGCAAAAATGCGGGGGGTTTGCGTGGGCGGATGCGCTGATTATAACGGCTGAGGGCAGAACGAGTGCGGATAGACATGAAAATCCTTTTCATCCATCAGAATTTTCCCGGCCAATACAAACATCTGGCCCCGCTTTTGGCGCGGCAGGGGCATGAGTGCGTGGCGCTGACGCTGCGGGTCAAGGAGGCGACCAATTGGCAAGGGGTGCAGGTGATCCCCTATGCCCTGCCCAAGCGGGATGGGCAAAAGCTGCACCCTTGGCTGGTCGATCTTGACACGAAAGTCACGCGCGGCGAGGCGTGCTGGCGGGCGGCGGTCGCCCTGCGGAACCAGGGCTATACGCCCGATGTCATTCTGGCCCATCCGGGTTGGGGTGAATCGCTCTTTCTGCGGGATGTCTGGCCTGAGGCGCGGTTGGGGCTCTATTGCGAACTGTATCATCTCGCGGGCTATCCACATCTGAATTTCGATCCCGAATTCGCCAGCACGGATATCGAGGCCGAAACGCTGCGCATCCGGATGAAGAACATCAACAACCACCTGCATTTCGAGCAGGGACACGCGGGCATCAGCCCGACGCGGTTTCAGGCGGATACCTTTCCCAGCCCGTTTCGCGAGCGGATCACGGTCAGCCATGACGGGGTCGATACGATTCAGGCCTGCCCCATGCCCGATGTGCGGCTGACGATCGAGGGGCAATGCGACGTGACCCGCGCCGATGAGGTGATCACCTTTGTGAACCGCAATCTGGAGCCCTATCGCGGCTATCATGTGTTCATGCGCGCGCTGCCGCGCCTCTTGCGCGAGCGGCCCAATGCCACGGTGCTGATCGTGGGCGGCGACGAGGTGAGCTATGGCGCGCGCGCCCCCAAGGGCCGGACCTGGAAGCAGATATTCATTGACGAGGTGCGCGGCCGCATTTCCACGCCCGACTGGCAGAGGGTGCAGTTTCTGGGGCGCATTCCCTATGATCAGTTCCTGCGGCTGTTGCAGGTGAGCCGCGTGCATGTCTACCTGACCTATCCCTTTGTCCTGAGTTGGTCGCTGTTGGAGGCGATGTCCTGCGAGGCGGCGATTGTCGCAGGCGATACCGCCCCGGTGCGCGAGGTCATCACGGATCGAGAGACCGGACGGCTAGTGGATTTCTTTGACCGCGATGCGCTGGTGGGTGAGGTTTGTGCGCTCTTGGAGGACGCAGACGAGCGGGCGCGATTGGGCGCCAATGCGCGCGACCTGATCCGCGCGCAGTATGATTTGCGCACGATCTGCCTGCCGCGTCAGGTGAGTTGGGTCGAGGGGCTGGTGTCGCGCGCATGATCCTGAACGCAGAGATCGTGATCCGCCAGTGACGCCAGCACGTAGCAATCGCGCGCGGCGCCGTCGCCCGTGCAGCCCTCTGCGATTCGCGCCAATTCCGACTCGAGCGCGCGCAACCGGCGGATTTTCTCGCGGACCGCGTCCAGTTGGCCCTGCGCGATCCGGGTGGCGCTGGTGCAGGCGCGGTCGGGGTGGTCCTGCAACTCGATCAGCGCAGAGATGGCCTCGAGCGAGAACCCCAGATCGCGGGCGTGCCGGATAAAGCCCAGACGCTCCAACTCGGCATGCCCGTAGCGACGCTGATTGCCTGAACTGCGCAGCGGGGCCGAGAGCAGGCCACGGGATTCGTAATAGCGGATGGTGGGCACCTTGACGCCAGTGCGCACCGCCAGATCGCCAATCGAGAAAAACATGCAACACCCTCTTGAAGCTCTAGTCACTAGAGAGATTACATTGCCTGTGACGCAAATGCAAAGGAGGCTCGCAATGGCGGGATGTTGTGGCCATGAGGCGCGGTTCGACGGTGTGTCAGCGGTGTACCGGCGGAGGTTGTGGATGGTGATCGCCATCAACGCGACGATGTTCGGGGTGGAAATGGTCGCAGGGCAAGCGGCGCAGTCGCAGGCGCTCAAGGCGGATGCGCTGGATTTTCTGGGCGATGCGCTGACCTATGGGCTGTCCTTGGCCGTGATCGGCATGTCGATGCGGGTGCGGGCCACGGCGGCGCTCTTCAAGGGGCTCAGCCTCATGGCGATGGGGCTCTGGGTGCTGGGCACAACCGTCTACCGGGTGTTCTATCTGGGTGTGCCAGAGGCCGGGATCATGGGCAGCATCGGGTTTCTGGCACTGGCCGCGAATGTAGCGAGCGTGCTCCTGCTCATGGCCTATAAGGATGGCGATGCCAATGTCCGCTCGGTCTGGCTGTGTTCGCGCAACGATGCGATTGGCAATGTCGCGGTGATGGTCGCGGCGCTGGCGGTCTGGGGGGCGGGTTCTGGCTGGCCCGACCTGATCGTGGCGGGGCTTATGGCCTCGCTCTTTGTCAATTCGGCGCAGCAGATTATCCGGCAGGCGCTAGACGAGCGCCACCATGCCGACGGATTGGTCAGAAGCGCGCCGCATTGATCCGCAATTGCCGGGCGCGGTTGAGGATCGCATCTTCGACCGCGCGCTCGGTGGCGGCATTGACCGCCCCCCCTCGCGTTTGCAGGGCGACGTTGAGCGAGCGGGCGTCAAGCGCCGGGTCGCTGATGAGAATCGTGGCACGGTAGGACTGTCCGCCGCCCGGCGGGGTGCCATAGCCCGTGGAAATCACGCCGGTAAAGGGATCGGCGGCCTCGATGGGAAGAAAATCGAGAACTTGAAGCGAGGCGGTCCAGAGAAAGCGGTTGACCTTGACTGTGTCCTTGGCGCCGCGAAAGGCATCGAGGATCGAGCCGTCTCCCGCCGCGACCTGCCGCTCGCGCCCGCCCTTCACGCGCATCGCCTCTTCGTCGAGCGTGGCGTTCTTGAACCCGCCGCACCCGCTCAGAAGCACGAGACAGGTCGCAGTGAGGCCGAGGATCTTGAGACGCGAATGGGTCATGGCACCGTCCGAGATTGTTTCCATCCCTACTATCCAAGCCGGGGCGGAGGGGCAAGCCGTTTGACGGTTTGTCGCGCACTTGTGCCGGGCCCGTGGGCTGTGGCATGCAAGGCACAGGCAATATGAGGGAGCGGTCATGGGGCTGAGCGAAATCAAGGCACGGATGGACAAGGCCTGCGTCGCGGCGGGGCGCGCACCGGAGGATGTGGACTTGATCGCAGTCTCCAAGGTGCAACCTGAGGAGCGCGTTGCCGCCGTGCTCGATCAGGGCCACCGCGTCTTTGGCGAAAACCGGGTGCAAGAGGCCGCTGGCCGCTGGCCGGCCTTTCAAGAGCGTTATGCCGGGATTGTTCTGCATCTCATCGGCCCCTTGCAGAGCAACAAGGCACGGCAGGCGATGGAGATGTTTCAGGCCATCCATTCCGTGGACCGGCCCAAGATCGCGCAGGCGATTGCACGTCTGGCACAGGAAATGGGGCGCTGCCCTGACCTCTTTCTGCAGGTCAACACCGGCGCAGAGCCGCAAAAGGCGGGTGTGCTGCCCGAGGCCGTGGATGGGTTCGTGGCCGAGTGTCGCGCGCTCGATCTGCCCGTCAAGGGGCTGATGTGCATCCCGCCGGTCGAAGAAGAGCCGAGCCTACATTTCGCGCTCTTGGCGAAAATGGCGGCGCGCAACGGGCTCTCAGGCCTGTCAATGGGCATGAGCAGCGATTTCGAGAGCGCGATTGCGCAGGGGGCGACGCATATCCGCGTGGGCTCTGCCATTTTCGGCGACCGCGATTACGGCTGAGGCGGCACGATCAATCGCGCGCCATAGGTGATCTGGCGCGCGATGCGCAGCAGGTGATCCGGGCGCAACCCGATACAGCCCGCCGTGGGAAACCCCGGTCGCCGCCAGCGGTGAACAAAGATACACGATCCGCGCCCGCGCACCGCCTGCGGCCAGTTCCAATCGGTGATCAGCACCAGATCATAGAGCGGATCGGCCCGGCGCAGCACCTCATGGCTATGCGGATAGGGCGCGCGCACCATGAGGTTGTAATCCTCATGGCTCGCATCATCCGACCAGAGATCACCGGGTCGGATCGGCACCGCCCAATCGGTGGGCCGCGCCATGCGGTCGGGGCGATAGAGCAGGCCCACGATGCGGTGACTGCCAACCGGCGTCGCCCCATCCCCCTCGCGTTTGCGCGCCGACACGCCGCCGCGCCCGAGGGTGCAGGGATAGCGCTGCCCACGGAATCGCAGGCCAAGAGGGGTGAGAACCAGATCATCAGGCGTCATCCCCTCCTTTTGCCCGATCCCCCTGCGCGGGCAAAGGAGGAAGTGCAGGCCCCTGCTTTTTCTTGGTGAAAATACTCAAGAATCCCCTTCTCGCCGCATGGCACCGCAGAGAGTGGCAAGACGCGCGTCCCGCCTCTATATTGGGGAAAAGACAGGGGGAACGGACCGTGCGACATCTGATTGGCCTCATCGGGGCGCTTTTCATTCTGGGCACGGCCCCGGCGCAGGCCGAGCGCGCAGCGCTCAGCGCGCATGTGTTCGGCAATTCGCTGGTGCATCATCTCAGCGACGATCCGGCCACCAATGTGCCCTATTGGCTGGCGCGATTGGCGCAGGCGGGGGGGCG
>Ga0209345_10001018_pt1 | contig 35808 bp, 37 predicted proteins | sample Cruoilmetagenom7_FD_187294 | JGI IMG/M metagenome (GOLD analysis project Ga0209345, IMG submission 187294) | Oil polluted marine microbial communities from Coal Oil Point, Santa Barbara, California, USA - Sample 7 (SPAdes) (version 2) | ecosystem: Environmental > Aquatic > Marine > Oil seeps ...
GATGTTGCGCAGGGTCGACAGCGCGGTCATCGCGCTGTGGTTGGTAAGAATGGATGACATGTTTACTGCTCCGATAGTCTTTTTCTTATCGTGTCATCGGATTTCTTCCGAAAACGGGCCTGCCCGTGGCTCGGAATAAACATGCGGTTTAAGGCGAAAATAAGGAATCCTCAGAGAGATTGGTCAAAATGTTGGGAAGCGGAGACACTTTTCGGCCGTTTCTCACCATCCGGGCCATAGGTCCCGGACAGGGAATGACGGTCGCGGATGCGATCCAGTTCATCAATGATCGCGCCGGTGGCCTGCGTCATCTTCTCAAGCAGCACGTGATCCTGTGCGATCAGGTCGCGCATTTCGACCAGTTTGCTACGCAATTCTGCAGCCTGCGGGTGATCCTCGAGCAAGGCACGCGGCGCGGCAAACGCCTCTTCTACCTCACCCAGAAGGGCGGTCTTTTGCGGATAGATTTCCGTCACCTCGGCCAGACGGCCGCCTGTGATCGCGGCGATTTCATCGCGCAAAAGCCGTGACAAACGGTCTACAACGGATAGGGCCTGAGCCATCGAAGTCATGTACGTCCTCCATTCTCTGCCATCGCGGCCCGGTATGCGCCGATGCTGCGTTCCACGCTTTCGGCAATGCCGGTCGAGCCCCGGCTTGCCAGTTCGTCCGCATAGGCCCGTGCCAGGAAACTGCGCCAGGTGTCCTCGGCAAAGCCGCCGTCCATCGTGCCCATGTTAACGGTCTTGAGCATCTCTTCCATGACCTGCGTCAGAAACACGGCTTCGAAATCCCGCGCGGCGGTCTGGGCCGGATCGGGGGTGGCCGCGGGTGTGCGGTTGGCGATCTGAGCCTGCCCCTGCGCCATTGCCAGTGTCACATTGCCTGAAATATCCATGTCACCCCTCAGATGATTTCCAGATCGGCATGCAGCGCGCCGGCGGCCTTGATGGCCTGAAGGATCGAGATCGTCTGCGACGCGGTCACGCCGATTGCATTCAGTCCGTCAACAAGACGTTGCAGGCTGACGTCGCCCTCCAGAATGGTGAAATGTGCTTCGGCTTCTTGCACCTCGACCTCGGTCTGCGGCACGACGACCGTGGTGCCGCCGATGGTGATCGGTTCGGGCTGGCTCACCTGAATATCTTCGCGCACCACCACGGTCAGTCCGCCTTGGGACACGGCAACCTTGTCCACGCGGACGTTGGCCCCGATCACGATCGTGCCGGAGCGCGCGTCGATCACCACCTTGGCCACGCTGTCAGGCTGCACCATCAGATTTTCGACAGCCGCCATCATTTCCGGCGTATCGCCCTTGTCGTTGGACAGAACTTCGATGGTGGTGCTGTCGAGAACCTGCGCAGTGCCACCACCGAGGGATTGGTTGATCTTGTCCGCCACACGGTTCGCCGTGGTGATGTCGGGACTGCGCAACGCAACCCGGAAAGACCGTAGTGAGGCGAGCCGGAAGTCGATTTCATTCTCCACCGTCGCGCCGTTCTCGATCCGCGCCACCGTGGGCACCCCTTCGACGATAGAGGCATTGACCCCCTGCGCCGCGTAGCCCGCAACCGCAATCGGGCCCTGAGCGACGGCGTAAACCTCGCCATCCGCACCGGAAAGGGGCGTCACGATCAGCGTCCCGCCTCGCAAGGACGACGCATCCCCGAGCGAAGAGACCACCACATCGATGGTCGATCCCCGCCGTGCAAAGGGCGGCAGCATCGAAGTAACCATAACGGCGGCGGTGTTCTGCGTGCGCATGTTGGCGTTCTGCAGATTGCCGACTCCGAGGCGTTCCAACATACCCTCAATGCTCTTTTGCGTGAACGGGCTGTTACGCAGCGTGTCGCCCGTTCCGTTCAGGCCGACCACAAGTCCGTATCCGACCAGTTGGTTTTCCCGGACACCCTCGAACGAGGCGATATCCTTGATCCGGACATCGGCGCGCGCCGCGTCAAATACAGGCACGAGGGTGATAATGGTGACAAGGAGCGCTCGGAGGACCTGCATATCCAACATTCTTTATGTTTGTTGCAAGGATTATTGCCGCAGTTCGGCCACAAACTCAAGAATAGATTGCAACTGTGCAAGTTATAGGGACGTAATTGCTTGACGCTCACGCTTCTGTGTTTCTATCATGAAAGAAAAAATCAGAGGCCGATCATCAAAAACAAGGATCGGGGAGCAGTATGCATATTTATCTATACGAACCGCGTGCGGATCGTCTTGACGGTCTCATGGCGGAATTACGGTCAGCCCGAATGCGGCCAGTCCCGATTCAGGCCGCGTTTTTTCGCGGCGAGCTGGGATTGCTGAACCGCAGCGGGCATGAAGACAGGCCCTTTCTGCTGGCAGAGAGCCCGGACCTCATAGACCAGATCGCAGCGCTTCGGCGTGCGGGATGTTCCAATCCCATCCTCGTGATGCGCGATTTCCGCAATTCGCGCGACACTGCCGCGGCACTGGATGCGGGCGCGGATGATGACATCGTCATCCCGGTGAAATCGGTCGAGCTGCGTTCCCGGATCAATTCGATCACCCGTCGGTCGCACGGTCACGCCGCCGAAAGCGTCAACGTGGGCGAGGTCACGGCCTATTTCGACGGGCGCGATCCGGAGATTTCGGGACAGGTGGTCAAGCTTAGCCGGCGCGAACACGCGATTTTCCAGCAACTGGTGCTGAATGCCGGGCGCGTCGTGTCAAAGGCGACGATCTATGACGCGGTCTACGGCATGTCCGAAGAGCAGCCCTTCGACAAGGTGATCGACGTCTATATCTGCAAGATCCGCAAGAAGATCGACCAGTCGGCCGCCTCCGGGCATAATTACATCGAGACGGTGCATGGCCGGGGCTATAAATTCGCCGCCGTTGCCGAAACGATGAAGCGCGCCGGCGGGATGTAACCCCGCCAGCCGCGAAATCTATCGCATGAAGTTCAGGAACGACAGCTCCGACAGCCGCGCGGTCACCGCGTAACTGGCCTGAAGCTGTGTCTGGGCCGAGGTGAGCCGCGTCGCCGCCTCGTATGGATCGACGGTTTCCAGCGAACTGATATGAAGTGACAGAATCTCGCGCTTTGCGCTTAGTCGATCATTCGCATCCTCGACAAGCTTTTGCATCGACCCGGTCCGGGCTTCGGAGGCCAGAACCGCGTTAACGCCAGACCCGAGTGCGCCGGCCGCAGCGCCGACCCAGCTTTCATAGGCGTCAGCGTCCGTAATTTCCGCCGGATCGGTCGAGGCGAGCATCGCCAGCCCGCGCATCATGTCGCGGAACCCCGGATCATTTGCCTGTACGCCATAGCTGATGTCGAGATTATCATCGATCGTCGCGTTCAGGCGCGGGTTCGTCGCGCCGCCGCTCTGCAATGGCGTGCCGTTAAAGAACGTATCCTCGTAACCCGTCGCGGGATCACTCGGGGTGCCGTTAAAAATCGCGTCGATCTCAGCCAATTTGGCCGCGGCATCCGCGCCGCTGGTGAGACCGCCGCCGACGAGGCCCGACATCACATCCGAAGGGCTCAGCCCCGTCGTGCCGTCAACCTGGTTCCAGCTATTCATCGGACTGCGGTCGCTGTCGACCCCGCCGAACATGGACTTGCCGTTATAGCTGGTATTCAGAAAGGAGACGATGGTGTCATAGGCGTCGCGCGCCGTCTCTTGCAGAAATTTCGGATCCGCAGAGCTGGCATCGGTGTTGGTTATCGCCATAGTCAGCACATCTTGCGCCGCCTCGCGTACATTGCCAAGCGTCGTGGCCATCAGGTCGAGACGGTTCTGCAACAGGGTGTTGGATTCGATCTGCCCCTCGGTCCGGTCATAGACGGTGCGGGTGTTCAACGCCTCGATTGAGCGTGACCCGAGCGCGGCAAAGGGATCCGCGTGTCGGCCCGTCGCGACCTCCTGTTCGGCGCGAAGCATCAGCTGCATCGTCTCATTCGTGGTGCGCTGGCGGGACATAAGGCCCTGAAGGGTCGAGACGGTCTGTACAAAGGAAATCATTCTTTAGCCTCTCAAACCATGTTCAGGAGTGTATCGATCATCTCGGACGCGACCCGCAGGACCTGCGAGTTCGCGTTATAGGATTGCTCGATCATCTGAAGGTTTTGCAGTTCGGTATCGATGTTCACGCCTCGCGCGTTCAGGCGGCTGGCGCGATAGGTCTCGGAACTCGCCGTCAGCGCGCTCAGCGAACTTTCGGCGGCGACGCGGCGGCTCTGCTGTGCAGTGAATACGCCGTTGACGAATTCGCTCATGGTGCCGCTGCTGCCCTGCCCGGCCTGCGGGTCAAAGGAAACCGCGGCGGAAAAGAAATCGAGGAAGGCACGAACCTGCGTGCTGTCCGAGGCTGCTCCGGGAGTGGTTGCCCCCAACCCGTCGCGCAGGCGGGTCAATTCGCCTCCTTTGGCCGGATCGATTGCCTCGTTCACCGCGATGCGGCCGGCCAATCCGGGCGATACCGTCGCGCCGAGCGCGGAGCCGGCGTTGGTGAACAACCCGGCCTCTCCCGCGGCGAGGCTGGCATCGCTATCCTCGAACCCTTCGATCAGGGAGCGCGCGATCTCGTCCAGCTCAAGCTGGGACTGCGGCACGGTTTCGAGCGCCAATTGCAGATGACCGGCCAGTGATCCCTGTTCTGAGCCGCGCCGCCCCGTCGTACCGGGGGTGACATTCTCGTCGCCCGAGGTCAGCGTTCCGGTGGCGCGATCAAACGCCAGCTCGTTCACATAGCCCGCGACCACCAGCGTCTGACCGCCCGAACTGTTGACCGTCGCCTGCCCGACATTGTCGTAGCGAACCTCGATCTGCATGACGCTCGCCAGTTTGTCCAATTCTTCGGATCGCCGGTCTTGCAGCCCCGCGTAAGTGGCGGAGCCTTCGGGAACCGTGCCGATGTCTGCGTTGATCCGTGCGATTTCCGCCATGGCGGTGTTCGCGGTCTCTATATCCGCCGCGATTCCTGTGAGTGCGGTTTTTTGAACCTGGCTCAATGCGGCGTTGGCCGAACGGAGAGATGCGGCCAGCGCCTTGGCCGACAACATCACCTCTTGCTGCATGCTGGTGTCGCCGGGATCGTTCGCCATCAGGCCCAAATCGTTCTGAAAGGCAGACATCAGGTTCGGGATGCTTGTCTCACTATCCAGCGTGCCGATCTGGGACGAATAGACGCCAAGCGCGTTGGCGATGGCGTTCTGTTTCGCGGCGTAGGACAGCTCCGTTCTAAACAGCGCGTCCATCGTGTTATCCATTGCGCGCGAAACGCCGACGACCGAAACGCCGCCCCCGACACCTTCGGTGACCTGAAGCGACCGGCGCGCGTAGTTCTCGTCCTGCGCGTTGGCGATATTGCCCGACACGATCTCGGCGCGCTGCGCGGCGGCGGTCAGACCGGATCGGCTGGATAGGATGGCGGAAATGATGCTCATGATAGGGGTGTCCCTTGCGATCGTAGGGGACCCGCCGGATCAGCTCCGGCGGGGAAAGGTCACGATCAGCGCTTCAGCCGGACAGTCTCGTCCAGCATCTCGTCCGCCGTGGTGATGATCTTGGCGTTGGACGAGAAAGCCCGCTGTTTCTGGATCAGCTCGGTCAGTTCCTGCGCGATATCGACATTGGAGCTCTCGATCGCGCCGCCGGTGATCTCGCCCGTGGCGCCAGTCCCCGCTTCAGCCAGCGTAAAGGACCCGGAGTCCTCGCCGACCAAGAACGTGGAGTTGTCCGAGGTGATCAGACCGTTCGGGTTGGCCACGGTGGCCAGTGGAATCTGGAACAGCGCACGGCGCATACCGTTGTCAAAGATGCCAAAGACCGTTCCTTCGGCGCTGATCTCAGCCCGCGCCAGGGTGCCCGATTGCGTCCCGTCCGCATTCCCCACCAGCGGCACATAGGCGCCCGAGAACTGGCTGAGCCCGCCGAATGAGTTGGGCGCGCCCATGTCCACGGAAATCACCTGGGGTGTTGTACCGTTGTTGACGGTAATCGTCGCCTGTCCGGTCGCCGTGTCGAACGAGAAGGCCGCCGGGGCGGTCGCCGTACTGGACACGCCGGAGAAGGATTTCGGCGTCCCGGCGAGAGGGCCGGAATCGTTGAAGCTGGCCGTCAATTCACCGTAGGTATTGCCCTTGGAATCACTGACTGCGAGAGTCCATTCGTTGGCCGTGCTGGAGGGCTGCCATGAAAACTGCAACCGCTCCGCCGCGCCGAGTGGTGTGAAATACTCGATGGACGAGACAAAGGGATCGCCCGGCGTCGCCAGCCCGCTTTCCTGCGATGGCAGGTTCCCGGCCAGCGTCATCTTGGACGTTGGGTTGCCGGCCACCGACATGTCGGCGATGCGCACGCTTTGCAGCCCGGAGTATTGGTTGCGGTCCACAACGCCGAGAGAGCCGGTTTCATCATAGGGGAAACCCGACAGGTAATAGCCGGCAGAGTTGCGCAGATAGCCCTCGCTATCGGGCTGGAAATCGCCCGCGCGCGTCAGGTAGTGGTCCATCTCTTCGCTGGTTTTGCCCGCGTCCACGCCCCGCGTCACAGCAAAGAACCCGTTGCCGCTGATGGCGAGGTTGGTGGCATTGCCAGTTGCCAGCAAGGTGCCCTCCTTGCCGTTTTCATGCGTGACCTCGGCGCGCACGCCAGACCCTTCCTGCATGCCCGACGGCACACCGGAACCCGCCGTCAGCATCTGCGCAAAGCTGCGCCGGAACCCGTAAGTGTCCGAATTGGCGATGTTATAGGAAATTCGCGATACTGCCGTGGAGTTGGCCATAAGCCCACTGACTCCAGACATCATTGCCTGTGAAATGCTCATTATTGCCCCCGATTTTTTATTGGGTTTGCTTTTTGCCTCGTAGTCTATTTAGGCAGGGGACTTTTCATTTAGGTTAAAGAATTACGATTTTTCGAGGTCTGCTCTGTTTGCCCCGATCTTCGCAATTCATGCGCCTGACCTTGTCCTGCCAGATCGCGGCATGGCCAAGCCATGTGCAACCCAAGACAAGCGTAGCACTAATTCGTGCCCGGCGCCACGGTTTCGATGTTCTCCAGCGCTCGTGCGGCGCTGTTCATCCGAAGCGTGGCCGTGTCTGAGCGCAGCGGCCACAGGGCGGCGGCCGGATCCACCAGCCCTTCGGCAATCTCGCTCCATTGCGGGATGCCGGTCAGTTCGGGAAATGCTTTGGTCAGCGTCGTGGTGGTCGCAAGATCATTGTTGCGATAGGCCGACAACAGCAACTGGATGGCATCCTCAAAGGGCAGCTCCTGCCCCATCTGGTCCCACACCTGTTCGTAGGTCGCCTGCGCATTGGCCCAGTCGCCCCGGTCGAAATAGGCCCCTGCCTTGATTGTCAAGAAGGACACTTTGGGGTTTGCGATGCTGGTTTCCAGCACAGCCGCGCTTTGCCCGGTTTCAGCGTAGAGCCGCGCGAGGAGTTCGGAGCGTTCATCCTGCAGCTCTGACGCGCGCGAGAGCATCGGCTCGCGCAGCACCGCGAGCGCGCCGTCGAACTGACCGCCCATGGTCAGGCTGCGAGCCTGTTTCAGGCGCAACTCGTCCAGCCGCTCGTCATCCACCTCGGCGAGACCGAGGTCCCGCGCCACGGCGAGGTAATCGTGCACCGCCTCGAACTCCTGCGCGGCGACCAGCGTGGATCCGACAGACAGGAAGCGGTTCGCGAAGCGCTCCGCCTGTGCGTCGAAGCCGACCTCGAAACGAAAGTCGGGCGCGATGCGACGGTGTGCCCGGAGGAATTCAGAAAGAGGCATTTTGCCGGTCGCGCCGTCGTCGTAAATCTCGGCGATCAGCGCGCGTGATTTTTGCCGCACCAGCGTCGTCTCCGGCCGATCGGGATAGCGGTCAATGATCGCCCCAAAGGTCACCAGCGCGGCCACTGGGTCCCCGTCTGCCTGATCCAGTGAGGCGAGGTCGTTCAGCACCGCCAGCGCGTAGTCGTCACCGCGCCAGATGTTGGTCTCGCGCTCCAGGAGGTTCCGCGCCTCGGGCACCGTCAGCAGATCGTTGCGCAGCCCGAGCGATACGATGGCCGTGCGGGCACGGTGCCCGAACAGGTCGTGATGCTCTGACGCAAGAACGTAGCTGTCGAATGCCGAGAGGATGTCCTCTCCAGCCTCCGCCGCGCGCCCGAGGAGATAGCGAAAGGCGCTGCCCTCCGTCAGGTCTGCATGGTCACGGAATTTCAGCGCGAGGTCCCGCGCGACGCGCCATTGCTCGGTCACGATTGCGGCTTCCAGCAGACCGGGCAGAACGGCAGCTTGATAGGCGGCGGGAAGTCGGTTCATCCGGTCACGCACGACGGGAAGCAGCGCCGACGCCTCACGGAAACGCCCGCCCTGCGTCGCGGCGATCCCTTTGAACAGGGCCTGATCCGGCCATTCAGCGTAATCCGGCCCCAGCATCATCTGTGCCCGATCGGTCAGCGGCAGGCCACGGGGATCAATCAACCCAAGGGCCAGCTCCATCGTGTCGCGGCGCATGACGTGGGTTTCGCTCAGCGTCGCCTCGTCCAGTCCCTTGAGATAGGACAAACCCTCGGGGGCCAGGGCGTGACGATAATATAGGCGACTGAGGCCGAGCAGCGCATCCGAGGTCGCCGCGCTCATCCCCCATTGCGCCGAGGCTTTGCCGAGCGAGGCGCTCAGCGTCTCCATCAACGCGCGGCGTTCGTCGAGGAAAGGCGCCATGCCGGTGCGTGGCTGGTAGAGCATCTGTGCCGGAATGCTCCAGTCCGCGCTGGACTGCATGGCCTGGGTGACGCGCGCCACACCACTCGACACTCCGCCAAAACGGGGCGGAGACGTCTCTGCGCTGATCGGACTAGCAAGAACTGTGCCGATCAGGCAAAAGGATATGCAAAGATAGGTGCGCAATTCTTGACTTCAGTTCTTGGAGGTGCTTCTATCTTTCCAAGAAAAACGCCGCTTCTGCAAGAAAAGAAAATGGATAAGCGGTCAGAAATCGGTTGGGACTGGGCAGAGGACCACAGGAATGGACAACACCACTTACGTGGCATTGTCGCTGGCACGTGCCATGCAGCACGATCTGAGTGTGACGGCGAACAACATCGCCAACGCCAACACCGCCGGATTCAAGGCGGAACGCGTCATGTTCTCCAGCTACTTGTTCAAGGACGAAGGACAGGACGTCGGCGAGGGGACGAACTTTGTCGTCGATCAGGGGTCCTACCTCGATGAGACGCAGGGCGCGCTGACCCAGACCAGCAATCCGCTCGACATCGCCATCAAGGGCAAGGCCTTTCTCAGCTACAACACACCCGAAGGTGTCAAGGCGTTCGGGCGCGATGGCCAACTGGCGCTGGATCGGCAGGGCTATCTCGTCACGCTCAGCGGATCGAGGGTGCTGGACGAGGGCGGCGGCGAGATCGCCATCCCTCCCGGCGCCGGAAAGATCCTGATCTCGCCCGACGGCACTATCGCGTCCGAAGAGGTCGGCGTCCTGGGACGGATCGGCATGTTCGACGTTCCGGACGTGCAAAGCTACATCCGGCTCGGCAATTCGATGATCATGCCGCCCGAGGGGCGCGCCAGCCTTGCCACGCCGGCGGAGAGCTCCGAGTTGCTGCAAGGCTCGCTCGAACTCAGCAACGTTGCCCCGATCAGCGAGGTCACGCGGTTGATGATGATCCAGAAAGCCTACGACCGGGCCACGAAACTGATGACGACCGAGGACGACTTGCGCCGCGACATGCTGCGTCGGATGGGCACGGCGAGCATCTGATAACAAGAACAAGAGATTGAGGGTGAACACATGAAAGCACTGGGCATAGCCGCAACGGGCATGATGGCACAGCAGACCAACGTCGATGTCATTTCCAACAATATCGCCAACGCCTCCACCACCGGGTTCAAATCGGCGCGGGCGTCGTTTCAGGATCTGCTCTACGAAAACATGCAGCGCGAGGGCGCACCGACCTCGGCGCAGGGTACCTACCTGCCCACGGGGATCGACGTCGGCCTTGGTGTGCGCACCGCGGGCACCGTGCGCCTGAACGCCCAGGGCGGGCTGGCCCAGACCGAAAACCAGACCGATTTGGCGATCGAGGGGCGCGGCTATTTCGTGGTGAATATGCCTGACGGGAACGCGGCCTATACCCGCGACGGCAGCTTTCGGTTGAACGGCGAAGGTCAGATCGTCACGCAACAGGGCTACGAAGTGAACCCCGGCATCGTCGTCCCCGAGGACACAACTCGCGTCGAGATTGGCGAGACCGGCATCGTTTCAGCCTACACCGGCAATGACCCGGTGCCTGTCGAACTGGGCCAGATGACCCTTGCCACCTTTATCAACGACGCCGGGATGCGTCCGCTTGGGAATAACCTGCTGGCCTCGACCGTCGCTTCGGGCGATCCCAATCAGGCCAATCCGGGTGATCCGGCCGTCGGTATCCTGCGGCAGGGGTATCTGGAGAATTCCAACGTCAACATCATCCAGCAGATCACCGATCTGATCTCCGCGCAGCGGGCCTATGAGATGAACTCCAAGTCCATCGAAACCGCAGATCAGATGATGACCACTGCCAACCAGATCAGGTAAGTCATGAGATTTCTCTATTATATAGTGGTTGTCCTCGTGGTCTTTGTGGTGCCCGCCGCAGTGCTGGCCGAAGATGTCAGAACCCTGATAGAGGAACGCGCCCGCGACAAACTGGGCCCCGAACTGCCCGATGGCGCGGGCTTTCACATCACCACTCCCGATGGCGCCCCGTCCGAGGCGGTGATGCTATCGGCCTTCTGGATGGACAAGGAGACCGGGCAGTACCTGGCAAATGCGGTGCTTGAGGACAGCAACGTCGTGCGCCTGTCGGGTCTCGCCATCGCGACGCTCGATGTGCCGGTGCCGACGCGCCGGATGCAGCCGGGCGATCGCATCGCACCCGGCGATCTCGGCCACGTCAAACTGGCTCTTGCACGCGTCGGCAGTTTCACTGTCACCGATCCCGGCGATCTGGTCGGAATGGAGGTCAAGCGCCTGCTGACCCAAGGCCGTCCTATCATGACCCAATCCGTGACCAAGCCGTTGATCATCGATCGCGGCGCGCGCGTGTCCATTCGCTACGACGACGGCCTGCTGGCCCTCTCGGCACCCGGTCGCGCGCTGGACGACGCCTTTCAGGGGCAGAATGTCCGTATTGTCAATCTTGTCAGCAACACCTCCCTTACCGGCATCGCCGTCGGCAAGGGCGTCGTGGAGGTTACCCGTTGAACACCCCCCTGCCCGCGTCGGCCCTGCGCCTGACGATCTCGACTCTCGCGATTCTGGTCATAGCCGGTTGTTCGCAGAACCCGTTTGATCGCGACCCGAAAATATCCGGCATCGATATGTCGCCCCAGACCATGCCCGAAGTGGCGCGCGTCCAGGTGCCGATGCCGCCGCCCGAGGTGGAGCGTGCACCCGAACGGGGCGAAGCCTCGTCACTGTGGCAGCGTGGCTCGGGCGGATTCTTTACCGATCAGCGCGCCACGCGTATCGGCGACATCCTGACGATCATCATCGAGATTAACGACGATGCCTCGCTGTCCAATGCCTCGGACCGCGAACGCTCTGGTGCCAGCCAGTTGGCCAAGCCCAGCTTCTTTGGCTACGGCGGTCAGTTGCACAAACTGTTGCCCGGTGTGAGTGCCGCGGACCTGCCCGCGAACAACATCGTCGACATCAGCTCGAACACCACGGCGAGCGGTTCGGGCAACATCAACCGCAACGAGACCATCAACCTGCGAATTGCGGCGCTGGTCGTTCAGATGCTGCCAAACGGGAATATGGTCGTGGCCGGCCGGCAGGAGGTTAAGGTTAACCAGGAGCTGCGGGAGCTGCGTGTCGCCGGTATCATCCGGCCACAGGATATCGCGACAAACAACACGATTCCCTATGACAAGATTGCCGAGGCCCGCATCTCCTACGGCGGTGACGGCAGCATCTCACGGCAGCAGACACGCTCTTATGGTGAAGATATCGTTGACATAGTGTTGCCCTATTAACTCTCAAAATTGCCCCGGTTCGAAGAAACTCTCGCCTTGATCCGGGGCGATAACGACACCTGAGAATTAGGTTCAGGTGTCCAAATGAAAAAGTCACACATCATCCTTGCAGCGGTCCCCGCGATCTGTGTCCTTGGCGGGTTCGGTGCGGGTCAGATGCTGAAAGGCAGCGCCACAGCCGCCCCCGCGTATCAGAGCGCCGGGCCGCTTAGTCCCGCCGAAGATGTGCTGAATTCCATGGCCGACGCAGAAGCCCGCCATGCCCCGGCGTCCGGCGGTCATGACACGCCCGATACACGCTCTGATCAACACAGCGCACTGCAAACCGGCGAGCGGATCATGCCCGCAGCCATCCAAAAGCCCCAGACAGAAGCGCCCGCAGCTGACGTTGCGACGACGATGCACCGCGTCGATCCGGCAATCCTGACCGATTACAAGCATCAGGTCGCGCTGGACAAGCGTCGCGCCGAGATCAAGGCAAAGACCGAAGCGCGCATGGCCGAGCTTGCCAATATCGCGCCGACCAAGACGATCCACCCCTCGCTCCTGCCCGTTGATACCGAAGCGGAGATCACCGAGGGCGCGATCAAGAAGATCGCTGAGACCGAGGATCACGTGGTCAAGCTGGGCCGGATGACCGTTCCGGTCTACAAGGCCTCTTCCATCACCTATTTCGTTGCGGATTTCGGCGTGGCCGTCACCAATCTGGACCTCGCCAGCCATTACTACGATGGCCAGAACGCCGTGCGTCTGCGCGATCAGATCATGGCGACCCTGCATACAGTCGCGGAAACGCAGATGATGCGAGGCCCCGAGGTCGACAGCGACGCCGTCGCCGAACGTGTCACCCAAGACCTGCGCAAGTCCTTTGGCGGGATCGAGGATTTCATCTTCCTGTCCCTCTACAAGACCGATGTGCCGCGCGGCTGATTATCTGACCGAAGCGATCAGCGCGGCCAGCGCCGTATCCCCGTTCGCCAGATGCAGCAATGACGTGCCGTTCTGAAGGGTCATGCGCTCGACCGTCGACTTGGTATAGGGCTGCGCGGCGATGACATTGCCCTCGGGGTTCGAGGCGATGATCTCGGCGGTGTAAATCCCGTCGCTCACCGGCAAGCCGTCCGTCCCGATCCCGTTCCAATCCACCGAATGCAACGTCGATCCTTCGGCGGCCAACCCCTCGATCTGCGCGACCGAGGCGCCGGAGCTGTCGCGGATGATCGCCCGGACATCGTTCGCGGCGGTATCAAGAACGTAATCGAACGACCCACGCCCCGAGACGAGGTCGAACAAATCCCCCGGCACGCTGACTTCGCGCCCGATCAACCCGAGGTCCGAGGTCAGGCCGGTCGCGCCCACCTGGGCGGATATGTTTTCCAGATGCGCATTGGTCTGCACCGATTGCTCGACCTGGCTCAACTGCGCCAGCTGGGTCACAAAGGTCGAACTGTCCATCGGTTCCAGCGGATCCTGATTGGTCAACTGCGCGGTCAGCAGCTTTAGGAAGCTGGCGTAATCCGCTGACAGCTTGTTCGATGCCACCGACGACAGGCTTTGCGCCGTGTTGGTGGTGGTTCCGGTCACTTCGCCAACCATGTCAGGCTCCTCAGGTCAGAATGTTCAACCGACCGTCGACGACGGGCGGGGTGGTGGATTGGGTGCTCTCGGGCTCGTCCTCGATCACGTTGGTCGGATTGGCGGCGCGGGCGCCGGGCGTCTCCTGCCCCTGTTCGCCGCGTCGCTGGCCGAGATCCTCGAAACTCATCGCGCTGTCGTCGACCGTCGTGCCGCCGTCGCGCAAAAGCCCGGCCAGCATCTCGCGATCCGACCGCATGGCATTCAGGACGGCGGGGTTCTCCGCGCGCAGAACGACGCGCAACTTGCCGGCCTCGTCCGGCGCGATCTCGATCTCGATACTGCCAAGCCCCTGGGGCGACAATTCGATCCGCGTGGTGCCTTCGCTGAACGAGACGCCACGGATTTGCCCGGCCAGATTGCGCGCAAAGCCGTTCTGGGTGCTGGATTGCTGCGGCGTCTGCGGTGTCGCGACCGGGGCGGCAAGCGGGACGCCGAGCACGGCGGGCGTGCCCTGCGGCGCGGCGAGGATGGCCTGTATCTCGGGCGGTAAGGTGCTCGCCGCCGGGGCGGCGACCGCCTGCGCGAGGATTAGGCGCAACGCGTCGGGCAGCGGCGCGCTCATCACGCCATCGCCGGTCCCCTGCCCCGCACCCAGAGCAAGGCTCGCCGTATCAATCTGACCCGCCTTCGCCTTGGCCCCCGCGACCAGCGCGTTCGTCTCGGGCTTTGCCGAGACCGCGTTGCTCAGCACACGGCCCGCGCTGTCGGTCGCGAAAAGCGGCGTGGCGCCGGGATCGTCAGGGTTAATTTGGGGCGCGACGGTCCCTCCCGGCGAACCTGTGGTCGGCGCAGTTCCGTTCGTCACCGTCCCATTCGTAACTGAGCCAGTTGCAACCGTCCCAGGTCGAGGCGGCGTAGCAACTGTCGCGATAATCGTGCCGGATGTCGCCGCCGGCAGAATTCCACCCGCCCCGGTCGCACCACCCAGCAGAGCCTGCGCGGCCTGAACCAGCAGAGAGCTACCCTCCGGTGACAGATCCTCCAGCGGAGCGAGCACCCGCATGAGATCCGAGAACTCCGCGCCCGCGTCCTGCAACATGCCATCCAGGCCGGTCAGAACGGATTTGGCCCAGTCGTTCAGCTTCTCGCCCGGTACGATCACGCCATCGGGAAACGCCTCCGCCAGATCGTCTTGGGCCTCCTGCCGCAACTGACCGAGGGCGGTGGCGAGCGTGGTGTCGCCACCCTCGGTCTGGCTTGATTCTGTCTGTGCGGCAACGGTTTCGTCCACGGCGATAACCTGCGCCAGCAAGCTTGCAAAGGAGTGGCCGCCCGTACCGCTCGCGGCTGATCCAGCCGTGCCAGCCTGACCCGTGATCGCGGCCACCACGTTCAAGTTAGAAATACCCACCATCAGTTCAACATCGCCCTATGAAATCCATTTTCCAGCAAGACCCGGCGCAACCGCGTCATCGCGCGGCGTTCGACCTGGCGCAGCCGGTCGCGGGTCATGTTCATCGCATCCGCCAGATCTTCCAGCGTGTCCGGCACCGCTTGCAAACGTCGGCGGCGGATCACCTCTGCCTCTTCTGCATCCAGCAGAGACATCGCCTTGTCGATCAGGTGGCGCTGCATTTCGTGCAAGGACTCAGCCGAGGCCGTCTCCTCCGGTGTCATATCGGCACTGACGAGCGCGTCCAGTAGTGAGACCGCCCCCTCCTTGACCGGTGCATCCAGCGCGACGACGCCTTGCATTGCCATCAATACGGTCGCCCTGTCGTCCTCATTCATCCGGCCTCTGCGCAACTCGCTGTAGACCCGTGGCGGCACGTCGATCACCGACTTGATCCGCGCGATCGCCCCGGAGACACCGTTCATCACCCACCAAGCCGAATAGGTCGAAAACCGCACGTCCTGCGTCAGATCGAAATTGTCGGCGGCGCGGATCAATCCGATGATCCCCTCGGCGGCGAGATCTTCCAGATGCACGGGATTGTCGGTCCAGCGCGCGGCCATGGACCACGCCTGCCTGGCATGAGACCGCAGAAGAAGCTCCAGCGCCTCCCGGTCCCCAAGATCCTGCCAGCGCCGGATCGCGTTTCGTTCTTCATCTATTTCCAACAACGGGACTTTCGCCGCCGCGCGGACACTATTGGGCATCATTTTGTGCCTGCTTTCCCTGCCAAAAAAGCAAGTACAGGTAAGCACAGATCAACAAGTGATTGAAGAATTGTTTGATTTAAGGAAGGTTAAATTCGTCAGTTTTTGTGCGAATTAGAAAGATTTGGCGAAGAAATACTTGTCGGCGCCCCGATCTGTGCGGCAACGACGCGTCCAACGTCCTGCATCCAGTCTTCAAATCCGCGCGTCCCGCCTTGGGCCAACATCAGCCGTGCGGGAACATTTTCCGCCCGTGTTTGTGTGAAACTCGCGTCCAGTGCGCGCAGGTAGCGCATCAATTCCGGGCGCCGCAGAAAATCGGGGCGGTCGAACAGGCCACAGGTGTCCGCCCCGGCCCGGCGCGCGCCCGACCAATAGGCCCCGAGCGAGGCGGCAAGGCCCAGGCGAAATTCTTCGCTGTCCATCCCGGTGTGGCGAAAGCCGCTGGCCTCGACCAACTGGTCATAACTGGCGGCCATGGCGAATAGCGCGTCGGTCTCGCGCGCCATCGGGAACAACCCGCTACGGAGCACCGTCAAGAGCACCTCACCCAGCATCATGCCCGCATCATAGGACAGAGGGCCGGAGGACCCTGCATCGCGCAAGATCACCAATGCGCCATAGGGGACGTCGATCTTTAGCTCTTCGGCCAGCACGTCGCCGAGGGGCAAGGCCGGCATCATCTCTGTATCGTCGGTTCGCACGGCGACACGATCCACCGTCTCCTGGGCGGACAACAGGACATGGTGAACCGGAACCAGCGCACGCAACTGACGGGACAGAATTTTCCCCTCGTTATTGCGTGTCGCCCGGATGCGACCCACCCAAATGTCTTCCAATAACCTGTCTTGGCCCATGCCCATGCCCCAATATCTTGTGGGATTAACGTATAGCTAGGCGAAGCACGTGAAAAGAAAACTATTGGTGCTGGGATGACGAAATGTGGGGATAACTTCACCAGTCTCGACTATATGTAGCGGGGTTGTGCATGAAGGGTGGCGGGCAACCCCCTTGGAGCGTTCAAACTTCCATCGGGACAAATGGCTGTGGAAAACCGGCGCGCCAAAACGCGCCCCTATAGCCAAAGACCTAACGAATCCTAGCCGGATCTGCCCTGAGACGCCCGTCACACCGGCGATGATTCGAAATTCAGCGCTTGGGCCGGAGCGGTTCGGGATAAGAGAGCATGACGTTAATCCGCCGGTTCTCTGCTGCGGTGGGGTCCGCACCATTCAGCGGCTCTGTCGAAGCGAGGCCGGAAATCCGCTTGATCCGCGCCGGAGAGACGCCGGTGTCAATCAATACCCGTCGCGTCGCATTGGCCCGGTCCGCTGACAGTTCCCAGTTGGAATAGCCCTGATTGTTGACGAAAGGCACGGCGTCTGTGTGGCCCGTGATGACAATGTCGTTCTTCATGTCGACGATGGCCTCGCCGATGATGCGCAGCAGATCCCGCGTGCGGCTATCCACGCGGGCGGAGCCGCGCGTGAACATCGACCGGCCCTCCTTGTCCATGATCTGAACCAGCAAACCGTCCGGCGTGCGATCAAACCGCAGGTTTTCCCCCAGATCCTGCAAGTCGGTGCGGTCCTGGATATGCTGGCGGATGTCGGCTTCGAGGTTGGCCATATTGGCCTCGCGTTCCTTTACCTCGGCCTGGAACTGTTCCTCGTTGGCACGGGCTTCGGCCTTGGCTTCGGCGGCCGTGGGCTGATTTTCCTGCGTGGTCTCGATCATCGTGCCATCGGGCTGAGTTTCATACTCCACGACGGCATCGGTCTTCTCATCCCGCAGGCGACTGTCGAAAACCGCCAGTGGATTGTCCATGCCAAACGTCGGCAAGCGGGTGTTGCCATCGGGCGAATTGCTGCCGCCCTGATCGCCGTTCGAGGCGATCACCTGACCGTCCAGCATTCCCTGTCCGCGCCCGCCGCTTTGTGACAGCGACGGGGTAAAGTAGTCGGCAAGCCCGCGCAGGGCCTCTTCGTCCGATGCAGCGAGGATCCACAACAAGAGGAAGAACGCCATCATCGCGGTCATGAAGTCGGCGTAGGCCACCTTCCATCCGCCGCCGTGATGCCCGCCGCCCGTGACCTCTTCGATTTTCTTGACGATGATCGGTTCGTTGCTTGCCATTGGTCCCTGGTCCTATCCGTTCAGGAAATATCTTCGCTGTCCTGCCGTTGGACGCCGCGATCATATTTGCCAAAACCGGCCTGCTTGGCATGGCTGGCTTTCTTGCGTGAATAGCTGGGCGCGACCAGCGCCATGTCGGCGGGCAGGTTGAACATCGTGCGATATTCAGCCTCCGTCAGACCATGCTCTGCTTTGAGATGCCGCTTGAGCATCTTGAAGCCGCGCCCGCAACACAGACAATAGACCTTGTCCTCTGTCACGGCCCGGTCCAGCGGGAGAGCCGGCGTCACCTGAGACTCGGACGGAGTCCCGCCCCCGGCGGTCGCCTCACCGTTCAAACGGTTGTAAAGTTCAACGATAGCGTCCGGTGTCGCATCCGGTCGCGCCGCAAAGGACGCAACGATCGTAGCGATCATGTCCTTTTTTGTGTCGTCTGCCATGCCTGTCCTCAATTACTGCCATGTGGGGTCCAATGTCCGGTCTTTTTGCCGGATCCGGCCCTCTTGTTTTCAGTACTGCTCTTGGTCGTCTTCTTGTTCTTATCCATGATGCGACGCCTGACGGACGGCAGAGCGCCGCCGCAAGTAGTTCGCCGCGATCATGGGGTATTCAGGAGGCAGACCCCATCGATCCCGATATTCCTCCGGGGTCATGCGAAGCGTTTCGCGCAAGTGACGGCGCAACAGGACCTGACGCGATCCCGTTTCCAGACAGACGAGGAAATTCGGTGTCACGCTATCCTCGATCCGCACCGCGGGTCGAAGGGCGAACCCGGCGCGCCGACGCAATCGGTTCGAAGCGGACGCCGAAAGGAGCCACGCCAGCAGCCCCCGTCCGTTCCAATTTGCGATACGCTTGAAACCCATCATCTGTCCCGTTTTGCGCGTTTTCGCGCCTCCTGTTGATCAACAGATAGGCCCACAAGGTTAAAGGCAGTTATAAAGCGGCGGCTTTTCATGTCCCTGACAAGATTTATATATCAGCTCAAGGACACAGCGACTGTTTAAGCAAGGACAGCGGTGCGTCCCATTTGCCGAGCTTTTCCTGCCTATAAAGATTGAGGTTGCCATACCATGGGTCCGGCGTGCCCGACGGGCCCCAATACCACATGCATTCCGATCCGGTCGGCAACAGTACATGAGTGTCGGGATGCCCGATCGCCCCGCAGGCATGGGCGGTGGTGTTGTCGATGGTCAGCACACGGTCCATCGCGGCGATCTGGGCAAAGAACCCGGCCAGGTCTTTCATCTGGTTAACCTCAGGATCATCCAGAATCGCGACGGCGGGGCGGGCCTTGCGCGCCGCCTCGATCTCGGCGCGGCAATCGCCGTATTGTAAGTTTACCACCAGCGCACCGTCCGGCACGGTTGAAAGAATGTCCATCAGGCTGACCGACCGCAGATGACCCAGCATGGAGGCGGAGCTCCACGCCGCGCCGATGATCGGCCCACCCTGTGCGAGACGTGCGTATTTGTCCCGCAGATGTTGCACGCGCGCCTTCTCGGGATTGACCCACGCGCCATGTTGAGCGCCCCGGTTCTCAGCAGTGATGTAGCGGGTCAGGTCGCCGATATAGACCAGCTCCCTCGGAACGACATGTTGCGGCTCGGAGGTGAAGGATTTGCGATCGACCACGGAGAAACCAAAGTCGTTGCCGGCCAGCGCCTTCACGAACCGCCCGTCAGCCACCAGTCGAGAGGTAACACGAGAGAGGTCTATAGGCGCAAGGCGCAGCAGGGAGAGCAGCGCCAGCTGGTCCCCGATACCCTGCTCCCCGATCAGTGTGACGCTGTCCAGAGCTTCCAGATTCTCGGGCGCGGCGTTAATATAAGGTATATAGCCGCGCTGCGTGCCATCCAGACGGTCGGCAAAGTAATCCGCGCCTTCCTTGAACCGACCCTGGCGCATCAGGTAGGCCCCGAACGCTTTGGAGACCTTCAGTTTGGAACCGGTGACGTGCATGCCTTCCAGGTAGGCGTCCTCAACCTCTTTGTCGCGCCCGACGTCCTGGAGGATATTCGCCATTACCCCGCGCACCTCTGCGTATCGCTCGGGCACGACGAATTCGTGTGTCTCGGCAACTGACAGCGCCTCTTCCGGTCGATTGGTGATGCGCAGGATAAGGACTTTGTAGACCACGACGATATCGCGATCCTGCACCGAGGGATCCGCCAGCAACTCATCCGCGAGCTTCTCGGCAAGCTCTAGGCGACGGGTGTAGACCAGCGCGCGCAGACGGGCGATACGGTGCAGCTCGGGCTCGGGGTTCAGGCGCCAGGCCTTGTCCAGCCAAACGGCGGACTGGTTCGTTTCCTCGATGTCCGAAAGCATATCCGCCAGCATCAGGCACATCTCGGCATCGTTGAGCTTTTCGACCACCGGAACGATCACGTCGGCGGCGGCCTGAACGCGGCCCATCTGACGCATCAGCTCCATATAGAGCCGCGCCAGACCCTTTTCCGTTGCACCCGCCGCAAAGGCGCGGGCGGAGAAGCGGGTCGCGTCCTCAGGCTGGGCCTGCAAGACATGCGCCTTGGCCAGCCCGACCAACGCGGCGACCTCGTTCGGAGAGAGATCGACCGCACGCTCAAAAAACGCCTGTGCGGTCGCGCCTTCGCGCTGTGCCAGAGCGGCGCCGCCCATGACCACCCAGGCATGCACATTGCGCGGATGGCTGACTGTGATCGGATGCGCAAGTTGCACCGCGCGCATCACGTTATCCTGGCCCAACGCCTTGTAGGCTTCGTGCAGATCCAGCGATTCCGGCCCCTTGATGCCATAGGCCTTGGCGGCCTTGGCGATCTGCGCGCGACGATCCTTGCGGGAGAGTGCTGTGTCGGCCATATCAATCCTTTGGAACGGCGAAATAGTCGATGGTGTGAACGTAAGGGGTGCTGTCGACGATCTTGTAACCAGCTGTCCGGCACCAGGTCTGGGCAAAGCCGAGCATGTTTTCGCGCAGCACCTCCACCCAGATGACGGGCCTGTCACGCGCGATAAGGGCCTGCGCGCCTTCCAGCACGTCCAGCTCCATTCCTTCTGCGTCGATCTTGATGAAATCGACGACCTCATCCCCCATCAGCGCGTCGAGCGTCCGCGTCTCGATCCCTCCGCTTTCATCAGCGACCAGCCTGGTCGCACCGAGGTTGTCGGCATTATCGGTTTGGGTCCGAAAGGTGCCGGTATCCTTGCCCGCGCCGTAGCCCATACCGCGTCGATCAATCCGGGGGGTGATCCCGTTGGCGGCAATATTCTGGTCGAGGATTTCAATGGCGTCCGGGTTGGGTTCCACCGGATAAATCCGGGAGGCGTCCAGGTGCCGCGCGTACCATACCACGTGATTGCCGATGTTCGCGCCGACCTCGATGATACGCGGGGTCGGCGATTTGATCAGCGTCTTCAGCTTGGCGAGGCTGTCTGCTTCGAAAAACTCGCCTCGGAGATGAGTCATCTGGATCAGGTCGTTGGGGTTCAAGACCCGCATCCGCGCCGGTTCCTCGCCCGCTCCGCCATCGTTGACGGTCGCCCAGATCTCCACCTGCTTCAACTGGTTGGCCCACATCGCGTTCGTCGCGTGGCTCCAGGCCAGACCCGTTGCGGCGCGCGGGCCAGTGGAATGCACCCCGCGTCGGTTCACAAAAAAGATTTCGGGACGTTTCGCGCAGCGGTGCTGCTCCCATAGCTGACAGTAGAGCTTGTAGTCCTCGCCCGTATCCATCGCCTCGTCGAAACCCAGACGGGCTGCGACTTCGGTCCGGACAAACCCGCCGATCTGGACGGCGGCGAATGGCGGGACGCTCAGGAAATCGACACGCGAATCCAGCCGTTCCGCCTGGTCGTCGCGCAGGGTCGGTTCCCCGTCGTTGCTCAAGGTGCAGATCAGACCCCAGACCGCTTGCAGATCAGGTTCGGCCTCGATCACGCGACCGAACGCCTCGAAGGCATTCGGCGTCAGGATATCATCGGCATCCAGGAAAAATACCCACTCGGATCTAGCCTCCTGGGCGAGCCTCAGCGCCTCGTTCCGGCGGGCGGAGCGTCCGAACTGACCCTCTGTGTCATCCATCGCCAGATGGCGCACTTCGCTGAACGGCCCCAAGTTCCACGCGCGCGCCTGATCAACTGAGGGTGCGCAACTGTCGTCAAAAACCGCCTGATGACCCGGACCAACCGGCGTGATGACGGTGCAGATCATTTCCCCGAGCCCAAGGCTTCCTGTCGGGCCATCGTCCCGATCAAATCCAGCGGCGCCCCGATGAATCGAGTGACTTCCGGCTCGGATGCGCGATCGCCGAACAGGCTGCCGATGCGCTGTCCGTCGGACTGCATCGACGACAGGATCGTTCCCGCAACCGCACCAACCCCGACCAACGCCAGAACGGCGGCGCGCGCCGGCGTCAAAACGCGACGCAACAACGGCTTGCTACGGGAATCCAGCGGCTGCCAATTCTCGATTCGAGATCCCGGCCCAACAAAGATACCGCGATCCGTGATTGTCACCTCGGCGTGCCGGGCGAACTGTTGATAGCGCCTGGCCAGGGCCGCGGGAAACTGTTCGATGGGGATATCCAGCACAACGGCATCGCCTTGCCGCCAGTTTGGCAACGCATCGCGCGGCAACATGAAGCGTGAAAAATCGTCACGAAATCGCACGTTCGTGACGCGAATGGGCGCGGTGCGGACAGACATGCGTTCGCGCGAAATCACGATACGGATGCAGTCGTCCTGCTCAAATATCTGACCATCGAGGAAGAAGCACTCTTCGCGGCCCAACCCCTCGACCGGCAGATAACCAAGCGTCACGTTCGGGTCGAGCGGGGCCGCAACGGCGACCGGCTCCGGCCGCGGCTTCTTGGCCAGACTACTCATGGACAGGCGCAGTCGCGGACGAACCGGCGCACGCGAGACGCGCGGCGCGGCAAGTGGCGGCTTTTCTCGATGGCGGAATGTCGGGGTGATCACTTCTGCCGTTTCACGCGCCTTCGGTTGTGGCTTCATCGTCTCAGGATCCAGGCCCTGATCCTGCGCGTAACGATAGTTGATCGCATAATCGGTCGCGGTTTCAGCCAGATCATAGGCATCGGCGACCAGGGTGAGCATCTTCTGTTCTTCCGAAAACATCACCTTGCGCGTCGGATATCCCTTGGTCTCCGGCACCACGACGAACTGACCAAGCGGGCGCTCCAGGACCGAGGCGACCTTGCGCAGCACGCCGCGCCCCTCGTCCTCGTGATAGACCATCACCTGGCACCCGCCCGCATCATCGAGACAGAGCGCCACTTTCATGTCCGCGGGCCATTCCGCGAAAATACCGGCCATCTGGTCAGCGTCCAGAAAATAGGCGAGTTTATCGGGTCTCATCATTGGGTCGGCCCCAGCTAAGCAAGAAACAATTCGCTTCTATTCTTGTTTATACTTGATCCCTTGTCAATTATACATATGGTGAAACGCAATAAGCTAGAATAAATCGAGCGCTCAGCAGTGATAGGTGGCATGACATGACGTTGTTCCTTGGACTGGCAATGGTCTTTGGCCTTGTCTTCGGTGGCTTCATGCTATCGGGGGGCAAGATGGACATCGTCCTTCACGCCCTGCCCTATGAGGGCATGATGATCATTGGCGCGTCGGTCGGCTCCTTCATTATCGCGAACTCCTTCTCCGTCGCCAAAAAGGCGCTCAAGGGGATCGTGCGTGTGATCAAGGGGCCGACGTGGAAAACCAAGGATTACAATGACCTGCTGGCCCTGATGTACGAATTGACCCGCATCTACAAAGCCAAGGGCATCCTCGCGCTCGACGATCATATCGAGAATCCCGACGCCTCGGAAATCTTTGGCCGCTACCCCAAAATCAAGAAGGACCACTTCGCTCTGGACTTGATCCGCGACAGTTTTCGCATGCTCTCGATGCAATTCGACGACAAGTACGGCACCGAAGACATCATGAATCGCAAGATCAAAAAGCATCATCACGAGAACCTTGAGGCCGCGCACGCTATTCAGACGATGGCTGACGGGTTGCCCGCAATCGGTATCGTCGCGGCGGTTCTCGGTGTGATCAAGACCATGTCCTCCATCGATCAGCCGCCCGAAGTGCTGGGCGCGATGATCGGCGGCGCGCTCGTCGGCACCTTTCTCGGCGTGTTCCTCGCCTATTGCATGGTGCAGCCGATTTCCGGCCGGTTGACCCAGATCGAGGACGAAGACGGCGCCTTTTATCACGTCATCCGCGACATCTTTGTCGCCATGGTCGCCAACAACCCGCCAAACATCTGTATCGAGATCGGGCGTGGCAATATTCCCACCCGGATGCAGCCCGATTTCTACGAGGTTGAGACCGCCCAGAAAGAATTGCCGGCATGATTCGCGCGCTGACGCTTCTCCTGATTGGCCAGCTCCTCATCGGGCTGAACAGTAGTGGTGAGGCCGCGGGCGCGCCGGCTGAAAAAAGTGACGCCGAGGATCCGACGCAATCCTTCAAGACGACGCGCTCCGCCTCATATGTCGCGCTTCCCGACGCAATCCTGCTCAGCATGCGCAACCGCATTCTGGAACAGCGCGGCGAGGCTCCCGAGGAACCCGTGGAAAGCGGTGGCCACTGATGTCGGCCAAGCGTCGTCGTGCCCTGGCCCTCATGGAACGTCTGCGCGGGCTGGATATCGACGAAGTCTCCCGCGAGATGGCGGATGCGCGCAGCCAGATGGAAAAGCTGACCGCCAGCCGCACAGAACTACGCGAAAAGCTGGAGACAGAGCGCAACGTGACCAGGCCCGAAGCTCTACCCTACGTGTCGTCCTTTGTTGAGGCCGTCACACGACAAATTCGCCGGATCGACGCGAAAATCACCGATTTAGAGCCTGTATTGAGCAAGTTCGAAGACCAGATGAGAGAGCTCTACCGCGAACAGAAGGTCTACGAGTCAGTCAGGCTCCGCGATTTGCGGAACGAACAGATTGCGGCAGAGAAACGCGAGACAGCCGAGATGGAAGAGTTGACATTGCTCCGCTGGAACCGTTGATCGAAGGGTCCGTATTGGGGCTACGGGTGTAATCCGCCCGTGCGGGAGGAATCTAGTCAGGTCCTGTCCCACGGAGAGGTGTAACTCCGGGTAGCGCTTGCAGCAACCGTATTGTTCTGGCTATGAGTCCTGAGCCTAAGCTGGAGGATGAGTTTCCTCCGCTCTACACATCCTCGCGGATAATCGAGCAGCCAGATCCAGGGATCGTGCGGAGGCCACAGCGGGAGAGCCCTTCGATAAGGTTGGTCTTGCCGGTAACTGGGTGCCCCTCACGACGAAGAAATGGGCGCACACGGGCAATCCTCGGGTTTGACAGGGGGGGGTGCGAAGCGATCAACACGCCGAAAAGGCGCGGATCAAAGCAGCGTGGTTTTTGGTAGGAAAAACAGTACCCGTCTGACCGGCAGAGGCAATTCCTCTGACGAGAAAGGTCGAACCACCTGGTGCTTTTCAATAGGTTTTGGTGGAGCCTAGGGGGATCGAACCCCTGACCTCTTGCATGCCATGCAAGCGCTCTCCCAGCTGAGCTAAGGCCCCGAATGCACGGGTTATCTCACCCGTGCGGCGCTGTGTAGGGTAAGCCATGAAGGGGATCAAGCGAAAAAACCTGCGCCCCGGACATGCCCCGTCACAGTGTCAGTCGTCGTCGTTCGCCGCCACGTCCGCCAATTCGTCGAGCGGGACATTGTCGTCTTCGTCGTCATCGTCATCCAGCAGATCCTCGTCGATATCCACATCGACGTCGTCATCTTCCAGAACGACTTCCTCTTCGGCGTCTTCCTTGGCTTTCTTGGTGGCGTTGTCTTCCGCATCGGCGGCGATCATGCGGTTCTTGGACTCGTCAAACTCGACGACCTCGCCCGTGTAGGGGCTGACGATCGGAGATTTGTTCAAGTCGTAAAACCTTTTGCCGGTCGTGGGGCAGAGGCGCTTTGTACCCCATTCTTCCTTGGGCATGGTCATTCCTTTTCAGATGTCTCTCTTGCCGACAATCCGCGTCCCCTGCCATAAGCGGCTGAGGGTGTCAAAGGCTTTCCGGCGCGTGTCGGTGCCGGGCGGCCCCAGCCCGCGTCCAACGGGCAGGCGGATCGAGGCAGATATGGGACAGCATGTGCTGCCGGGCAACCCCCCGGTGGAAATCAATCTCAAGCGGTCAGGCCGCGCGCGGCGGATTTCCCTGCGCGTCTCGTCGCTGGATGGCCGGGTGACGCTGACTCTGCCGCAGGGCGTGTCGGATCGCGCCGGTCTGGCCTTTGCGGCCGAGAAATCCGACTGGTTGCGGCGCAACATGGCGCGGCACGGCGGGGTGGAGCAGATCGCCTATGGCACACGCCTCCCGGTCGCCGGCGTGCCGCTGATCCTGTCACCGGGCACCGGGAGCCGCGTTAGGATTGAAGAGGACCGATTGATCGTGCCGGGGGATCCGGACCGCCTGTGCGCGCGGCTGACGGGCTATCTCAAGACCCTGGCGCGGGACCGGTTGGCCGAAGCCTCGGATCGATACGCCGGGCAACTCGGGCGTCGCTACACCAGGCTGACCTTGCGGGACACACGCTCCAGATGGGGCTCGTGCTCCTCGCAAGGCGCCCTGTCCTATTCGTGGCGTCTGATCCTCGCGCCCGGGGATGTGCTGGAGTATGTCGCAGCGCATGAGGTCGCGCATCTGGCTGAAATGAACCACTCCGTGCGATTCTGGGCCGTGGTGACTGACCTCTACGGCCCGTATGACACGCAACGGCGCTGGCTGCGCACCGAAGGAACTGCCTTGCACCGCTACCGGTTCGAGGCGGATTGACCCTCCACCCTACGCTTGCCTATTGACCTTGCGCACGACTGTGATCACAAACCGGTCATGCTGATGCAAACCCGCCCCGATCCCAGTCCCGCCGCCCACGAAAGGGTCTATCGTGGTTTGCGAACCCGTATCATGTTGGGAGAGATCCCGCCTGGCGAAGCCTTAACGCTGCGCGGCATCGCCAAGGAATTCGGGGTCTCCATGACCCCGGCACGGGAATCGATCCGTCGGCTGGTGGCCGAAGGCGCGCTGACCCTGTCGTCCTCGGGTCGTGTCTCAACCCCCGAAATCACCAATGAGCGGATAGAGGAGCTCGCCGCCCTCCGCGCCCTCCTCGAAGTCGAATTGGCCTCACGCGCGCTGCCGCGTGCGCATATCGCCTTGATCGACCGCCTGCAGACCATCAATTCCACGATCTCCGAAGCGGTGGATCGGCATGATGCCGTCGGCTACATCCGCACCAATCTTGAGTTTCATCGCACGCTTTATCTGCGCGCGCAGGCCCCGGCGATGCTGGCGATGGCCGAAACAGTGTGGCTGCAACTGGGTCCGACGATGCGCAAGCTCTACGGGCGGCTGCATCGCAAGGAATCGCCGCATTTCCATCGCCTCATCATCGCCGCGCTCAAGGCGGGGGACGAGCCGGGGCTGCGGCTGGCCGTTCGTTCGGACGTCACGCAGGGGTTGCGGATGTTGGCGACGTGATCGCGGGGTCGGGCGGCGCCTGATCGGCGCGATAGGGCCGGAATCAAGCCGACCGGAAGCGGGCCATTTGCAGGATCGAAGCGGTCGGATAAACAAGGCAGGGAAATGCACCGCCGCCTGAGACCAGATCAGATCAGGCTGCCAGTCTCTTGGACCCCATCGCGAGGAACTTCTGCCGGCGATCCTTGATCAACTGCTGAGGGGATAGCCCCTCCATCTCGCCCAGCATTTCCGTCAACGCGGTCTCGACACTGGTAAACGCCGCCCTGCGATCACGGTGCGCGCCGCCCAAGGGTTCAGGGACGATGCGGTCGATCACTTCCAGTTCTTTCAGGTTCAAAGCGGTCAGGCGCAAGGCTTCGGCGGCTTCGCGCATCTTTTCGGAATCCTTCCACAGGATAGAGGCGCAGCCCTCGGGCGTGATCACCGAATAGACCGAATGTTCCAGCATCGCGACCCGGTTGGCGGTGGCAAAGGCGACGGCCCCGCCAGAGCCACCCTCGCCGATGATGACCGACACGATCGGCACGCCAAGCTGCAGGCACTTCTCGGTCGACCGCGCGATCGCTTCGGATTGGCCACGCTCTTCGGCCCCTTTGCCGGGATAGGCGCCGGGGGTGTCGACAAGGGTGATCACGGGCAGGCCGAACTTGTCCGCCAGCTCCATCAGCCGGATCGCCTTGCGGTAGCCTTCGGGCCGCGCCATGCCAAAGTTGCGTTCGATACGCGACTTGGTGTCATATCCCTTTTCCTGACCGATCACCACGACGGGGCGATCATTGAACCGTGCCAACCCGCCCATGACCGCATGATCGTCGGCGAAATTACGGTCCCCGGCCAGCGGGGTGTATTCGGAAAACAACGCCTCGATGTAATCCTTGCAATGGGGGCGGTCAGGGTGCCGGGCCACCTGACATTTGCGCCACGGCGTCAAGGACTTGTAGAGGTCCTTCAACATGGTCGCTGCCTTGGCGTCCAGGGCGGCGGCTTCGGATTCGACATCCATTCCCTCGGATTCGCGAGCCATGGTGCGCAACTCGCGCGCCTTGCCTTCGAACTCGGCCAATGGCTTTTCAAAATCGAGATAACTTGTCGGCTCGCTGGGCAGACTGTTGGATTGCGTTTCGGACATCAAGGCACCTCCAGGCTTCTGCGCTATATGCCTATGGGCCGAGGTCTTTGCAACTCAACTCGGGTTGTTCGGGGCGCGCGGCGAGGTTCGATCCGCTCACCTTCAGGTCGCGAAGAAGACCGCAAGCCGACCGTCGAGGACACGAACCTGCGGACACCACGTCCGCCGACCCGACCTGACCACGTCAGTTGAAGGCGACCGGCACCAACGACGCCACCAGCAAACCCGCCATCGTCCAGTTGAAGGCGCGCAGGCGTCGCGGATTGGTCAGCACGCGCCGCATCTGCTGCCCCAGCACCGTCCAGACCGAGACGCAGGGGAGACAGACCAGCGCGAACATCAGCGCCACAAGCGCGATCGCTGCAAAGCTGCGGTCGGACGCATAGACGGTGATGGCGGTCAGCGACATCGTCCAGGCCTTGGGATTGACCCATTGAAACAGCGCGGCCTGCACAAAGCTCAGCGGTTTGCCCTCTTCTTCTCCGCCCGAGGCGGGTGGTGCGGCATTCGCGATCTTCCACGCCAGCCACAGCAGGTAGGTCACGCTTAGAACGGTCAGAATTCTGTGCGATAGCGGGACAAGATCGAAGATCTGGATCAGACCAATCCCGACAAGCAGGGTCATCACCGAAAAACCGCCCGCGATGCCCAGCATATGTGGCAGCGTCCGCCGATACCCAAAATTGGCCCCCGAGGCCATGACCATCAGATTGTTCGGCCCCGGCGTGATCGTGGACACGAAGCAAAATGCCAGGAGGGCAAACAGTATATTCGGGGTCACGGAGTCACCATTCAGCTTTATCCACGCAATAATACGCATATTTGGCGGAGAAAGGTTGCAATGTTCGTCTTTTACCGGCTGATTGAGCAATCAATGACTGAACTTGACGACATAAACCGCAAGATATTGCGCACCCTGTCAAGCGACGGCCGGATGTCCAATCTGGATCTGTCCGACGCGGTGGGATTGTCACCATCGGCTTGCCTGCGGCGGGTGCAGGAACTGGAACGCTCCGGCGTCATCCAAGGCTATCGCGCCGTTCTGGACCCGGTGAAAACCGGTGTCGGCTTTACCGCCTATGTCACCGTCGGGCTGAATACACACACCAAGGCCTCGCAGGAGGCATTCGAAAGCGCTATCGCAGATGCGCCGGAGGTCCGTGAATGCCATAACATCACGGGCTCTTGGGAATATCTTCTGCGAATTGAGGCGGCGGACCTTGCAGCCTACAAATCCTTCCACACCGAGGTGTTAGGAACTGTGCCGCAGGTCAGCGCAATCACCTCCTACGTTGTCATGGCCTCGCCCAAGGATGAGCGGGCGTAGACTACCGACAATAGGTCGCCTGCTCCCTGATCGCCTGACTGGCGCCGGCCAGCTCGACGGGCAGGCTCTGTCCCTCCACTGTCAGCATGCGTCCCCGACGAACACTCTCCAGAAAGGCGGTTTGGGTCTGAATGTCGGCAAAGACCAGCTCGTAGCTAAAAATGTTGCCCTTGCGGAAATGCGGGTCCTTTGTCTTGCCGGTAAAGTTCGCAGGCACGCGCGTGGACGTTCCGTCCACGGTGACGCCGATATCATTTCCGGGCCGCCGCTTAGGGTAAGCCAGCCGGATCGATTGCGCCGAGCCTTCGCACCGGATCGAGAAATACTCACCGGCTGCCGACCTCTCCTGCGTCAGATACATCAGGATGCCATTCTGGGAGGGGTCTTTGGACTGAACCCATTTTTCCTCAAAAACCTTCAACAGGTCGTTTTCCACCACTTCGGCCCGTAAGGGCAGCGCAGCGGTACAGGCAAACAGGGCGAGGGCGAGACGGCGCATTTAGAATCCTCTTCATGGGGTGGTCCTTGTTTTAATGCGTTCACACCCGCTGCCAAGGGTGTTGTCTGTTCCGAGGGTCATATCCTCGTGACCGCATCGGCGTGCAAAGACACAAAAACGGCCGCACCCAGAGGAGTGCGGCCGTGCAGCAAAACGTTTCGAGAAAGGCTTGGTCTCAGGCGTTTCCGGCGATCAATTCGGCCTGTTTCACGATCACCTCGGCCTGCTTGATCGACGCGATATCCACCAGACGACCCTTGTAGACGACCGCGCCGGCACCGGATTTCTGCGCCTCTTCCATTGCATCCAGGATCTCTTTCGCTTCGCTCACCTTGGCGTCCGAAGGAGTGAAAACCTCGTTTGCGAGAGCGATCTGCTTGGGGTGGATCGCCCATTTTCCGACCATGCCCAGTGTCGCGGACCGGAGGGCCTGCGCCCGGAAGCCCTCTTCGTCCGAGAAATCGCCAAAGGGACCATCGACCGGCAGCAGACCATGCGTACGGCAGGCGGCGACGATGGCGGTTTGCGCCCAATGCCAGGGATCGGCCCAGTATTTCTGGCCTTCGCGCAGCATGTAGTAATCTTCCTGCGTGCCGCCGATACCGGTCGTCTGCATCCCCATGGAGGCCGCGAAATCGGCAGCGCCCAGGCTCATCGCCTGCAGGCGGGGCGAAGCGGCGGCGATCTCTTCCACGTGGGCGAGGCCAGCAGCGGATTCGATTATGACTTCGAGTCCGAGACGCTTTTTGCGCCCCTTGGCCATCTCGATGGACGAAATCAGCGCATCGACCGCGTAGATATCCGCAGCACAGCCGACCTTGGGGATCATGATCATATCCAGCCGTTCGCCGGCCTGTTCGACCAGATCAACGACATCGCGATACCAATAGGGGGTGTCGAGACCGTTGATGCGCACCGAGAGGGTCTTGTTGCCCCAGTCGATATCTCCGATCGCCTCGATCACCAGCTCGCGTGCTTTGGGCTTGTCGTCGGGTGCGACAGCATCTTCAAGGTCGAGGTTGATCACATCCGCTGCCGACGTCGCCATCTTTGGCGGCAATTTAGTGTTCGAACCGGGGCCGAAGAGCTGGCAGCGGTTCGGACGTGCGGGCGGAGTCGGCTGGATGCGAAAGGACATATCGTCACCTCAAAGAAAGGAAATTGCGTATTGTTCGGGTCGAGCGTTATTAAATTACAGGTTCTGACGCAACCCGATATTGCACCGCGGCATACCGCCGACGGCCGGAAGGAATCGGCGCTGAGAGTTTGCGCTGCACAATAATTTTGCAAATAGTCGCCATTATATCGAAGTTTATCCTGCAAATTTCAGTTCAGACGGCGGAATTGCAAAGCCTTCCCGCGACAAATCGGTCAGGATCGCACCAAGCAAAGGAGCCCTATGATGATCGAGACCCCGTATCTGTTGTTTCTGGGCGATGCCCCGGACATGCTCGCCGCGAAAGTCGCGCAAGGCATCCGCGACTGGCGCCCCGAAAACGCCGTCGGTCAGTACCGGATGGCCGGGTGCAAGGCGGACATGAAGCTGACCGACATGACGCTAGCAGAGGCCAAGGCGGCCGGGGCGAAAACGCTCGTCATCGGCGTTGCCAACCGCGGCGGGATCATTTCAGCAGCTTGGAAAGAAGTCCTGATCGCGGCGCTGGAAGAGGGGTTCGACCTCGCCTCCGGCCTGCACAACCTGCTGCGGTACGAACCCGATTTGAGGGAGGCGGCAGAGCGGACCGGACAAGCGCTGCACGATGTGCGCGTCCCTTCGGTCAAATATCCGATTGCAGATGGGGTGAAACGTCGGGGCAAGCGGTGCCTTCCCGTCGGCACGGACTGTTCGGTGGGCAAGATGTATACGGCCATGGCGATGGATCGCGACATGAAGGCACGCGGGCTGAAATCCTCGTTCCGCGCGACCGGGCAGACCGGAATCCTGATCACGGGTGAGGGCGTGCCGCTGGATGCCGTGGTTGCAGATTTCATGGCAGGGTCGATCGAATGGCTGACGCCGGACAATGATGACGACCACTGGGACATGATCGAAGGGCAAGGCAGCTTGTTCCATGTCTCTTACTCCGGGGTGACGATGGCGCTGGTGCATGGCGGGCAGCCCGACGCGCTCATCCTTTGTCACGAGCCGACTCGGGATCACATGCGGGGACTTCCGGGGTATAAGCTGCCCTCGCTGGAAACCCTGCGCGACATGGCCCTGCAACTGGCGCGGGTCGGCAATCCGGCCTGCGAGGTGGTCGGCATTTCCGTCAACACGCAGCACCTCGATGACGCGGCGGCCAAGGCTTGCCTGCAGGAGATCGAAGACCGCATGGGCCTGCCGACGGTCGATCCCTATCGTCACGGTGCGGACCGTTTGGTGGATGCGCTGCTGGCGATGGAATAGGCACTGACCAGGCGAAGAGGCTCGTGTCTCTGGCGCGACGCCTCCGGCGGGAGTATTTTTGACGAGATGAAGGAGACCCCTGTGCAGTTGCGCGTCACGGCAGACACATTCCCATTGGCCGAGGTCTTTACCATAAGCCGCGGCTCTCGCACCGAAGCGCATGTGCTGACGGTGACGGTGACGGACGGCGCGATCTCGGGCCGCGGCGAATGCGTGCCCTACGCGCGTTATGGCGAAACGCTCGAGTCAGTCCGGGCGGAAATCGAGGGGGTGTCGATGCCGCTCGATCTTATGGCGCTGCAAGACCGGCTGCCCGCCGGAGCGGCGCGCAACGCCATCGACTGCGCGCTCTGGGATCTGGAGGCCAAGCGGCGGGAGCGCCGAGTCTGGGACCTCGCCGGTTTGCCCGCGCCGGGACCGGAGATCACCGCATACACCCTGTCGCTGGCGGGACCTGCCGCGATGGAGGAAGCCGCACGCAAACATGCGCATCGCCCAATTTTGAAGATCAAGCTCGGCACGCCCGATGACATGCCCCGGCTTGAGGCCGTGCGTTGTGGCGCGCCGCAGTCCCGGATCATAATCGATGCGAACGAGGGCTGGAGCGCGGAGGTTTACGCCGACCTCGCGCCGCATCTCGTCCGGCTGGGCGTGTCGCTGGTCGAGCAACCTCTGCCAGCCGGGCAGGACGACGCGCTTATCGGCATGGAGCGCCCCGTGCCGCTGTGCGCGGACGAGAGCTGTCATGATCGCGGCTCGCTGGCGTCGCTGACTGGCAAATACGACGTGGTAAACATCAAGCTCGATAAAACCGGCGGCCTGACCGAAGCACTGGCGCTACGCGCCGCCGCGCTGGAGGCCGGGTTTCGCGTCATGGTCGGCTGCATGGTCGGCTCCTCGCTGGCAATGGCGCCGGCACTGCTAGTGGCGCAGGGCGCAATGGTCACCGATCTTGACGGACCTTTGCTCTTGGCCAAAGATCGCGACCATGCCCTTACATTTGACACGCAGGGCGTACATCCGCCCGACGCTGCCCTCTGGGGGTGAGGCGCAGGGCTTGCAGCGATCTATTGGTTTCACGATTGGAAAATTGCCATGTTTTCACCCGCAGCTTCTGTCCCGCGATTGGCAGTCCTGATTCTTCTTGTCCTATTGATTGCCAGCTTTGTCGGACCGCAGGGATACGCACGGGCCGATAGTTGGACGGTTCAATTGACCAGATCGCAGGCCAAGAATTTTGCTGAAACGCAAGCAGCCGCAAAAAGCAACTGGGCCTTTGCAATCTCACCCGACGGTGGTTGGGGACGCAGTTGGGAATATGCAACTGCCGAAGGCGCGCGCACGCGAGCGATGCAGGAATGCCGATTGCGTCTGCGGAAGGGCAAGCGCGACTGCGCTCTCTTTGCGGAGAACGGCAAACGGCTGATGCCTGTGGTGATCGAGACCCGGCGGGTGTCGAAGGTTTATAAACCCGTGAACGGGCGCAGCGCCGCGGCGGTGATCGGCCTGGCCCCGATGTCTTTTCGCGGCAATCCGCAGGCCGCCAAAGCGCAGGTCGCCGCGATTAACGCAGGGTCGCTTAACGTCGCGAACCCGCCAGGCGACCGGGCTTTGATGACTATGTTGCGGGATCGTAGTCTGGCAACGACATCGGGTTTCGAATCCGTTGTGTACTTTGGCCGTCCGCAGGCACAGCGTCTGATCGAGTCAAATAGCGGGCTGCTGTCCATCCGGTTCACCGGCTGGCGCGCGACGCGCGAGGGGGCGGTTTGCATGGAAAATGGACGTTGGGCGACCGGTAAGCCATTTGGCAACTTTTGCCTCGTTATTCATGCCATCGACAATGGCCGCATCACGTTCTCATGGGGGGACTCAAATGCATCCCGTTCGGCCTATCTGATTGCAGGCGACGCCAGATTCGCTCATGTCAGGTGAACGCGCCGGACGTGGCGCCTCCCTGCGAGCCCAACTCGAACCAAAGGACCCCAAAATGCGCACCGTTTACGTGAATGGGGAATACCTCCCCGAAAATGAAGCCAAGATCTCGGTTTTCGACCGGGGTTTCCTGATGGCCGATGGCGTATACGAGGTGACCTCCGTGCTCGACGGCAAGCTGGTGGATTTCGAGGGTCACGCCAAGCGGTTGGAGCGGTCGCTGCATGAACTCGACATGGCCTCGCCCGTGACCACCGACGAGCTGCTCGCGATCCACCGGGAATTAGTACAGGTAAATCAGTTGGACGAGGGAGGGATTTACCTGCAGATCACCCGCGGCGCGCCTGCGGACCGGGATTTCGCCTTTCCCGATCCCGAAGAGACGCCCTCCTCAATCGTGCTGTTTACACAGGCGAAGAACCTCGCCAATGCGCCTTCAGCCCAGGCTGGGATCAGCGTCATCTCGATCGAGGATATTCGCTGGGGCCGGCGCGACATCAAGACCGTACAATTGCTCTACCCCTCCATGGGCAAGATGATGGCCAAGAAGGCCGGGGCGGATGATGCCTGGATGGTCGAAGACGGGCAGGTTACAGAGGGCACCTCGAACAACGCCTATATCGTGAAGGGCCGCAAGATCATAACCCGACAGTTGTCCAACGACATCCTGCACGGGATCACACGCGCCGCCGTCCTGCGGCTGGCCAAGGAAGCACAGATGGAAGTCGAGGAGCGTGGATTCTCGATTGAGGAGGCGCAAGGGGCGGACGAGGCGTTCATCACCTCTGCCACGACCTTTGTTCAGCCGGTCGTTACGATTGACGGCTCCTCGGTCGGCACCGGCCAGCCGGGCAAGATCGCCCTGCGCCTGCGTGAGATCTATATCGAGGAAAGCCGTAAGAAGGCACTGTAGCATTTGTCGAGCGGGGCCGGACGATTATCCGACCCCGCTCCCGCAAGGGTTACGATGACGCCTGCGACCCCGGCGCGTGATCGGCGTGACGATCGGTCGGGGTGATCGGCTCGTCGCGCTTATCTGCGGTCTTGACATGGGTGACGGGTGCCGTGCGCAAGATCCCAAATCCGAGCAGAGCCGCAACCAGCGA
>Ga0209345_10001019_pt1 | contig 35796 bp, 30 predicted proteins | sample Cruoilmetagenom7_FD_187294 | JGI IMG/M metagenome (GOLD analysis project Ga0209345, IMG submission 187294) | Oil polluted marine microbial communities from Coal Oil Point, Santa Barbara, California, USA - Sample 7 (SPAdes) (version 2) | ecosystem: Environmental > Aquatic > Marine > Oil seeps ...
GCTCTATACGGAGCATTATAAGGATAAATTTATTATTGATAGAGATTTCAGAATTATAGAAGTTAATGCTATAAATATCTAGACTGGATATCTCATTCTGAGAGATAATTAAAAAAAAAAAATTATTTTCTTAAGAGTCGCTTTTGAACCACGTAATGAGTTCTTACCGGGACGCCGTGCGGAAATATAGTTTTTATCGCTCGGTCGTTGTTGGCCCAGATTGTAGTTCCCTCGTAATAATTGAACCCGAAAGTAGACGATAGAAATTTCCCGATGTTGTGAAGCGCGGAGAAGATTCCCTTTCCAGCGTATTCTTTTTTTATCATTACCGTGTCTACATTTAAATGGGTTAACGGTTCTCCGTTCCACAGCTGAAACAAGTTAGGTTGGCATATAATAACGCCTACCAGTTCGTCAGTGCTTCGGTCGAAACCGAAGATGGCCATAGAAACAATCTTTTTGAGGTCGCAAGATTCCCAAGTTTCTCGGAATCCAGGAATATCGGCGTATTCTTGGGGAAATTCTTCACTGACTAATTTAAGTACTTTGCATGCTTGAGCGTACCCGTCCATCATTTCTTCAAATCGAGCTTTACCGCCTGGCGCGTCGGCAAGTATGGCGTATAGAGATTGAGACGCTAAGCCCATTATTTGTTCCTTTAAATCCCTTATTTCGTCGAGGGGCAAAAACCTAACTGCTATGTTTTCGTCTAGATTTTTACCTTTGTCCCATTTTTTTAAGAAGGTGTCGAGACACGAGTACTTCGAGTCTTTTTTGTAGCCTAATTGTTGCAAGTATTCCAGAATCTTTGACTTGGGGTCGCCGAATGCTACACCACTCATCATCGGAGCATCGAACCCTTCGGTCTGGAAGCCTATACCCCCAATATATTTCGGGTAATTAATTGGACCGCGGAGCTTCTTCATTTTATTTTCGCGAACGAACTTTTCGCACTCGTTCATGAGCTTTTTACAAGAAAGAAAATTTTTGGCATGAAGCCAGCCAAAGGTAGGGCATGACATTCCATAACTTTTGTAATCATCGTCTATTTGACAAATTACTAATCCCGTTAAGATTCCGTCCTGAGTAGTATAAATAAATCTAATTTTATAGTCTGATTTCGAAAATATCTCTGTAAAATAATCTACAAGTTCTAAAACAATCACGAGTTTAAGCTTTTCATCAGGAACATATAAAAGCTCAGTTAAAATAAATTGAATTTCCGAAATATTTCGAGTTGAAGCAACAGTAAGCTGTTTCTTTTTAAAAATCGGTTTTTCTAAACTAATTTCCATTTTTCATCATTTTTTTTAAATTGATTTAAGATATTACTAATATCATCCTCAGATGAATGTTTATAAAGGAAAAAATCACGGATTTATTTGAACGGTTAGTATGTCTACTAGCTCTTGTCCCTTCGGTAGAAGCTCGGCTCGCGAAACCTCGCCCTCGTAGTAGTTAAACACCACGTAATCCTCGAACTTGTTTTCGGATTTGTTATAATTCCAGCAAGGCACGTACCCCCTCGCTCTAAATCCGAATTCGTAAAACAATTGCTGATGTTCAGGACTGAAAGCCGAAACAAATACTTCGCTGTATCGAATTGCATTTTCTTTCATGCTTTTTAAAAATTCCTCTAAAAACATGTACAATTCCTCCAACGATTCAACATGATATTTAGTTTTCTCGAAGTTTTGAATTTGAGGCGTGTGTAAAAAAGTAAAGTATGATTTTGTGCCCCTAATAAAAAATTGGTGGTACCCGTACCCATACTTATCGGTAATTAAATCCTTTCTGAAAGCTTTTTGTAGTTCGAAAATCTTGTTGTAGTCTAAGCAAAGGTCGGGAGAAGTTAACTGAAAATTTCCTAATTTGTAAAGGTTGTCGCAGTGCAAAAAACAATCTAACGCGTTTTCGATCAATAGTGGTGTCTTTCGCTTTCTATACTTTTTAAGGGTTTTCTCTCGATAAATAACGCCCATCACGTCAGATTCTACTTGGTTGTAGAATACATCTTTGTTGGGAAAGAATGCGACCGTGTTTATCCCGCAAACAGATGTAATATACTGAGAAGCAGCGTGAGCGGTTCTATTTTCGCAATACCACATTAAAATTTCCTTTTGAAAGGTTTTCCACATCCAAGCGTAAGAGCCGATTATGGATTTAGTTACATCTAGAGTTTTTTGATATTTTTTTTTTATCATAAACCCGCCAGAATATCCTTTTTTGTGCTCGAAATCTAACGCGCACCGAAAACAACCGGCGACCTCTTCTTCTATTTTGAACAAAATAAAGTGGTTCTCGGGACTCTTGATCATCTTTTTAACCATGTGCTCGTCTTCTATCTCTTTATAGGGATAAGTACCATCATACACCTCTTTACAAATATTTGCGATTACTTTAGCGTCTTTAGGCTTAGCGAGTATTAAAGTGGGGCTTATTTTATAGCTTCCCAATTTAGAGTCGATTATAAAGTCAAGATCCATACCGTTCTCTAAGTTTAAATCCAAAACATCCTCAAAGATTTCTAAGAATTCGTCAACTGAGTTTGGGATAAGCTTTTTGTACGGAATTATTGGATATTCAATTATTTTTTGTGTTATCATTTTTTTTGCGCTGTAACTACTTTCTATTAAATACTATTACCTTAAGATCAGCTTATTTAAACAAAAATTTGAAATAGATTTCTTTTTGCGAAATTTTTTTTAATTTTCTTTTAAATATCTTCGATAGTTATAATATGAAAACGCCAAAATGATTTGTTAAAAGATGTTTGTAAATCAAAAATTAGATGTTTGGTCAAATTCTTATTGGGAGCGTGTTACTCGAAACATTGGACCCATAACTTATCAAGAGCAAGAAAAAATTAGGAGCTCGAGAGTCGCGGTTCTCGGAGTAGGTGGATTAGGCGGACCTCTTGCCGAAAATCTGGTAAGAGCGGGCTGTCAAGACTTAATAATCTGCGATTTCGATGTTTTCGACGAGTCCAACTTGAACAGGCAAATCTGTACAATAGAGGACATCGGTAAAAGAAAAATCGATGTTCTGGAAGAATTCTTGCAAAAAATCGACCCTGAAGTTAGCATTAAAAAATATTTTAAAATTACCGAGAGAAACTTAGATTCAGTTCTCGAAAATGTAAAAGTTGTAGCTCTTACTTTAGACGATCCCGTAACCTCTATTTTTATCGCAAGAGAATGTAGAAAACGAGGGATTCCCATGGTCGAGTCGTGGGGCGTCCCGTTTCTTTTTACTTGGTGGTTCACTCCAGATAGTATAGACTATGAAAATTGTTATGGATTAGATACATACCATTACGATTATTCCGAGCTTAGGAGCGCGAAAAAAGAAGTAAATCTCGCTGTCTATAAAGCCCTATTAACGAAAGTTTTTCGAATGCCGGGAGTCAGAGAAAAGTACGATCGCGAGCCGGGAGCATTCGAGGAGATGATGGCTGGAAACCTCGGTGCTCGCTCGTTTGCTCCGTTCGTAAGGATTACTTCTGATCTTCTTTCTCTAGATATTATATTTTCGGGTATACTTAACATAAAACCGAAAAATCTAGCACCCAACTTAAAGGGATTCGATTACATCAACATGGAAGTTTGCGAAGTTAACCAAATAACTAAAGATTAATTTTTTTCTTCTTTTTTAAGTTTAGAATTCTTTCACGTATAGTGTTAATCATAGTAGAAGATAATCTGGACAAGTCTGGAATAGTTATCATAGTTATATAGACTCAGATTGACCGTTCCTATATGGGGCGTTCACGACCTTCAGTTACAGGTCAAATAAAGAGGATGTATAAGTACGTCCAGATTTTAAGTAACTGTAAATATTATTAAATTTAAATTAAGAAAAAAAGATAAAATAAAAAATAATGTTTAGAAAAATTCAAAAAACAATCTTTCAAGCGTAAAAAACTGTTTTAAGCCGTTCTAGTGTTTTTTTGCGAAAAATAGGATTACCTATGAGTCTTTCAGAAAAAAAAAGGTTTAAGCAGGAGTAAAAACCTTCCCTATCTTTCGAAACAAGCTTGAAATCGAGGTTGCTTAAGACAAGATATAGAAAAACATTAACAAACACCTCGTGAGCCAGCTTAAGGTTAGATGGAGTTATATCCTCCATGCTGTGGTGGAAATTGTTTCGATTTATGATGTATTGAATTACCTTCGTCTCGACTTCTTCGGGAAATCCGAGCCTTCCCATTTTATTAGCCATAATGTTTTTCCCGTCTTTGTTGTTTTCGCTATTCTCTCCGCTTTTACCAAATCGTTCGTTGTAAAGTTCTTCTAACTTAGGGTATAACTTAACGAAAAATTTATAGTCGTCGTACCCGCACATATCAAGCCATTCTTCGGCTTTAATAACCAAAAAGATCCGTTCTATTTCGAATTTTATTGAATCCTCTATTCTCGATTTCGAGCTTTCTGCTCCAGAGTTAGATTTTTTGCTCGCTTTTGAAACCAGAACGTCAATCTTTTTTGCCACGATCTCCAGTAATTCTTCTCTTTCCGCGATTTTTTGCCTTAATTGGTTGTTTTCTAATCCAGACAGATTAGAATTAGTAAAATTATTTTCAACTGGGATTTGAGCGTTTTTTCGCGCATGATCAATGGTATAATTCAAAAAGTCAGATACTTCTTCTATTATACGACTTCGACAGTTAAGTATGTTTTGCTTTAGTTGTTTAGGGGTAATCGTTCCCTTACTTAAGTTTCTCACGGCGATTTTGAGCTCTTCTAACTCTCCCTCTTTAAACACTATTTTTTCTATAGCATCTTCAAAATCCAGTACATCCTCCGTTTCAGCCATTAAAATACCTCATCCTCCCATATTGCCTTCAATATATCGTTTAAATCCGTCGAAAATTTTAGAATATGCTTCGAAGTTTTCTCTGCTGCGTCTTTCTATGCCTTCCTCTTCGAAAGATAAGTTTTCGCAAGTAGAAAGAAAATTTTTAAGCTCGCCTTCAACAAACGGAAAGTTCTCGACTTTTGACATTAACCTAGTAAATCTGTCGATATCTGCGCTAGTAATTGCATAATTAACGCTATAATAGGAGTTATATGTAGCGTGAAGGAACCTTCTAAGTAAGTTCTTACCGATTTTAAGCGAGTTCTTAAAAATTCCGTTTTTAATAGCTTGATACATCTTAAAATGTTCATAATAGAAAATTCGGGCAAAATGCTCAGTAAACGCTTTTTTAAGTTTTTTAGCTTTAATTTTTGGCGCTTGAGAAGAGTTATCGAAATTATAGGAGTTAACGGAGTTATTAAAGTTGCCGAAGTTATCTAATTTATCGAAACTCTCAGATTCTACATCAATCGGTTCGTATGAAATTGCCGAACTTTTTAGGGATTCGTAGTAGTCTTGTAAAGCTTCGTCGTAGTGCGGTCCGACCGCAAAAGATGTTTGCAGGGATTCCGAACCGCTCGCTCTTCTTGGATGGGTTTCAATTAAGTATCGATGTTTCACCAAAATTTCGAAAGTTTTGTTTTTGATTTCCTTTTCTCTTTTTTTATCTTTAGTTATTTTTAAAACATAAGGGTGTAGCCATTCCGTTAATTCTTTTTTTACTTTTTGCTCGTACAAGTTGCCTACTTGGTCTAATCTTTTTAAGTTGTTTAGAAACTTAATTATACCCTCGATTAACGCGCTATAATCTCCGAAATCTTTCTGGAACAGCGTCTTTTCTGCTTTTTGGATTATAAGCTTTTCGGCGTTTTCCAAGTCGTGCCCTTGTTTTCCCATGTAGGTTACTACTTCCTCCCAAGAGAGCGGAATAGTTTCTTTTAAATCTTTCAGGTCGAATTCTACAGGGAAGGGTTGGTAAACATCTTCTCGCTTCACTACAGCCTCGTCTTTTTTCATGTTTGCGATGTACCTCAATTGGTAGCCTTCCTTTCTACTGCGACTATAGTACCCCGTCCCGTGAAGAGCTTCTAAATTCATCTGAGCTTTAAGCATAGCGCTATCTCTTTTATCTGTAGCTTTAAAAGTGACTAAGTTTTCGAAGTAATTGAACGCGTTCGAGTGTAGGTACCTTATTTGAGAAGCGGAACAGATAGTTCCAAAACCTTTTTGCACGAAAGGTTCGAGAAAACGGTCGATTATACCGTAGTTAGCCTTCTTATCTATGAAAAAACCATCGAAAACTACATCTAAGTGCGGCACGATTAAGAATTTAGGGTAATAATTATTTCCGGTCTTTAAATAATGAATAAATTTTGATATTACTACGAAAGCAAAGTAGCACTGTTTCTCGTAGTTCTTAACTTGTGAAAAATCGATAATTACTGTTTTGTCTTGGGTAATAAGCTCGTAAGATGGAACGACCTCTTGCTCGCCTATTTGTTGGCGGTGCAAGAAACTTAAGTCGTGTTCGGTAAACTCGCTGAAGAACGACAGTATCGAGTCGGTAATAGGTGACTTTTCCCACTCTCTCATAGTAGTTAGGTCTAAAGTCAAAGTAGAGAGGTCTACATCGGGATTACGTGCGAGAGTCTTTTTGAAGGCTTCAATCGCCCTCTCGTCCTTTCTGAAACACAATCCAAAAGCGTCGAACATGTAATCCAAATAACCTATATTGTCGTTGTCGTATGGGATTTCAGAGAAAAGTGGGTTAACCAGAAAGGTTTTACCAGCTTTAAGGTATAAAAAATTATCTTCATATATTATACCCTCAAAGAAACGCATTAATTTAGACCAATTACCCGTAAAATCAAAGATAATCGAGGGATAGCCCTCTTTCACAAGTTCCGCAACAATTTTTTGACACAAAGCTTCTCTGCTCGAGTTCGCCCCGTTGACTATTAACAAATTTTGCAATTGCTCGAGAGTAAACCCCATGGGAACTTCTTTCTCTAAAAACTCGGTGTTTATAGTATGCCCGACCGTAATAAAGTTAGTCAAATATTGAGGAGTGTTAAATTCCGCAGCTAATTTCGTCTCGATTCCCTTTTTGAATTGGTTGGAAATCTCGGTTATGAACACAAGCGTTTTTCCTTGAAACAGTAAGTAACTCAAGTGAGTGCCGTTCCTTCTAAATTCATTGTTTTTAAAAGTTTCAAACAAAAGACCTGATTCTAATTCATTTTTTCTTAGCTGTTTTAACCCGTAATTAATAAAATTCTCTCCAAAACTACTTTCCAACGATAAGTTTTGATTTCTTAGCTTTAGTTCTATCTCACCGACAATCTCGTAGTTCAGGGAAGGAGCTTCCAGAATTGCCGAAGTAGAATAAGTTATAGTAGTGCTCCAGATACCCGAACGAATATTTAGCCAACTGGCTCCTTTAATAATCGATTTCGTTCTTATTTGTAATTTTAACTTTTCCGCCTCTTTTAGGTGCTTAAAACCTTCTTTGTCGAACTCATCGAAATCCAAAGGATTTAACTGAATCGTGACGGTATAGGGCATTTTTCTGTGATTGAGAGCCTCGTAAAACTTACTTGGAAGACAATGGGGCGGTGGATAGGTGAAATACATATTATTAATCTTTACCCCTCCGATTATTTTTCCTTTGACCTGATAAAAAATAGTCTCGGGCGCTTCAGGTACCTTAAAAAACTGAACGTCAGACAAAGGCTCTACGATTTGGATTGCGTTTGACTGGAACAAATTATTTTTAATTAGAAAGAAAAACAAATCGCGCCACCAAATTACCAATATAGCCATAAGAACCGCAAGAAATACTGAAGTTTGCGTCATTATCGATAAGTTAAATGTTAAAAGCATACGATCCAAGCTTATAACAATTGCTAAAATGTAGCTTGCTTTCAATATAGTATAGATCTTTTCGGATTCGCCCGTTTTGCATGTAATTTTTTTCGCATCTTTTTTGATTTCTACATCCTGCTTTAAAACTGCAATTCTATAAGCATGTACTAACGCTTCACCAGAAAGCTCAACGACTTTAAAATGATGAAAGTTGGAAGAGAAAGTCGACCTCAAGGAGATCGCGTACCCATTGAGTATATCGACCGTTTTTGCTAATTTCGATTTAGTTATCCTACCTTTAACATTGTAAAAAGTGCTAAAGTAAATAATCGTCTCAAAAGTAGGAGATTCAGAACCACCTCTATTATTAGTAATTTGAAGCGGTTTTTGTATTATTTGGTAAGAAAACGGTACTTTAAGCGCTTGCAACCCTAAATAAACGCGGTTTAAATTTTCTCGAACGGTTTCAGGTAGTACTTTTATTCTAAAAGCTCTAAATCCAGTAGTGCTTAGTTCTTTGCGGTTAGTAAAGTACAACACTGACTTAACATCTTTTGACTGCCAAAATACGAAGTCTCTAAACGGTTCAAATGGACGATAATCAAAAATATGGCGCAAACGAAAGATTTCTTTGCGGAACACTGCAACAAAACTAATCGTCACGATCCCCGTAATTATTATTGATAATACGAGGTTATATGTCGCGTATAACGTCGAAATAAAGAATAACAAACCAATTACTACTAAAGAAGTCGATTTAAGAATCGATTCCTTCGAGTTAACGTCTTTATAAGAAGGAATTTCCTTCCACACATCCAAATACGTGTTTTTGTCTACTTTTTCGCCATCTTCGGTATTTGGTTGAAACCCATCGTAATTATTTGAATTACTAAAAAAATCTCTATATGATTTTACCATTTTTTATTTTCTCCTTTTTTTTTTACTTTTTTTTTATTATGATTTTTTTATTTTCGTCTAATGCTAAAATAATTTTTATTTGCGAAATATAGCACAACGATGGCACCAAAACAAAAGAGCAAATTGTAGCTAAGGGTAACTGACAAGAATTCGTACATTAGAGCCTCGACTAAAGATATGCTCCCGATCATGGCAAACAAAATCATTACTCCAACGATTAACAATTGCCCAATTTGATCTTTCGATTGTTTGTAAGAGATATTGTCTTTTAACGAGCCTGAGACGACAATTTTCTCACCTTTTTTCTTCTCTATGCTTTTCCTAATGGTTTTGAGTTGTAGAACTTTCTCAAACGAATTCTTGTCGAATTGTTTGTTTAGCTGGTAAACAAGCGCCTCTTCTTCTTCTTTAAACTTGTGAAGTAAAATTGGGTTAAACGCGCTTTTTTCTTTGCTTTTTCCCCCTCGACCACCCGATAAGAAAGAAAATAAAGAAATCGTGCGATTCTTATCGATAACTTCTGGATTAAAGCTTTCGTGTAAGTTGGGAACATCTAACTTGCGAAGCTCATAATAAATATCAAATATTTCCTTAATGTACTCCAATTGAAGCTCTCCTTCTTTTTTTAAGAACAAAAACTCTATTTTCTTTAACATTTCGATTAATTCGGGTCTAAACACGTTAACGTTAAAGTTTACCCTAAAAATTTTGTTTACTAGCTCCATGTACTCAAATATTTTTTCTTCCGCCCTTTTTTCTCTCGAGCGCATTCCTAATTTGATTCCGATCTCGTCGACAGCATTACTTGTAAGCACGAAGCTCACTACAGCTAGCTTTTTGTAGTTACTGGTTTCTTTACAGAGCTGGATCAACCGCTTGAGTTTCAGATCTATCAATTGATCCTTCATTTTATTGATTTCGCCCCCGAACAAGCAAATATTCGTCATAAATCTTTTCTGCTTCGCTTTTAAACTCTGAAACATCTTTTAGGGACGCGCTCGCAGATTCGAGCTTAAATTCTTCTTGGGATATCAACTTGTCCAAGTCCAAATCTTCTCGAACGCTTTCTAAGTATCGATTTACCATGTTTTCCACGCTTGACTGTTCCTTTTCGAAAGTGTTGATTACTAAATGGTTAAAAATGGTGTAAGGAAAAGTACAAACAAATGAGATTAATTGTAAAAAGTATCCTGGACCAATCGAATAGTAAAAAGTTACTTTTAAATCGTAATCACGATACGCTAAAAAAGGGTAGTAAAGCCCGTTAGGGAGCAAGAAGAACAACGGATAAATTAAAACGAAGAATCCAATTAAGGATATTAAAGATAAATTAACTAAACCGAATTTTCTTAACCTAAGTAAGTTGTCTTCGCGTTCCGCATCGAGAAATAATACTAAATATGCGGACAAAAATATAACTATTATAAAAACAATAACAATAGTAACAGGCATAGAAGCATTTTTAGGCACGTAGGACTCGTTAAGGAAGTCACCCTGAGAGAGTGTGGTGCTCCAATCAAACAACAAACTGTATACCCAATTTACCACGACTTCGCCAGAATCTTTTACTCCTTGAAAATAATACCAATCCAAAAAGACCGAAACAAACCCAAGAATTAGGCCAACAATAAAAATTATTTTATATCCTGATTTATAATTTACCGTCATAATAGCTTAAACTTTGTTAATTTCTACTTATAGAACTAAAAAGAAAACAAGATTTTATAAAGAAAAAATTAGAAAAAATCAAATTAAAATTTAAAAACTAATTCAAATCGATCTAAAAATAATTTGATAGATAATTAATCCTCTAAGAACGAGCTGTATTTCATTTTGTTCCTAGATTCGTTTTTTACAGAGCTAAATTCTTGTCCAGAGTCCATCTCGTACAAATGAGGGACTTCTCGTTCTAGTTGTTTCGCTCCAACGCTTTCCTTAATTCTTTCTTTATCGAGTTGTTCTAACACCTTAATATTATTGTCTTTTCCGAAACACTCGTAACCAAATTGAGCCATCTGCTCGACCGTAAACTCTTCTTTAACGCATAACAAATCGGTCTCGCTAAATCTTAAGTTTTGCAGATAATAGGGCGTTTTAAATTCTGTCGTCAGCTCTTTTTTCGTTTTGTAGAACCTAAAGTAAAAGTACACTATCGCGAAAAAGTAAACCCCTATAACTGCGAACCCAACGCTGTTAAACAGCCTAAGTAGGAAGTAAAACTGCGAAAAATAGATAAAAAACAGTACTACGGAGTATCCGAGGAACGGAATCGATGCTATCTTTAGACTCGAACGAAATTTGGTATCTGCATTTTGATAAACCCCTATAGAATTATTCTTTTTGGTGTGAGATTCGATTAATTGGTATTTTTTTTCCAAGAATCGTAATAAATTGGCGATATTGGACCGATCAATAACATGTAAGTTTGTTTTTCTCTGGTATGGGAAAAGAATCGATTTTTCCATGCATTTCGCGGGATTTCTGGTTAGCAAGATAGGTTCGATTATAACTTTGTATTGAGTTTGACCTGAAGAAAAATATAGTTTTTTGTTATTTGCACTCTTTCTGGTAGTAAACCTTACTTGTAGGATTTTTTCGAAGAGGTTTCGAAACCTTTCACCGTTAACGATGTCTTCAAACACATCGTTTTTAGCTTTTAAAAGGTCGATTGCGTAGTGACGCGCTGTATTTGCTAACCCTAATTTTTGAGCTTTCGAGTAAGTCTTAAAGTCTATTTTGCTTTCGTTTACAAGTATTGTTCCTTCCAAGTCGCAGAACTTAATTGGTAAGAGAAGTATAAGCTTCGAATTGTTTTTAACGCTTATTAACTTAAGCCCGATGTAATCGATATTCTGGAAAAATGGTTTTAGAGCTTCTATTCCACTTGATATTGAATAATACCCTAGATTTTTTAATGATTCGGTGATCTCGCTAGTTTTTTCTTCTCGGCGTTTTATTACCCTTAATATCGTTGGAACTTTAGGAATTTCTGAATTATATAAATTTTCTGGAATCTCGCGAATTTTAGGAACCTCTGGAACTTTTATAACTTCAGAAAAATCGGGATATATTGGAGTATTAACAGTTTCTTCGAAAGAGTTGGTTTCATCCGGGACAGATATTTCGTTCTCGAAGGATTCTACAGTTTGATCTTTTTTTAAGCTTATCTGAGCTTGTTCCTGGTATTTTTCAACTTCATCTTCTTTTTCCTCATCAAAATCGAGTACGGCGTTAGCTTCAGTTTCGATTTCTCCATGTTCAAGAAATGAGTTTTCAATTTCCTCTTCTGATCGCGAAAGCAATTGTTTATAGGGAGTATTACTTCTTTGCTGAAATACTTCCTTAGACTCGAATCCCTCGTCAACTTCGATTTCTTCTTTAGATTCTTTCGACGATCTTTTTAGGATGGGGGGATAAGAAGCTGTAAGTCGAGAACGATTAAATTTATCCCTAAACCACTGTTTTTCAATATTTCTGTCGGGTTTTTCTTCTATTTGGGACTTTTCTTGTGGGAGTTCCTCCTCGACAATTACTTCAGCAACTTCGAAGGTTTCACTACTATCAACTTCGGGATTTTTTTCTTTCTTCAATATTTCAGTAGTTTTTTCTATTATCTGATCCTGTTTATTGATAGAATTTTGCTCTTGAAATTGACCAAGAAAATTTTTCGCTTCCTCTATGAATTTCTTTGCAGTAGTAATACTAATTCCTGGAGCTTCAGATAGTTTCTCGGGAGTTATTTCAGCAAGCTGTAGATAAGTGTATATCCTCCTTGTGTTTAATTTTTCGGCGGTACCCGAGCCAATGCCTTTAATTTTAGTGAGATCGTCGGTAGTTTGGGGTAATTTTTTTGCACATTCTTCGGGAGCTTTAGTGATTATTTCCAGCGATTTTTGATATACTTTAGTCATAGTTATCTAATCGAAAAAAAAAAACCAAGTTATTTAAAGAAAAAATTAGAAGTAGAATAAAATTCTTCTCGTTCCATTCTAAATAGATCAATTTTCGTAATTTTTTATAAAAACAATTTTTTATTTAAATTAGGCTCTCGTATTAGTTAATTGTTTAATATTTTAACAAAGTTCTTGCCAAATTAAAACCCTAAAAACACCTAGAGTTGTGATAAACAAGTCTCCCCTTGCTTTTTCTAACAAGTAGGGTTCGTAATTTAGCAAGAATGACTCTTTTTTTCCTTTATATTTGAACGCAAGTAAGTTTTTGCATGGCAATCAACAGCATAGGTAGAAGTTTTGAAAGGAAAAAAATCGAGTTAATAAAACAAAACGCGAAAAATCGCCATACTTGTCCGTTATGTGGCGAAAAAATCGAAGTTGGGTTCGAAAAAGGAGTTTTAACGGAAATTTCGGAGGACGGTAATTATCCGTTCCCTCACATTCATCTACACGGAAATCCTCTTCACGCAATGATCTGCTATGTGGACGCGCACTCTGTCGTTCGAGGGATAGGAGGAGTTCGCAGCATCGAGATTTCTCGGGACTCAGACACTTTCCAGCAGTTCATGAAAAAATGGTCTAACCCTTATTAATTGATTTTTTTTAGGTTGGTGATAAATAATTACTTTAACGAAATTTACAAGCGCTCCAAAGGATAAGGAAGACATTAAAGACGAGGAAATATTTCAATATGTACAAGACGAAAGAATCCTTCGAGTTTTAATAGAGCTAAAAATATTTAAGCTCCGGAAGATCCAGAAAGAGGCGATTCAGAAAGGGCTATTTTTCCGCAAGTCGTTTTTAGTGTGTGCTCCCTCAGGTAGTGGTAAGACCTTAATTGGAGAAGTGTGCGCTGTTAATAATGTGTTTCAAAAGTTCGGTAAATCCATCTATCTCGTGCCATTTAAAGCTTTAGCCACCGAGAAATACATTCACTTTAAGAAAAGCTACGAGCGGTTTGGGATTAAAACCGAGCTGTCGATTGGCGATTACGATGTGGAAGACGAAAAGCTAGAACAAGCAGATATAATAGTTACCACATACGAAAAAATGGATTCTATTTTAAGAAATTATTACGATAAAGAATGGATTTTTAATATTTCTACTATAATTATTGACGAGATACACATAATCGGGGAGTCCGACCGGGGTCCGCGGTTAGAATCTTTAATAGTCAGATTGAACGAGTTTCTATACAACCCGCAGATTATCGGACTTTCGGCGACAATCGCAAATCCCAAATATTTTAACGATTGGCTCACTTCTTTGGGAAATCACACTACTCTTATTATCTCGAACGAGCGACCTGTCCCGCTTCATTATAGAATTGAAGTGTCTCAAAACAAAGATTCAACCCTTAAAAAAATTGTTAAATCGACATTAGAGGATCGCGGTCAGTTATTGATTTTTCTAAACAGAAGAAAATCAACTCAACAGACGGCTCAGAACTTAAAAAACTTGGTTAAAGCACACCTCTCCGAAAACGAGCTGAAAACATGTAAAAAAATTGGCGATAAACTCAACAAAATTAAGGGAAGGCACAACGAGCTAAAAAAAGTAGTAAAATGCGGAGTTGCGTTCCATCACGCGGGATTACTTCCTAAAGAAAGAAAACTCGTCGAGGACGCCTATAGAAAGCATTTGTTAAAAATAATTTGCTGTACTACCACTTTAAGCGCGGGTATAAACGTCCCTGCTCGGGTAGTAATAGTCAAAGATTTCAAAAAATATGTCACTTCAGGGCACAATATAAAAAATTTTAAAGGGTTTTACGAAAACGGAGACGGTTTTTCCTACTTTAAAGCATTTTCCGCCAACGAGATATTTCAGATGCTCGGTCGTGCAGGAAGACCAGGATTAGACGAAGTTGGCTATGGTGTCGTGCTTGTAAAAGACGTTAATGAGCGGGATTGGGTCGAAGACCATTACTTTCAAAATTTTTTTCAGTCTAAAACTTATGTTCCGAAATATAACGATTTAGTCTCCGGGTTAAACAGAGTAAACACCTTAAAAGAACAAGTTCTACTACGTGTCTACGAGGAGAAGCGCATAACATTCGAAAAACTAAAAGATTTTTTTCAAAAAACTTTCTTTTGGTATGGCATAAAAAACAAGATGAAAACGCAAAACATTCCCATAGATCAGATCCTAATGATCAAAGAAATAACTCCGACAAACATCTTAAAGCTTCATTCGGACCCTCAAAAAGTTAAAAATTTAACTAATAACCACCACCAGATAAAGATCACCAAGCTTAACAATTCGACGATCTCGGGATACATCAAAACCGATTTTGGTGTGTTTAATTGCGAGTTCGATGTGGAACTCGGCATCAGGTGTTCTTGCGGCTTCGAAAACGGAATTTCCGATAATTTCGCAAACGATCAGTTTTCGTTCGAGTTTTGCGACCACATCACCGCCTTTTTGCTCTATCTAATAAAAATTCCTGACAAAAACTTTCAGAAATATGTCAACGACATAGTGCCTAAATCGGTTAAGAACCAATACATCCTCAACTATCTTTTTGAGAAGGGTTTGATTTTAAAGCGCGAAGATGGTACTATTAAATGCTCGCAGTTTGGCAAACTTATAATTCGGCTTTACCTGTATCCCGTCTCTGGAGTGTTGATAAGGTACAAGCTAGAGCAAGTCGAGATAGAGTCTTTTCAAGATGTCGTAAAAACAGCTTACGAAGTGTTGAAAGCAGAAGGGAGAACGAGGAACTACAAGTTGCTCCAACCGGTATTAGAGTGGTGTGACGAAGAACCACTCGATGAGATTTTAGAAAGACACAAAATTATGGCAGGTGACTTGTACTCCGTTCGGGACAACCTCGAAAGAATTATTACTTTCATAGGAATTATCGCCATGCACTTAAGCGAGTCCGACTTCGACTTACAAGATAAGTTGATAACAATAACTGAAATGGCGGAAACGCTTAAAATTAGGATGCATTACGGAATAAGAGAGGAATTGTTCGACTTGGTGTTGAGACTAGACAACGTGGCGAGGGTTCGAGCGCGGATGTTGTATAACGCGGGTTATCACACAGTAGCGCAGGTCAGGAAAGAAAACCCCTACATATTAAGTAGAAAAACTGGATTAGGCATTAGCTTGTGTAAAAAAATTATAGGAAAAAAATGAAGTAAAAAAAAAGATTGAGTAAATTTAATTATTTAATCATTTTAATTTAAAAATATGAATTAAATAAACAAAATAATTAAATAACATGAAGAGGATATGAAATGGAAAAGCACGAGAAATTGAGAATATTTGCGGGTATTTTATTAATAACATCAGCAATTACACATGTTTCACAAATATTCGTCCATGGAACCGAAATTCATACGATTTTCGCTGCTCTTTTTGGGCTATTATACGGAATACTTGGAGTTTTAATCATATATCTAAGACAGAAAAAGATAATTGCTATTCTTGGTGGTACACTACCTTTTATTGGAGGAATTTTAGGAATTAGACGCCTATTTCTTTTTTTCATATTAGTGTCAGGAGAGATAAATTATTTCATTATTTTTCACGTGATTGTAGATATTATTGTTATACCAATTTGTTGGTATGATTTTATGAAATTAAGGCAAAATTCTGCAGCAATTGAAGATTGAATGGTGTTGGGGATAGTTGTAGAAAAATTTCTCTCAATAAGCTAATAATAATAAGCTAAAAAAATGAAAATTTTTCCTTTTTAAATTTTTAATTTAAGATCTTTTTATAATGGACTCTAAGACCGAAAACGATCCGTTTGACCTAAACTTTAAAAAGAAAGTTAGGATAAAGGATTTTTTAGTCTTTAAAGAATCGAACGATGACCAAGAAAATTATAAAATCATAGAGTTCGAAAAAACAAAAGAGCAGAACCTTGAAGTTCTACAATTCATCCAAAGAATGATTAAAAGCAATCCGGACATGAATTCGAGTCAAGTAAAAAATTATTTAAAACGCCAGCGGTACTTTATAAAGCTATATTTGAAAGAAGTTAACAAAGATCCTGTTGATAAATAGTTAAATAAGGAGGAGACATCACTATCCTCTTCCTCTTTTAGGAACCCCGCGTATAAATTTCCCCGTACGGGGTTTATGCCTCAAAGACTCTTGATTACGTCGGTATAGTTTCACGCCAAGATTGTCTGACTGACATCTTTCACTAACTTCATATTTTGAGGTAGCGTAAATTTGTCCATCAATTCCTGGCGTATATTTGCCTTTATTTTCCTGAGTAACCCTTCTTACCAAGAGTCTCGCAGAATGTGATCTGACAAGGAGTTTCTGAAGGTTTTTAACCTTCGCCCAGTCCTTATCGCGGGTTGCTCGAAAGATCCGTTCTTGAATCCGTCTTACGTGTCGTCTGGGAGTATCCCATTGGATACTATCCCAATCTACCACACGCCTTTTGCTCTGTTCAATGCTTTTACACACCGTCATTACTAACGATGTATGTTTGGGTAGCCATTATCGGTCATCTCGATATTAGTTTTTAAAAATCACCTTTAAATTTGTTCGTTTTCAAGTCCTATATTCGGACATAAAGCTTTCTTGTCGCACATTTTTTTTTAAATATATCTGTGATTTTTCAGTAATAAAAAGCATAAACATTAAAAAAACGAATAAAATGAGTTCACAAACAGAAAAGAAAGAAAATCGCGAGCCGCTTATAGTAGAAGTTTTGGAGTATGAAAACCTCGAAATTACTCTCTCGAAAATGATAGTCCCTTTTTCCAAGTTTGAAAGAGTTTCAAACGCTCCTGACTTATATTCAGGTAACGAGACAATACCTTTCGAAACCCGAGACCCGCTATTCAAAAGCGCGATGAAGCAAGAATTTGCTAAAGCTATGCGTTCTTTTAGAAAGAAAAACGAACTTAAAGTGTAAAACTAAAACCTTTTTTATTTACTTTATAGTAATAGTTCTCGTCTTTTGACACTGTTAGTAGCCCAATTTTTTTTGATAATCTAACAAACTCCATCAATTTGGGGAGCGGGATCCCATAGTTTTCTGCCATAATCTTGAGCATGTACATCGGAAACTTCCCGTAAAGTTTAGATAGCTCTAACAACATTTCTTTAAATTTTTCCTTATAAGTTCTGTCCTCGTCGTTGATTTCCTCTGAAGAAATTATCATTTTACTTTTAGGTTTTTTAGCATGGTCTTTAAGAATTTTCGTAGCGACTACAAAATCACTTTCCGACCTGAACTCTGGAGTCGCTAATTCGTTTTGCTTTCTTTTCACGGTATATACAGCAGCAGTCATTCCATATACGACCTCCCCTATACTTAATATGTCTTTTACTTGGTGGGTGCGACCACAACGCAAACACTTCTTGGTTTTTTGGGTGGTTTTAACATAAGAATATTGCCTGCACTTTTTACAAGTAAACACCAAATAAGGCGTTTTGTCTTTTTTAAAAGCTATTTCTTCCATTTTATTCACTTTCATCTTTTTTTATTTTTTCTTTTTTAGTGTGTAGATATATGTTTTTTAAGATAAAATACAATTCTTCGGAGTTGTCGATCGGAATCGCTTGTAAATCGTTTTGTTTGCCCCAAACCTGTATTTTTTGCTTGAGCAACCTTTCTTCTTCCCGAAATTCCTGCTTGAAATCTACGAAGTCGAAGATTGAGACTATCAAGTGGTATTTTTTGCTTAATAAAGCAATTTTTTTTAAGAGTAAGCCACCTTCGAATTGGTGGGGTTCGATAATTTGTATAATTACTCGATCGAACAAATTTAGGTGAATTATCGAGTTTACGATTGCGAAAGGGATTTGGTCGCGTTGGAGTTTCTTCCTTATTCCAAATTTAACTGAAAAAAAACGACTTACTTTAATTTCGGCGCTTAGAGGTATTTCTTTCTTCGCGTTAGGAGCTATTTGAAAGTATGATTGTAAATTGGCTTGTATCTGATTGTTTTTAATCCTTTCCGCATCTGCTAGGGGCATTTCTGGTACTTCGGATAATTTTGATACTTCAGGTATTTCTGTAATTAATCTCGTGTTAGTTATAGTTTTTTCGGGAGCTTGTGAATAATTATAGGAAGTTTTTAATTGTTTCCCACCTTTTAGGTTAATGTTCATCTTTTTTAATTTGTTTAGAGCGATGTGCATGTAAATCTCGTCGTGTGTGTCCTTACAATAGAGTATAATTACTTTTCCTTCTCGATGTCGCGCGGTTCTTCCTTTTCTCTGGATAAACCTAATCTCTGAAGCAACGACATCGTAAAAAATCACCAAATCGCACTCCGCTATATCGAGTCCTTCCTCGCCTACATTAGTACTGACTAAGACGTTGTAAATTCCTTGTTTAAATAGTTCCAGTATCTCGAGTTGTTTTTTCTGAGACAATCCTTTATCGTCTTTAGATTTGGTTGATTGTCCCACGAATCGAGCGGATTTAATTATTTCATCTGGTCTCGATCCTAGTTTTTGTACTATGTTTTTGACCGAGTCCCGAAGCTTAACGAACACTAAAACCCTTGAGGGCGGGTTATTTTCAAACTCTTGGACCAACAATTTTTCTAACACATAAAATTTTGGGTGAACTAACCTTTCAGGATAGTAATCTTCGGTTTTTTTAAGCTCGATAAATACTTGATTAATCCTGTGATCAGAGGCTAGTATTTTTACCGCTTTCGAGCTTTGTTTTTTCCGAGCGTCTTGCTTAATTTTTGTTAAATAAGTCAATAAAACATCTAAACCTTGTTGTTCGATTAGTTCGATCATGTGAAAAAGAATTAACCCTTGTGCGTTCACCGAAAGAGCGCTGTACACGCCCGTTTTATCGCCATCTCCCTGAACTTTCCTAACCAGTTCGGCGTTCAGCTTTAACAAGTCCTTGCGGATCACCTTAGGATATAAATTGTCGGACTTGAGGCCTAAGAAACCTAATTGCGAAAGATACTGCAACCTCTCTTCTAAAAGGCTTTGAACAGATAAGTACGCGTCTTCCATTAATTCGGTCATGTTTACGCCGATTTTATAAACATCCATCGGTTTTAAATAGGTCCTTACGTCGATATCTTTTCTCGTGCGCGTGTGTATGTTTTCCAGAGGTATATATAGATTTTTGCATAGAATTCTTATTTTTTCCTTGGTAGATCCAGGGCTAGCTGTTAAACCCAAAATAGTGCCGTCTGGGTTTTGATCCACGTATTCGTCAGCTATTAAAGTATAAGCATAATCACCAGAGGCATGGTGAGCTTCGTCGAAGATTATTAAGCAAACCTCTTCTAGAGTGTATTTCCTATTAGCGAGGTCGTTTCTCAATGTCTGGGGCGTGTAAAAAATAATCTGGTTTTCTCGGAAAAAATCTACTCTTTTTTCAGGAGGAATCTTTCCAGTTAAAACAACGAATTGCTCTTCTGGGATCATCATTAAGCTTCTAAAAGAATCGTAGTGCTGGTTAATTAACGGTCTGGTTGGGGCCAACACGATAACCTTACTTTTAGGGGGGAACCGTTCCAGAGTTTTTGCGGCAATATATACTCCGATTATAGTTTTTCCTAGTCCGGTTGGGAGCACCACCAGCGAATTTTTAGACGCGCACGCTTGAGCTATTTTTAGTTGATATTCCCTGTGTTCGATCTGTTTGTCGCGCAAGTATTTAATTTTCGAGTTTTTATTATTGCTTTTTCCTTCTATTTCGATCATTTTTTATACACTTTAATAAAATTAGATTAAATTAGTTTTATCGTGTAATCGCCTATTTCAAGCTTAGAAAAAGTTTTTTTGCTCCTATCGTAAGAGCGGCATAAATTACCCGCTTCAACCGCCAATCTTGAGGGGTAGACCAGACCGTTACCTTTGCTCTCAAAAAAGTATGGGTGAGCCTTCTTAAGTTCTTTAACTTTTCTCGATAAATCGGTACCATTCCGCATGAGATCAAAACCTTTCCCGATTTTTATGTGCTGAAAATAGTAGGCGATGTCGCTTAGCAACTTAACTTGGTTTCGGTCGATTTCGATTTCTCTAAGCTCTAGAACGCCAATATCTTTAACCTCCGATTTTGGTTTTAAAACTAAGTAAGGTTTGGCGTTTTTCCACTTTTTAGAGAGTACAAATCCTTCAAGCACTGAAGTAAATAGTTGTTGAAATCGAAATATTAGTTGTAAAACCTCTTCCAATTCGCTCGTAGATAATTTGAGGTAGTCGGCTAATATATCAAGGCTAAACAGATGATTTTTTCGGACTTTGAATTTCTCTAAGGCCAACAAAATCTGATTTAACTGCCTTATATTTGCACTCTGAGTCATTGCTACCTATATTTGTCGAAAGAATAAAAAGGAAAAATTTTGACATTACTTCACAAATTTAAAAATTAGACCAATAAAGCATTAAAATTATAAATAATATAAAAAAAGAGGAATAAAAAGTTTTATTTAGTTTTGAGTTTATTTGGCTTGCGCTTAGCCTTCTTGTTTGTATTTTTTATAGAGATAACGTATCCCCCCGAACCTACGGTAAGAATAAATATCGCCAAAGGAATAGTTAAAGTTGCGTCGTTTCCAAAAGTTTGAATCGGGTCATTTTCCGGATCGTTCTCTGAATCGGGGTCTGAAGGCGATTCATCATCGGTAATATTAAAGTAATCGAAAGTAGTTTGGAATAAAAATTGCGAGCTCGAATGGTACGGATCGTCCATATATATTTCAAAGGAGTAATTCCCGAAATCATTTGGTTGATAGGAAAAAGTAAAATTAGTGCTTTTCGAACCGTTTTTCGAAGCGAAAGATATCGTTTTAAAGTAAGTATCGTTTACATACACATCGGTGCGTACATCTCCATCGTAGAGCGGATGCTCTCCAGAGGCAAATATTAAGGAAGCAGTAACGTTAATTTCAATTTGCGATTTTGTTTTTATAATGGAGTAGTTGTAAATCGAATCGACAGTCGTTTCAAAAGAGATAGGGAACTGGTCGACCTTAACCTCACCGTCGTACACGCATAATTCTCCTTCTATTAGGGGGTAATTTGCAGGGTCGATGGATACATTTATTTCTTTCTGGTGGGTATTGTTAGCCATTTTATCTAAAAGAATTGTGCCGAGTTGCTCGCTTTCTAGCTTAATAATTTCATGTTGTCCGAAATTAGAAAGGATTAGGTTCCACAGTTCGACAGAAATTAAGTTGCTCCCTCCCAATTGGATCGTGTTAGAGTACCGAGCGTAAATTGTAGCGTTATCATTTTTAGCCATTTCACAGATCCAAGCCAAAGCTTCTTGTTCCAGTCTGTTTCTTTCCGTAGACTCAAAAAACTCGCGGTGAGTATCGGAGTAAATCGATTGTATTAAAGTGTGCGATTGTTCTGCGTCAAAATCGATACTTAAGTTTAGGATTTCGGATATTTTGTAGCAGTAATATAGGTTTTTAACGTTTGAATAATCGAGGTGGTTGAGCGCGAAATTCTTAATTTTATTGCTATCTAAACCGTACCCGTTAATTGCCTTCAGAGAATAGATCGCATAGTATAAGTTTTCTAAAGCTATTTCGGTCGAGCCAGAGCCCATAATATCGTAATAGATTTCTGTTGGAGACTCAATTATGTTTCCAAGTATATAATTCGCTAAAGCTAATTCGCTAAAACCCAAATTAGTAATAGGTCCTAAACCCAAATAATCGGCAATAAGTTCGATAACTTTTATCGCGTAAAAAGAATATTGTAGATAAACCAATTTGTTTTTCCACTCCGAAGAGCTTGCTACGTTATCGTAGAGAAAAGCCCCGTAATTTTCTTGGTACTCAGGATCCATAAATTGAGATGCGATTACGTCTTGTAACACGGAATTTAAATCGTGTGTAAGAGCAAAATCGTTGAGCTTGAAGATTTTCTTAAGCGAGTTAAGTATCATATAAGTCTCTCTGTGGGAGTACATCGCGTTTATTTCTTCGACATATTTGTCATATCCCAAAGTATAATAGTCTAACGGTTTTGAGCGAAAACCCGCAATACTTGATTCCAATTTAGTGCAAGCGAAAAACTCGTATGGACCGCCCATATATAATGCGCAACCATCTAATAAATTGAACAACGCTTGTATCTCTAAATCCCCGACTCGATCGAAATAATCGAACGAAGAAATAACGGTATGGATGAGCTCTACTGAGGTGTAATCTTCCGAAATTAGCGAGAACCCGTTTAATTGGGAGAAGAGATTTAAATAAGAGGCAATCTCGTTTTTGTCGCTTGGAATTAGTTCCGAGAGTGCTCCTGTGTTTACGAGAGACCTTATTATTTGAAAAATGTCTATTAACTCGTGGTATTTAACGGTAGTCGAAGCGTCCCAACCTCCCAAAATGTTTCTATTGCTTATTATAAAGCTAATTACCTCGGTTCTATTAATACCAGTAAAACCAGTGATGTCCGACAGTTCTAAATTTATGGCGGTTGCGACGAGGTTTGCGTAATCAGCGGCGCTAGTGACAGAAGATATGTCGAAGTAAAAATCTTCGGGATGGTAAAGGTCGGTTAAATCTTGGTGAAATCTAATCTTGTCTATACTGTCAACATGGCTACTTCCAAAAGTTTCTAAAATTTTTATGGCGTAAAAAGACGAGAATTGGTTCGGCTCCATTTCTAGTAAAGAATCAAACAACGGGTCGTTATCGTTGTAGAAGCCTACGTGAGTACCGACCGATTGCAACCCAGCTATATAACTCACGATATCGCTTCTTTCTTGAGAATAGCTGTTCCAGTTAGATATAAGAAGTTCGAGCGTTATTACCGCATAATAAGTGTTATCGGCAGTGGGAATTTTAAATCCTTCGTCTAAGGACACATCGTAAGGTTGACCGATAAAACCATGTAGGATAGGGTGATAACACTCCCAGATAAAATCGATGGTTTCGGCAGTATCTATTAGGTGTAGACTACTTAGAATTTCCAAAGAAAGCACCGCGTAGCAATTGACTTCTAATAGAGTAGTTAGTGGCATATATAAACCAGGTATTGTTGAGGACAAGTACCTTTTAGCGCTCGAATCTTCGAACTGATGTGAACTTGAGTTGTAATGCGACATTACATAGGTTATTACTTCTCCTTGGTTGATTTCGCTTAATTTTCCAATGGAATCCAATATAAAGAGCGCGTAGTAAGTGGCTTGAAGCGAATCGGAGTAAATTTGAGGGTAATAACCCTTAGAGCTAAAATCCGCGTTTTTAGAGTCAAAAATCTCGTTAATGAAATCCAGATTAGTCGCATTAGAAACCTTCAAGTTTTCGAAATTAACTCCTGTTGAGATATCAGGGGTAACTAGAGCCTTATTGCTTGTAGTCAAAAAATTTGCTAAAAATACGATTGATAAAATTCCACAAATTATATTTATAGTTTTCATATTTTTCGATCTCATAAAATTTCACATGAATTAGTTTTTTTAAAAGCTTTAAGACTAAATTAAACGTAAGTTTATAAAGAAAAAGTGTATATATTGGCAAACAAATATAATTCTATTCTAGCGAAAATTAATGAAAAATCAATAGGAAGGAAAAAAGAAAAGAAAGATAAGAAAAAAGAAGGAATTAAAATTTAAAGAGTTAACCCGTCGCTAGCAAGTCAATGGAGGTCCTTTCGGGTTATAATACTTCCACAGTTCCAGCCTTACCGTATCTCTATTTTTTACTACCTTGGAAAAGTTTCTTTTGCTATCATATTCGCGAATAATATTGTTATAATTATAATCTATTGTTTTAGCAATAGATGTAACCAGATACCCGTTTATATTTTTTAAGAATAGGAAAAATTCTTTGCTCTTGTTTAAGTTGTTAAACACCTGGGGCACGTTACCTAAGATTACTTGGACGATGTCACCGCCACTAACGAGGGGTTCTTTGTAATTGACCGATTCTCCATCTGCATCGATAAAAGCTGGGTCGAGCACGCCTAATTTAACCATAACTTTCTTTAACAAGCCAGCGGATTTAACTAAGGTTTTAAAACCATGAACTCTAAATTGTTCTATGATCCTCTTTTTAACTTGCGTTTGGACCGTTGACATTTCTATCCCAACCCTTTTACAAAGGGCTGAAACGCTCACTCCCTCTGGCTGGGAACAGAGTAAAGTAATTGAAGTTATTAAGCCCACTATAACGTCGTCCTTCGTGTTTTTTACGCTATCGTAAAATCGAGACAAAATCTTGTAAGATTGGTAGTAAAACGGCATTCCCAGATTAAAATGTTCGGTAACCTCCAAAATTCTCTGAGTTATATATTCTTTGCGGTCTCTTTCTTTGTACTGCGGCCATAATTTCAGCATAGGAATCTTAAACTCGTTGAAATCTTTTTTAGAGATTTTCGAAACTTCTAACAATTCTTTTTCGCTGATAGGCGTACTATTGTGCTTGTAATAAAAATAAATTACGCAAGGGACCAACATTTCGGCGCTTCTGTACTTCGTACCTTTTCCTAGTTTCGCTCGAATTCTTTTGAAAGTTCCTAAAATACTAGCGGAGTCGCTCAGAGGAAAGTCAAGGTTCGTTAAAATACTTTTTATCGCTATCCTTGCTGAAGTTACAACGCTTTCTTCGCTAGTACGGTGAGAGTCAAGCCTATTTAGCCCTTCGAGCCTAACGGAATTTTTAGTTGCGCGCCTTTCGCTCCTGTACCCTATCTGAGTTTTACCTAAGACGGCGTACTGAACGATTTCAGTGTCGTATGGTCTGTGGTACTCTAATTTCTGAACTTCCAGAACGATACCGCAATCTCGACAGGTGTAACCTTCGCGAGTTTCGATAATATCGTAAGAACCGCAAACATCGCAGCGCTCCAAGGGGTTTTGAGTGGAGTCAACTTCTAGCGAATCGATTTTTTCTAATTCGTGAGTTGCCATTTTTTTTTAATCACTAACTTTTTTTTTAGTATTTTTTAATATTTAAATTCTGTAATTATTTTCAAACTAAGAAATAAAGATCACCAGTATGCTATTTTAAGATTTGGAATTAAGTAAAAAATAAGGTAAAAGTTCAAAAAGAAAACGCATAAAAGCATATATAGTTAAGATTGATCAGTAAACTAATAATCTCTCTTCTAAGATCCATCAATTTATAGTAAAAAATTTCATCTTTAGAAGATAAAATCTGTATTTTTTTGTGAAAAACACAATTTTGCAGTTATAATCCCAACTGGTAAAATTATTTTTTCCCAACCATCCTAGAATCAGATTAAGATGTGAATATAAAATCAATCCTAATAGAATCATTGATTCAAAATAATCATTGATATATGTCAAAATAGAATTATGACAATATTCTTAATAAGATAAAAATCCCTGTAAAATCTATGCACAAATCAGACTTTATTAGAATTGGGTTTTAAATCTTCGACTTTTCTTAAGTCTCCAGTTGAAATTACATGTTAATTATTATATTTGTCATAGAGTTGTGAAAAATATTCTATTTAAACCCCATCCTTTCTATCATTTTTTTTTTTATTTAAAAGTCAAAGAAATTAAATATTTAAAATAAGACTATTAAATAAAGTAGATTCGTAAAAAAGAGTTGGAACATTTGGAGAAACGCGATGATTTTCGGTTCGAAAAATTTAGCTGTCCGCGATGTAAGTCCAAGAAGATGATTCGGTTTACGTGGGAATCAGGAGTCGAACTTGAATGCACAGAGTGCCGAGAGCGGTTTGACGAGGAAGACCTATTAACTATTGATGATCCATCAAACATTTTAACGGTCAAAGAAAAGTTAGCGTTTATTCGCGCCTTCAAAGAAAGCGATTAGTCTTGATTTATTGAAGTTTTTTGTTTGAAAATTATATACAATTCTCATAAATCAAATTTTTTGTTTATAAGTACTCGTTATATATCGAGTTTATGCTGGATCTATTCGTATGGCTGTTTTTAATGCTATTGTTTTCTATCGGAGTTCAAACTTGGTATAGGCGCGCTCACACCCCGGGTTTCAAAGGATTTCTGCACGTTTTAGCCTTCGTCGGAATAGTTGTCCACGAAGCGTCTCATTACGCCTTCTGCGTTCTATTCAGCGTCAAAACCGGAAAATTAAGCGTTAAATATCGCAGCGAAGATAGAATAAGGGTCGCCCCTCACGGTTCGGTCGGCATACCCGAGTTCGAGCGAAATTCGTTCCTACAATCTTTTGCCATCAGCGTAGCTCCTTTGTTTGTGTCCACTCTCCTTTTTCTCTTCTGCTTAGATGTCATTTTCAACATTGAAACCGATCAGTGGGTAAATATAGCGGCCATCTTTTTCTGCGTATCGCTTATGATCGGTTCCGAACCTTCGGGGCAAGATATGAGAGTTATCGGTGAAACTTTTAAAATGGACCCGAGATATTCGATTTATCAAATAGCTTTGGTCGTCGCGTCGGGCGCAATTGTGTGGGTTTTCGTAGATCTTTATTTCATTTACTTGCCGTTCGAAGTTCTATACTACATCGAATACTTCCTTTTCGTTGTTTTGGTTTATTTTATTCTGAGAATCGTTATTTTGATGTTCGTAAGTATCTTCAGAACTTTTATAAAACCTAATTCTCCAAGCGTAAAGCAATTAACTCGAAAAAGAAGGTTCAAAAACCTCGCTCCAAGAAAATTAAAAAATAAGAGGGGTAACTAAAAGTGAAAGGGTTTTTTTTAGCGGCTGTTGTAGTTGGTTTTTTGATGTTTTACCAAAAAGAACCGGTTTACACCCTAGTTATTATCGGTATAGGACTGTTCTTCTATTTGATCTATAAAGCGAGAAAGAGCGGGAACGGTTTACTAGGAGTTCTTATGAGCGGAAATCAAACTTCGCAAGATAGAAACTTCGACGACCTAATGGCGCTAATTATGCTTCAACAATTACTCTCGAACAATTCCCAAGAGTCGAGCCCTTCGAGGGAGATATCAGAAAAAAGCCAGAATCGTAGGGAAGAAATAGAGAAGACTCAGAGAGAAGTTTTAGATCTACTGGACAGCGATTAAATTTAAAATAACGAATAGAATAAATATTAAAAGATGATCAAATCGTGATCAAACTAGAAAATTCGGCGTTTATTTCTCAAATATTCGATTTATCCAGGAGCAACGGGCTTATATCGCTCGCTGGTAAATCAGGTATGGGCAAGACAACGTTAGCTTTGCAGCTTATTAGCACATTAATGACTCTCGAGAAACCTTACCGAGACCAAGTCGTCTGGATACAAGCTTCAGAACGATTTCCTAAAAAAAGGTTAAGGTCACTTTTTAAGAATTTTTCCAATGAAACCACTTTCCTTTTAAACAATATTTTTGTTGCCCCTGGATTAAAACCATTTTCTAACTACAAAGAGCAATCGGTATATTTTAGGCGGTTAAAAACCACTATTTTTCCGAATAACGCTAAATTTATCGTTATCGACAATATATCCCACCATTTACGCTTTGCTGCTTCGTCTCACTCGGATTTTAAGAAGCGGAGTGCAATTTTGGACGAGTTTTTTAGCGTCCAATTGTTTCCCTTAATAATGCGTTGCCTAAGAGAGAATATAGTTCTTATTTTGATCCACGAAGTATCTTTCGACCCCACCTCAGGCAAGACAAAACCTTTTTTTAGCAAGTTATACGACAGAATTGACTCGATAAACGTCAACCTATCGAAAGCCATAAGTTCGGGTTTAAAGCAGATGGAAGTTAGCTCAAGAGGTGTCTCTACTAAGTTTGTCTACGAAATTAGAAATTCTGGAATCGTTGGTTTGTAGAAAACACATTTTTTTCCGGATATAAAAAGCCAAAATTTTAGAGCGCCAATTTTCCTTTTCCTTTAAATATCTAGATTAAGAAGATCGTTTATGATCAACGCGCCAAACTTTAAGATCTCGAGCGGAATAAAATGCTCGATCTGCCGAACCGACATAAAAGAGCGACACAAGATGTACCAATCTAGCTTAAAACTCGGAGTAGTTTGTAGGTCGTGTCGAAAACGCTTTTCAGATGAAGATATTGAAATGATCGTAAACTTATTTTTTGTTTTTGGAGGTTATTTCGGTAAATTCAACAAGTCCGAGTTCTCCATCGACGACATTATAGTTGAGTTCGCCGAACAACTAGACAACGCAGAGCTAAACCTTCACTCTGCCAATGTTAGAATATGGCACAAAATCCTAACTCACGGTATTACTCCAAGAGAATTCTTAGAAGAATTATCTCTCTATGTAGAGCAAGTAGGATAGGTTCTTTTTTTAGGAATAAAATTAGTAGCCTATTCTATTTTTTAGCTATTCTTTTTTTTAAAGATTAATCGCATTTTTTCTTTATTAATAACCGTCTCTAATCTAATTTAATTAAAATTACAACATGGAGTTGATAAAAAAAAACGTCAGATTTAGACCAAGTAAAAGGGATCAACGCTCGCCAGATTAAGCTCTTGCAAGAGAGCGGTATTAGCACGGCGGAAGCTTTGGCAATGTCACCTATTAATATCATATCGGAAATAGATGGTTTAGCCGACAAAACCGCCAAGAAACTGATTTGGAACGCTCGAAACGCGTTAGGTATGACCGAGTTCATAACTGCCGATGACATTGACGAAAACACTGAATATATTACAACCGGCTCTTCCGAATTAAACAAAATTTTAGGCGGCGGGTTCCAAACTGGCAAACTTACTGAAGTTTATGGACCTTTTAAGTCAGGTAAAACTAACTTAGCTCACACGATCGCTGTAACCATTCAGCTTCCTAAAAAACAAGGAGGTTTAGGTTCTACTGTAGCCTACATTGACACCGAAAACACATTTTCTAAGGAAAAAATCAAGCGCATTGCTAAAAGGTTTGGGCTCGAGCCAAAGAAAGTATTATCGCAAATCTATCATGCCAGAATATACTCATCCGACCATCAATCTCAAATGATTCAAAAAGCAGAGATGCTGTGCAAAACTCGAAATGTGCGTCTAATTGTTGTAGATAGTTTGATGGCGCTATTACGAGCCGAATACGTAGGTATTGGTATGCTCGCCCGCCGGCAAAGCTTTTTAAACAACATGATTCACGCTCTTTCTCGAATCTCGGAGACTTACAACTGCGCGGTTCTTTTAACCAATCAAGTTTCAGTTAGCATGAAAGGAATGTTTTCGGCAAACGACGCAATTGGGGGAAACAGTGACGAGATATTTCGTCAGTCACTTCTAAATCGTAGCCCATGGTTGCCACTTCCGAGTTATGTTCAAAACGAAGGGATTTTCTTCGAACAATTCGCTGAAGCGTAGAGCGATAATAGTTGATGCACCAGACTTACCACCTGATGAAGCGGAGTTTTATATTACGAGCGTTGGAATTGCCGACACGGAGAAAGGAGAAGTCCCAGAGGCTAAAGACTTAGATTTCGAAGTCGAAAAATTGTATGAAGAAGAAGATAACACCGATGGGAGGGAAATTTCCGATAATGGTAACAATAAGCATTCGCTCATTGATGTTAAAGGAATTGGAGCTGGCACCGCAAAAAACTTAATAAAAGTCGGAGTAGGCTCTGTAAAAGAGTTGGTAAGTTCCAACCCCGAAAAAGTGGCTTCTGAAATTAACGGAGTCTCTTCTAAAATGGTCCTTGAATGGCAAACCAACGCAAAGACCTTGTTGAGCGCTTAAAAATTAATAATTATTACTTTTTTTTTAATCCTATTTATTAGTGTTCTTTATTATCAGTGGCTCAGTTGCAATAACTTTAGTTCTGTTTTTTAATTTTAATCTTATTAATATAATTACTAATAATAGTACGACTAGCTTAAATTTGAGAATTTTTAATAGTTATTTTTGCTGAGAAATTTAGAGTTAAGTCGGATTTTAGTCGAAATAAAAAGGAGGAAATCAAAAAAAAGGGAGTCAAAATTATTAAATCCATTAATTCTGACTTTTTAAATTTGATAAATATATAAAAAAAAATATATAAAAAAAAGTTGATAATTAAAATTTACCTATTCCCTTTTCTTGCGAGCGCTTACCATGACAAATAACGCTCCAACTGCGATCCCCGTTGTTACGGCAAATCCTAGAGTCCATTGGATTGGTATGTAATAGTAGTTTTGTGGTGTAGTTCCGTTAGTAGTCTCGTTATTATCAGGAGGTGGTTCAACAGGGTCGGGAAGCGTACAATTGCACGGGTCTTCAGTACTTATCTTATGATCCTCCACGATAGCGTAAGCAATGTTTACTATATCGACTTTGCAATGGATTATTATCTTAACGGTATACATACCTTCGACAGCCGTCCCAAAGCTAAAAAATGCGACCGAGCCTACGCCTGGTAAGCTTTTATTATCGTAAATTTTAAACGGTATGCCCACTGGATCTTCGATATCGTAATCTGCGTAGAATCCCCACTTAGAGGGAAGGTTCCCTGCAATACTCGTAACTCTTCCGATGACAAACTTGTGACAATAATCGGTTCTAAGATATACCCGGTGTTCTATAACCTCTTGATCGTGAAATTTTGTTACATTGTACATATTTAAATGAGCTATATCTTGCGGAGTCAAGATATCGTACAGACATTTGTCGTGTTCTGGGTCGTAAGAAACTTTTAACAGCAAATTTAAGTTAAGCTCTGCTTCAACGGAAAAAATAAAAGTGTAATTACCCGCAATCGCCGTACCGAAGGGGAACTTAAACCATCCATCGCCTTGAGATGCGTTAAAAGCTGTTCCAAACGCGTCGTATACTTCTTGCTCGGGATCTATAATCGTCACATTGATTTGACAATCGTGTGGAGTTACTATTTCCACTAGTATCCAGTAATTATATTGCGCCTCCAAAAAATTGCCGTCGCACGTAAGCGAATCGAACGGGGCTAAAAAAGTGTAAACCTTGTCTATAAGGATCTGTTCGCTGCTTGTTTTTGGCATTAGTTCAGACCCAAGATCTTTAGGAATTTGAGAATTACCTCCTAAAAACCCAACAATTACAAATCCTCCAACAAACAAGAAACCGATAATTAAAGCTTTTTTGTGACTTTTAATAGCCGTACACCTCCAGTTCTTTGAACTCCGAGATTAATTCCTCAACGATCGGGCACTTGTCGTAATCGATGCAGGTAAAGCACGGTTGGTCCGACCAGAAATACGCTTTTTGGTCTGGCTTTTCGACTATAAGTAGAGGTAACTTGCTTTTTGGACATATCAAAGCTGAATTGCTTATTTTACCTCTTTTTGGTAGAGCGTACGAGAGTCCGCATACTTCGCATTTAACGAACCGTTTGTAATTATTTGTCTTAAAAATGATTAGAGAGCTCTCACAACTGGGGCAGATGCCTATTTCATCTAGTTTTTTCAATTAACACGCCTTAACTAATTTTTAAATTCAATTTATGCTTTTTGTATTTAAAGAAAAAAAAAATTCCGACAAAAAATTAGAAATTAAGGTAAGATGTTTCTTTTAAAAGGAAAAGTTTTCTTATTATAACTCGCCTTAACAAAATTTTTTTTAAGATTGGTTAGGATTTCTAATTCTAACCTTTCTTTTTAAGTATTGTAATTATTTTTGTTTTGGTTAAAAATATTAGTTTCAAATAGGGGGGTAAAATGAAAAAGAATTTTCTTTCTTGTTTAAAGAGAATCAGGATCTTTTTCGCCCTAAAAAGAAAAAAAAAACGAAGAAAAAAAAAGGATTCGCAAGAAAGAAGAGGCGGACACCCATATCCTCACTTCTTTATGGACCTTCCTTAGCAATTCAAATTTTCAATTTTTCTTTTAAATAAAATCGTTTCAAAATATGTTCATTATGGTCTTGTTCGATTATTTCGAAGACGTTTTAGGAGGAGTCGAGTATTTAATAGCCATTGGGTCGATAGTTGGCCTGTTAGGGTTTATATTTGGAGTAATCTTTATCGTTTGGGGTTCCAAAAAGATGAGATATCAGATGATAGGCGTTGTAATCGTTTCATTCGTATTATTAGCCGTTTGCGGACCTTACACTGGCGTCAAGTACTTTAGGTTGTTTAGGTAAATAATTAGAGAAAAAAATAAATTTTTTTTCCTAATTATTCGGTATTTGCTGCTATAAAAGTTTTTACTTTAGCTTTTCTGTTTTTTAAATTAAAAGAAACAATGATATCCTATTGGCGGTCTATCTCCCCCCATAAGAAAACCCATAATCGTAAAAGAAGTACCTGTGAGAAAGGCTCCAATCCATAAAAGTAGAATGCTTGTTATGAATCCACCTATTCTTATCTTTTTTAAGAATACCAATAAAATGTTTATGATTAGGCTTGTAATTCCTAGTACCAAAAATAGAGTTCCGATGGTATTGAATATAAACTTAAAAAGCGTACCCGTCTGATATTGCAGGTTCGAACCAAGTAAAGGAACGTACACCGCTATAAACCCTAAAATTCCGAGAAAGGTCAGAAATGCTTTGTTCGATTTTTTTTCTTTCTTAGTATAAATTATTATCCCATCTTTCTTGTTCAAACTACACAATCACCTCGAAGTTAAATTGTATTATTTTTTTTTTCTTGTTTAATTGTTTTTTGTTACATTTTTAATCGTTGAATTTAGGAATTAGCGCTTTTATTTAAAGAAAAAACGCTTGATAAAAAGAAATTATTTTTTTTCTTTGTATTTGAGTCGATTAAGTCGTGGCTGAGTAATTACGAGAAGCGGTTCAAATAATTTTTTATATTTTATTTTTATTTTTTTTAAGGTAAATTCAATTAACCGTTTAGTTTGTTTTATAAGTTTACGTGATATAATATTTTACAGAAGCTATAATTAAACTTCGCGAGTTAAAGAAAAAAGATGAATATTGCCGTAAAGAAAAAAACCATACGCATTGCTTTAAGGCAAAAAAAAAAAAGGAAAGGCAGAGAATGAGAGGTGGCCATCCATATCCTCATCACTACCTTGATATTCCATAACCATTATTAAATTCGAGTTCAATTATAGAAGATAAAAATTAGGTTTTTTTAGACAAAACTTTTTTTTTAAATAAACTAGCTCTATTTTGGATTTAACAACGATCTAATTGTAATTGTGAAAAGAGGTTTAAAAGATTGTTAAAATTTAAGTGGAGAGTCAGGCTCGCAACGATTAGCACGGTGACGGTATCGGTTTTGCTGGCGCTCGTATTAACCATTAATGGCGTAATGTATGCTCCTTTTTTCTAAGTTGATAGTTCCTAATTAAACTTTTTTTTCTTTTTATAAAACCCGTTTAAATTGATTGTATGGGAGTTAAACTTCAAGATTTAGTCGTTAGAAAACCGCTCGAATTTTCGAAGCTCGCAGGCAAGATCGTAGCAGTTGACGCCCCAAACGTGGTTATGAGCCTGTTTAACTTCGCCCGAAAAAACCCTGACGGCTCTCGCGCGGGACTAATCATGGATCGAACCCAAAGACCGATATCTCACCTCTACGGCTTGTTGTATAGGATAAACTTTTTCTACTCTAAGAAAATTTTCCCAATTTTCTGCTTCGATGGGCTCGACTCGGAGCTCAAGAAGTTAAAAACGAAGGACCGATTAAACGATTTTATTTTTACTAAAAAACTGTACGAATCGACCCTACGCTCCGGCAACAGAGAAAGCACAAAAAAAATCGCAATGTCCAAAGAATACCTTTGGCCTAATATTATCGAAGAATCTAAACAGCTCTTAGGGGCTTTAGGCGTTCCTTACATAAGCTCTCCCGCCTCGGCAGAATCTCAATGCGCCCAGCTGGTCAAGGATAGGGTCGCTCATTATTCTAACTCCCAGGATTTCGATTCGCTTCTGTTCGGGTGCCCGAGACAACTTCAAAACGTCTCTAAATCGCTAAGAAGGAAAGTACAAGGGCGTTGGAAGTACCAAAAAGTCGTGCCCGTAGTAATTAACTTAAAAGAAAATCTAAAGCGATTAGGGATAGACCAATTTCAGCTAGTCGATGTGGGAATCCTCGTCGGAAACGACTATTTCCCGGGGATAGGAAAAATCGGTCCGAAACACGCCTATAAGTTCGTTAAAAATCGCAAAAGTTTGGAAAGAGTAATTCGTCAGGAGAGAAACAACTACGATTTTTCTTCCCTGTCTCGAGAACTTATCGCGAAAGTTAGAAAAATCTTTTTGCTGCCAGAAGTTATTACCCAGTACCCTAATTTAAATTGGAGCCTTCCCAACGAGCGCCGAACGCTCTCTTTATTGTGCGAAAAACATTATTTAAACAAGGAACGGGTGCAGAACAATTTAGCCAAGCTGCTTGCGAACTTCGACAAGTGCCGGGATTATTTCGAGAAGAAAAAAACAAACCCGCGAGCCGTGCAGAAAACTTTAGACCAATTATCGTAACCGTTTTAACGATTTTAATTTTAATATGTGAGTTTTTCTTTGAGTTTAACTTCCTTTGATACTGCTAATAAAAGACTCTAACTTTTTTTCTTTAAAAAATAAACTTTTATTTCTTTTCCTTCTCTATTTTCAACGATTATATCCCAAGAGAAAATACTTTGAAAGATAACTACTGATACGACAAGGGAAACGATTTGAATTACTATTATAACAATTTTCCCAAAGCTTATCGTTAAGAAACCAAAATTGCTTAGAAAATTAATTAAATTTATGACACACTCAATCATAATCGAGGTAGTTAATATAAATTCAATTTCTAACCAAGAGAGCTGTTTATATGTTTTTTTCAAGAATATATAAATTAATTCTATTGAAAGTACGAAGAAAATAACTGTTAATTTCCACATATGGACGGGGGAAAAAGTACTATCGATGAGGTTTTGAAGAATTTCAAAAAAATGAAATAACACAGATATAAACATCCCTGAAATTATTAGGTCTTGAGTTACAGAAAATTCTATTTCTTTCGACATTTTTTCACTCTTTTTATTTTTTTTATGAATCTTAATTTTAAAAATAAAATACGCATTTATAAATCTCTCTTACTAGAATATTATCGGGTTAATTCTGAACGAAATTATTCACGAATATTATTTCAAAGCTTCATATAAAAAAGTCAATATCAATATGATGCTATGTTTAAAATTTGATCATTTGATTATTTAAACAAGGAGCGAAAATAATGACAAGTACCGTGATTATTTTGAAAATCAAATAATAATCCTTCGAGTTGTGCAAAAAATTTTATTTTGAGATCTTTTTATGCTTTTTTTTTTTTACCACATTAATTTTTCTTTATAAACGAGCAACGGTTTAGATGTTTATGAATTTTTTTAATGATCTTAAAGTCTACGACATTGAATAAAAAATGGCTGGAAATACGAGCGAATCGGTATTCTTGGTGAAAAATTTAG
>Ga0209345_10001020_pt1 | contig 35755 bp, 27 predicted proteins | sample Cruoilmetagenom7_FD_187294 | JGI IMG/M metagenome (GOLD analysis project Ga0209345, IMG submission 187294) | Oil polluted marine microbial communities from Coal Oil Point, Santa Barbara, California, USA - Sample 7 (SPAdes) (version 2) | ecosystem: Environmental > Aquatic > Marine > Oil seeps ...
ATAGTTGTCTAGGGTTCTGTAATGTTATTGAGGTCTGTTATTAATGCCATGGCTTGAAAAGTTAGCAAAGAATGGTTTTGTGATATGTAATAATTTTTTACCTTACAATGAAGCCTTACAATTAAGAAATGAAATTATTAAGCGTCATCATATTAAAAAATGGAATCTGTTAACCGCTCCATCTCAACCGCTTAGTCGAATAAAAAATAATATTTCTACTAAGGTAATTGATAAAAGTAAACATGTGCAAGCAATTAAAGCACTGAAGCGAAGGCGATTTTCTTTCTCATTTTATCGTTCAAGTAACAAACATCAACAGCAGCATGGTCAGTCACTTTGTCATCAAACCATTGGTAATAAAGTTATTGAACTGCTTAAAAGCTGTGATTTAATAGCGGGGGAGCTGCAGGATTCATTTTTTGCGTTATTTAATAAAGGGCAATTTATCAGCTACCATACTGACGGAGGTGCTGGAAAATATGCTTTTATTTATCAATTATCAATAGGATGGCAAGAGCGGTTTGGTGGCCAATTAGAACTTTATCCAAGAAAGATCAAATTCTATAAGCGAGTTATAACCCCCAAATTTAATACCCTGACTATTTTAAAGTTATCGCACCCGATGCCGCATAGCGTCAGGTTGCTGAATAATCCAGTATATAAACATCGAATTACTATATCAGGTTGGGTAGAATGACCTTATGTAAACAAGGTTATGAAAATCATTATGAAGCAATTTGATTGTGTTGTTGTTGGTGCAGGAATGGTCGGGGCAGCGAGTGCTTTGTCATTGGCTGAATTAGGCCTGAAAGTTGCCGTTATCGAAAAACACACCCCCGTCGCTTTCTCTGCTGAGCAAGCATTTGATTTAAGAGTATCTGCTATTTCATTAGCTTCAGAGCAGTTATTACAGCAATTAGGTGCGTGGCAGCAACTGCAACAGTGGCGCATGTGCCCATATAAGCGTCTAGGAGTGTCGGAATGTCAGTCCAGTTATACTGAATTTGATGCTAGTGACATCGGACAAGCGCATTTAGGTCATATCATTGAGAATCGATTGATACAGCTTTCCTTGTGGCAAAGATTACAACAACACAGCAATATAACGTTATTATGTCCTGAAAGCTTAATTAAACTTGAGCAACACGCAACTGAAGTTGAGCTAACCTTAACCTCAAAAAAATTACGGAGTAAAATTGTTATTGGCGCTGATGGTGCGAACTCCTATGTTCGTAAGTTAGCTAATATTGGTACAACAGGTTGGGGTTATGCGCAATCAGCCATGCTAATTAATGTTCGCACTGAAAAATCACAACAAGATATTACTTGGCAGCAATTTTTCCAAACAGGTCCGCTTGCTATGTTGCCTATGCCAGGAAGTTTTGCCTCACTGGTTTGGTATCAAACTAAAGATGAGATAAAGCGTCTATCAGCATTAGCTAATAGCAGTTTAGAACAGGAAGTCATGCAACATTTCCCTAGTAAACTGGGTCGTATTGAAGTTATTAATAAAGCCGCATTCCCATTAACTAGGCGTCACGCCAATCAATACCATAAAGGTCGTGTTTTGCTGCTTGGTGATGCCGCACATACGATAAACCCTATGGCCGGTCAAGGCGTTAATTTAGGTTTTAAAGATGTTAAAGCCTTGCAGCATGTTATTGCACAAGCTATTGGGAACGGCGAATCATGGCAACAAGCAGATGTTTTGGCTCGTTACCAGCAAAAGAGACGGACAGATAATTTATTGATGATGACGGCAATGGATGCATTATATTTATCATTTGGTCATGTTTCACCTTTAGTCAAGTTAGCTCGTAATGCCGGTTTGACTATGGTAAATAAGCTACCAAAGTTAAAGAACAAAGCACTGGCTTATGCTTGTGGTATTTAAGTCTGCCTCATCATTTATGCTATAGAACTTCACTTTCCCCCAACTCGGGTTCAGCTACTTTATACCAGGTCTCTTAAGTTCATATAAAATCGCATTGAAGTTAAGCATTGTTTATATGAATAAACGAAGAAAAAATAAAAAGATAATTTTTAGAGGATATTAAAAGATATTTTAATGAAGTTTAGTTATGCAGATAAAGAGATAACAAATGGTACGGGGTGAGAGACTTGAACTCTCACATCTTGCGATACTGGAACCTAAATCCAGCGCGTCTACCAATTCCGCCAACCCCGCATACCAGGTAGTAATCTCATAAATAATGAGTTGTAATGTAATCAAAAGAAAGTGGCTGGGGTATGAGGATTTGAACCTCAGAATGACGGGATCAAAACCCGCTGCCTTACCGCTTGGCTATACCCCAACAGGATATTCTATGACAAAGTGAGTAACATTGAGGACTTTCGAATAATACAGAGAATAAAAGAAAGTGGCTGGGGTATGAGGATTTGAACCTCAGAATGACGGGATCAAAACCCGCTGCCTTACCGCTTGGCTATACCCCAGCAATGTACTTACTTTCGTAACTATTTACTTTCATAACTAGTTACATTGAAATGGTACGGGGTGAGAGACTTGAACTCTCACATCTTGCGATACTGGAACCTAAATCCAGCGCGTCTACCAATTCCGCCAACCCCGCATTTCAATTCTTACTTAGAGATAGATTGGTGGCTACACCGGGATTTGAACCTGGGACCCCATCATTATGAGTGATGTGCTCTAACCAGCTGAGCTATGTAGCCTTTCCATCTCGCCTCTCAGCAAGTGGCGCGTATTATGCAAATCTGATTGAGCTACGTCAACCGTTTTTATCAAAAAAATAAGACTTTTTGTTTGTTTGCTTATTCACTGTGCAATTTGTCGGATATCTGCACAAAAATAACCCTAAAATAATAAGCTCATTAAGGTTATCACCTAATGAGCTTATTATTGTTGCTATGACTTTATTTAATTCTTTCGTTTGCTACTTTTGCTAAGTGAGCTGAGCTTGTCTTAATAGCAGCTAAATTCTCTGTTACTGTTTTTACCGGAAGTTTACCTATTAAGTATTCTCCAACATCTAGCGCATTTGAAGTGGCGGCAAATTCAAGTAAGTTGCTGCCATTACATTGAACACTGTCAAATATAGAGCGAATTTTAACTTTATTTGACTTTAAATAATTACGTAAGCGTTTTTTATCATTAATTGATACGTATTCACAGATACGTAATGACATACTTTGATCAAAAGCTAAACTTTGTGGGGCATAAAACATTGCTGTTGCAAGTACTACTGAAGCTAAAATAGTTGTTTTCATCGTATTCCTAAAATATTTATATTGTTGTTTTAGAAAAGTCTAACCTGAAAGGTAAACTTTGCCAGTATTATTGGTGAATGATTGTTCGTGCCGAATAAAACTGAGTGCTATTTTAAGGTAGTTAGGCTTATCAGAATAGCTTTATTACGATAATTCTCGTAGGCTAAGTTTTTATAGTAAAGGTGGGGAACAGTGCTAATAAAAAAGAGAGCCTTAGCTCTCTTTGGTTTGTTGTTTTTATGTAGAAGATTTAAACGTTAAATCTAAAGTGAACAACATCACCATCTTTTACGCGATATTCTTTACCTTCTAAACGCCATTTACCAGCTTCTTTAGCGCCAGACTCACCATTAAATTCGATAAAGTCTTCATAAGCGATGACTTCAGCACGAATAAAGCCTTTCTCAAAGTCTGTATGAATAACACCGGCAGCTTGTGGTGCGGTAGCATTTTGTTTTACTGTCCACGCACGTACTTCTTTTACACCAGCGGTAAAGTAAGTTTGCAAGTGAAGTAAAGAGTAACCAGCATTGATAACACGATTTAAGCCAGGTTCTTCTAAACCAAGATCAGCCATAAACTCAACACGGTCTTCGTCATCCATTTCAGATAACTCGCTTTCAATTTCAGCACAAACCGCAACCACGATAGCACCTTCTTCATCGGCAATTTTTTGTACAGCATCAAGATAAGGGTTATTTTCAAAGCCATCATCATTAACATTGGCAATGTACATGGTTGGTTTGAGGGTTAAAAAATTTAAGTAGTCAACGGCTGCTTTTTCTTCTTTAGTTAACGCTAAAGAACGCACCATGTGGCCATCTTCAACATGCTTTAATATTTTCTCTAATACGGGCATTTCAAATTTAGCGTCTTTATCTCCGCCTTTAGCTTTTTTAGCTAAGCGGAAAATAGCACGTTCTGCAGTATCCATATCCGACAGGGCTAATTCAGTATTGATAACATCAATATCGTCAGCAGGACTGACTTTATTAGCAACATGAATAATATTTTCATTATCAAAACAACGCACCACATGACCAATAGCATCAGTTTCGCGAATGTTGGCTAGAAATTTATTACCTAAACCTTCACCTTTAGATGCACCGGCAACTAATCCAGCAATATCAACAAATTCCATTGTAGTTGCTAAAACGCGTTCAGGATTAACAATTTTTTCTAGCGCATCTAAGCGAGGATCCGGTACGGGTACAACACCTGTATTAGGTTCAATTGTACAAAAAGGGAAGTTAGCAGCTTCAATACCCGCTTTAGTTAGCGCGTTGAAAAGTGTTGATTTCCCGACGTTGGGCAAGCCAACAATACCACATTTAAATCCCATGATGTTACCCTATAATGTTGGCGCAATAGCGATTATTGCGCTTTAAAAGAATGTAGACGATTTTGAGCTTTTTTAATATCGTCTTTCTGCCAAATTTCAAAACAGCGCGCAGCTTCGTCTATCGCTTGGTCAATTAAGTTTTGTTCATTGGCAGGTGCTTTACCAAGCACATGCCCAGTGACGCGATCGCGATGACCTGGATGATCAATACCAATGCGTAACCGATAAAATTCTTTGTTATTTGCTAGACAGGAAATAATATCGCGCAAGCCATTGTGGCCACCGTGTCCGCCACCTTGTTTGATTTTGCAAACACCAGGCAACATATCAAGCTCATCGTGAGCGACTAAAATATTTTCAACGGGAATACGGAAAAAGTTGGCTAATGGTGCGACGGCTTTACCACTACAATTCATAAAAGTGCTTGGTATAAGAAGATGAACTAATTGTCCGGCAATTAACCCTTTACCGTAGAGACCTGAGTATTTTTTTTCTGGCTTTAGTGAAATGTTGTAACGTGATGCAAGCTCTTGGACGAACCAATCACCGGCATTATGACGGGTTTTACTGTATTCAGCACCTGGATTACCTAAGCCGACTACTAATTGAATCGTCATCTAATAGTTTACTCTTGTTATACAAACTTAAGAACAATTAATCTATTTGCTATAAATCTAAAAAGCTTAAAGGGTATGTTGTAAAAACATTGTCCCTTTAAGCTTTATCATCAGGAGTAAATTAATACTTACTCGGCTGAAGCTTCTTCTGTTGCTTCTTCTGCACTGTCATCGCTTACACCTTTAGGCGCATTCAATGTAGCAACAGCTTGGTCATGGCTCTCGCCTTTTGCTAATTCGTCAGATGTTACGCCTTTCGGTAAAGTAACGTCTGATAAATGCAATGTTTGACCAACTTCTAAGTTAGCAACATCAATTTCGATAAACTCTGGAATGTTAGCAGGTAAACATGTTACTGCAATTTCATTCACGTGGTGAGCCATAGTGCCACCTAACTTCTCTGCAACATCTTCGTTGATGAAGTGAATTGGAGCGTTAACTTGCACAGCGTGTTTTGCATCAACACGTAAGAAATCTAAGTGCATTACAACTTGCTTGAACGGGTGACGTTGCATGTCTTTTAAAAGACATTCAACAGGCTTGCCGTCAATGTTGATCGTTAAAACGTGTGAGTAAAATGCTTCTTCTTGTTGTGCACGGAAAACATTTTTGTGCTCTAACGTTAAAGAAACAGGCTCTTGGCCTTCACCGTATAAAATCGCTGGAACTTTGTTCGCGTGACGTAGGCGGCGGCTCGCACCTTTCCCTAAATCTGTACGTACTTCAGCATCCAATGTAAATAAATCAGTCATGGTAATATCCATTATTTAATAATTAAAAGTTGTTGTTTTTTGCGACCAAAAACAACCTGTTCCTATTTCTAACCGATAATAATTAGCTAAAAAAGGCGCAGCATGATAACACCCCCACTAATGGAGATCCAATATTATCGCTAAGGCTTATGACAAAATGCTAATTTAATTGTTTGTTGGCTGCTAATAAAAGCATAAAAATTGAATGTTTTTAGAGTAACGGCCTGCACCTTGGATGTGCAATAAGCCCTATTAAGGGGATTAATGATTATTGTACCTTTAACGTTGCAACCCAAGGTATTCTTTATCGTACTGAATTTTATAGTTTAATTTTTTATTTCCTTACTGGTATTAAGATTGCTTAGCCCTAGGTTCATTTTGCTCAGTTACTCAAGGAATTTTACATGTCGGATCCTGCAGGGATTAAAATATTTTCATTTGTCGGTAAGATGAAAGTGCTGCACCTAAGTTGGATGGCATTTTTTATTACCTTTGCCGTGTGGTTTAACCACGCGCCATTACTTTCTGTCATAGCGGATAGCCTTAATTTATCCAGTGCTGAAATCAAAACGTTATTATTATTAAATGTCGCATTGACCATTCCTGCGCGAGTCATTATCGGTATGCTAACTGACAAGTATGGTCCACGGCTTGTTTATGCAATATTGTTGGCATTGTGTAGCATTCCTTGTTTTATGTTTGCACTCGCTTCCGATTTTGAGCAAGCGGCGTTATCACGGTTTTTACTGGGCTTTATTGGTGCCGGTTTTGTTATCGGTATTCGCATGGTCAGTGAGTGGTTTCCAGCCAATGAACTCGGCACAGCTGAGGGGATTTATGGTGGTTGGGGCAACTTTGGTTCAGCCGCTGCAGCTATGTTACTCCCTAGTTTAGCGTTATTTTTTGGTGGCGAAGATGGATGGCGCTACGCCGTGGCATTGACGGGCGTGCTGAGTTTAGTTTTTAGTGTTATCTGGTATGTTAATGTTAGGGATACTCCGCAAGGCTCTACTTATTTTAAGCCTAAAAGTAGTGGTGCAATGTTGGTCACTAGTCGCAATGACTTTTATCTTCTAATTTTAATGAAACTACCTATGTATGGTGCGTTAGCGCTGCTTACATGGAAGTTGTCGCCAAGTGGTGTGAGCTTACTGTCAGAGCAAAGTGCTATTTTGGTTTATTTAGCACTATTTGCTTTATTCATTATCGAGTTAATTCAAACCTATAAAGTGAATATCAAGGTTTTTGAGTCAACTATACCATCTGCGCAACAGTATAAATTTAAACAAGTTGCGGTACTGAATGTTTTATATTTTGCTACTTTTGGCTCTGAGCTTGCGGTGATTTCTATGTTGCCATTATTTTTTGCTGAAACCTTTGCTTTAGATATGGTGTTTGCCGCCATGTTGGCGTCAACTTATGCCTTTATGAATTTAATGTCACGTCCTGGTGGTGGTTGGCTAAGCGATAAATTTGGTCGCAAGAAAACCTTATTAATTCTGACGGCGGGTTTAGCCTGTGGCTATTTTGCTATGTCGTTGATTTCAGGGGCTTGGCCACTAGCATTAGCGGTAGTAACAGCGATGCTATGTTCATTCTTTGTGCAAGCGGGTGAAGGGGCTGTTTTTGCGGCGGTACCATTAATCAAACGTAGCTTAACCGGACAAATTGCTGGCATGACTGGTGCTTATGGTAATGTTGGCGCTGTTGTCTATTTAACGGTGTTAACTTTTGTACCGTATAGCCAATTCTTTTTAGTCATTGCAGCAACCGCGGTGATAGGCTTTGTCGCTTTATTATTTATGGAAGAACCTAAAGGCAGTATTGCTGAGGTCCATGAAGATGGTACGGTAGAGCTTATTAGTGTCAGCTAGTCAAATGATGAAAAGCCCAATAGATAATAAGCCAGTAAAAGCTAGTAGCGCAACGCAAACCAGTGTGGCGCGCTCCAAGCTACCTGTTATTTTAGCCGTTGTTATTGGCGGCGCATCTCAAGCCGGTACAAAAGCTGAAAACCAAGATGCTTTTGCTGCCTTGCAACCGAGTGTCGCTGAACGAGAGTCAAAAGGCATCGTTGTTGCGATTGCCGATGGCGTTTCAAGTGCTAGCCATGCGGCGCAAGCTGCACAATTGTCGGTCACACAGTTTATTCAAGAGTATTATGCGACAACAGCATCTTGGTCAACGAATAAATCAGCAGCTAAAGTACTAAAAAGTTTAAACCAGTGGTTATTTTCTCAAGGAGTAACTGGGTCTGTTACTGACTCTAAATGTCACCATGAAAATACTCAACAGCAAACTGCACAATGGTTAACCACCTTCACGGCATTAATTGTTAAATCATCTAGTGCTTATATTTTCCACGTTGGTGACACACGTGTAGGTAAATATCGTCATGGCGAATATCACGTTATTACTCGTGATCATAATCAAAAACAAGGGCTCAGTGGCAGTTTACTTACCCGAGCGTTGGGGGCTGATAGCCATTTAAAAGTGGACCAATATCAGCTCGGCGTCAATGTCGGTGATATTTTTATGTTGACCAGTGATGGTGTCCATGAACATATACCTGGACAACAACTGACCAAGATATTATCTGCAATACCAAAGCAGCCCAATAAAGTCATGCTTGAGCAAGTGAGTTTGCAAATTGTTACACAAGCAATTGCCGCGGGTAGTGAGGACAACGTAAGTTGTGTGCTGGTTTATATTGATGCTACACCTAAGCGAGAATTAGCCGAAATTGAACAAGACTTGTTGACGAGAATAATACCTCCAGCGCTGCAAGTTGGGCAGAAACTCGATGGCTATAAGGTAAAGAAAATATTGCATGCCAGTGTGCGATCGCACTTGTATTTAGTCGAACATGCAGATCACGAACAGCCATTAGTGTTAAAAGTGCCTTCGATGAACTTTATCGACGACGCTATCTATATTCAGGGCTTTTTACGAGAAGGTTGGGTGGGGGAGCGGATAAAGCATCGTAATGTTATGCAGGTTATTACTAACCCGAATCCTAGCAAGGCGTTATATCATGTCTGTCAGTTTATTGATGGCCAACCCTTAAGTGAATGGATGCACGATAATCCCAAACCAACTATTGCTCAGGTACGTGATATCGTTAGTCAAATAGTGAGTGCGCTGCGGGCATTTCAGCGTCTTGATTTAGTTCATCGAGACCTAAAGCCTGACAACATTATGATTAATGCCTCTGGGCAGATCACGCTAATTGACTACGGTACGGTTTTAATTGCCGCGCAAGATGAAGTAACAACTGGCCTGCCAGAAACGGTGCCGCAAGGTACGCTGAATTACATTGCACCTGAAACATTACTGACGATGCATGCCGACCACCAAAGTGATTTATTTTCACTTGCTGTTGTGTGTTATGAAATGCTTTCGGGAGCATTACCTTATAAGCCGATGGCGTCGAGCCATGAAAAAGTAAAAGCCTACCCTTTATGGCAATATCGCAGTATTAAAGATTACCGTAATGAATTACCTTTGTGGCTAGATTTAACCTTGAAAAAAGCCTTACAAGCCAATCCAAAGGATCGTTATCATGCCTTTTCTGAATTTCTCACTGATCTTAATAAGCCTAACCTTGATGTGTTGCAAGCATATCAAAACCTACCGTTTATAAAACGTTACCCAATTCAATTTTGGCAAGCGACGACATTTATTTTGTTGATCACACTGCTAGGCGTTATCGCTTTTTAATCGTAGTACATTACTGCATCAATATAACAAGGGCGATTAACTGCACAGCAGTGGTGCGGCTGCATCATCATACTAGTGCATTAGCACGCCATAATTGTTTGATAAATATTTTAGTTATTGTTTTTAAAGTTAAAAGTTAACTGGCACCAGCTTTGCAACTAGATCTATTAAGTTCAGCCAAGGTAAATTAAAAGCACTTAAGATAAGTGATTTTTCTTTGGCGGTCATCTGACTAAAAGTAAGTTTTTCGGTTTAACACGAGTCATAAATAAGTAGGTGTAGGTTGATGGATATAGATAATCAGGCAGTGGTAAAAACAAAAGTTGTTGTTGTTGGCAATGGTATGGTTGGTCATCACTTTGTTGAACAACTTGTTGAGCTAAGTAATAGCGAACAAGCGGTAGAGATAACCGTACTCTGTGCTGAATCGAGACTGGCTTACGACCGCGTACATCTGTCGGAGTATTTTGCCGGTAAATCGGCGGCAGATTTAGCCATGACAGACGAAAAAACCTATCAACAATGGCAAGTGAATTTCGCCGTTGATGCTAAGGTTAGTCATATCGACAAAGCGCAAGGCTTCGTTGAAACAGAGCAAGGAGAGCGCTATCACTATGATAAATTAGTGCTTGCTACGGGCTCGTATCCTTTTGTGCCACCTATCCCAGGTAAAGATCGCGAACATTGCTTAGTGTATCGTACCATTGATGATCTTGATGCTATTCAAGCAAGTGCCGATAAAAGTAAGGTTGGCGTTGTTATTGGTGGCGGGCTGCTTGGTTTAGAAGCTGCTAATGCTCTGAAACAATTAGGCTTAAAAACTCATGTAGTTGAATTTGCCCCACAATTGATGGGGGTGCAAGTTGATGCAGGCGGTGGACGATTACTGAAAAGTAAAATTGAACAGTTAGGTGTGCAAGTGCATACGTCAAAAGCCACCAATGAAATTGTTGATGGTGATCATTGTCGCTACAAGCTTTGTTTTAGTGATGGCAGTGAACTAGAAACTGATTTGATTTTATTTTCAGCCGGTATCAGGCCCTTTGATAACCTCGCTCGTGACTTTGATCTCGCTATTGGTGAACGTGGCGGCATTGTTATTAATAATCAATGTCAAACTTCTGATAATAATATCTACGCTATTGGTGAGTGTGCGTTGTGGAGCAACTTTATTTTTGGTTTAGTTGCGCCTGGTTATGCCATGGCAAAAGTAACGGCAAAACATATTCTGGGTGAAGAGCAACATTTCACCGGTGCTGATATGAGTACCAAGCTTAAGCTAATGGGGGTAGACGTTGGCTCCATTGGTGACGCCCATGCGAAAACATCAGGCTCACTCTGTTATACCTATGAAAATCAGCCGAATGGTGTTTACAAAAAAATTGTTGTTAATGCCGAAAAAACTAAGCTACTCGGTGCGGTCCTTATTGGTGACACCAGTGAATACGACACCTTGTTACAATACATGCTCAATGCTATTGATTTACCGGCGTCACCAGAGTCGTTGATTTTGCCGATGGCGGCTGATAAACCGGCCTTAGGGGTTGATGCTTTACCAGATAGCGCGACCATTTGTTCTTGTCATAACGTCACTAAAGGCGACATTGTCAGTGCTATTGATAACGGTGCTTGTAGTGTTGGCGATATTAAAACTTGTACCAAAGCGAGCTCGGGCTGCGGTGGTTGTACCGCGCTAGTGAAAAATGTCACCGACAGCTTACTTGAGCAACGTGGCGTTGAGGTTAAAAAAGATATCTGTGAGCACTTTGCTCATTCACGCCGAGAGTTGTTCGATATTGTCAAAGTAGAGAAAATCACCACCTTTGAACAATTATTATCGTCACACGGTCAAGGTTTGGGCTGTGAAGTGTGTAAACCATTAACGGCATCTATTTTAGCTTCCGTTTGGAATGATTATATTTTAGAAAAGTCTCATGTCGGTCTACAAGATACCAACGATAACTATCTTGCTAACATGCAAAAAGACGGCACTTACTCGGTTGTTCCGCGTATTGCCGGTGGTGAAATTACGCCCGATAAGTTGATAGTGTTGGGTGAGGTAGCAAAAAAATATAATTTATATACCAAGATTACCGGTGGTCAGCGCGTTGATTTATTTGGCGCACGCGTAGAGCAGTTACCGCCTATTTGGCAAGAACTCATTGACGCCGGTTTTGAAACTGGCCATGCCTATGGCAAGTCGCTAAGAACCGTAAAGTCTTGTGTTGGCTCGAGTTGGTGTCGATACGGTGTACAAGACAGTATTGGTATGGCGATATTATTGGAAAATCGTTACAAAGGTTTACGTGCCCCACATAAAATTAAATTTGCCGTATCAGGTTGTACAAGAGAGTGCGCTGAGGCACAAAGTAAGGACATTGGCATTATTGCCACAGAGAAAGGTTGGAACCTTTATGTTTGCGGCAACGGTGGTATGAAACCGCGTCATGGTGATTTATTTACCACAGATTTAGATGACGAAACATTGATTAAATATATCGACCGAATTTTGATGTTTTATGTTAATACCGGTGACAGGTTGCAACGTACCTCTGTGTGGATGGATAACTTAGAAGGCGGGTTGAGTTATTTACAAAATGTTGTTATTGACGACAGTTTGCAAATTGCTGATGAACTTGAAAAACAAATGCAGCTTATCGTCGGTAGCTATCAATGTGAGTGGAAAACGACATTGGCTGATCCGCAAGCCTTAAAACGTTTTAAACCTTTTGTAAATTCTGACAAGCCGGATACAAATATTCAATTTGTTGAGGAGCGTCAACAAATTAGACCAGCTTATCAGCACGAACGTATCGCAGTGAAAATGTCTGAAAGTTCAGCAACACAAAGCCCTAAAATTGTTGAACCTGCATAAGGAGAAATATATGTCGTTAAAAACAGCAACTCAATGGTCGAATTCAGCAGAAGGTCAGCAATGGCAAACGGTTTGTCAGATGGCAGACTTGATTACCAACTCCGGCGTTTGTGCGCTTATTGAGCAAAGTGATAAAGCAATCGTTGATGAACAGGTGGCTATTTTTCATTTGCCGAATACTGAGCAACAAGTCTATGCTATTGGTAATTATGACCCTATTGGCAAAGCTAATGTGCTTTATCGCGGTATTGTTGGCAGCATTGGTGAGCATCTTGTTGTCGCCTCACCATTGTTTAAACAGCATTTTTCACTGCAAACTGGCCAGTGTTTACAGCAAGATATCAGTGTAAAGCATTACCCCGTAAGGATTATGGAACAGCAAGTACAGTTGTTGGTTTGAGTTTATTAACAAGCTTTCTAAGTAGCGCTGGTTAAGCGCAGTCATGTAATTCATAGGTAAGCAGGCATTGTGAAAGCACAATGCCTTTTAGGGGATAGTAGTGCAAGCTGAGCAAATCATCGAAAGTACCTGTGCTTATTGTGGCGTCGGTTGTGGCATTGATATTACTAAGCAAGGCGAAAAAGCTAAGAAGCTGCAAGCCAGCGCAGATCATCCAGCAAATTTTGGTCGGCTTTGTGTTAAAGGTAGTAATCTACTCAATACGATCAGCGAGAGCGGGCGCTTACTTGTGCCTGAGATAAATGGTCAACAAGTGCCTTGGTCTGATGCTATTGAGCAAGTTGCCAGAGGTTTTGCTGACACCATTAAAAAGTACGGTAAAAACTCAGTGGCGTTTTATGTCTCAGGGCAATTATTAACCGAAGATTATTATCTCGCCAATAAACTCATGAAAGGTTATATCGGCTCGGGCAATATTGACACTAATTCACGGCTTTGTATGTCATCTGCGGTTGCTGCTTATAAACGCAGCTTTGGCGAAGATGTTGTGCCGTGTAATTATCGTGATTTAGAAACTACTGAGCTGCTATTAATCACCGGTTCAAATGCCGCGTGGACACATCCTGTTTTATTTCAACGTATTGAGCGAGCGAGAAAAATTAACCCTAATATGAAATTAGTGGTTATTGACCCGCGTGCTACAGCAACCAGTGGCGCGGCAGATTATCATCTTGCTATTAAACCCGGCACCGACGCGGCATTTTTTAATGGTTTATTATCTTACTTATCTCAGCATGGCGGCGTAGATCAAAACTATTTAGCTGATCATACTGAAGGCTTTGATGATGCCCTAGCTCAAGCATCATTATGGCCGGTAGAGCGTGTTGCTCGTTATTGTGATATTAAGCAAAGTCAGCTTGTGCAGGTTTATCAATTATTTGTTGACAGTTATTCGGCTATCACGCTGTATTCAATGGGTATTAACCAATCCAGTAGCGGGGTTGATAAATGCCAGAGTATTATTAATTGTCATTTAGCCAGTGGAAAAATAGCCAAACCGGGCTGTGGGCCATTTTCTATTACTGGCCAGCCCAATGCCATGGGCGGTCGAGAGGTTGGCGGCTTAGCTAACCAGTTAACGGCACACCTTGATATTGACAATAAAGCTCATCGTGACCATGTGCAAAGCTATTGGCAATCGCCGACCATGGTGACCTCGGCAGGTAAAAGTGCAGTCGCGATGTTTGATGCAATCGAACAAGGTGAAATCAAGGCCGTCTGGATCATGGCGACAAATCCTATGGTGAGCTTACCAGAGCGTGATAAAATCAAGCGCGCGCTAAGCCAATGTCCATTGGTGGTAGTTTCTGATTGTGTTAGTGATAATGACACGTTAGCACTTGCTGATATTAAATTACCAGCCACGCCTTGGTTAGAAAAAAATGGCACTGTGACTAACTCCGAGCGTCGTATTTCTCGACAAAGATCGGTGCAAGCACCGAAGGGTCAAGCTCGCCATGATTGGCAAATTATAGCTGATGTTGCAAAGAGTATGGGATTTTCAGGCTTTGACTATCAGCATGTTAGCGATGTATTCACTGAGTTTGCCGGCCTAACTGCCGTCAATCAACAGTCAAATCGTATTTTTGATATTTCCGGCTTAGCGAGTTTATCTCCTGAGGCATACGATAAGCTCAGACCGATGCAATGGCCAATCAATCGTGACTATCCAGCAGGGTGTTCACAAGTGTTTGAAAATGGATGTTTTGCTACTAAGAGCCAAAAAGCACAGCTCTTTGCTGTTACGCCGCAATTCTCCGCACTAGCAACCGATAAAGACTTCCCTTTTAGCTTAAATAGCGGTCGTTTACGAGATCACTGGCATAGTATGACGCGCACAGGTTTAGCATCAGAATTAACTCAACATACCACTAAGCCGTATTTATACCTTAACCCACGTGATCTCACCGCACTTGATGTCATGGAAAATGACATCGTAGCGATACACTCAGTTTGCTCTGGAAATGAACCTGTTTTACTGCAAATTCAGGCGGATGAGGGCATACGTGATAACGAGTGTTTTATGCCGATCCATTGGAATGAACAATTTGCTTCTCATGCTAATGCTAGCCGTTTGTATCCAAGTATTGTTGACGCTATATCTGGGCAACCGGAAAGTAAACAAGTGCCGATAGCAATTAAGAGCACTCAGTTCAAGCAGTTTATTGAATGTCATCTTGATGATGCACTTTTAGCTCAGGTTGATGTTAAGTCAAGATTGCACAATATGGATTTCTGGCTAAAAAATAAGACCGATTATGGTATGCAATTAAGCCTGGCGAATAAGGCCCCAATAACTGATTTAATGTTATGGTGTCAGCAATTGATTAGCGAGAAAATTGACGGTAAAACAGCTACGACAAAAGCCGCGGCGCCGACATTGTCGTTAAATCTAGAGTGGTTGAGTTTTGGTGATGCCGCAACCCAGTACATTATTTTGTTAGCGGATAAAAAATTGCTATTTGCTTGTTATGTTTCAACGCAATGGCCTGAATTTGAAAATGCTTGGTTTCAGCACTTGTTTAGCAAAGAGACTTTAGATTTTAGTGATATACAGGCGTTGTTGATTGGTCAAGCAAGCAGTGAGTTTAGTCTAGGTAAGCAAGTTTGTTCCTGCTTTAATGTTGCACAAAACACCATTGTTGACGCGATAAAGGCAGGAGCGACGACCGTTGAACAATTGGGGGAAAGCTTAAAATGTGGTACTAATTGTGGCTCTTGTAAGCCTGAACTTGCTAATATGATAACGCAGCATAGTCGTCATGCTGGACTTGAGATAGCAACAATGTTGCAGTAATTTAACTGACACTACATTGGTGTCATCAGCTGTATGATGACAAAATATGTGGGTAATAAAAAAGCACCCTAGGGTGCTTTTTTCATGCTGTGCAGAAATTTGCTAAATTTGATTAGGCATCAAACATGGCAGAAATTGATTCTTCGTTACAAACACGACGAATCGCTTCTGACAACATGCCACTTAAGGTAAGTTGACGAACTTTCCCTAGTGCTTTAATTTCATCAGATAATGGAATTGAGTCAGTGACTACCACTTCATCAATAACTGAGTTTTTCAAGTTTTCAGCAGCATTACCAGAAAGGACCGGATGAGTAGCATAAGCAAATACGCGTTTAGCACCGTGTTCTTTTAAAGCTTCAGCAGCTTTTGCCAACGTGCCACCGGTATCAATCATGTCATCAACGATGAAACAGTCGCGACCTTTAACATCACCAATAATATGCATAACTTGAGCTACGTTCGCTTTAGGGCGACGTTTATCGATAATCGCAAGGTCAGCATCATCTAATAATTTAGCGACGGCACGCGCACGTACAACACCACCAATATCAGGAGAAACCACCACAGGATTTTCAATGTTACGCTCTAACATATCTTCAAGTAAGATAGGTGTACCAAAAACGTTATCTACTGGTACATCAAAAAAGCCTTGAATTTGCTCTGCGTGTAAATCAACCGTTAAGACACGGTCAACACCTACACTTGATAAGAAGTCAGCAACAACCTTCGCAGTGATTGGCACACGAGCGCTGCGTACACGACGGTCTTGACGCGCATAACCAAAATAAGGCATAACGGCAGTAATACGTCCGGCTGATGCACGACGTAGCGCATCAATCATCACGATTAGTTCCATTAAATTATCGTTAGTAGGGGCACAGGTTGATTGAATAATAAAAACATCGGCACCACGCACGTTTTCAGTAATTTCAACACTAATTTCACCATCACTAAAACTACCAATTTTGGCTTCGCCTAAGGTGATGTATAAGCGATTAGCTATTTGTTTGGCCAGTTCAGGGGTGGCGTTACCCGCAAAAATCTTCATGTCAGGCACTGTCAGTTCCTCAGAAATTTTTGACATCTAAATTACGATACTGAATTAAACGGTAAGTTAAATATCAGCAAATTATTTTATTTTTGCCAGTTTTAATGGCATATATATGAAATTTCATCCGAACTTAATTTTCGTTTACTGCCGCAATTGCAGCATGTAAGGGCGATTGATTGAGTCCTTCTGCTACGAATGACTCTATGCCGTTTGGCAGTAAAGATTGTACGTAGCACGCGTCTTGTTTAGAGCTAAAACGTGAAAATATGCACGCACCAGTTCCAGTCATTTGGGACGGCGCGTATTCTACCAACCAAGCCAGTAGTTTGGCAACCTCGGGGTAGTGTTTTATTACCCAAGTTTGACAATCATTATGATAATTTTCGATATCGGCATCGTTGTAACGTATAGCGGGTGTGTCACGGGTTAAATCTTTGGCAGTGAAAACATTTTGTGTAGAAATACTGCAATTAGGTTTAGCAACTAAATACCAATAAGTTTTTGGTGAAGCCGGGGTAAGTTGTTCGCCAATTCCTTGAGCAAAGGCAGCAAAACCATGGACAAAAATAGGTACGTCAGCACCTAAGGTAATGCCTAGCTCTGCAAGCTCAACAACCGTAAGTTGGGTCTGCCAAAGTGCATTGAGTGCTAATAATATTGTTGCAGCATTTGATGAACCGCCACCTAAGCCACCACCCATAGGGAGTAATTTTTCTAGCTTAATTTCTACGCCTTGCTGACATTGGCTATAGTCTTGTAAAAGTAAGGCCGCTTTGACGATTAAATTGTCGCTATTCTCGACCCCCGGGATTGGCGTTAATAACGTTATTGTTTTATCTTTGGTGACTTTTAAATCTAGGGTGTCATGATAGTCAAGAAATTGAAAAACGGTTTCTAGCTGGTGGTAACCATTGTCCATTCTACCAACGATATGTAAGAACAAGTTCAGTTTTGCTGGTGAAGGAAATGAATGAAATACGTGTTTATTCAAAACGGCCTCGTTAAATTTTCCATGAATGAATGGCTATTTTTATCCGTAAATCGCCTTGCGTGATCGTCAGTTGCTTAGCCAATTGATATTGACCAATATGGTGATATTTACTGTATTTAATTAGCCATTCTTTATTGTTATAGAAACTGGTTAAAGACTCAGGTAGTTGAGTGGTTTTATGATATGTCAGTTGATCGGTCGGTAAAAATGCAATGCCTTTTAACCAATGGCTCATCGCACGTGTCGGTAAATCCAAGCCGGTTAATGAATAGATCAAATAGTCTAAGTCTTGAGTCTGGTAATGTTCGCCATCAACTTCTAAGGTGAAGTTGTCTTGTTGTTGGTTAAGTTCTAAAACTTTAATACCAAACAAGGTGGATAAATTTAATGATTCTGTTTTTTTAGCTTCGTTTTTTTGCCAATGCAGTGTTGCACTTTGGCGTGCTTGATTATTGATAAAAGCGATTTTGCCATTAATGGTCCAGCGCGTAAGTAGTGATATTTGTTTATTACGGCTGTCAATATCTTGGTTTGCTTTATTGTTTTCTACTGGCCTGTCGCTAATGCTACTACAAGCACTTAGTATACTGGCAAAAAATAGAAAAATGAGAGACTTGCTGAGCATAGCATTCCTGAGTAATTACATTAAAAAGCTGACTTCACGAATGAAAATAATAACAAATAACCAAAACATATAGCTAATCATTCACTCGGCGCTTTCAATTTAATGTGATATTTCGTAAAATTATCGCGATTTTTTGTCACAGATCATAGGTTTTTTTCATTGTCTGGCTGATAATAGAGCTAACCCGTCATTAACTGCGTATAATATACGTAAATAAACTGGGTTATTCGCAGCAGACTTTGCCTGCCATTTAAATTTTTTGGATTTAATATACTCATATGTCAATAGTTGCAGTAGGTATCAATCATAAAACCGCTCCGGTTGCCGTTAGGGAAAAAATATCTTTTAACCCTGATAACCTGAGTATGGCTTTGCAAGAGCTATTAGATTCAGCCGACTGCAAAGAAGCCGCGATTTTATCTACCTGTAATAGAACCGAACTTTATATAGTGCAAGAAGGCGATGTAAGGTTAACGCAAGAGCGTGTCGTGCGTTGGTTAGAGCAGCATCATAATGTACCTGCATCAATCATTACCCCAAGTTTATATTGGCATCAAGATCAACAAGCAGTAAATCACATGATGCGTGTGGCTTGTGGCCTAGATTCATTAGTACTTGGCGAGCCGCAAATTCTAGGACAAATGAAGCAAGCTTATAATCAAGCAAAAGCGGCTGGTTCTATGGCCTTGGTGATGGATCGACTTTTTCAACGAACTTTTGGTGTTGCTAAACAAGTTAGAACCGATACCGAAATAGGTGCAAGTGCTGTTTCAGTTGCTTTCGCAGCCGTTAATCTTGCAAAACATATTTTCGCCAGTTTGGATAAAGCCCGCGTTCTACTCGTTGGAGCAGGAGAAACTATTGAGTTGGTTGCTAAACATTTATACGAAAATAATGTTGGTCATATTACTGTCGCTAACCGTACTATAAGTCGTGCGGAGAATATGGCGAAGCAATTTGGTGCTGATGTTATCACTCTAGCGCAAATTCCAGAAATGATGGCTAATGCCGACATCGTGATCAGCTCGACCGGTAGTACTTTGCCTATTATCGGCAAAGGTATGGTGGAGAAAGCCTTAACGAAAAGAAAGCATCGCCCAATGTTTATGGTTGATTTAGCGGTTCCGCGAGATATTGAAGAGCAAGTTTCTGATCTTGAAGATGTTTTTCTATATACCGTTGATGACCTGCAAAACATTATTGCCAAAAATCTCGATAATCGTCGTAAAGAAGCGGTATTAGCTGAAGGCATCGTTTCTGAGCAATCAACGAGTTTTATGTCATGGCTACGAGGCTTAAATACTCAGGATACGGTGATTTCTTACCGTAAACAGTGTCTAGAAAATCGTGATTTATTGCTCGAAAAAGCGATGCAACAATTAGCAGCAAATAAAAAGCCTGAAGCTGTCATCGCTGAACTTGCTACTAAATTAACCAATAAATTTATGCATGCCCCGACCAGTGCCATTCAATCAGCGGCACAAGGTGGTCAGTTAGATAGACTCGTTTACTTGCGTGATATTTTCGACATTGATCACCAAGCATAGTGAGGATAAAAATTAACCATCTGTATCAATAACTCTTCCGTTTTATCAAGCCTGTATATGGATCTGCCTAGCTAACCAGCCGTCCTTAACCTGTCCATGACTTGTCTATCTTGCGGTTATTTAATGTTGTTCCGCACGACTTTAGAGGCATGAATCTACGTCTCTAAAGCTTTTAATTTGCCTGCTGTGAGTAATTATTTATTCCATTTGCTATAAACTACTGCTAATTATCAGCCGAGTCGAATATAATGCGCGGGTAATTCATCAATTATTGACTATATAAGATCATTTAATGAATAAATCTGTTTACCAAAAACTTGAAATACTTGTCGAACGCTTTGAAGAAGTGCAAGCGTTGCTTTCTGATCCTGAAACCATTTCTGATCAAGAAAAGTTCCAAGCTTTATCGAAAGAATTCTCACAATTAGAAGTGGTCACTTCAGCCTTTCATGCTTATCAAGAAGCTGAAAGTGATTTTGCTACCGCTGAAGAAATGCTTAAAGATGATGATCCTGATATGCGTGAAATGGCGCAAGAAGAATTCAAAGAAGCCAAAAAAGCCGTAGAGAATATGACTGCAGAGCTACAGATATTGCTCTTGCCTCGTGATCCGAAAGACGATAATAACTGTTTCGTTGAAATTCGTGCTGGTGCTGGCGGTGATGAAGCGGCTATTTTTGCTGGTGATTTATTCCGTATGTATAGCCGTTATGCTGAAAAGCAAGGTTGGAAAATTGAATTGATGAATTCCAATGAGAGTGAGCAGGGCGGTTTTAAAGAGATAGTTGCTAAAATTAACGGTGCGGGTGTTTATGGTCAGATGAAATATGAGTCTGGCGGTCATCGAGTACAACGTGTACCAGAAACTGAATCACAAGGGCGAGTTCATACCTCAGCTTGTACTGTGGTTGTTATGCCTGAAATTCCAGAATCACAAGCCATCGAAATTAATAAAGCGGATTTAAAAGTGGATACTTTCCGTGCTTCAGGCGCTGGTGGTCAGCATGTTAACAAAACTGATTCCGCCATTCGTATTACTCATATCCCAAGTGGTGTGGTGGTTGAATGTCAAGATCAGCGTTCGCAACATAAGAACCGTGCACAAGCGATGTCAGTATTGCAAGCACGCTTACAACAAGCTGAAGATGAAAAGCGTCGAAGTGCTGAAGAGTCTTCACGACGTAATTTGGTGGCTAGTGGTGATCGCTCTGAGCGTATTCGTACCTATAATTTCCCACAAGGACGGATGAGTGATCATCGTATTAACTTAACGCTTTATCGTTTGAATGAAATTATGGAAGGTAATTTACATTTGGTACTTGAGCCTATTATGCAAGAGAGTCAGGCTGATTTATTAGCAGAGTTATCTGAGCAACATTAGTGTCTGAACCTGCCGTAACACCATTACTATCATTTGAAAAATTATCATCGCTGACCATTGCTAAGTTAATTGCTTTTGGTCAGCAATTTCTGCTGCCTCATTCTGACAGCGCGAAGTTAGACACTGAAATTTTACTTTGCTTTGTGATGAATAAGTCAGCAAGTTTCTTATTAACTTGGCCAGAGCATAAGTTAACACCGCAGCAATCACAGCAATTTTCGGCGTTAATACAACGCCGAGCTCAAGGCGAACCCATTGCTTACATCGTCAAAATACGTGAGTTTTGGTCATTGCCACTGCAAGTTTCACCTGCTACCTTAATTCCGCGTCCAGATACTGAAGTATTAGTTGAACTGGTATTAAGTCATCATCAAGATCAGATTATTCGCTGTTTAGATTTAGGTACCGGCACAGGCGCTATTGCTTTGGCGTTAGCGTCTGAACATCCTCAATGGCAGATAGAGGCGGTAGATTATAGTTATGAGGCGGTAGCGCTTGCCAAGCGCAATGCTGATAACTTGAATTTAACTCAGGTGAATATTTATCAAAGTGATTGGTTTAGTCAAGTATCTGGTGAAAAATGCTTTGATGTTATTGTCAGTAACCCACCGTATATCGATGAAAATGATCATCACCTTAATGAGGGCGATGTTCAGTTTGAGCCAAAAACGGCTCTGGTTGCACTCGATAATGGTTTAGCTGATATTAAAATAATTGCCCGCCAGGCGCTTAAATTTTTAAAGCTCGGTGGATTCTTGTATATTGAGCACGGTTTTGAACAAAGTCATGCTGTGCAAGCCATTTTAACCGATTTAGCTTATAGCGAAATTCAAACAATAAAAGATTATAGTGATAACGACCGAGTTACTTGGGCTTGTTATTCAATTTAAATAACCGTAATACCAATAATAATTTAATGGAGTTTATCGTGCTTAAACATTTACACATGACCGTTGCTGCGATCAGTATTTTGCTTTTTACTTTTCGTTTTGCTTTAACTTTAGTTAATTCAGAAAAATTAACATTGAAATGGTTGAAAATTGCCCCACATATTGTCGATACCTTATTGCTTGGCCTTGGTATTGCTTTATCGATTAAGTTAGCGATAAACCCTGCTGAGCAATTATGGCTAGCTGAAAAATTATTTGCTGTTGTTGCGTATATTTTCACCGGTTATTACACCTTGAAATTAGCGCGTAACCGTACCATGCAAATTATTGGCTTTTTGGGTGCTATGGGCTGGATCATGTTAATTGTCCGTATCGCTATGAGTAAAGAAACGGTATTTTTTGCCGGTTTGTAGTAGAAATTAAAGATTTAATATTAATAGAGTATTCATGAACGATCTGTTGTTGTCAGAAATAAAGTCTGAAAAAAATGAGTTATTACAAACTTTTTTATTAGTAGAAGAGTATATTTTTGGTAAAGCAACCGATACCCAAAGTGAACTGGACGATCTGGTGGCATATTGCCAAGCTGAAACTGACGAAGTTCCAGAGCCTGTAGAACGCGCAGAAGTGTTAATTAATGCTTTGTTTATTGATCAGTTATTTATCGATAAACAGCAGCAAAATTGGCCAGTTATTTCACATCAAGTATCGTCAGCATTAGCGCATAAGTTAATTTCACCGACCTTAAAAGCAGTGTTGATTGCTTATGTAGCTAACGCCTGTGATTGTCAGGCAGATATTGTTTTTGTGCCAGAAAAAGCCATGTTAAGAATTGTTTGCGACGAAAATTACGCCATTATTTTTGATCCCGTCACCGGTGAATCGTTGAATTGGCACGAGTTAGATAGTCGTATGAATGAAATGTCTGGCGATCCGTTTGAAATAACCTTAGATACGATGAATCAAGAAAGCCTAGTGCTTGAGCATATCACTAGTCTAAAAACGGCATTTATACAAGAACAAGCATACGATAATGCGTTAAAATGTGTTGATATGCTACTGGCATTAAACCCCAATGATCCGTTTGAACGCCGTGACCGTGGCTTTTTATTACATCAGCTTGATTGTTTTAAAGTGGCTTATGATGACTATCAATATTTTGTTGAGCAATGCCCAAAAGATCCCGCAGCACAGTTATTAAAGTTACAATTAGATAAAATTTCAATTGCAGATACGGTATTACATTAATAAAAATTGAGTAAACGAAATACCACAAATAGTTTTAAAAATTATAAAAATAATAAATAAGTTTGAGAATTAAAAGGATAAATAATGCAAGATTCTGTTATGGCTAGCGTGCCATTGATCACTAACGATGCAACTGTACTCGGTATTTTAGCACTAATTTTAGGTTTAGTATTTTATACCTCTAATAGCAGTAATGCTGCCTGTCGTTCGTTTTATAAATATGTGCCTGCACTACTTATGTGTTACTTACTACCATCACTGTTAAACACTTTTGGTATTGTTAGTGCAGAAGTTAGCCACGTTGATGAAGTTGCAAAGTATTATTTGTTACCTGCCTGTTTGGTTTTATTAACCTTAAGTATTGACATCAAAGCGATTGCTGGGCTTGGTAGTAAAGCCGTTATTATGTTTTTAACCGGTACCGCGGGTGTTATCATCGGTGGGCCATTAGCGCTACTTATCGTTTCAGCTATTTGGCCTGAGTTAATTGGTGTCTCTGGTCCTGATGCCGTATGGCGTGGTATGGCCGCTCTTGCGGGGAGCTGGATTGGCGGTGGCGCTAATATGTTAGCGATGAAAGAAATCTATGGTGCTGATGGTAAAATATTTACCATCATGGTGACGGTTGATATTGTAGTGGCAAATATTTGGATGGCTGCTTTGCTTTATATGGCGGCAAATCATAAACGTATTGATGCCAAAAATGGTGCTGATACCACGAGTATCGATCGACTGGTTGAAAAGGTAGAAGCGGAAAGCCGCGCGAACTCAAAACAGCCTGAGCTAAAAGACTATATGCTTATTTTAGCTGTTGGCTTAGGTGCTGCAGGTATGGCACATTTAGCCGCTGATTATTTAGTACCATTCTTTCAAAATAACTATCCTGACTTAAAGAAATTTAGTTTACACAGCAAACTCTTTTGGATTATTGTGCTTGTTACTACTATAGGCTTAGCACTTTCTTTCACAAAAGTAAGAAAGCTAGAAGCGGTTGGTGCCTCTAAAGTGGGTAGTAGTTTCCTTTATGTGTTAGTAGCGACTATTGGTTTGCATATGGATATTACGCAAATTGTTGAAGCGCCTAAATATATGGTTATTGGTTTAATTTGGATGGCAGTACATGTCATCTTACTCTTTGCTGTTGGCAAATTTATCAAGGCGCCGGTGTTCTATTTAGCGGTGGGCAGTAAAGCTAATATTGGTGGTGCAGCATCTGCTCCTGTTATTGCTTCAGCATTTCATCCGTCACTTGCTCCTGTTGGCGTTTTATTGGCGGTATTTGGTTATGCGCTTGGCACTTACATGGCATGGTTATGTGGACAGTTATTGAGAATTGTAGGTAGCTAAAGCGATAACCTGAAAATACATTTGGAAATATTATGACAAAGCAATTAATTTCACTGGGCGATATTGAGATCGCAAACGATAAGCCTTTCGTACTGTTTGGTGGTATGAATGTACTGGAATCACGTGATCTAGCAATGACCATTGCAGAGCACTATGTTGAAGTGACACAAAAGCTCAATATTCCTTATGTATTTAAGGCCTCATTTGATAAAGCTAATCGCTCATCTGTTAGCTCCTATCGTGGTCCTGGCTTAGATGAAGGTTTAAAGATTTTTCAAGAAATAAAATCAACTTTTAATGTGCCGATCATTACCGATGTACATGAACCTTATCAAGCAGCTCCTGTTGCTGAAGTTGCTGATATTATTCAGTTACCTGCTTTTTTAGCCCGTCAAACTGATCTGGTTGTTGCCATGGCAAAAACCGGTGTAATTATTAACGTTAAAAAGCCACAGTTTCTTGCTGCTCATGAAATGCGCCATATCATCAATAAATTTGCTGAAGCAGGCAACGAAGACATCATTCTTTGTGAACGTGGTAGCTGTTTCGGCTACAACAATTTAATTGTTGATATGTTAGCGATGGATGAGATGAAAGACTATGCCCCGGTGATGTTTGATGCTACCCACGCATTACAACAACCGGGTGGTCGTGCTGACTCTGCTGATGGACGTCGCGCTAAAGCTGCACAGTTAGCCCGTAGTGGTATGGCACTTGGCTTAGCAGGGTTATTTATTGAATCCCACCCCGATCCATTAACGGCGAAGTGTGATGGTCCTTGTGCACTACCACTAGATAAGCTTGAGCCTTACTTAGCGCAAATGAAAGCTATTGATGAGTTAGTTAAAGGTTTTGAGCCATTAATTACTGGGTAACATAAAAACGTGTTATACGATAACGGATTAATAAAAAGGCGCTAATTAGCGCCTTTTTTGTTATTACTATTTGTTTTAAATATCGGAAAACTAATACCAATTTTACTAAGCTCTGAGTGGGATCAAACTTAATAAACTTGGTATAACGGTTTAGATATCCATCATTAAATACAAACCTTTGAGAGATATTGAAAGTATTTGATAGAGCTAGAGAGGGGATTATGGTACATGCCGTATTGTTAATGAAACAATACGGCACATTATCGTTATTATTGTTTGTTTAAATGATGGAAGTCGATATCTTCGATATTTTTACCGGCGTTAGGATCGTTAAATACGGCTTCGTCAAACTGCTGTTCAGACTTACCAACAATCACGGTGACCATGCTATCACCAGTAACATTTACTGCTGTTCGGGTCATATCTAATAAACGGTCAACACCAATAATCAAGGCAATGCCCTCGACAGGTAAACCAACTTGTTCTAACACCATCGCTAACATTATTAAGCCAACACCCGGTACTCCGGCGGTGCCAATGGAAGCTAACGTTGCCGTAAGAATTACCATTAAATAATCAGCGAGTGTTAAGTCTTGACTAAATACTTGTGCGATAAAAACCGTAGCAACACCTTGCATTATTGCGGTTCCATCCATGTTGATGGTGGCACCTAATGGTACGGTAAATGAGGCGATAGAATTTTTCACCCCCATTTTTTTCGTCGTAGTTTCCATGGTGATAGGTAATGTTGCATTACTGCTTGAGGTTGAAAAAGCAAAAATGGCGGTATCACGCATTTTCTTTAAGAAGATTATTGGGTTTAAGCCGGTTAATAATTTAAGTAATACCGGGTAAGTAACAAAAGCATGTAGTAATAAGGCAAATACCACAACAAAAAAATATTTTAATAAATTGCCAAAAGTGCTGAGTGAAACGTCAGTAAATAAACCCGCTAATAAACAAAATACGCCATAAGGTGCAATGTTCATTAATATTGTTACAAGGCGCATAATAACTTCGCTTAAATCTTCGAATAATGAAGCAATACGCTCACCCGCTTTACCTGAAAGCGCGATAGCGATGCCAAACAATAAAGCGAAAATAATGACTTGTAGCATATTACCTTTAGCGAAAGCGGCAAATGGGTTACTTGGAAACATTTGAATAAGCACTTGTGCAAGTGACGGTGCTTCACGGCTAGTAAATGTAGTGCCGGCAACCATATCTACCCCTTCACCAGGGCTGATCAGTAAAGCCAGTGACATGGCAAAGCTAATGGCAATTGCGGTTGTTAATAGATATAACCCAATGGCTTTTCCGCCTATTCTGCCAAGCTTAGTGGTATCTTTTAACGAGCAGGTACCACAAATTAATGAAACAAAGACCAGAGGCACAACTAACATTTGTAAACTGGAGATAAATACTTGCCCACCAACCTCAAAAACACCATCAACTAAAAAACCACGTAATGAAAGGTCAAAGAGATATAAAGGAATGACGGCATCAGAGCCGTCGGGCATTAACCACTGTAAAATGGCACCAACGAGAATACCTGCAACCATACCGGTAACAATTCTGGTGGTTAAACTTGCTTGCTTTTTTTCAGTCATATTATTCTAGTTTTATTAAACGATGACTTATTATGTTGTTGCTAGGAGTATAAATCAAATGATTAAGGGCTTGGGATTGTTGATTTTAGAGATTATTTTACCAAGGTTTATTTTATAGTCAGGCAAGATTGATAATATGTCATGATTATATGTTAAATGAATACTATCGTTACTTAGCTTTAAACTGGGTTTTATTTTTCATTACGCTGGGTGTCCCGTAAAGGTTTGAAACACTTGCGATTGTGATTAAAATCACTAAGTTTTAAATAAAATTATCCTGCTGAAAAATAACCGTTATCAAGCAAAGTATGTTTTTTTTCTTAATCACTGACCTTTTCTGAAAAATTCGGTTAAGATGAGATAAGTTGATGATAAAAATTACCAGGGAGATGCTTTTTATGGCGCTACTTCAACGCTTTAGTTTTATTTTACTGTTTGCAACTTTGATCGGTTGTGGCGGTAGTAGTGGTGGCTTTGATGAAACCCCAGATGAGGGTGATGGTAGTACACCAGACGCTATAACTATTTCACTGGCTATTTCAGATACAACGGTGACAGGTGCAACACCAGTAACCGTTACTGCAACCGTGATACAAGGCTCTGAGCCTGTTGCTCGTAGAGCGGTTACCTTTAGTACTGGTTTAGGGGCATTTTCTCCAGCTTCAGGGACAGCTTTAACTAATGATAGCGGTGTTGCTACGATAATGCTTACCGCTGGTAATGTACGTGGCGCTGCTGAAATATCAGCTTCTATCTCTACAGGTGAAAGTTCGACAACTCCGTTAGGTTTTACTACCCAAGGTGATGACATTGGCGTCGTAGGTGATATTAATTTAAATGTTGTGTTAGTTGACGAAAACGGCGATGTTACCAATACCATTACAGCATCAAAACCAGGTCGTGTAGTTGCCACTGTTGGTGGTATTAGTGCACCATTAATCGTGACATTTAGTACAACTGTCGGTGATATCCCAATTGCATCAGCAATTACTAATGATAATAACCAAGCAACTGTTGATATTTTTGCGGGAGATACTTTAGGTGCAGGTGAAATTACAGCATCTATTTCTAGTGGCGAATCAAGTAGTACTATTCTTGTAGTTGGCTCTTCGACAGTTACAATGGGCAGCGGGACACCATTTGTAGAAGGTGCTGCTAATGTCTCTCTCGCACAAATTTCTGCGGGTGGCACTAGTGTTATTTCGGTATCAATTGTTGATGATCAAGGTAATTTATTTACTGAACCCGTAGAGGTGAATTTTTCTTCAGGCTGTTCTACACAATCAACAGCAATGTTCAGTAGCCCAGTGACAACGTCAAACGGTGTTGCGACAAGTACTTATTTAGCGCAAGGATGTGTGGGTGATGACCCTATTAATGTAACTGCAAATGCTGGTGGTATCAATTTATCAGCTTCGGCATCAATCAATGTGTTAGCTGCTGATATTGGTAGTATTGAATTTGTTTCAGCTAGTCCTGAAAATATTGGCATATTAGGTACTGGTATTGTTGGCGGCTCGGAGAGTTCTACTGTCGTTTTTAAAGTCAAGGACACAGATGGCAACCCATATAATAATCGAGATGTTAATTTTGCATTAAATACCAATGTTGGTGGTATCAATTTAAGTCAAGAAGTTGCGACAACTAACGCTCAAGGTTTGGTACAAACTGTGGTTAATTCAGGTACTGTACCGACAACCGTTCGTGTGACGGCTTCAACTAAAACACTTAACGATCAAATCGCTTTTACCCAGTCTAGCTTACTTGTTGTTTCAACAGGGTTACCTGACCAAGATAGTTTCAGTATGTCTAGAGGGATAGCAAATCCAGAGGCATGGGGAGTAGATGGTGTTGAAGTGCCTGTTACTGTTCGCATGGCTGATGCCTTTAATAATCCTGTACCGGATGGCACGGCAGTTAACTTTACAACAGAAGGCGGCTCTGTAGAGTCTTCGTGTACGACTACGAATGGTGTTTGTTCTGTTTTGTGGACGAGTCAAAACCCTCGGCCAGCAGGTCGTACTTTAACGCAAAGTTTTTGTACATTAGCCAATGATCTTGACCCAACTATTTTTTGTGCTCGTGTGCCCTTGGCAGACGGAAAAAATTATTTAGGCCAGGAGTTCGGCGGTCGTGTCACAGTCTTAGCAACGGCTATTGGTGAAGAGTCTTTTCCTGATAAGAATGGTAATGGTCGTTTTGATGAAAGTGAATATACTTTATTCCAAGGAACAGATGTTGGTGGCAGAGCATACGATTTAAAAGAAGCATTTGTTGACCATAATGAAGATAATTTATATAACCCACAAGAGACAAGTTCTGAAACTGGTGGTGAATTAGAAGAGTTTGTTGATTTTAATGCCAACGGTACATTTGACGTGCAAGATGGTGTATATAACGGTGTGTTATGCGGCTTCAATGACGAGTCAAATCCTGGCACACAAGTAGTAAATCAGTATTGTGCTAACCCAGACGATGAGCCGGATCCAACGAAAAAATCTCAGAAAGTTTCAACTAATGTCCGCGGCTCTGCCGTTATTGTTATGTCTGATGATGAACCTTACATAACATTGTTGGCGACAAATGATGCTGTCGCGCTTAGTTCGCCAAATTTTGACTCTACAGATACTACACTTTATATCGCAGGCGAGAATACGGGAACAGTAACGATTGCTGTGGCTGACTTTCATAACCAACCAATGCCTGAAGGTACGATTGTATCTTTTGATGCCGGTGTTGGGGCAGTGGTCGGTACAAGTAGCTATACTTGGCCAAGTGATTCACGCAATGGTGCAAGTACCTTTAGTGTGGCAATTAAAGGTGAAGCAGAGCCTAAAAGTGGCATTTTGGAAATAAAAGTAACTGCGCCTGGTGGCTTAACGACAACCTATAGTTCGGTTAGTATTGTGATTGAGTAACCGGAACTAAGTGACAAAAAAGCCGTTCATTGAACGGCTTTTTTATTTTAATTAACATGGGTTAACAGTCTCGCAGCATAGTGTAATGTACGTACTGTTATTTTTATGGCTTACTTATTCATTTCTTTAATTAAGAAGGCTGAGATTTCTGCACCGGCCGCTAACGTTCTGTCACGGCTAACTTCACCTAAACCAGTGCTGTCAGTAAATGGGGCTATTTCCATCATGTCGGCACCTGTGATCGGACATTGAGTTGCAACAGCACGTAGTATTTGCATTGCTTCATCTGGTGACAAACCGTCAGGCTCTGGCGTACCTGTTGCCGAAGCATAAGTTTCGTCAAGTGCGTCAATATCAAAACTGACATAAACTTCATCAATATTATCAGCCTTTAATTGATTAATAATCTTTTCAATAACGACTTCAACGCCTTGCTCTTTAACTTCATGAGCCCAGTGTTGCTTGACGCCGAAGGTGTTTTCCCAATGCGATTTTGGTTTACCGCTTGAGCGAATACCCACTTGAATCAAATCACGATGATCGGTTAAATCATTTAAAATATGTGTACACCAAGAACCAAAGCAAAGATCGATACCTAAACGTTCAACGAGTAAGTCAGTATGAGCGTCAAAGTGAACAATAGCCGCACGTATGCCTTGCTTTTTCTTCGCTTGTAAATAGGCTTTTGTTAATGGATAACTTACCGAGTGATCGCCACCAATACCAAAAATACCTTTATTTGGAAACTCAGCATAGAAGTCGTGTAAAATATCTTCTGTTATCGTTAAAGGGCTAACCGCGAATTTACTATTCTCATCTTGGTAGAGTGCTTTACGACAATTGGCAATAGTGGCCTCATTTAAATACTTATCGTGTAATAAATGTGGAATAACGCGTACGTCACCTAAATCAAAGGCGGTTAAATCAGGATACTGCTCTAGCAATGTCGAGCGAACAAATAACGGTCCCCAGTTTGCGCCACGTAAAATACCACCACCACAATCTGAAGCAACACCTAGAATAACCGCATTAGTCGATTCTGGCAGCTTTTCAATACTTTGCTGCCATAGGGCTTCAATATTATCTGATTGGCCAAATAACGCTTGGTGCAAACGCTCTTTACGTTCTTTTGCGGTGTTAACGGTAAAAACTCCGTTGCCTGGTGGACATAAGCACTGGCTGATTTTATTTTTAAATGTTGACCATGAGGTTGTCATGTATATTCTCTTCCTATTAAAAGGTATTGAAATTCACTTAAATGAACGCAAACTACCTGGAGTGATGGTAATAAATTGTTATTACTGATGATAAACTGAAGTTATTTCGGTCTCAGCCCTTAAGTTTTATCATAAAGTCGATTATGATGGCGCCGAAAAATTCGCATCATTATAGCTAAAAGTTGTAAAAAGGCACATATATAAAAATTTTTTGCTTGTCAGCTTGCTAATTTACAGATATATCTAATAGTAATTTTAGTCTCAAATTTAATTTTAAGTCTCAGTTTTATTGATACATACAATTTTTACTTAATATTTTGCTCGCGCAATATCAAGTAATTCAGCGCAACTAACTGTGACGAAACTGGCAATAGTCAGCTTAGTAGGAATATAAAATAATATGGCAAAATCTCTGGTAATTGTGGAATCGCCAGCCAAAGCGAAAACAATTAACAAGTACCTTGGTAAAGATTTTATTGTTAAATCGAGTGTCGGTCACGTGCGTGATCTACCCCACGGCAGCACTGGTAAAAAAGTGGCAGCTAAATCTCCTGCTGAGGTGAGAAAAATGGCACCTGCAGCGAAAGCTAAATATAAGCAGAAGCGCGATAAGCTCGCTTTAGTCAATCGTATGGGGATTGATCCAGATAACGATTGGGCGGCGAATTATCAAATATTGCCCGGCAAAGAAAAAGTGGTTAGTGAATTAACTAAACTTGCCAGTACTGCTGATACTATCTATCTCGCAACCGATTTGGATAGAGAAGGAGAAGCAATTGCGTGGCATCTAAAAGAGATTATTGGTGGCGATGATGCGAAGTTTAAGCGTGTAGTTTTTAATGAGATTACTGAAAACGCGATACAACAAGCGTTCTCTGCTCCGGGTGAATTGAGTATGCCCGGGGTGAATGCCCAACAAGCTCGCCGCTTTCTTGATCGTGTTGTTGGCTTCATGGTTAGTCCATTGCTGTGGAAAAAAGTAGCCCGAGGTTTATCTGCCGGTCGAGTACAATCGGTCGCAGTAAAGCTTGTGGTTGAAAAAGAGCGTGAAATCAAGGCGTTTGATCCGAAAGAATATTGGGAAGTCAGTGCTGATACACAAACAGCTGATGGTAAAGACTTTGCACTTGATGTTACTCATGAAAAGGGTAAGCCGTTCAAGCCAACAAATGAAGCAGATACAAACAAAGCATTAGCGGTTTTAAAATCTTCTGCTTTCACCGTTAGTAAGCGTGAAGATAAACCATCAAAGAGCACACCGTCTGCTCCGTTTATTACGTCGACATTACAGCAGGCTGCGAGTACTAAGTTAGGCTTTGGTGTTAAACGTACTATGGGTTTAGCACAGCGTTTATATGAAGCTGGGCATATTACTTATATGCGAACCGACTCAACTAATTTAAGTAAAGACGCAGTTGAAACATGTCGTGCTTATATTAGCGATAGCTTTGGTGACAACTATTTACCAGAGAACGCAAAGGTATATAGCAGTAAAGGCAATGCACAAGAAGCGCATGAAGCTATTCGTCCGTCAAATGTTAAACTTGAAGCTGCTTTTATCACTGACGTCGATGCTGATGCGAAAAAATTATATGAGTTAATTTGGCGCCAATTTGTTGCCTGTCAAATGACCGCAGCACGCTATACGGTAAGTACCATAACGGTCGATGCGTCTGGTTTTGATTTGAAAGCTAAAGGACGTGTAATGCAGTTTGATGGTTGGACACGAGTTCACCCACAATTATCGAAAGGTGATGACAAGCACTTACCTGATTTAGCTGTTGGCGAAGCGTTAACTTTGCAACAATTGCATCCTGCTCAGCACTTTACTAAGCCGCCTGCTCGTTTTGGTGAAGCATCATTAGTTAAAGAGCTAGAAAAACGTTCAATTGGTCGACCATCAACTTATGCGTCAATTATTTCAACCATTCAAGATCGCGGCTATGTACGTTTAGATAAAAAACGTTTTTATGCTGAAAAGATGGGCGAAATTGTTACAGATAGTTTATCGGGTAGCTTTCAAAAATTAATGAATTATGACTTTACTGCCAATATGGAGCAGGAGTTAGATGAAGTTGCTGAAGGTAAAAGTAACTGGAAAGATGTATTAAACGACTTCTATAAAAACTTTACTCAACAGTTAGAGCTTGCTGATAAACCTTCTGATGAAGGTGGCATGCGTAATAACGAACCCATTATTACCGATATTGATTGCCCTACTTGTGGCCGTAAAATGGGGATTAGAACCGGTTCAACAGGTGTTTTCTTAGGCTGTTCTGGTTATGCATTGCCGCCAAAAGAGCGCTGTACAACTACCATGAACCTAACACCGGGTGAAGAAGCGGTTAGTGTTTTAGCGGAAGATCAAGAAACTGAAGCATTACGTGCTATGCATCGTTGTAACAAGTGCGGTACGGCTATGGATAGCTACTTAATTGATGAAACACGCAAATTACATGTTTGTGGTAATAATCCCGTTTGTGATGGTTTAGAGCTAGAGAAAGGTGAATTTAAGCTTAAAGGCTACGATGGTCCTATTTTAGAATGTGACCGTTGTGAAGCCGAGATGGAGCTTAAATCTGGTCGTTTTGGTAAGTATTTTGATTGTACCAATAGTGAATGTAAAAATACCCGTAAACTATTGGCAAGCGGTGAAGCTGCGCCACCGAAAGAAGATCCGGTACAGCTACCTGAATTACCATGCGAAAAGTCTGAGGCACACTTTGTTTTACGCGACGGTGCAGCAGGTATTTTCTTAGCGGCCAATACTTTTCCAAAGTCACGCGAAACACGGGCACCTAAAGTGGCTGAATTAGCACGTTTTCGTGATAGAATTTCAGAAAAATTCTACTACCTTGCCGATGCGCCAGCAGAAGATCCTGAAGGTAATCTTGCCGTTGTACGCTATAGCCGGAAAACTAAATCACAATATGTGATGACAGAAGTGGAAGGTAAAGCTACTGGTTGGAATGCTAAATATATTGATGGTAAATGGGTTGAAGAGTTAGCAAAGAAAAAAGCCCCTAAGGCAAAAGCTAAAGCGAAACCAAAAGCAAAAGCAAAGCCGAAAGAAAAAAAGACGGCAAGCCCATCCGTTTTAGTATCAGGTAGTTGATAAAATAAAAGCGCTCTTTGAGCGCTTTTATTATTTCAAATGCAGCTATTGTTATTTAACTAGCTATTGCTAGCAGAAGAGGTTAGTTGTAGTGACTTTTAATCACTAATCACTAATCACTAATCACTAAACTCTAGTGTATCTATCACTTTTCGTGCTTGGGCTATGGTGCAATCAGTACGCTGCATTAGCTCAGACACTGTTATTGCAGGTTTTTTCTCAGCAATGCTGAGTAGCATATCAAACGCCAAATCTTTATGTTGTTTAGATAGGTGGGTAACCAACCATTGCCAACTTGGCTCAGTACTCGCCTCAATAGCTTTTATTGTTGCTTCTATTTGTTCAAAGCTAGCATCTAATTGCCAGTGACGAGAACGGCCAATACGTTTGAGTTCACAGCCTTGTTCACGGAACAGGTTTTTAAGGTGGTCAGTTTTATCTACACGACGTATAAAAGAGGGCAGGGTAATATAAGGTGTTTGATTTTGGCGTGTTTTCATTATGCTATTAAATTAAAAACCAGCATTGCTGCTGGTTTTTAATGTGGTGGTTAGGTTACCACTTTTTCTTCGGCTGAAATAATAAATCTAAATCATCTTCTTCAGCTTTAGCTTTTTTAGCTGCATCTTTCGCATTGGTATTTTTTAGTGATGAGGTAATATCTTCGAGTATATTTTCAATTTCTTCACGTTTGCTCGTACAGTATTCGGTTTGAACAGGGCTTTCTGATATGGTTTGTAATGCTTTTTCAAAGTATTGTCTTGCAGAGCCTAACATTTCTTTTTGATAGGCCATCATGCCACGCTTTTGTAAGCTTTCTACGCCAATTTTTAGCTGCATTGCACCTAGCTTTTGATCTTCTTGTGTAAAAGTCTGAGCATCTAAATTACCTTTAGTTTGTTCAGATTTTAGTGTTGCTCGTAATTTTTTTATACATTGTAAAATGCCGACTAAGTGTTGCTCATTATCTGGTAAAGTAAAGCTTTGCTCACTGGCTGCTTGACTATTGTTATCATTACTGGCACTTACTCGGGCTTCTAGCTCTTGGACGCGTTTAACCAAAGATTTGTTCTCCGGTAATATTTTGGCCATAGACTTTGCCGCATTTAAACTGCGGTTATT
>Ga0209345_10001021_pt1 | contig 35741 bp, 35 predicted proteins | sample Cruoilmetagenom7_FD_187294 | JGI IMG/M metagenome (GOLD analysis project Ga0209345, IMG submission 187294) | Oil polluted marine microbial communities from Coal Oil Point, Santa Barbara, California, USA - Sample 7 (SPAdes) (version 2) | ecosystem: Environmental > Aquatic > Marine > Oil seeps ...
AGCAGCTTGCGCCGCAGAATGTTGCCACCTTTCAGGATCTGACACCGCGCCTGATGTCGGATGTGGCGGTTGCGGGGTATTCCTATGGCGGCATCCTCGGCGCCCCGACAATGACCTTTGGCCAGCTTGCCGACCTGCGCGGCCTGAATGGCGAGGCGCACCTCAAGCGGCTGGCGATCACCGCGCTTGAGGGCGATGCCGGCGGGCCGGTGTTCGATACCGGCGGTGCGGTTCTGGGGATGCTCTTGCCGCATGTTCAGAACGGTCGCGCCCTGCCCGACGGGGTAAGCTTTGCCGCCAATACCGGCACGCTGCGCGAGGTTCTGATGCAAAACGGCATCACCCCGCGCGTCACCTCGGAGCTGGATAACATCCCCGCCGAGGCGCTGACCGATCGCGCCGGGGCGATGACCGTGCTGGTGAGTTGCTGGGAATAATCCCGCCACAGTTTAGCGCAAATTCTAGGTATTAACGGCGTCCCGAAAGGGGCGCCGTTAAGGTTTTGGAAAGGCGATCGGCACACCTTGGTGGCAAGTGGTGAGGGGTGTTTTCCGGATCAGGATCCGGGCCAGATCAGGAGTTTTGAGAATGAAGAAAATCACGCTAATTGCAGCGGCTGCTCTCGTCGCACTTTCCGGTGTCGCACAGGCCGATGTCAGCCGGAAAGTCGGTCGCGCAACCAAGATCCAAAGCGGGAACAGTTCGGTCATGCCGGCCGAAGGCTATAGCTCGCAATGGTGGACACATCCGATTGGCTGTGAATATTCGCGCGCCGGGCGACCCGGTGAAATCGTGTGGTATCTGATCATCAACACCGCGCGCCCCGGCTGTCCGACCTATATCGTTCAGCGCGGCTTTAGCGACGTCTACTAAGGCCTAGCCGTTCCCCAGTGCCGAGGTCATGTGAATAAGCGTCGGGCGGTCCGCGACAAGCGCCGCCCGCACCGCATCCTGCAAAGCCTGATGGGTTTGGGGCGCCTCTGCATTGGCCCCGTAAGCCCGCGCAAGCGCACAGAAATCGGGGTTATGGGCGATGACCGCATTGGGCGCGATCTGGGCGCGCACCATGCTGTCCTCGATCTCTTTCAGCTTGCCATTGTCCCAAAGCAGGATCGGCAGCGACAGGCCAAGCTCGACCGCTGTGCCAAGATCCTGAAGCGTGTACTGAAACCCGTAATCGCCGGCGATGGCGATGGTCGGCTTGCCGCGCCGGGCCACCGCCCCGCCGATGGCGGCGGGCAAGGCATAGCCAAGCGTGCCAAAGCCTGAAGGGTGATGCCAATGGCCGGGATGCGCCATCGGCCAGACCTCATTGGCGACATAGGCGAATTGGGTCATGTCCGAATAGATCATCGTATCCTCGGGCAAAGCGGCGCGCAGCACCTCGCAGAGCGGGGCAATACCGGGACGCTCTGCATCGCTTTCGGCGCGCCACCGGGCCCGCGCCGCCGCCACATCGCCTGCGCGCCAGCCCTCTGCGGCGCGCAGGTCGCGCGCCAAAAGCGCATCCGCCAAGGCCCCGGCATCGGCCAGAACGGGATGATCGCAATTTGGGGCCCCGCCAAGCTGTGCCGGGTCGATATCCACCCGGATCAGCGGCGCCGCGTGCCCAAGGTCATCGCGCCAGAGATCATTTTCAGACAGTTCCGTGCCCACAACCAGCACAAGATCGGCCTCGGCGATCACGCCCGCACTCTCGGGGCGGGCAAGATAGGTGCCAAAATCAAGCGGCGCATCGGCCCCCATGATGCCGCGCCCGGCATAGGTGGTGAAACTTGCGGCGCCCAAACGCCCGATCACCTGTCGCCAGGCCTGCGCCGCCCGAACGGCCCCACCCCCGAGAATGACAAGCGGCTTTTGCGCCGCGTTCAGCGCCTCGGCCACCTCATCGACCACCCGCTCCGCAATCGCAGGAACCGCCACAAGCGGTCTGGCCGCCGGGGCGGCCTCCGCCGCCCCTTGCAGCGCGGAAATCGGCACCTGAATATGCTTGGGTCGCGCGCGCTTGCTGGCGAATTCACCCAAAGCCCGGTCAACAAGCTGATAGGCGCTTTGCGCATCGCGGGCCTCATGGCTCCAGTCACAGACACAGGCCGCCGCGCCGCATTGGTCCAGCATCTGATGCAATTGGCCGGTCTTGGCCGCCACATCGTCAAGGCAGGACGACAACACCAGCACCGGCACCGAATCCGAATAGGCCTGACCCATCGGTGTCATGATATTGCACAAGCCCGGCCCGGTGATCACATAGGCCACCCCCGGCTTGCCGGTGGCGCGCGCATAGCCATCGGCCATGAAGCCCGCGCCCTGTTCGTGGCGCGCCAGAACATGGGTGATACCGGCCTCTTCGATGCCGCGATACATTTCCTGATTGTGCACACCGGGAATGCCAAAGATCGTGTCCACCCCCCGCGCCTTCAACAGATGGCTGATCTGCGCCCCAAGCGGGGTTTGCGCGCGAAAGGTATCTGTGTGATCGGCCATCATATCTCTCCCAATAAAAACCGAGCTCAGGGGCGCCAGAATACCGGCAAAATCAAGACGACAACCGCCACGATTTCAAGCCGCCCCATCAGCATTGCAAGAATCATCAGTGCCTTGGCCTCGCTTGGAAAGCCATGCAGCGCCCCGCTTGGCGCTACATTTTCGCCAAAGACCGGGCCGATGTTGAAAATCGACGTCCAGGCCCCGGTCACCGATTCCAGCACCGTCAGCCCGGTCAGTTCCAGCGCGACGCTGAAAAATCCGAGCGACAGGATGTAGAAGGTGAACAAAAGCATCACCGATTGCAGAACCTCATCCTCGACCCGGCGCCCCTCGTGGCGCAGGATCATCACGCTTGAGGGGCTGAAAATCCGCCGGGCCTGCTGGGCCAGTGCCGTCAGCATCAGCTGATAGCGGAAAATCTTGATCGCACAGCCGGTCGAGCCGGTACAGCCGCCAATCGCCCCCACGACGATCAGCACCACGAAGGGCATATGCCCCCACCCCATCAGATCGCCGTCGCCATACCCGGTGCCGGTAAAGACCGACACGATATTGAACAAACGTTCGCGAAACCGCTCTTCGCTCAACTCGCCGAACTGGATAAGGTCATAGCCCACCACAAGGATCACCGCATATCCGATCCAGCGCAGATATGTGCGCACCTGCGTATCCTTGAGGAGCGGGCGGATATTGCCCTGCACCCCCTGCATCATGCGTACAAACGGCAGGGTGGCGAGGATCATGAAAACAACGGCCACATATTGCGGCGCGCCCGGAAAGCTTGCAAAAGATGCATCCGCCGTCGAAAACCCGCCTGTTGACACCGTGGTCAGCGAATGCACCGTCGCCTCAAAAGCGTCCATGCCAAACGCAAGATAGGACAGGGTACAGATCGCCGTCAGCCCGAGATAGACGTTCAGCACGCCTTTCGAGATATCCATCGTGCGCGGCAGCGCCTTGCCAAAGGTGTCAAACCCCTCCGAGCGGAAAAACTGCATGCCCCCGACCCGCATCACCGGCAGGAACACAAGCGCGACAATCACGATCCCAAGCCCGCCAAGCCATTGCAGAATGCCGCGCCAGAGCAAAAGCCCCTTGGGCAGGTCATCCAGCCCCTCCAATACGGTGGTCCCGGTTGTTGTCAGGCCGGACATCGATTCGAAATAGGCATCGACAAAGGCAAGCCTGGTCTCGCCAAGCATGAAGGGAAGCGCCCCGAACAGCGGCAGCATCGCCCAGACCGCAGTTGTCAGCAAAAACGCTTGCTGCACCGTAAGCCCTTCACCGACCGAGTTCTTGCACGCAAGCGCCACAAGCCCGCCGGTCAGGCAGGTAATGATAAGGCTTTCGGCAAAAACCGGCCAATGCTCGCGCCCCTCGGCGATATCCACCAAGAGAGGCAACGCCATGGTAAGCCCCATGGCCATGACCATCAGGCCAACAAGATATCCCACGGGACGCATATCAAACATGACGCGCAGAGTTGGGCTTTGAGCACGGCGCTGTCAAGCAGGATGCGCGCGCACCCCGCATCTGGTCTTAACCGGGCAGGATATCCTCGAACACAAAGGCCGGGATATCCTTGCGCGCAAGCCCCATCGCGGCCAGTTCGCTATCGCTCAGGCTGTACATTTCAACCAGACTGGCAAGGCGTTTGCGGCTTATCATATAGCCATTCATTCCGGCCGCATGTTCGGCCAGAAACAGATCCAGATCGCGCCGCCATGTGACTGGCAGAAATCGGGTGTGCAGGTCTTGGTCGGCCATTCGGAACCCCTTTCGTCGGATCGTGTGACGGATTCCTCCCTGAGGGGAATATAGGGCAGTTCTGTCCGAATTTCTTGCGGGAAGTGAAACGATCGGCAAAGTGTTGCTGCATTGCAGCATAAAATAACCCCGACGGGATCGGCCCGTCGGGGTTAAAGTTCCGGCCTGCCGGGGTCTGTCGGCGTCAGGCGTAAAACAGGTCCTTGAAGACATGATAGGCAATATCGTCGCGGCGGATGCCCATGGCTGCTAGCTCTGCGTCGGATTTCGCTTCCAGCGCGTCGATCTGGTTGCGGCGTGATGTGACCTGGCTGTGGCGCTCAAGGCCACGCGCCAAGGCCGCTGTGAATTTTTTCCAGCCGTCGCGCAGGGGCGATGCCGGGATGTTCGTTGCAATGTTCGCCATTGGAAACCTCACTTGCTTTGGTGTTCAGGTTTCCTCCCTGCCTTCAAGTTAGGTCAGCGTCTTTGACGTTACCACCGTCAATTCGGAATGGCCGGGTTGCAACAGATGCATCCCGACCGGTAAGCCCTTATTTTCTTTTGCCTTTCCTCCGCGGTGCGGGCATAGCGGGCGGCGCGGATGGTTTACGCTGGGCCTTGGCCGAGGCAGGAGCCGGGGTTGGCGCCGCAGCTTTGTGAGCAGGCGCGACCGGCGCAGAGGGCGCGGCTTTGACCTCTGCTTTGGCCGGGATTTGTGCCACCGCAGGCTTGGCCACCGGCGCCACCTCAGCAGCCTTCACCGCTGGCGCAACCGGCGCAGACGGCGTAACCTTGGATGCAGTTTCAGCCGGAGCCTGTGGCGGGGCCGCTTTGGCCGCGTCGGCTTTCACGGCAACCGGCTTTGCAGTGGCTGGCGCTTTGGCGGCCGGGGTCGGCGACGCAACTGCGGCTGTCTTCTCAGGTGCAGGCTTTTTGGTCACAAGCTTTGCCACTACGGGCTTTTTGGTCACAGGCTTTGCCACCGCGGGCTTGGCGCTGACAAGCCGTGCAGTGTGCTGCGCCGGTGTCGCTTTCACCCTGATCCGACCGGCGAACGGCCCGGCCTGCAATGCGGCCTCTCCCAATACCTGCGCCACGCGCAGATTGCTTTCGATCATGTAGCCGGCAAAGCGAAGTCCGGCGGCGGAAAGTTTGAGCGGATAGTCGGGGGCAAGCATATCAGTATCCTTTTGAACCAGTGCAAAAGCGCGTTCCCAGCGTGGCGTGACATTAACGTAACGCGAGGCACAGCGTCGGTGTCACTGAATTGACCTAACGTCAAATCAAATTACACCCGATACGCGGGAAGCTGCTGAAATTTTACACGCTGTGCCGGGCAAACGGGCAGATCACCACACCCTAGCGCCCGTGAACAAGCGTGTGAAACAATTTGGGGTCAAGACTGTCCGAGGCAAAGGTGTCGCCCTCGGTCAGAACGCTGACCGCATCATGGCTGTGCAGGCTCTCCTGATGGCTTGCGATCACCCGGAAATCGCCGATGCGCGGATCGGCCAGCAATTGCTCGCAAAACAGGCGCGCGGCGTCCTCGACAAAGATCGGATTGGCGGCGTTCAACTCGGCAAAGGCCTGTTCATCCTCGCGCTTGACCATGACCTGGGTTTCGGTCGGCACCGCACGGCGGGCCAGCTCGATCAGATCCTCGAACCACAGGCAATCGCCCGCCATCACCTCAACCGAGAGCCGCGCAACCGAGCGCTGCGAATGCGGCGTCGCCAGTTGACCGCGCGCCGAGCGCGCATGTTCAGAGAGTTCAAGCGAACAGGGGCAGGTCGAGGAATAGACATAATCTAGATGCATGAACTTGCGCCGCAGACCGCCGGTTTCCACCAGCTCCAGCGCGATATCATAATACTGAAACCCCTCCAGCCCCGAGCGCAAGGAGCGCACCCGCGCCGGATACGACAGCCGCATTTGCAGGCGCGCATCGACACTCTCGAGATCCGCGATGTAATCGTTAAGCGCGGCCTCCATCACCTCGAAACTAAAGGTTTTTTCGGCATGCTTGTAAAAGCTGCGCATGATCCGGGACATGTTGATGCCCTTGCGCTCTGCCTCAAGGCTGACGCTGCCGGTCACAGCGGTTTCCAGCGTCAGATCGCCATTGTCACGGGTGTGAAAGCCGATCGGCAGACGGAAATTGGAAATGCCCACATGCTGAAGGTGCTGTTTGGTGCCGCGAATAAGCGAGCTTGGCCCGTTCTGAAGATCGGGCAGCGTGGCGCGATAGGCCGCATCGACGCTGAACTCCGTCGGATAGTCGCGCTTCAACACAGGATAATTCGACACCTGTCCCGTTGGCAAAAGCCGCGCAATCGACGGATCAAGATCGGCCACCTCTTCGGGCGTGGCCGTTTGCGCCCAGACACGCAACACCGCCAGCGCCTGTTTTGCCTCATCGCGGTCCGGCGTTCCATTCATCTCGGACGGGTGCACATTCATCACAGGGTTTCCTTATCCGTGCTGCCAGAGGTATTACATAGGGCGATATTACATGAATTGCCAATATCGTTAGGATTTACGGCAAAAGCGGCAAAACGGATCAATCACACCCTGATAAAATGCTGGAAACCTGGCCGCGCCTAGCCCGCTGCCGCCAGGGCACGGGTGATATCGGCGATCAGGTCTTCGCGATCCTCCAGCCCGACACTCAAGCGCACAAGGCCCGGCGTGATACCAAGGCTCGCCTTCTGATCAGCGGGCAGACGTTGATGCGTGGTGGTGGCGGGATGCGTCGCAATCGACTTGGCATCGCCCAGATTGTTGGAAATCACCACGATCTCAAGCGCATTCAAAAAGCGAAACGCCGCCTCTTGCCCGCCCTTGAGGTCAAGCGCCACCACCGTGCCGCCCTTGCCCATGTCACGCAGCACAAGATCATGCTGGGCGTGGCTCGGATGGCCCGGATAGATCGCGCGCGCCAATGCGTCATGACCTTGCAGGGCGTCTGCAATTGCCAGGGCCGTATCGGCCTGTGCGTTCACCCGAAGGTCAATGGTTTCCAGCCCCTTGAGCATGACCCAGGCGGTGAAGGGCGACATCGAGCCACCGGTATGTTTCATGTAGGGTTCCAGCGTGCCGCGAATAAAATCGCGCGTGCCAAGGACAACCCCGCCAAGGGCCCGCCCCTGCCCGTCGATATGTTTGGTCGCCGAATAGACCACCACATCGACGCCTTGTTCAATCGCATTGGAAAAGACCGGCGTGGCAAAGACATTATCCACAATCACCAGCGCCCCGGCGGCATGGGCGATCTCGGTCACGGCGGCCACGTCGATCACTTCCAGCGTCGGATTCGCGATTGATTCGAAAAACACCGCCTTGGTCTCAGGGCGGATCGCTGCCTGCCATTGCGCAAGATCGGTGCCATCAACAAAGGTCACCTCGACGCCGTACCGCGTCAGGATCTCTTCAAGCACATAAAGACAGGACCCGAACAACGCCCGCGCCGAAACCACATGGTCGCCCGCGCGCAGGCAAGAGATCAGCGCGCCACTGACCGCCGCCATACCGCTGGCGGTGGCAAAGGCATCTTCGGCCCCTTCAAGCGCCGCAATCCTGTCTTCGAACATGGCGACGGTCGGATTGCCGTAACGGGCATAGATAAACTCGTCCGGGTCGGCCTTGATAAAGCGCGCCTCGGCCGCCTCGGCGGTGTCATAGACAAAGCCCTGGGTCAGAAAAATCGCTTCGCTGACCTCGTTATACTGGCTGCGGCGGCTACCGCTGTGCACCATTCTGGTGCGCCGTTTCCAAGTCTCGCTCATGGTCGTCCTCCGGGCGTGTTCGCCCACAAAAAAAGCCCCGACGCGGTCAAGCGAAAGAGGGCTTTCATCCTGACCTCTTTAGCGGTTTGTTTAACGTGGCCCGCAATCCGGTAACAAATCGCCACGGCTATCGGATTACCGCGCACCGCCACAGGCGTCAATACTGGCAAGCAGGTTTCTCGCAGGCGTTATCACGGCCAAGCGCGCTCCCGCTGTTTCTTCTTGGCAAAAATACTCAACTCCAACAGCGCCGCTCTCACCTCGGTCCAGGTCTGCACCCCGCAGGCCCCAACCGACGAGGACAGCCCTTGCCTCCGGGTTGAAAACGGTCATTCTGTCCCCGGAGTGAACGCGCAGCAGGAGACAGCCATGCCCCCGGAACAAGACCCGATTGATCTATACTTCTGGCCCACGCCAAATGGATGGAAAACCTCTATCGCGCTTGAGGAAATGGCCCTGCCCTACAGGCTTCACCTGATTGATATCGGTGCCGGGGATCAGTTCAAGCCAGAGTTTCTCAAGCTCTCGCCAAACAATCGCATGCCCGCGATCACCGATCCCGAGGGGCCGGATGGCGCACCGATAAGCCTGTTTGAATCCGGGGCGATCCTGCAATATCTCGCGCGCAAGACCGGCCGGTTCTACGGCATCACAGAGCGCGACAGGATTGCCGTCGATCAATGGCTTATGTGGCAAATGGGTGGTGTCGGCCCGATGGCGGGGCAAGCGCACCACTTTCTCAAATACGCCCCGGCAATGGATCCCCCCCATGACCTGCCCTATGCCAAGGACCGTTATCGCAATGAGGTGGCGCGGCTTTACGGCGTGCTCGACCGGCAATTGGCCAAGACCGAATTCGCCGCCGGTGATTTCTTTTCCATCGCCGATATGGCGATCTGGCCCTGGGGCTCGCTCTGGGAAGGCCAGCAACAGACGCTAGAGGATAAACCGCATCTGGCGCGGTGGCTCGATACCGTCGGGGCGCGCGACGGCGTGATCAGGGGCCGCGCGCTTGCCGCCGAGAAACGTCGCAACATTCAGGATAGCCGCAGCGCGCAGAACGTTCTGTTCAAGCGCCCGTAGCGGGGCGGATGGTGTCCTCGTCCGGGGCCTCTGGCGGCAGGACCATAAGCACCATGAACCAATAAAATCCGTGTAGAAACAGCACGAAAATCGGCATGACGGTGATCCAGACACCAAGTGATTCAGTGCAGATCAGGATTTCATTCACCGCGATCACCATCGCCGCTACAAGCGCGTTGACGCGCAACAGGCTGACGGTTTCATAAACCTCTTCGCCATCCGCGTTGGTTGGGGTCACGCGGGTCATGACGTCGCCCTCGCGCATCATGCCCAACACCATGATCACCAGCAAGAACAGCGCGACCGCGCTGATCCCGCGCTGTGTGAACAGGGGATTGTTCAGCCAAAGCTGCACCGCCGAGAGAACCAGAAGAACAACCACCGGCCAGCGCAACAGGCCCGTACGCCCTGCCGTGGTCTGATGAAGGCTTGCTGCGGCCTGCGGCAGGTTGCGCCAGATCGCATAGGCCTGCGCGACCACGACCGACAGGACAAAGACCTGATCCTGCGGCACAGACATCCGACCAAGTCCAATCCAGAGGATCAGCATGATCACGACTGGCAACAGGTTCTGCGACCGGATCGGCGGGATCGACAAGGTCGCGTTCAAAAGGCGGGAAGAAAAACGATGTACCATGTCACCAGCCCTAGCCGCCAAATGCGGCCAAAGCCCGGCAGAGTTATGGGATTTTCCGGCGCAGCGCCGTTTTTTTCCGCGCCTCGTTCAGGCCTCATCTTCATCGGTGGAATGATCGCGAAACAGCCGGGTCTGTGTCATGAAAAACAAGAAGATCGCCGCCGTCAGGCCAAAGGTCTTGAAATACACCCAGATTTCCTCGGTCTGGGTGCGCCAGATCAGTTCGTTCAGCACCGCGAGGCTCAGGAAAAAGAACATCAGGCGGCGCGTCAGGATCATCCAGCCCTGATTGGTCAGTGGCATCATTCCCTCCATCACATATTGCAGGTAAGAGCGCCTCTGCAAAAGGCCCGCGCCCAGAATACCGCCAAACAACAGGTAAATGATCGTCGGTTTCATCTTGAAGAAACTCGGATCGTTGAACCAGACCGACAAGCCGCCAAAGACCACAATGATCACCGCCGTGACCGCCTGCATCTTCGAGAGATGCCCTGTGAGCCGCCATAAAACCCCCATGGAAATCAGGAACACCGGGATAAACCCGGCCGTGACCACGACAAACCCCTCATATTCGGTGCCGCCGATGGTAAAGACACGGTCCTTGAGCCAGAGATAGGCCACGAAGAACGCAAGCACGGGCCCCATCTCAAGCGCTGTTTTCACCCATGCGGGCGGTGTTTTATCGGACATTGGACTGTAACAGGCTCCGTTTTGGTTCAAGGATGATCATGGGTTTAGCCACCGAATTCAACTATGACCGCGCCGGTCGCGATCAAAGCCATCAGGGCAATACGTCGCGGCCCCACGGTTTCGCGCAGGACAAGCCAGCCGATCAGGGCGGCAAACACCGTCGAGGTCTCGCGCAGCACCGCCGCCTCGCCGACCTTGTCGAGCCGCGTCGCCAGCATGATCGAGCCAAACGACATGAACGCCACAAACCCGCCCGCAACGCCGCGCAACATCAGCGGGGCAAAGGTTGGCCGCACGGCCATATTGCGCCACCGTGTATAGGCAAAGATTGGCATGGCTATGCCGTCGAGAAAGAAAAACCAGGCCAGAAAGGTAAACGGATTGGCCGTGGCGCGGATACCGTAGGCGTCATAGGTGGTGTAGAGGGCCACGAAAAGCCCGGTCAACACCGCCAGCCCAAGCGCCAGAGGCATGGTATCGCGGTTCAACGTCAGCGTGCGCAGATTATAAACTGCCAGACCGTAAATCCCGACCAAGAGCACCCCGATCCCCATCCACTGGATGGTGGTAAAGACCTCGCCAAACAGGAAATAGGCGCCAATGACGGTGAATAGAGGGCCGGTGCCGCGCACAACCGGATAGACCACCGTATAGGCACCCTTGGTATAGGCCAGCCCCTGAAGCAGCTTGTAGAGGGTGTGGATCACCAGCACCCAGCCGAAAATCGGCCACATATGCGGCTCGGGCCAGGGCACGACGAAAAGCGCGAAAGGCGCGGCCATGGCGCAATAGGAAAAGTCGATCACACCACGGCTTAACCAGGGATCATGTCGCCCCTTTTGCAGAGCGCCGAAAATGGCATGCAAAAGCGCCGCCGAGAGCGCCAGCGCCATCGCCAGATGGCGCCCGGCCTCGGTTCCCTCAAGGGAAATAAGCCAGTCACTCATATTTGGCGCACCTCGAAATGGGGGGCCAGCCCCCCAAACCACAGGGCAAGTTGGGGGGCCAGCCCCCCAACCCCCCCGGGATATTTCCGGCCAAAAGAAACAGCGGTCAGAAGGCCCATCAACGCTCAAGCCCGGTCAGGGCGGCGGCGAAATCTTCGGGGTCGAATGGCGCCAGATCATCAATCTGCTCGCCGACACCGATGGCGTGGATCGGCAGGCCGAACTTATCCGCCAAGGCCACGAGAACGCCGCCCCGCGCGGTGCCGTCCAGCTTGGTCATCACGAGTCCCGAGACATCGGCGAGCTTTTGAAAGATTTCCACCTGGCTCAGCGCGTTTTGACCGGTCGTGGCGTCAAGCACCAGAAGGGTGTTATGCGGCGCACTCGGGTCTTTCTTGCGAATGACACGGACGATTTTTGACAGCTCTTCCATCAGGTCGGCGCGGTTTTGCAACCGCCCGGCCGTGTCGATCATCAAGAGGTCGGCGCCATCGGCCTCAGCGCGTGTCATCGCGTCAAACGCAAGGCTGGCGGGATCAGACCCTTCGGGCGCGGTCAGCACCGGCACCCCGGCGCGATCGCCCCAGACCTGAAGCTGTTCCACCGCAGCGGCGCGAAAGGTGTCGCCAGCGGCGATCACCACCGATTTTCCAGCCGCCTTGAACTGACTGGCGAGTTTGCCAATCGTCGTAGTCTTGCCAGAGCCGTTGACGCCGACCACAAGCACCACCTGCGGGCGGTTTGGATAAAGCGGCATCGGGCGGGCGACCGGCTCCATGATGCGGGTGATTTCCGCAGCAAGAAGTTGTTTAATTTCAAGGCTGGAGAGCCGCTTGCCCATCCGTCCCTCGGCCATGTTGGCGGTGACGCGCAGGGCGGTGTCGACGCCCATATCGGCGCTGATCAACAGCTCTTCCAGCTGTTCAAGCATATCGTCGTCAAGCGCGCGCCGGGTGACGGCGGATGTATCGCCACGTCCCAGAAGACGGCCCAAAAGACCAGGGCGCGCCGGGGCGGCCTCGGCCTTGGTCTCGGGGATTTCCAGCGGCGTCGGGGGGGCCGGGGCCTCGGGTGGTGTTTGCGGTAGCTCGGTGGGGCGCTCGACCGGAATTTCGACCGGCGGGGCCTGCGGCACCTCATCGGGGCGCGACGGGATCTCGACCGGCGCCGGATCGGGCACAGGCGGTGGCGGTGGATCAGGCAGGGGTGTCGGCTCCGGGTCTGGCGCGGGCGCAGGCGTGGGGTCTGGCGTATCCGGTTCGGGCGGCTCTTCTACACCGCCTTCTTCGACAATTGCATCCAGACCCTCTTCGAGCTTCGACGAGGATTTGAACAGCCGTTCCTTGAGTTTCGAGAAAAACGCCATGCGCCCTCCGATCCGCTTGTTAAACCTCACCTAATGCGGATCGCAGGGATATGGAAGCCTTGCCGCGCGATCAGATCTCGTCGGGGAAATGCTTGATGGTCAGGCGAATCGGGTTCGGCGCCGCCTGCCCCAGACCACAGATCGACGCATCGGCCATCGCCGTGCACAGTTCCTGTAAGAGCGGTTGATCCCAGGTATCGGCCTGCATCAGCTTGACCGCCTTTTCACAGCCCACCCGACACGGCGTACATTGGCCACAGCTTTCATCCTCAAAGAATCGCAGCATGTTAAGCGCGGCCTGTCTGGCGCTATCGTGATCCGACAGAACCACAACCGCCGCCGAGCCGATAAAGGTGCCATGCGGTTGCAGCGTGTCGAAATCGAGCGGCATGTCATCCATCGAGGCCGGCAACAGACCAGAGGACGGGCCACCCGGCTGATAGGCCTTGAGAGTGTGCCCCTCAAGCATGCCCCCCGCCGCCGCGACAATATCGGTGATGGTCGACCCGGCCGGCAAAAGATGCACGCCAGGATTTTTGACCCGCCCCGACACCGAATAGGATCGCAGGCCCTTGCGCCCGTTCTTTTCCACACCTGACAGAATTTCGCCGCCCTCGCGCAGCACGCGGGTGACCCAATAGAGCGTCTCGACGTTGTTCACGAGCGTGGGGCGGTTAAAAATGCCGACCTGCGCCACAAAGGGCGGGCGATGGCGCGGCAGACCGCGTTTGCCTTCGATGGATTCGATCATCGCGGATTCTTCGCCGCAGATATAAGCGCCCGCACCGCGCCGCAGCTCGATATAGCCCGGCGCGACCTTAGAGTCGTCTTCCAGGGCCTTGATTTCACGCTTTAAAATCTCGATCACCGCGGGATATTCATCACGCATGTAGATAAAACACTGCTCCGCCTCGACCGCCCAGGCCGCAATCAACATTCCTTCAAGAAAAACATGTGGATAGCGTTCGAGATGAAAGCGATCTTTAAAGGTTCCCGGCTCGCCCTCGTCACCATTCACGGCCAGATATCGCGGGCCCGGTTCGGCACGCACGAACCCCCATTTGCGCCCCGACGGGAAACCCGCGCCGCCAAGACCGCGCAGGCCCGAAGCCAGCAGGGTGTCCTGCACGGTTTCAAAATCGCCTGCCTCGCGCAACTCGGCCAATTTAGCGTAGCCGCCGGTTGAACAATAGTCTGCAAACCCCTGATATGGCGGGAGATGTGCATGGATCTCACCCGCTGCGATCGCCGCCTCTACCTTTTCGGGCGTGGCATGGTCGATATGGTGATGGCCAAGCTCCAGCACCGGGGCCGTATCACAGCGCCCCATGCAAGGCGCGCGCAAGACCCGCACCTCGGAGGCATCAAGCCCATCCTCAAGCGCGCGTTTCAAGGCCTGCGCGCCGGCAAGCTCGCAAGACAGCGAATCACACACCCGGATGGTCAGCGCGGGGGGCGGGGTTTCGCCCTCTTTCACCACATCGAAATGCGCATAAAAGCTGGCAACTTCATAAACCTCGGCCATGGAAATACGAAGCTCTTCGGCCAATGCCCGCAGATGCGCCGCCGACAGATGACCGTATTCATCCTGAATAAGGTGCAGATATTCGATCAGCAAATCCCGGCGATGCGGCCCCTCGCCGAGAAGCGCACGCACCTCTGACCACGGCTGATCCTCCAGCTGGCGACCCTTGGGCGTGTGCCGCCCCTTGCCCTTGCCCGATTTCCAGACGCCCTTGCGCTCATCCAGTGCCATGCGATGTTCCTCAATTGTAGGTGTGCCAAGGAATACGGCCTGTCGCCTGCCCCTGCGAGATCAAAAGCGACATTCGCGCCCCCGGATGCGTTGACGCCGTGCAAAATCCGCCCAATCGCACGCATTTCCCCGCCTTCGCCCCGGACATGCCCTATGTCCGCCCAAGATGTCGGGCTATTGTGACGGCTATGATGCAGATTTCAACCGGGCCAAACGCATGATCCCCTTTGCCATTGCCACCAGCCTGCCGATGATCCTGATCGCGCTTGCCGCCGTCTCGGGCGGTGTCTGGGGCGGGCTGGCGGTGGGATATGTCACGGTTTTGATCTTTTTCATGGATCGCCTGATGGCCACGCCGATGAAAAATGCCGAGCCCGAAGCCGAATTTCCCGCCGCAACGCCGCTTTTGATCGGGCTGGGGCTGGCGCATTTCGGGCTGTTGGCTCTGGCCCTTTGGGCGGTGGCCGGGGAAAGCGGCCTGACCCTCGCAGAGCGGGCATTGGTGGCCATTTCCAGTGCATTGGTGATGGGGCAAATCTCGCATCCGGTGGCACATGAATTGATCCACCGCCCCGCGCGCGGTCTGCGACTGATGGGAAAGCTGATCTATAGCTCATTCCTGTTTGGCCATCACGCAAGCGCCCATCTGACCGTGCATCATGTCCATGTGGCCAGCCGCAGCGATCCCAGCAGCGCGCGCCCCGGTGAGGGGCTTTATCGTTATATCACAAGGGCATGGCCCGGTGCGTTTCGCGCCGGCTTGCGCGCCGAAAGCCGTCTTCGTTCCGGCGCCAACAAGGCGGTCTGGCGCCATCCTTATGCGTTATATCTTGGCGGCGCCGCGCTTGTGCTGTCGGCAAGTGCCGCTGTCTTTGGCCTGCGCGGGGTGGCGACGCTGGCGTTTATCGCAGGCTATGCGCAACTCCAGATTCTGATGTCGGATTATGTCCAACACTACGGGCTGCGCCGTGCCACGCGCGCCGATGGGCGCCCGGAACCCGTTGGCCCGCAGCATTCGTGGAATGCCCCGCATCGGGCCTCATCCGCGATGACGCTGAACGCGCCACGCCATTCGGATCATCATGTCACTCCGGCGCGCGCTTATCCCGCGCTGCAACTCAGGGCCGAAACTATGCCGATGCTGCCCCATTCCCTTCCGGTGATGGCTGTGCTGGCGCTTGTGCCGCCGCTGTGGCGCCGAATCATGGATCCACGCGCTACGCACTGGCGCGACCAAGATACATCTGGCGAGACGGCCCGCGATCTGGCAGTCTGAGCCGATGCGAGCCATGTTTTTGACCCTCTCCTTGATCACCCTCACCGCCCCGGCAACGGCACAAATGAGCGGCACCGAATTTGACGCCTATACCCGTGGGCATACGTTTTATTACGGCGCGGGCGGTGCCCCCTATGGCGGCGAGGAATACCTCGACAATCGGCGGGTGCGTTGGTCGTTTCTGGATGGCAAATGCCAGGATGGGCAGTGGTACGAAAAGGATGGAATGATCTGTTTCATCTATGAAAACCGCCCCGAACCGCAATGCTGGAGCTTTGAGCGCTCGGCAGATGGGCTTGTGGCGCGCTTTGGCGGGCCGCGCGCGATGGCCGAGCTTTACGAGGTGGAGAAATCAGACGAACCACTGATGTGTCTGGGGCCGGAGATCGGGGTTTGAGTTTTCATTCATCAACCTGAAATCGGAATGTATTCAGGTACAATTGCAACTTCCTTGATTATATCGAACATTTGACCACCATCCTCGCCTTGAGGGCAGGACGCCTCCGGCGGGAGTATTTTTGGAAAGATGAAAGTCTTATTTCAGAAAAGACTGCCTTGATTGGAAGGCGGTTTTTTGGGCTTTGACGCGGGGCGCACCGGCGTTGCAGGCGTGCCCACCGGCGAAAGCGGTAGGCGCCCATCGGCGAATTCGATCTCAAGCGCGGCGGCCTTGGCGGCGGTGACCTTGGTGGTCAGCACCTTGCCATCCCCGTCACGCACAACCGCATAGCCGCGTTTGAGGGTGGCGGTGTAGCCAAGCGTTTCGCGCAACCGGTCCATTGCGTCTATTTTACCGCGCCAATTGGTGGTCTGGCGCGTAGCGGCCTCCCCAAATCGGGTGGTCAGGCGCGCAAGATCGCGTTTCTTGAGGTCGATATCACGCGACAGGGCGTGGATATTGAGCCGCGCGGCGGTGCCGTCAAGGCGGCGACGATCACTATCGACGGCGCGACGCAGCAGGCCGGGGCGCAAGGCCCCCGCGGTTTCAGAAAGCTTGACGCGGCGGGTCTGGACCGAGCGGATAAGCGCGGCCGGAAGCCGGTCAGACCAGGTATCAAACCGCTGGCGCGCCGTATCAAGCAGCGTATCAGCGCGCGGCAAGGCCCGCGAGAGATCGCGAAGCCGCTGGCCGCGTGTCGCCAGCCCCGCGCTTAGCGCATGTGTCAATCGCGCGTCCTGAGCATCGAGCCAGGCCATCAGATCAAGACGCACCGGCACCGCCAATTCCGCCGCAGCCGTTGGCGTCGGCGCACGCTTGTCAGAGGCAAAGTCGATCAGCGTGGTGTCGGTTTCATGGCCCACCGCCGAAATCAGCGGAATATCCGAACCCGCAGCCGCGCGCACGACGATTTCCTCGTTGAAGCCCCAAAGGTCTTCTACCGATCCACCGCCGCGCGCAACGATCAACAGATCCGGGCGCGGCAGCGGCCCGCCGGGGGTGAGGGCGTTGAACCCGGCAATGGCGCGCGCCACCTCGGCGGCGCATTTCTCGCCCTGCACGGCAACCGGCCAGATCAGCACCTTTCGCGGAAAGCGGTCGCGCAGACGATGCAGGATATCGCGGATCACCGCCCCCGAGGGCGAGGTGATAACACCAATGATTTCAGGCAGGTAGGGGATAGGCTTTTTAAGGTCTGGCGCGAATAGCCCCTCGCCCGCCAACAGCGCCTTGCGCTTTTCCAGCATCGCCATGAGCGCGCCCATGCCGGCCGGCTTGAGATCTTCGATGACGATCTGATAGCGCGATTGACCCGGGAATGTGGTGAGCCGCCCCGTGGCCACCACCTCCATCCCCTCTTCGGGCTGCACGGCAAGGCGGCCGGCGACGCCTTTCCAGATGATGCCGGCAAGCACCGCGCGATCATCCTTGAGATCAAGATAGATATGGCCCGAACGCGGGCGCGAGATACGGCCCAATTCGCCACGCACGCGGACGCGGGCAAATTCGCCCTCGATCATCCGCTTTATCGCGCCGGAAAGGTCAGAGACCGAAAATTCAGGGGCGTTTTCGCCGGGGGTGGGATCGTCGATCAGATCGGACATGTCTGCTGCCTTGTGTCTGGCTTTGCGCCACCTTAGAACGCGGGGCAAGCGAGGCCAAGCAGGAGTTATGCGCCATGAATATTCTGATCCTCGGGTCCGGCGGGCGCGAACACAGCATCGCCTGGGCGGTGATGCAAAACCCGAAATGCGACAAGCTTATCGTGGCGCCGGGTAATGCCGGAATCGCGGTTATTGCCGAATGCGCAAGTCTGGATATCCTTGATGGCGCAGCCGTGATCGGGTTTTGCGAAGCCGAAGCAATTGATTTCGTGATCATCGGCCCCGAGGCGCCATTGGCCGCCGGGGTGGCGGATCGGCTGCGAGAGGCCGGGTTTCTGGTTTTTGGCCCCGGCGCCGAGGCGGCAAAGCTTGAGGCCAGCAAGAGTTTTACCAAGGCGATCTGTGATGCGGCGGGCGCGCCGACGGCTGGCTATGGCCATTTCACCGAGGCCGAGGCCGCGAAGGCCTATGTTCATGCCCAAGGCGCGCCGATCGTGGTCAAGGCAGACGGGCTTGCGGCGGGCAAGGGCGTGATCGTCGCCGAAACCGTCGATCAGGCGCTCGCGGCGGTGGACGACATGTTTGGCGGCGACTTTGGCAGCGCCGGCGCCGAGGTGGTGATCGAAGAGTTCATGGAGGGCGAAGAGGCGTCATTCTTTGTGCTCTGCGATGGCGAAACCGCCCTGCCCATCGGCACGGCGCAGGATCACAAGCGCGTCGGCGAAGGCGACACCGGCCCCAATACCGGCGGCATGGGTGCCTATTCGCCCGCTCCGGTGATGAGCGCGGCGGTGACGCAAAAGGCGCTGGACGAGATCGTGCGCCCGTGTCTTGCCGAAATGGCCCGGCGCGGTACGCCGTTTCAGGGGGTATTGTTCGTCGGCCTGATGATCAAGGACGGCCAGCCGCGGCTCGTGGAATATAACGTGCGCTTTGGCGATCCCGAATGTCAGGTTCTGATGATGCGGCTTGGCGCGCAGGTGTTTGACCTGCTTCAGGCCGCCGCCGAGGGGCGTCTGGCAGAGATGTCGGTCAATTGGGCCGATGATCATGCCGTGACGGTTGTGATGGCCGCCAATGGCTATCCTGGCGCTTATGAAAAGGGAAGTGTGATCAAAGGCTTGAATGAGTGCCCCGAAGACAGCTTTCATATGGTTTTTCATGCGGGCACAGGCCGGGCCGAGGGGCAATATATTGCCGCGGGCGGGCGGGTTCTGGCCGCAACCGCGCGCGGCGCCACCTTGCAGGAGGCGCACGACCGGGCCTATGTGATGGTAGACCGGATTGACTGGCCGCAAGGGTTTTGTCGGCGCGATATCGGTTGGCGCGCGCTTTGAGGCGTTTGATGTCGAATGGCTTGCGCCATCCGACCGATGCGAGGGGCGCTGCCCCTCGCGCTCCCCGGAGTATTTTGGCCAAGAAGAAGATCAGGCGATGGCCATCGAGCGTCTGAGCGCCGCCGGGCAGGTATAACTTTATCGGCGGTGACGCGCGGGCATGGTTGGAGATTACGCACCTGTCCCAAGCTCAACGACCGGAAGACGGTTGATCACGATCTCGACGTCATTGACCGTGCTGAAGCCGTCTTCGGGCTGATTGAACGCGGCAGTCACGCTGCCCAGGAAAATGCGGGCGACCTCCGCGCTTGGTGCCAGAAACTCGGGTGGCTCTGTGAATGTCCCATCCGGCGGGCCATCTGCCGCCAGATAAGTCGAATCGTCGCCGATTATGCTGTAGGATGTCATCGGTCCGCCCTCAAATTCGGGCGGGGTGTACACGACCTGCAGGTACTCGGCGCTGCTGCCGTCCGCGCCCGAGGACGATCCGCTAAACGTCGTGCTGTCGAAGATGTCGAACGTGCCTTCGAGCGTCGGATCGACATTCAGCACCACGCGGGTGATATCGGCCAGCGGGTTTGCCTCTTGCAGCGCAAGGTTGAGGTTTGACGTCGAAAAATCGGCCGGATCGTCGGCACCGATATTGAACACGAGATCCGTGCCGTCGCGCAGCGGCTCGAGCGGCTCGTCGCTGGCAGGTTCTTCGTCCACGATGCCGATCTGAATATCTTCGGCCTGCGACGGGTCCAGCCCATGCACGAGGAACTGAAACGTCTCTGGATCCGCCTCGGCATCCTCCAGTTGCAGCGCGATGGACAAGAGCGACGCCTCCTCGCCCTCAAGTGGCTCTACCGTGACGTCAAAACCGCTGACCGGTTCGGGCTCACGCTGCCCGACTTGCGCGCGAACGATTTCGATGCGGTCCTGTGCCGGATCAAAATCATGAAGCTCCGCGATGATCCTGCTGGGCGCCTCGTGATTCACGACCTGGATCAGATCCTCGCCCTCGCCCAGGGTCACGTCGATATCGTCGCCAAGGCCAAACGGCCTGTCGAAGCTGACCGTGTCATTTCCCTCTCCGGCATCAATGACAGCCTGGGTGTTCACGTTCACGATAAGATCCTCGCCCGTGCCGCCCAACGCCACGGGAAAGGCATCTTCCCCCAATACGTCAGAGCCAAGCGAGAAAAACATGGAAATCGTGTCATTGCCCTCGCCACCGGCGGCGGTGCCACCGTTGAGGTACATGCGATCATCGCCCGCGCCGCCATCTGCGAAATTGTCCAAAGGCACGAAGCCGCCTGCTTCGGGATCGAATTCCCGGTCGTATTCCACCCCGATCGCATCGTCGCCGGATGTGTCCGTAAGATCGTCGAGTTCGTTCCACATGGCCAGGACGCCGCCAACGCTAGTGTCGCTCACGTCACCGCCGTCGCCGACTTGTTCGCCGGTCGGGTCCTCTTCATCGGATGGGGGAACGGGGTCGTTATCATCGTCGAAGATGAACGACGCACTCAACAGACCCATAGCCGCCAACATCAAGGCCAACATACCGAAAATCACCTCGAATACATCTACCACCGCAGGCAACCATACCCAAAAGGATATGTCAATTCAGCTACCGGCACACCGGATCAGCTGCAGATCATCGCCCACCCGAAACCGGGCGCCGATATGCGGCGCGGCGGCGGATTTCACAAGGCCACCCTGACGCAAGCTGTAGATCGCCAGATGCGCCCCGACCGCCCCGCATCATGTCAGATTTGTTTTTCGGGCATCGTCACGATCAACCCATCAAGCGCATCGGTCACCTTGATCTGGCAGGTCAGACGCGAACGCTCTGGACTGGGCTCATAGGCAAAATCGAGCATGTCGTCTTCCATGTCTTCCTTGGCGGGCAATTTATCAACCCATGCCGGATCAACATAAACATGACAGGTCGAGCAGGCACAGGCCCCGCCGCAATCGGCCTCGATGCCGGGGATATTGTTGTCGCGCGCGCCTTCCATCACGGTCAGGCCGTTGGCGACCTCGACCACATGTTCGGTGCCGTTATGCTCGATATAGGTGATTTTGGCCATGGCTCGGCGTCTCCCTTGACTTTGGTTCGACTGTTTTCCTAGCCAAGCCATCAAGGGCAGGCCAGCCCCATTTGCGACCAAAGATGAAAAGAGTTGCGACAAATCATACACGTTCTTCGTTTGTTTCGCCTTAGATATCCCCTCTGCCCCACCCGCATGCTTCGCACCGGCCAGCCGGAGCGCGGACCACGGTGGCCGGAGTGACGGAAAAACCTGCGACCGGTTTTGTCCCGCGATAATTGCCAGGCGTCTCTTGCGAAGAATCGCCCGGTTCAAACCGCGATCCGATGCGATGCATCTGGTCGTGGCCGAGGATATCTCACCCTTGCTGTTGCCTGACAGCGCACTTTCGCAGGTGCAAGAAACCGGCTAACCTGTCAGAAAAACAGCGCCAGACTGCTGCTCAAAGAGGCCCGAGCCGATGAAACGCCCGCCCTTCGCCCTGCTGACCCTGATGATGCTCGGCCTTGCCGCTTGCCAAACCACCCTGCCAACCACCGGCGTGGGCGAGCCTGATCTGGTGACCCGCCTTGAAGCGGCTCCCCCCGGTGCCGCACCCGGCACCTGCTGGGGCAAGCACGTAAGCCCGGCGGTGATCGAAACCGTGACCGAACAGATCATCCTGCAGCCGGCCGAGATCACCAGCCATGGTCAGGTCCTCCAGCCCGCCCTTTATAAAACCGAAACCCGTCAGGCGATTGTGAAAGAGCGCCGCGTCACATGGTTCGAAACCCCCTGCGCCGCCGATCAAACCCCGGATTTCGTCGGCTCTGTTCAGCGCGCCCTTGCCGCGCGCGACCTTTATCGCGGCCCGGCACATGGCGAGATGGATGCCCGCACCCGCGCCGCCATTCGCCGCTTTCAGGCCCCCGAGGGGCTGGATTCAGGTATCCTGTCGCTGGCTGCCGCGCGCAAGCTGGGGTTGATTTCGGTCGAACCCAACACCTAAATCATACTGGCGCCCTCATTCTTCTGGCTTTAAATATCCCGGGGGGAGACGCCCAACGGGCGGCGGGGGGCAGCGCCCCCCAAACCTCCCCGCCATCACGCGACACCGTCGTCCACAAGGCGCTGCGCCAAGGCGCCATAAGCCTCTGCCATCACGCCATCGCCACAGGCCACCGGCACACCGGCATCGCCCGCAAGCCGGGTCTCAAGATCAATCGGCAAGGCCGCCAACAACGGCAGACCAATCCGGGATGCTTCGTCGCGCACACCGCCATGGCCGAAAATATGCGCCTCGTGGCCGCAATCAGGACAATGAAACACCGACATATTCTCAACCAAACCATGGATCGGCGTCTCAAGCGTCTGAAACATGTCGATCGCCTTGCGCGCATCCAAAAGCGCCACGTCCTGCGGTGTGGACACGACAATGGCCCCGTCCGGGCGCGCCCGCTGGCACAGGGTCAGCTGTACATCGCCCGTCCCCGGCGGCAAATCAACGATCAGCACGTCAAGCGTGCCCCATGTGACCTGTGACATCATTTGTTGCAGCGCCCCCATAAGCATGGGGCCGCGCCAGACGACCGCCTTGTCCGGATCAAGCATCAGGCCGATCGACATCAGCTTGACCCCATGCGCGACAAGTGGCGCCATGCTTTGACCATCCGCGCTCACCGGGCGCGCGTTCACCCCCATCATACGCGGCAGGCTCGGGCCGTGAATATCGGCGTCCAACACCCCGACGCGCCGCCCCTTGCGGGCCAGCGCCACCGCAAGATTCGAGGCGACGGTGGATTTCCCGACCCCGCCCTTGCCCGAGGCCACCGCAAGAATAGAGGCAACGCCCTCGGGCCTGATCGAGCTGGTGCCGCCCTTGGGATGGCCGCCAACCTTGAGGCTTGGCGCCGCCGGGGCCGCATGCGCGGTCAGCGCCACGCTGGCGTGGCTTACCCCCGGAAGGGACAGCGCCGCACGCTCGGCGGCGGCGCGCAGGGGTTCCATCATCCGCGCCATCTCGGGGTTTGGGGCCTCGATCACGAATCGCACCTCAGAGCCGGTGATGCTCAGCGCGCGCACCATGTCGCGCGAGATCAAGGTGCCGCCATCCGGTAATTCGAGCAGTGCAAGCCGGGCTTCTATATCCGCGCGGGTTATCGACATGATCATTCCTTTCGCAACAGCGCCTCAATAGGTGGCAGTTTCTGCTCTAAGCGCAAGGCCTGCTCGAACTGCCTTGAAAATCCAGGAATTGCTTAACGTTAGGTCAGCTTTCCTTATGCATTTGCTGCATAGCAGCATTGTCAAACTCGGGTATTGTGCAGCCGCAGCAAAAGCGTATCTTAAACTCAACAAAGGCGAAAAAGAACATCGCCGAACGCGAACAACCCTGAATACGCAAGGAGCCGAAGATGGCAATTGCAGTCGACACACGCCGCGCCACAGCGCACCACCTGAGCGAAGACCTGAGCGTCGCCGTTTATGCTGCAGTGCAGCGCGTCGTAAACTACCGCGCCTACCGTCGCACGATCCGTGAACTGTCAGAGTTGAGCAGCCATGACTTGGCTGATCTTGGCCTGCACCGCAGCGAGATCCGCCGGGTCGCACACGAATCAGTTTACGGCACGCGTCCGTAACACAGAGATCGGATGTCCCTCTCCTCCTCCCTGGGGCATCTGAAACGGTCAATGGCTTCTTTCCTCCTCCCTGAGGCCTGAGACCGGACAATTGGGGCAAACTGCCCCCACCGATTGCCAACGACCCTCTCCTCCTCCCTGGGTCGGACGCAGATAGAACGGCGGCGCCTCTCCTCCTCCCTGGCGTCGCCGTTTTTTCGTTTCCTGGACATTTCAATGCAGCAAGCGCGCCCGGCCTCGCCGCGGCCTGTGCAATTGCGCGCCCCGGCAGGCCTGTTCCAGATAGCTGACGAAGGCCTGCGCCGCCGCGCTTTCGGCGGCAATGGCCGCCGGATCGGCAAGCGCCGCACGCGCCACACCAGGCGTTACCGGACCCGCCACTGACATCGCCCATTCAAGAAACCCCCGGCGTGCGTGATCAAACGCCTGGGCGCCAGTTGAATTGTTTTGCTCCAACCCGTCGAGAATTTGGTTCAGGCACATCTTAAGACTACTCCCCGGCCACACCCCGGGCCGGATGGGGCAGGGATTGAACCGGGACAGGGCGTGTCGGCACCCGCCCGCACCGCCCCCCGCGGTTTGACGTTGCACCAAGGCTGGTTTCCGGACTTGGGGGATGGGCCAGATTATCCGACCCTGCGTTTTGACACCTTCCCAGACCCAATTCCGGCCCAGTGGTCTTTCGTCAAAGCGCCCTCCCTTACCGTTGCGGGGGCAGCGCCGGAGTTGCACCGGCTTCCCAATTCTCCGCCAAAAGCGGCACCAAGGTAATGTGAACCTAACACCTGGTCCAGGCATCGCCATGCGCAAAACCGAAGCGGTCAGGACGAAAACCGTCAGCCTGGCGATTCGATGCAAGCGTGAAGATGAGTATTTATGGAAAGATGAAAGTGGGAATTGCGGGCTTGCCCCGGAAGATTTGCAAATCTACTCTGGGCCAAAGCTAATTTGCAAAGCCGAAGGCGGGACCAACATGGCCACACAGAAACTTTATGCCGGAGCCAAGCTACGCGAGACCCGGCAGCGGCTTGGCCTGACACAAAAGGATTTTGCCGCTAAACTGGGCGTATCCCTGCCTTATCTCAATCAGATGGAGAACAACAACCGCCCCGTAAGCACGACAGTGGTTCTGGCGCTGGCGCAGGAGTTTGGTTTTGATGTCACAGAGTTATCGACCGGCGACGCCGAGAGGATGGTGAGCGACATGCGCGAGGCGCTTGCCGATCCGGTGTTTGGCGACGACCCGCCGCCGCTCGCCGATCTACGGCTGACGGCCTCGAATGCGCCGGCCCTGGCACGGGCCTTTCTGGAGTTGCACAGCGCCTATCGCCAGACCCATGAGCGTCTTGCCTCGCTTGATGAGGCCCTCGGGCGCGAGGATGCGCGCAGCCAATCAAGCCCCTGGGATGAGGTGCGCGATTTTTTTCATTACTGCGACAACTATATCGACGCGGTCGATCATGCCGCCGAGCGCTTTGCCACCGGTAGTGGCAGCACCCTGTCGGCCTATGATCTCGCGGTCGAACGGATGGCGGCGATGGGACTTACCTTGGCGCAGGACGACGTTGGCAAGCTGCGCCATTTTGACCGTAAGGCCGGGGTCTTGTACCTTTCGTCACGCGCCGCACCCGAAACCCGGCGGTTTCAGCTTTTGCTGCAACTGGCGCTGTTGACGCAGGATGCGCTATTGGAGGCGACGCTTGATTTTGCGCGGTTTCAGTCCGACGCCGCCCGCGCCATCGCCAAGATTGGCCTTGCCAATTATTTTGCCGGCGCCGCGATGATGCCCTATGGGCCGTTCCTTGCGGCGGCTCAGGAAACCCGGCATGATCTTGAGGTGCTTGCCAACCGCTTTGGGGCCTCGATCGAACAGGTGTGTCACCGCCTTTCAACGCTTCAGCGACCCGGTGCCAAGGGTATTCCGTTCTTTTTCGTGCGAGTCGATCAGGCCGGCACGATCACCAAGCGGCATTCGGCGACGCGGCTTCAATTCGCGCGCTTTGGCGGTGCCTGTCCGCTCTGGAATGTGCATCGCGCCTTTGAAACGCCGGGGCGCTTTCTGCGACAGCTTGCCGAAACCCCGGACGGCGTGCGCTATATCAGCCTTGCGCGGGACGTGAGCAAGCCGGGCGGCAGCTTCGGCGCGCCGGTGCGCCGCTTTGCCATTGCACTGGGGTGCGAGGTGAAGCATGCCGGCGATCTGGTCTATGCCGATGATCTTGACGTGAGCAACGCCCGCGCGTTCGAGCCGATTGGCATTTCCTGTCGGATTTGCGAGCGTGCCGAGTGTCATCAGCGCTCGGTTCCACCGCTTGAACGGCGCTTGCAGGTCACCCCGGACGAGCGCGGCGTTCTGCCCTATAGCGTGGGTTAACCGACCGAAGCTTGCAGGTCGAAAATCGGCAAGAGGATCGCCAGAACGATCACCAGGACCATGCCGCCCACCACCATCATCAACAGCGGATCCATCAGGGCCGAGACGCGCTTGCGCTCATTCGTGAGCCAGGTTTCGACCAGCACGGCCGAGCGTTCGGTCATCCGCGCAAGGCGCGCCGATTTTTCGCCTGCGTCGATCAGTTGACGGCAAACTGGCGGAATGAGCGACATGCGCGTCAGGCCCTGGCTAAGGCTTTCGCCCGAGCGCACGGCCTCGGCAAGATCGAGCGCCTCGTTGCGAAAGCGGCTGATCACAAGCACGTCGCTGGCCGATGTGACGGCATCGACCACGGTCTGACGGCTGGCAATCACAAGCGCCAGCGTGCGCAGATATTGCGCCGCCGCCGAGAGCCGCAGCAGGCGCCCGATCACCGGCAGTTTCAGCGCAAATTCATGCCATGCATCGCGAATACGCTGCACCCGCAGGGCGGCAATGATCCCGAAGATCAAGGCGACAAGGCCAATCGCCAGACCGATCCAATAGGCCTGAATCCAGTCGCTGATTGCCATGACCACCTGTGTCAAAGGCGGCAATTCACGCCCCGAAACCTCAAACATCGCGGCAATCTCGGGGGCGACATTGACCATCAATATACCGCAGACCAACAGCGATACAGCGGCCACAAAAGCCGGGTAGATCAGGGCCGTCGCAAGCTGTGCCCGGTCGGTGCCGACACTTTCAAGATAATCGGCGAGCCCCTCGAACACCGCCGCCACATCACCCGAAACCTCGCCTGCGCGCACCGCGGCCACGTAAAACCGCGGGAACCCGGCATTGGTCATTTCTAGCGCAACCGACAATGGCTGGCCATCCAGCAACGCCGCCTTGGCCTCGGCGGCGGCACCTTCAATCGCGGGCGAGGTGCCCGAGCTGCGCACCGTTTCAAGCGCCACTTCGGCGGAAAGGTCAGAGGATAAAAGCACCGCCATCTGGCGGGTAAAGACCGCGCGCATATCGGCATTCAATCTGGTGCGCCGCCCCCGCGTCCGGGTCAGCCCGCCGCCCTGACGCTTGGCATTGATATGCTCGGCAAATAGCCCCTGCCCGCGCAGAATGTCGGCGGCCTGGGCCTCACTTTCGGCGACAAGCGTGCCTTTTTTGCGCCGCCCTTCGGCGTTGAACGCAATGTAGCTGAACGCCCTCACAGCGCGTCGCCCACCACGCGCAGCGCCTCGGCAAGGCTGGTTTTACCGGCGGCGACCTGATGGAGCGACTGGCCAAAGAGGGTCTGATCGGGCGCAAGCGCCACGTCTTTCATCTCAAGCTCGGAGGCGCCCTTGTCGATGGCGGCGCGCAGGGCTTCGCTAACCTCAAGGATCTCGAACACCCCGACCCGCCCGGCATAGCCAGTGGTGTTACAGGCCGCGCACCCCACCGGATGATAAAGTTGATCCGGCACCGCAAGCTTGGCGGCGCGAAAATGCCGGGCCTCATCGGCGGTCGGCGCAGCGGCGCGGCGGCATGTTTTGCAAAGCTGGCGCAACAGGCGTTGCGCGATCACCCCGCGCAGCGTGGCGGCAATCAGAAAATCGTCAAGCCCCAGATCGCGCAGCCGCACAACCGCCCCGACCGAGCCATTGGCGTGCAGCGAGGAAAACACAAGATGCCCGGTCAAGGACGCCTGTGCGGCAACGCTTGCGGTTTCCTGATCGCGGATTTCGCCGACAAGGATGATATCGGGATCCTGACGCAGAGCGGCGCGCAATCCGGCGGCAAAGGTCATGCCGATCTCGGCGTTGATCTGGCTTTGCGAGATGCCGGGAAGGTCATATTCGATCGGGTCTTCGGCGGTGAGAATGTTGCGGATTTCGTCATTGGCAAGTTGCAACAATGAATAAAGCGTCGTGGTTTTGCCCGATCCGGTTGGCCCGGTGGCAAGGATAATGCCGTTGGGGCGCCCCGCCATGCGGTCAAGGACGCTTACCTGATCGGCGCGCAGGCCAAGCTGTTCCAATGGCATAAGCCCGGCCGAGCGATCCAGCACCCGCATCACCACCCGCTCACCGTAATTGCCCGGCAGGGTCGAGACCCGCACATCAATCGCACGCCCGCCAAGGCGCAGCGCGATATGGCCGTCCTGTGGCAGGCGGGTTTCGGAAATATCGAGGCCGGCCATGACCTTGAGGCGCGATACCACGCGGCGCACCGGCACGTCCTGTCGATCCAGAACCGATTGCAGCATGCCATCGACGCGCATGCGCGCACGCAGCCCGCCCTCGTTGGGTTCAACATGAAGATCCGACGCCCCGGCCCGCACCGCGCGGCGCAAAAGCTGGTTCACCAGTTGGATCACCGGGGCCTCTTCGCCGTCTTCCAAAAGGTCGCGCGGCCCCCGGCCATTGGCGTTTTCTTCAAGGTCAAAGCTGAACGCGTCCTCGGCGTCGTCGCCGCCGCTACCGCCCTGATAAAGCGCTGCCAACTGGGCCTCGAAGGCGTCAATGCCAAGGGTTTCGACCGTCAGGGGCATGCCGGCGCGACGTCGCGCCTCGCGCAGCCCAAGCGCGCTTGCTTCCGGTCCCGCCAGCAATCTGTCGCCCTCGACCAGAACCTGTTGATCGCGGGCAAGCGTAAAGGGCAAAAGCGGCGGCGCCATGATTATCTGTCCACGAATTGCAACCGCGACGGCAGCGGCGGAAAGCGTCGGCTCTGCGCACCCTTGTCGATATAGTCGGCATCAAACGGTTGGTTCAGATTGGCCCCGTCAAACGGAAAACTTGAATCCGGCACTTGCGGATAGGTGCCATCATCGGGCGGCGCAATCGCGGCGCTGGCGCGCTTGGCCTCGCGGGCAAGACGGCGCGTAAGCTCGCGTGCCTCGGCATCGGTGCTCAGAATGCGCGGCCGCATCATCACCAGCAGAACCCGTTGATTTTGCGAGGTGCTGCGCCCCTTGAACAGACGCCCAAGCAGCGGCAGTTCACTAAGCCCCGGCACCCGCTGATTGACTGATCCGTTGCCGTCTTCCATCAAGCCGCCAAGCATGATCACATGCCCGTCGCGCACCAGAACATTGGTCGTCAATTCCCGTTTCGATGTGATCTCGCCGCCTGCCGCCGAGGCAGAGCTGGTCAGGTTCGACACCTCTTGATTGATCGCCAGACGCACGGTTTTATCGCGGGTGATCTGGGGCGTCACTTTGAGGGTCAGGCCAACATCCTGGCGCTCGATGGTCTGGAACGGCTGGGTTGGCACGGCACTGTCGCCGACGGTGGAAAAGCTGCCGGTCACGAAGGGCACGTTCTGCGCAACGACGATTTCGGCCTCGCGGTTGTTCAGGGTCAGGATCGAGGGCGTCGACAAGAGCTTGGTCGAGCTTTTGCTGGCAAGCGCCGAAAGAAAGCCGCCAAAGCCGCCCTTGTCAAACGCCGCGATCGTGCCGCCGGTGCCGCCCCCCGTCGGATTGCCCCCCGCAAGAACGGTGCCCACAAGGTTGGTCAGCGTCGGGCGTCCGGCAAGCGCGAATTCGACCCCGCCAACCGTGGCATCCTCGATCACGCCGCCGAATTGAAACGACAGGTCGGAAAAGCTATCGACCGACAGCTCGAAAATCACCGCTTCGATCAGAACCTGATCGGGCCGCTGATCAAGGCCGCGAACGGCGCTAACGATGGCATTCACCCGGTCCGACGGCGCGGTAATGATAAGCGCATTTTGCTGTGGTTCGGCGACGATGGTGATCGCGCTATTGCCACTGACGGCGCCCTCGGCAGAGGTCGCCTGCGCGCCGAAACTCTGACGGACCACATCGGCAAGATCGGTCGCATCGGCATAATTCAGGCGCACCACCTCGGTTGCGATGCTGCGCTGTGGTCTATCAAGCTGAGTGACGATATTGCGGATGCGGTCGCGAAATTCGGGCGTGCCCGAAACGATAAGCGCATTTGAGCGGCGATCAGCCGACAGGCTTGACCCGGCGGGCGTGATCGCCAGCGTCGTGATTACGCCAAGCATATCCGCCGCATTGCCATTGCGCAGCGGAATGGTTTCAATCGCATTGCGGCTTGGGGTGTCCAGACGATCCACCAGTTGCACGATGCGCTGAAAGTTCTCGCGTCGGTCCGACAGGATCATGAGCCCCGCATCCGGCACCGTCGACAGCACCGCCTCGGCCGGCAAAAGCGGGCGCACCACTTCGGCAAGATCGGCAACCGGGCTGTTGCGCACCACGATCACGCGGGTTTCATAATCCCCGCCAAGCCCTGCGCGCTCCTGTCCGGGGGCCAATTCACGCGCCACATCAATCGGCACGATCCGGTCCGCCTGTTCGCCTTCGACGATGGTCAGGCGGTTAAGCTCCAGAACATTAAGAAAAATCTCGTAGATCGCCGAGGAGGAAACCTGGTTTGGCGCGACCACCGTCACGCTGCCTTGCACCCGATCGTCGAGGATGAAGTTGCGGCCCGTGGACTGTGCCACAATCTGTACGAAATCACGCAAACTTGCGTCGCGCAAATCCAATGAAACCTGGGCGGTCGCAGGAAACACCTGTACCAGCCACAAAAACGCCCCGAGGGCGAAAACCCTAAAAAATCGCATCGCTATGCATTACGAACATCATGAATAGATACCGCCTGCCCGTTAATAGTGCCTCAGAAATCCAACCGCCGTTAATCGCCGGTTTTTTTGCTATTATCAACACATACTACCCGATTTCATATAGCGTTTCTATTGTTAAACCGCATCTGGCACACTTATGACTCACCTATAGGTTTTTTAGCGCAAACCCCGGTTTTTCCTTGGCCCGGCTTTGCCACGACGTGATAGGAAGTGAGTATTGAGATTTCCAGGAGGGCGCATGCGCTTTCGTTTTCACACCAGCCCTTTGATTTTGCTGCCGGTTATGATGGCCGTCGCGGCCTGCGAACCGAGCACGATCAGCGAGGGCAACAACTTTCAGCGCAAATACAGCACGGCGCGCAAGGCGCTTGAGGCGGGCAATTATGACACCGCGATCAACAGCTATGCCTTGCTGATCCCTCAATCGGGCCCGCTTGAGCCGCGTTTGCGGCTTGAATACGCCCATGCCCTGCTGCGCGCCGGGCGTTATGACGAGGCGGCCCAGGTTGCCGACGCCCTCGCCAGCAGCCGCAAAGGCAGCGACCGTGCCGCAGCCCTCGCGGTCAGCGGCGCCGCGCAACACGAAAGCGCCCTCGCCGACATCAACGCGGGCACGGCCGGCCCGGCCACCGTGGCCAAGCTGCGCGCTGCGGATGCCGCGCTAAAGGAAATGATGGCGCTTGACGCTGATCTTGATCCGCTCGGCGCCATGGCCTCGCGGCGCAAGGATATCAAACTGGAACTCCAACAGCTTGGCGCGCGCGGCTAACGCAGGCCAGGTATCCTACAAAAGCGGCCAGTTCAGCGATAGATCAAGGTCGCGGCGTACGATCCAGGATGTGCCGACCCTGCGCGCCACCCGGTCCAGCGCCTTCTGCCATTCAATCGGCATCCCGCCTGCATTCTCAATCCGCAAATCAAGCACCGCAACCGGCGCGCCAAAGCGCCCCTCAAGCGTGCCGCTGGCTACAACCACGTCCCCCTCAAGGCTGAAGGGCGCGCGCCAGCCGCCGCCCTGATCCGACAGCACCGTCATCTCGCCGGTGCCAATGTCCTGGTCGTTTATCCGCGCTCCGGTCCAGCGTATGTCGGCGCCAAACGCCCTCAGGCTGCGCTCGGGCAGGGCCAGATCGGCGTGCAGGCCCGCAACCTCCAACAGGCCGTCCAGGGTCACGCCCCGCACAAGGCCGGGCCAATCCCCAAGCAAAACCTCGGCGCGCCCATCGCGAAGCTCGGCCCGGTCCCGCGCCAGAGGCAGGTCAAGCTCGGCCCGCCCCGAAAGGCCCGGTGCCATCGCGCTCAGATCCCAGATCGCGCCGAATGCCCTGAAGCGCGCGAACCGCCAGCTTAAATCGGTCTCGACCGGAAAGCCCAAGGGGCGTATGCCGCGCGCGCGGCCCTGCCAGAGGGTTGCACCATTGTCGATGGGCGCGGCCCAGCCCGGCACCATCTGCGGCGCAAATGCGCGTAAATGCCCGACGCGCCCCTCGCTCAGCACCACAAGCAACAGGCCGCACAGAACCCCGCTCAGAATCAAAAGAAAACGGGTCATTGAGCGATCACCAGGCGCAAATCGGCCGCGACCACATCTTCGCGCTCGCCCCTCTCAAAGGTAAACCCGGTAAGATCGTAGCCCCAGTTTGCCTCTTGCCCGGTCAACCATTCGGCCAACCTGGTAAAGCGCACAGCGTCAAACCGCATGGTAATGCCACCGTCGGCGGCATTGGCCAATTCGCTGGCCTCTTGGCGCAATCCAGCCTCGACAAGGCTGGCCTCGATCCCGCTGATGCCGATCGGCGGGCCGGCATTTTCCGCCTCGCCCGCATGACGCAGCGCCGCGGTCTCTGAGGCATAGAGCAGCGATTGATCCGCCACCCAAAGCTCTGTTGCGCGGGCCTCGGCGACCGCGCGCTGTGCCTCATGGCGCGCATCCGCCAGCGGCAAAGCCACGCCATAGACCAACCCCAGAGGCAGCACCACAAGCGCCAGAATTGCCACCAGCACCCGTTCGCGCCCGCTCAGGCCAAGCAAGGCGCCGATGAGTGCATCCATCAAACCCGTCATCGTCGGCCCCCGTTCTGCGTGACCGCCATCGCCAGCACCGCCTCGATGCCAGCCCCCTCGCGGGTCACCGATTGGGCGACGCGCGGCTCGACCCCGGTGGTGCGCAGGGCCCCCACAAGCGCGTCAAGCGCCGCAAAATCCGCCAGTTGCAGATCAATCACCAGACCCGCGCCGGGCTGATAGCTGACCCGTGTGATGGTGCCCTCATGATCGGCCAGAACAGCGCCCGCACGACGCAGCACATCCAGCGGGCGCGCCTCGCCGTCGCCGTCGCTGCGCGCGGTTCGGGCACGCTCAAGGCGTTGTGTCACCTGGGTTCGAATGTCCAGGATCGGCCCCGTCGGGATCATCACATCGCGCAGGATGCGTTCGGCATTCTGGCGATAGGCGAGCGATTGATCGCGCAGATCGCGGGTCTCCATCACCGTGGCCGCGACCCAGCCGACCAGCCCCAGAAACGCCAGCCCAACCGGAAGCCGCAACCGGCGCAGGGTTCGGCGCATTTCGGCGCGCTCGGCCCCCGGATCGCGCGCCAGATCGAGCGCAAGCTCGCCATGTCCAAAGACCTGCGGCTCGGCCACGCCATGCGCCGCCAGTTCTGATGTCGTGCCACAGGTGGTGAGGTTTTGAGCAGCAAGATAAGCATCAATCTCCGGCAAAACAGCGCCACGTCGCAACACCGCGCGGGGCGGCGACGCCTCGGCCGACGTCTTGAGCAGAAGAAGCGCAAGATCGGTCTCACCGGCAAAGCCGTCCTCCGTCCCGAGGCGGGCAAGCACATGATCCCCGCGGGCCTCTATAACCCAGAGGTCGGGGGCGGCGGGCAAGGCAAGGTAGTCGGGCAGAACCGCGCGACACAGCGCCCCCGCCGGGGCCACCGCACGGGCCCAATCCTGGCGCTCTGCTACATCGGTAACAAGCACCCGGCTCCAGCCATCGCGTGTTCCCGCAAGGCGCGCCGGGCGCAGATCAAGACCCGCATCCGAGCCGCCATAAGCATCGCGCAATTGCCGCTTTGCCACCCGCTCGCGGGCCTGCCCCTTAACGGCCTCGGGCAGATCAAGCCGCACCAAAGGCGCCGCCGTCCCCGGCACAAGAGCCACGAAGTGATGCGCCGGCAATCCGCCACCAACGGCAAGATCATGGGTTTTCACCGGCGTCGCAGTGCCGCCTTTTTTACGTTTCAAAACAAGGGTCATAACGGATCCGCCCGGCGATTCTTAATATCTGTTGCACCCGTCAGCGTAGATCGTTCCACGGTCACGATGCGGCTAAGAATACGCCCATCGAGCGCGAGGTCAAACCGTACCTGAAACCAGCGGCTCGTGACACCAAGGCCACCGTTCGGGGCCTGTGATTGCTCGATCACGCGTGGATGAAGCAGGGTTTCGGCGCGCTGCCTGAAATCTCCGGCATTGGCGAAGGGCAACCGGCCACGATCCGCAACAAGCCGCTCAATTCCGGCGGGGTTGGCGGTTGGCAAAACCGCCCCCAGAACCGCAGCAGGCGTGGTATTCACGTTCAGCGAGGTGCCAATCGGCAGGGCCGACACGAACGGCAAGAGCCGGGCGTAATCCTCGGAGGTCATGCCGCGCACAAGGCGCAATTCCTCGATTCCGGCAATCGGCCCGCCCGGCGGACGCAGCGGGATGTCGCGCGCGCTGTATTCCTCAACCAGAACCGGGCCGCGCGCCTGCACGAAACCGGCCACTTCGCGCGCCAGGGCCACCGGAAGACCAAGCCCACGCAGCAACCTCTCGAAGGCCTGCACCGCCGCAAGATCGCCGGGGTCGCTCAGGGCGTTGACGTTGAAAAGCCCCTGAAGATCGGTGATCTGCCCCGCCAGCTGCGCGCGGTCAATATCGGCGCCGAACCTCTCAAGCGCCCAGCCTTCGAGCAGGTGATCAAGGTTCTGGTCCGCCTCCCAATCGGCACGCAACACCGGATCAATCAGCAGTTCCGCCGCGTCCAGATGCAGCATCGCCTGTTCACTGATCTGTACATGCTCGACCCGGCTGCGGCTGGTTTCCGCCCGCAGCATCAGCCCCGCCGCCACGGCAGAAATCGCCGCCACCATGATCAGCGCATTCAACAGGGCTATGCCGCGATCCTGTGTCATTGATAGCTCACCATCACCCGCAAAGGCCCGTAAACATCCGAGTCAAACTGGATGTCCACCGCATCCGGCAAATCCGGGCGCGACAAGGGGCCGGGCACGCCCCAGCCCGCTACCCAACCCTCTTCGGGGCTGGCATAGGCGCTGACGCGAAAGCTTGCGATATTGTCAAAGATCTCCATTTCCGGCGCAAGTGCCGCCTCCGAGGCGGGGCGCAAAACCGGCCAGACCTGTCGGATAAGCTGCTCGTCCTCACGATCATACCGCCAGATCACCCGCGACCGTCCCGCCGCCTGATCATCGGGCAAAACCGGCTGACCGGAGGTGGAAAAGGCAAGAATGCCCTCATCCGCACTCTGATCCAGAAAGGCGGGCTCTGACTCGATGCTTTCAGGGGGCCAGAATGCGAGCGCGGCGGCGGATTTCAAATCACTGCGCAACAAGGCAAGCCCGCGCGACAGCGCCGCCGCCTTTTCGTCGGCATCGGTGATCCGGTCGCGCGCCCGCATCATCCCGCCAAGCGCCTGAAGGCCCATCACCGCGACCATGGCAAAAATCGACAGCACCGCCACGAGTTCGAGCAGGGTCAGCCCCCGATCCTGCGCCGCGCGGGATGGGGGGGGCACCGTCATTGCACCACCTCGCTGCGCGCGATCACCACGACGCGGCCGCCCGGTTGATCCGCGGTGCGCGCGGTGATTGTCGCCTCGGTAAAGCCGGCGCGGGTGGTTTTTTCGCTCACCTCAACCTG